>Ga0335075_10004808_pt1 | contig 21039 bp, 12 predicted proteins | sample Lox_Sample_24_FD_206723 | JGI IMG/M metagenome (GOLD analysis project Ga0335075, IMG submission 206723) | Soil microbial communities from Loxahatchee National Wildlife Refuge, Florida, United States - Lox_Sample_2.4 | ecosystem: Environmental > Terrestrial > Soil > Wetlands | place: USA...
CGGCCCCGATCTCGGCGAGCGCTGGCAGCGACGGGGGACTATCGTGTACGACCGCGTCCGCGTCCCCGCCCGGCACCGGATCGGGGAGGAGGGCGAAGCGTTCTCCTACGTCCAGCGCGAGCTCACCCGCGAGCATGCCCTCCTGGCCGCGATCTACCTCGGGGTGGCGCGCGCGTCGTGGGACGAGACGGTCGAGCACGTCGGGGAGCGCGCGGCGTTCGGGAAGCCGCTCGCCGCCCAGGAGGCCGTGGCGTTCCCGCTCGTCGAGGACCTCGCCCGGCTCGAGTCGGCCTGGCTGTACGTCGAGCGCACGCTCGTGCGCCTCGAGCACGGGCTCCCGTCCGACGGCGACGCCGCGCTCGCAAAGTGGCTCGCCGTGGACGTCGCCCTCCGCACGATCGACCACGCCATCCAGTTCCACGGCGGGCGCGGCTACTCGGGCGCGCTGCCCCACGAGCAGCGCTGGCGCGACGTCCGCAGCGGGCGCATCGCCCACGGACCGTCGGAGATCATGCTGCTCGTCGCCTCCCGCCGCCTGTGGCCGCGCTCGGGACGATCCCCGCCACCGGCCGGGTCTCCGCCGCCCGGAGAGACGGCGTGAGCCGTCGGGCGAGTCGTCTTCTATAGCGCCCGGGTGCGCCGGCTTCGCCATGGCCCGCTCCGTCCCCCGCGCCGCCGGCCGTCGACTGTTCGGAGCGCAGGCCGCGACCTACGACCGGGTGCGGCCCGACTACCCTCCGGCGCTGTATCGAGTCCTGCGGACGCGCTGCGGCCTCGCGCCGGGCGCCTCGGTGTTCGAGATCGGCCCGGGCACGGGCAAGGCGTCCCGTCAGCTCCTGCGGCTGGGCGCGGACCCGCTCACGGTGGTCGAGCCCGACGCGCGGATGCTCCGCTTCCTGAAGGGGACCCTCGCGCCCTGGCCCGGCCGGGTCCGCTTCGTGCGCTCGACGTTCGAGGCGGCGTCGCTGCCGGCCGGGAGCTTCGATCTCGGGGTGGCGGCGACGTCCTTCCACTGGACCCGGGAGCGGACGAGCCTTCGCAAGGTCGCGCGGCTCCTCCGTCCGGGCGGCTGGTGGGCGATGTGGTGGAGCCAGACCGGGGACCCCGAGCGCCCCTCACGGTTCTCTCGAGCCGCCGACCCCCTCTTCGAGGCCCTGCCGACCAGCCGCAAGCACCGCCTGTCGGACCGGGAGCGGACCCGGCGTCACTACCGGCGACGGCTCGAGACCCTGCGCTCGATCGGCTCCTTCGAGCGCGTCCGGATGGAGGTGGTGCGCTGGGACCGCCGTCTCGACTCCCGCACGGTCGTCGATCTGTTCGGCACGTTCTCGAACGTTGCGGTCTGTCCCCGGGCCGACCGCGAGCGGTTCCTCCACGGGGTCCGTCGGATCGTGGACGAGGAGTTCGGGGGTCGGGTCACGCTCCACGCGGTCGCGACGCTGTACACGGCCCGGCGGCGCTGAAGCGCGTGGGTCAGTGGGTCGTCGAGCCGCGAGCGGGCCGTCGGGCCCGGGCCCCCGGACCGGCCTCGGTCGGCGGGGCCGCCGGTGGCTTTTGGAACTGCTCCTGCTCGGTCGACCCTTCCATGGCCAGGGTCGTGGTGAGCCCGCCCGAGAGGACCTGCGCGACCTCATCGAAGTATCCCGCGCCGACGAACGACTGGTGCTTCACGGCGGCATACCCCTCGGTCTCGGCGAGGAACTCCTCTTCTTGGAGCTCGGAGTAGGCGGCCATGCCGCGCTGGGCGTAGCCGCGGGCCAGCCGGTACATCGAAAGGTTGAGCGCGTGGAACCCGGCGAGGGTGACGAACTGGAACTTGTAGCCCATCTCCGCGATCGTCGTCTGGAACTCCGCGATGGTCTCCGGCGAGAGCTTCTTGCGCCAGTTGAACGACGGAGAGCAGTTGTAGGCGAGGAACTTCCCCGGGAACTCCCGGTGGATCTCGTCGGCGAACCGCTGCGCCTCGTCGAGGTCCGGGCTCGACGTCTCGAACCAGAGGAGGTCCGCGTACGGCGCGTAGGCCAGGCCCCGGGCGATCGCCATATCGAGGCCGCCGGTGATCTCGAAGAACCCTTCCGGCGTGCGCTTCCCCGTGAGGAACGGGGCGTCGCGCGGGTCGACGTCGCTGGTGAGGAGCTTCGCGCTCAGCGCGTCCGTGCGGGCGAGCAGCACGGTCGGGACGTCCAGGATGTCGGCCGCGAGCCGGGCCGCCCAGAGCTTCTGGTTGAACTCGCGCGCCGGCACGAGAACCTTCCCGCCCATGTGGCCGCACTTCTTCACCGAGGCCAGTTGGTCCTCGATGTGGAGGCCGGCGACCCCCGCGTCGATCAGCGACTTCGTCAACTCGAAGACGTTGAGGGTCCCGCCGAACCCGGCCTCCGCGTCGGCGAGGATCGGAGCGTACCAGTAGACGTCGTCCTTGCCGGCGGCGTGCTGCTTTTCGTCCTCGCGGCGGAACGCGTTGTTGATCCGCCGGACGAGCGTCGGCATGCTGTCGGCCGGATAGAGGCTCTGGTCGGGGTACGTCTCGGACGCCGTGTTGGCGTCGGCCGCGACCTGCCAGCCGCTCGCGTAGATGGCGGGCAGCCCGGCAGCGACCATCTGCACCGCTTGGGTGCCGGTCATCGCCCCCAGCGAGGGGACGAACGGCTCGGTCCGGATCAGGCGCCAGAGCCGCTCGGACCCGATGGTCGCGAGGGTCGAGGCGACGCGCACCGAGCCACGGAGCCGCTCCACGTCGGCGCCGCGATACGGGCGTACGATCCCCTTCCAGCGTTCGCTCGCCTTCCACTCCGCGTTGAGTCCGCCGTCACCGGTCATGTTCCGTTCCCGGGGCGCGTTCCAGCTGAGGGTACGCCTTGCTCGTGATAAACCCCTCGAGATGGGGCTCGGCCACGCTCGCCTCGAGCAACGCCAGGGCCCGCTCGACCGCGTGCTCCGGGTCCTCAAGATCCCGCTCCTGCATGAGCTCGGTGCGTTCCTCGTGGAGGTAGCCGGTGACGAGGGTGGCGGTGACCGGGGCGCCGTCCGGAAGTCGGGCCCCGTGACGGACCCAGTGCCAGAGTTCGGAACGGGCGATCTCGGCGGTGGCGGCGTCCTCCATGAGGTGGTCGATCGGGACGCACCCGATCCCGCGCAGCCAGGACTCGAGGTACCGGAGCGCGACCCGCGCGTTCCGGCGCACGCCGCCCGGGGTCGTCGTGCCGGGCGGCACGGCGAGCAGGTCCGCGGGACCGATCGGCTCTGACGGTCCCGGTCGATCGATCTGGTTCGGGGCGGGCATCTCCCGATCGAAGACCTCCCGCGCGACCGATACGAGCCCGGGGTGCGCCACCCAGGTCCCGTCGTGGCCGGCCCGGACCTCGCGCTCCTTGTCGGCGACGACCTTCGCGATCGCGACCGCGTTCGCGGCCGGGTCGTCCTTGATCGGGATCTGGGCGGCCATCCCGCCCATCGCGTGGGCGCCGCGCCGGTGGCACGTACGGATGAGGAGGTGCGTGTACGCGGTCAGGAACGGCGTGGCCATCGTGAGCTGGTCCCGGTCCGGGAACTGGACGTCGCCACGGTCCTGATACTGCTTGATGAAGCTGAACAGGTAGTCCCAGCGCCCGCAGTTGAGCCCGACGGAGTGCTCGCGCAGCTCGTAGAGGATCTCGTCCATCTGGAACGCGGCCGGCAGGGTCTCGATCAACACCGTGGCCCGGATCGAGCCCGGGGCGAGGCGGAGCGCGGCCTCACTCGCCCGGAAGACGTCGTTCCAGAGGCGGGCTTCGAGGTAGTGTTCCATCTTGGGCAGGTAGTAGTACGGCCCGGTCCCGCGCCGGCTCAATTCGGCGGCGTTGTGGAACAGGAAGAGGCCGAAGTCGAACAGGCTCGCGGAGATCGGGCGCCCATCGATCCGCAGGTGGTCTTCTTCCAGGTGCCAGCCTCGGGGCCGGACCATGAGGGTCGCGGTCTTCGCCTGGAGTCGGTAGCGCCGCCCGTCCGGAGCGTCGTACCGGATCTGCCGTCGGACGGCGTCGATCAGGTTCGCCTGACCCTCGAGGGTGCCGAGCCACGTGGGCGCATGGGCGTCCTCGAAGTCGGCCATGTAGACGCGGGCGCCCGAGTTGAGCGCGTTGATGATCATCTTCCGGTCGGTCGGTCCCGTGATCTCGACCCGTCGGTCCGCGAGGTCCGCCGGCGGCGGCGGGACCTTCCAGTCCTCCGCGCGGACGGATCGGGTCTCGGACGGGAACGCCGGGGCCCGTCGTGCGGCCACGGTGCGCTGGAATGCCCCCCGCGCCGCCAGTCGCTCCTGGCGACGGGCCTCGAAGGACCGGTGGAGCGTGGCGAGGAATTCGAGTGCCGACGCGGAGACCACGGAAGCGAGGGCCGGCGGAACGTTCGCGAGTTCGACGCCGGGCGGGGCACTCGGGCGAACTCGTCGCGAGGTCGGCGTCATGCCCGTCGTGTTGCCGGGCGCTCGTGAGGCGTCGCGGGCGTCGGCGAGGCTCGGCAGCCGCCCGGGCCTAATAGGCTCCGACGGCGCGAGCGTTCCCGACCGCGGGCGGGCTCGGCTGTACTTACGTCTTATAAGTCTCCGGGCGAGCTACCGGCGGTGGCCGCGGCGCAGAGTCCCTCGTTCGTCGGACTCCTCACGCTGAGGGAGATCCGCGCGTTCATTCGCCAGTCCCACGCCGTCGCGATGACGGTGTTCCTTGGGATCGTCTACGCGCTCGGAGCCCTGGTGGTCGGGCAGATGCTCATCCTGACCCATCTTCCGCCACCCTACTACACGGAGATCCTCTGGTCGGCCGGCCCGACCCAACCGGTCTGGAGCTTCCCGGCGCTCATCGTGTGGGCGCCCTGGGGGGTCGTCACCCTGCCGTTCTTCGCGACCGTGACGATGGTGCTCGTGTCGATCGGCGTCGCGATCGGCATGTCGTCCGCCATCCTCCTCACGGCCCACCTCATCCGGCGGCGGCGCCAGCACGCCGGCGCACCGTCCGCGTACGGGGCGGCCGCCGGCCTCACGCCCGCGATGTTGGCGCTCGTCACCCTCGGGGCGTGCTGCGGCACGACCGCCGCGGCGACCGCAGGCATTGGAGCGTTCGGCTCCCTCACCGGGTCGTCGACGGACACGCTCCTGGTGAACAACTGGTTGCTCGGGGTCTTCCAGATCGTCGTGGTCTGGATCGCCCTGCTCGCCCAGGAGATGCTGCTCCAGGTGTACGGCGAGTTGATCGGCGTGCGCGGCGCGACGCGAGGCGCGACGGGCTCCGCTCCGGCGGTCCAGTTCCACGCCCCCCGCTACGATCGACGGTTCATCGTCGGGATCGTGCTGCGGGCGGTGTTGCTCGTCGGGGGGGTCGCCTGGGCCCTCGCGATGCTGTCGGACTGGACGGTCGTCGCACCGCTCACCGCCTCGGTCGGCCAGTGGACCGCATGGCTGCTCGAGTACGAGGTCGTGGCGATCCTCGTCGTGCTCGCGGCCCTGTTCCCGGTCCCGGTGGCCGGCTGGTTCGCCCGACAGGCCCGTCGCCCTATCGGCCTGGCCGTGCGGGCCGCGGCGCTGCTGGGGGGTCTCGCCCTCGCCGCCGGCGTCCCGCCGCCGCTGGCGACGGCCGGACTGGAAGGGTTCGGCAACGAGCTCCTGTTCGTCCTCGGCGCGCCGGCCGCTTGGGGCGCGGTCCCGCCGGTCTTCGGCGTTGGCCTGGCGCTGTACCTTCGATGGGGGCTCGAATACCTCGTGCTGGGAGGCTTCGCCACCGCGGTGGCGCTCGGCCCGGGCCGCGCCCTGCGCCCGCTCGCCTCGACCGTGGGCACGGTCGTGCATCGGGCGGACGAGTCTCGGGCTGGGGCCCCGGCCGGGAACGTGGCGGGTCGTGCCGGCGGGACCCCCTCGTCGGACGACTGGTGGGCCGCCTGAGCCGTTCTCCGTCGGCTCGCTCCGCTCGAACACCGGGCCTGAAATAGGCGCTCGCCTACCGAGAGCCGGACGCGTCCATGGCCCCCCTCCTGGCTCCGAGCGACTACTACCAGTTGCTCGAGATCTTCCTCTTCCTCGCCGTGGCGCAGCTGCTCCACAGTGTCGCCCGCAAAGTCGGGTTCCCTGAGATCGTGGCCGACCTCCTGGCCGGGATGGTGATCGGGAGCTACGCGATCGGGGGGATCTTCGACGCGACGACCGGGACGCACCTGTTCGCGATCAACACGGGCGTCCTATTGTTCGCCGACTTCTCGGTCGTGCTGCTCCTGTTCTCCGCCGGGCTCGGGGGCGGGTTCACGTCCCTCCGCCGGGCCGGCTGGCCAACGGTCGCCGCCGCGATCGCCGGGGACCTCCTGTCGTTCGCGATCGCCCTCGCGGTCTTCTCGCGGTTCTACTCCCTCGACCAGGCGCTCTTCATCGCCGTGGCCACCGCGGCGACGAGCGCGGTCGCCGCGGTCTCCCTGCTGTCGAGCACGGGGACGGGCCGCACGCGGGCGGGTCAGTTCCTGATGAACGCCTCCGCGCTCGATGATGTGGTCGCGCTCGTGCTCCTCTCCGTCGTGCTCGCGATCCTCAGCGGTTACACGGACCCGCTCCGGCTGACGGGCAGCATCGTCACCTCGGTCGTCGCGTGGGTCGTCCTGCTGCTCGCGTCGGTCGTCGTGATCCCTCGGCTTCTGAAGCTCAAGGTGTTCCGGGAGGTCGAGACGATCCCGTTCACCGTCCTGTTCGTCCTGATCGCGATCGTCCTGGCGCTCGGATTCTCGCCGATCATCGGGGCCTTCATTGCGGGCCTCGCGGTCGCCGAGTCGGTGGCGGCGACCCGGACCCGCCAGATCACCGACATCCTGGTCGTGGTCTTCGGCTCGCTGTTCTTCATCGTTGTCGGGGCCCTCTTCGACGTCGGCCTGCTCTTGGACTTCACGCTCGTCGCGCTGGGCCTCCTCCTGGCGGCCCTGGCGGCGGTCGGAAAGGTCGTCGGTGTCTATCCGTTCGCCCGACGCCGGCTCGGCAAGGGACGACCGGCCCTCGGCGTGGCGGTCGGCATGATCCCGCGGGGCGAGATCGGCCTGATCGTGGGCGCGGTCGGATACACGACCGGCGTGCTCACGCAGCAGATGCTCGGCGAGATCCTCCTCATGGCGATCGTCACCACGCTCGTCGGTTCGATCCTGTTCCCGCGGTACGTCGGATCGTTCGACGCGAGCCCGATCCGCCCGGCGCCCAGCTCCGCGCCCCCGATCTGAGGGCGTCTCCCGCCCTGCGGCCGTGTCGTCCGTCAGGTAGATGTCGACTCGTGCGCTGGCCGCCCCATGGAGCTGACGGGGAGCCGACGCGCGCCCCTGCCGGGAGCTCGAGACGTCGGTCCGTGGCCGGAGTCGGACCTCCTCGAAGCGACGATCGTTCTCCGACGGCCGCCGGGACCTACTCCGGCGACGGAGCTCGGCGCGGCGGGCCGCCCTCCTGTCGGCTCTCGCCGCTACTTGACCCGAGAGGAATTCCGCACTCGCCATGGGGCGCTCGCCGCGGATCGGGAGCGCGTGGCCGGGTTTGCGCAGCGCGCCGGGTTCGCGGTCGTGGGCGAGTCGGTGGGGGGCCGTGCCGTGCGCCTGCGAGGCCCCACCCGACGCTGGTCGGAAGAGTTCGCCGTCCGTCTCCGCCGCGTCGCCTGGAATGCGCTCGAGGTCCGGGCCCGCGAAGGTCCGATCCATCTGCCCCGCGAGCTCGAAGGGATCGTGGTGGCGGTGCTCGGGCTCGACAATCGACCGCAAGCCCGCCCGCACCGGATCCGGCACCGGACCGAGGCCCCCACCGACGTCGCCTACGATCCTCCCGCGGTGGCGGCCGCCTACTCGTTCCCTCCCGGGTCCGACGGGTCGGGCGAGGCCCTGGCGGTGCTCGAGCTCGGCGGGGGGTTCTCGGCGAGCGACCTTCGCCAGTTCTTCGCGCGGTTGTCGCTGCCGACTCCGACCGTCACGGTCGTCCCCGTCGACGGCGCCTCGAACAGTCCGACCGGCTCGGTGGACGGGCCCGACGGGGAGGTCGAGCTCGACCTCGAGATCGCGGGGTCCCTCGCGCCGGGCGCCCGGCTCATTGCCTACTTCGCGCCCAACACCGATGAAGGGTTCTTGGATGGGGTGAATGCCGCGATCCACGACGCCACCAACCGACCGTCGATCCTGTCGATCAGCTGGGGCGGACCGGAGCCGTCCTGGACCGACCAGGCGCGAAACGCGCTGAACGCCGCGTGCGAGGACGCGGCTGCCCTCGGGGTGACCGTGCTCGTCGCCGCGGGCGACGCGGGGGCGACCGACGGCTCGACGAACGGCGCGCTGACCGTGGACTTCCCGGCCTCGAGCCCCTACGTCGTGGCCTGCGGCGGCACCCGGCTGGTGCTCACTCCGGCCCGTTCCGAGGTCGTCTGGAACGAGCTCGCGATCCACGAGGGCGCCACCGGGGGCGGGGTCAGCGAGAGCTTCGCGCGGCCGTCGTTCCAGTCGAACGTGGGCGTCCCCGCCGCGCCGAACGGATTCGTGGGACGCGGAGTGCCGGACGTCGCGGGAGACGCAGACCCCGCCTCGGGGTACCACGTCGTGGTCGACGGACAGTCGATCGTGCTCGGCGGCACCAGCGCCGTCGCTCCGCTCTGGGCCGCCCTCGTGGCTCGCCTCAACGAGGCGCTGGGGTCCCCGCTCGGCTACCTAACCCCGCGGCTCTACGACCCGGCCGAGACGGCGACGTTCACGGACATCGTCTCCGGCAACAACGACGGGTACACTGCGGGGCCGGGCTGGGACGCGTGTACCGGGTGGGGCAGCCCCAACGGGATGCGGCTCCTGGCTGCGTTGCAGTCGGCTCCGAACGCCCCGTCCCCGTAGCCGGGCGGAACGGCGCGAGCGGAACCCGGGCTCGTTCGAGCGGGCTCTTGATGGTCCGCGGCGGCATGGACCGGGCGAGTCGATGCGCGTCCGGACGACGCGCCGCTTCGCCGCAGGAGCTCCAGATCTCCCTGGTAGGCGACGACCCGCTCGGGGATACCGTCCAGCTCGTTCTGGCAGTCGTACCGATTGATCTTGCAGAAGCCTAGAACGCCGAGTCTGCCCTCGCGTCTATCCGATGGTGGACCAGGTTCACGTCGCTGCAGTACGACCGGCTTGACAACGTGTACTTGTTCGCCGCGGTCGAGCTCTCCCGACGCACCGGCTGAATGCTTGGTCCGGGTGCTCCACCGCGGAGTTCGGTATGCATTGGGGACTGAGCGCGAGTTCAGCGCGATTGCCCAAGCCGCACGGTCGCATACCGACGATGCGCCTGCCGCGTCGGGCATGAGCCCGCTCGCGGCCGCCCCTCCAAGTCGTCCCGCCAGCGGGTCCTCGACGCGACGCGAATCTGCCGCCGTTTAGGGTACTCGCTCAGAGTTTCGGAGGCAGACACTCGTCGCAGGGACTTGACTGCTCCACCACAGGCCCGGCCTGAATCCGCCTCATTGGCAATGTCCCCTGATCACGTCTCGCCCTTGTGGGGGCATAAATCACGATGCCCGTCTCGCGCCAACCGTGCCCGGCCTACCAGGTGCCATACCGGGTTCAAGAGGTCCTGTTGCGAAGCCTGCTTGGGTCAAATATATCCACACGATTCCTTGTGTGGCGCCTAGGTTTATCAGCCGGAACAGTATTCCCCAACGGATGGACTGCCCGGGCCTTCGACTTCGCTCGGATCACCGCCAGTCTTGCGTCGGATCGCCGAGTGATTCCGGGTAGTGGGTGGTCACGCGGGAAGGGACTCTCTATGGGTAAGGAGACGCCGCTGGCATTCAAGGATGTCCAATCGTCCCTGGATCGGGGCCGATCTCGCGCGGACACGCGCAGGACAGTGTCCCTCCGGCCCCGCTACGGGCGATCTCTTCGGAGTCCCTGGACTATCACCGTCGCCGTCGTCTCCTGCCTCGTGATGCTCGTGACCGCCTTTCCCTCCGCGACGGCCACCTCGGGCGGAAACGCTCCACCGCCTCCCGCCGGGGTAACCCCGAATGCGCTCGACTACGTGTACGACGTGAGCCCCTCGTTGTACCCGAGCCCCAGCAATCTCTCGTCGTCGAATGCGACCTCCCAGGTGAAGCTCGTGAACTTGGGGGTCGGAGTGTCCGCTTTCGGCATGGTCAACGTGTCCTCGAGCAGCAGCGGCAGCGCCCTCTGGTTCGAGGGCGGATCCTACAGTCCGGACCTGGCGGCGGCACAGGTTGGGTCCGGGTGCGGGTCCAGACCGTGCGCGACTCGGGTACCGCTTCAGTGGAACAAACCCGTCCGAGTCGCAAGCTATACTCAGCCCATCTCATCGGACGACCTCATGGCGGTCGGGAGCAGCCTCATCGCGGCCCTGAGCGAGGCCGGTTCGACCTACCTGTTGGACTCGTCCAGCGATGGGGCGAATTGGAGTGCCTTGGCGGGTCCGGTCAGTGGAACGCTTCGCGCGATGGCGTCGAACACCTCCTCGATTGCCCTCGTCACCACCGGTGGGCCCGGCAATTGGATGGCCTCGACCTGGAACGTAACCGGAACCGAACTCGGATCCACGACATTGAGCCCGACCGGCTCTGGCTCGACCGGGATCGAGGCGGCGTCCGCCGCCTTCGTGCCCGCAGGAGCGGGATCGTTGGAGGCGTTCGCCTTTACCGTGACCGGGTCGGACACGGTTCAGCTGGTGTCCTCTACCACCGGAGCGACGTTCAACGCTGCCCGCATCATCGGAAATTGGACCGCTCAACCGGGCAGTACGGTACTGGCGTATCAGGGGGACACGAGCATCGACCCGCCGGGAGGGCACGCCGGCCAGGTTGCGGCGACCTATGCCGAGTCGAGCCTCGTCGTCGGATACACGAGCGTCGTGGACGGACAGGACATCTTGGTCACCGAGTCATCAGGGGACAGCGGTCTGCAGTGGACCGGACCCTATGTCACAAACCCGTCGGTCGGATCCATTCAGAATCTGAGCCTCTCCCCGTCGGTTGCGGGTCTGGTCTACGCCACCTGGGACGTTCCGAGTTGGGGAGTCGGCAGCCCGATGGAGGCCATCTACTTCGCCGACGGAGGGCCGATGCTCGCTCCGACGGCAGTCCCGACGGCCTCGGGAGCAGCGTCTGGGGCGCTGGCAGGCCCGTCCTTGATCGTCGACGCCTTCCAGCGGCCCGTGATCGCCTGGTCCACGGCGAACGAGATCTGGTTTACGGGCGACTTTTTGTCGGCGAATGCTACGCTGCAGCTCGTCGACCAGATGGTCGACGACCCGCTCGTCCCCGCGGACTTCTCCTCCTCGTCGCCAGGAGGGGGCAGCCCCGCCGAACAGGCCGCCTTCAATGCCTCGATCGCGTCGGCGGTCTCGTCCGCCTCGGGCGACCTCGCCCAGGACAAGTTGTGCAACGCCCAGAACGCGACCGTTTTCCAGCTGTACCAGAACCTGACCGACCTTCCGCTTGAGCTGGGGACCGCGCCGGGTTCCGTGTGTTCTACGAGACTCGACCCGAACAATCAAACCTCGTCCCTCTTCCCGACCACGGGGGTTGACGCTCCCAACACGTACCTGGCGGTGTACTCCGATTGGCTCCTGGAGGCGCTCGCGGTCCCGGTATCGGCGTCGCCTCTTGAGAACGCCACCGCGACCTGGGGGGACCCTACGCTGGCGAGCCCGATGCCGGGTCCGGACTCCGCCGACACCCAGTTCGCCCCGACGGGTCATGACCAGGGATGGTCGAACGATGCCGGCTCGGAGGCGGTGGACGTGACGCCGTCGCTCTACACTCCCAGCACCCTTCTGCTCTCGATCTTCGCGACGATGCCCTCGTCGTCCTTCTATCAGGACCAGACGTGCACCGTCCACAGCCTGCCGGCGAACTTCAACCCGAATTTCTATGCCAACTATACGGTCCTAGAGACTTGGACCAACCTGTCCATCAACAACGGCACCGTCCACTCGTTCGAAGGAGCCGGCATGTACCCATCGCCGTGGGTCACCAATCTGACTCCGTCCGCGTCGTACTACTGGAAGGTCACTCTCTCCCCGAAGTATCAGGTCGAGGCCTCGAGCTCCAGCTTCTGGTGCCAGAGCGGCTCCGGTCCAAGTGCGCCGTTCACCGCAACCACGACCACTTTCTCGGGCGTGATCAAAACGAGTCTCTCGCTGTCGAGCGAGATGACCACCCTGCATGCGGCGTTCTCGTCGGGGTCCAACAATGTGGCGGTATCGACGGGCTTCGAGTACGCGACCAACATCCAATCGAGAGCGTGGGCCAACCTGACAGACTCCGGATCGCGGGTCGCTAGTTGGAAGTCCGGACTGGACGGTCTCTCGATCTATGCGCCGGCGGGCGCCGGCTCGTTCAACTTCGTAGGCACCGTGGGGCAGACTTACTCGACGGCCCTGAAGGTCGTCACCCCCACCGGACCCTGGCAGGGATCTTGGTACAGGGAGAGCCCGGGATTCTCGTACAATTTTCTCTCGCCGAACGCGGCCGCTCAGTCCGCGAGCTGGTCGTTCTCCTTCACCTTGACCCGGCCTACCGTCGAGGTCTGGGGACTCCAGGTATCGAACGTAACAGCGACCACAGCGAGGGTTTCCTGGATCTCCAACGTTCAGTCGTCCGGAACTATCACCTACGGCGAGTCGGGCCTCGGCAACAACGAGACGATCTCCGGGATAGCCGGAGTGGCACTCTCCAATCACTCCGCGTGGGAGTACACCGTCGAGTTGCACGGCCTTCAGCCGTGGACGACCTATGTGGGCTCGTTCGGAGTCAACTACGCCGGTCAGTGGGCCCCCAACGAGAAGTACACGGACGCGGTGTCCTACTCGCTCGCGGCGATCGAAACTCTGCCGGTCCTGGTCCTCAGCGAGCAGGACAGGCCCTACGACTCGGTCTCCGACACCGGGGGCGGCGCGATCTTCCGATGGACCACGTCCTCAGCGTTCGCTCGGACGGGTGCCCTGGTGACGGGAGGGTCCCTCACGGTGTGGAACTCCTCCTCGACGATCACGGTGCCCATATCTGCCTCGGAGTTGAATCAGAGTTCAACGAGTCCGTGGCAGAACCAGCTCAACGTGACCCTCCCGACACTGAACGCCACGTACTGGGCGGTGCTTGAACTCAACTATTCGACCAGCCCCGCGATCTCGGTGAGCAGCCAGAACTGCGAGTTTACGTACGAACTGGACAGCTCGGGAGACGGGTTGACCAATGCAGAGAAGGTCAACGGATGGGCTCTCACGGATCCGGAGAACCAGACGTCGACCATCGTCTCCGCGAACCCTGCAGACTACTCCACGAACGGGCTGGCCAACGACTTCGTCGAGAAGGAATACGGTCTCAACCCTCAGACCGTCGATAGCGAAGGCAGCCACATGCTCGATCTGTGGAATCTCACCTTCGAGCTGGGCAGCTCGTCATCGGCCGCATACGTTCCCGAGTCGTCGGCCTTCCACCTCTACTGGGAGAACAACACCACCTTCGACCCGTTTGCGTACTCGCAGTTCGAAGGCGATTCGTCCCCGAACGGAACTCCGGACAACGGATGGTCGAGCCCGCTGTACAACATCACGTGCACGGGGCGCAGCAACTGTCCGGGCAACTCCCCCTACTCCTCGCAGGTGCTCTGGGCTTACGGAGCCCTCGAGTACTTCCTTGGGCTGCCGGGCGTCTACCATGCGCTGTATGGGGCATGTCCGGGGATCACCGGCTGCTCACCGGATTGGCTCCGAGGCGTCGTATCCACTTACGACGGACTTCGCCTGCTCACGGTTTGGGGCAAACTCTCGTGGCAAACGAATCCATTGGTGAGTTCGACCCCGAACGATGGGCTCGCGGACGGAGCGAGGCTCGACGCGGCGTTCTCCGAGGATCTCGGACTGCACGTATCCAACCTCTACGTCACCGGGCTGAGTGGTTACAGCAACTACTCCGCCGAGTTCCGTTTCTATGCCGGGGCGGCAGCGACGGGCTCGGCTGAGGCAACCGGCTACTCGGCGCCGGTCGGTGGCCCTGGGAACCCCGGACGACTCACGAATTATACCACGACCATCCCGCTATCACAGACCAACCAGTACGTGACGGTGCAGGTCCAACTGTTGGTCAACAAGACGAGCTCCACGGGACCCCTCACGGCAATCCAGTTCAACGGGGCAGCGGGGTACGAGGCGAACGTGACCTACGACATGCTGCGTGGACTCCCCGTGGAACGAACGTTTGACAACTCGCACCAAAATTCGTCACCGAACGGGTCGATCACCGTCACCCTCTCGACCAGCCTTTCGGGCGGAAAGGATCCCACCTTCCTCTGGCTACCGAGCGAGAACGGGACGACGAACGGATTGCCCGCGGGGCTCGATCGCTACACCGGCGAGCAGTCCTTCGACCTTCTGGTCGTGAACGCGTCTGCTCGACTGAGTTCCGTGTCAATTCCCTTCCCCGGCGGCGGCTCGTACACCATGACCCTCAGCCCCGGGCTCAACGATCTCCTGGTCCCGCGAGAGCAGTTCCTCGCCTCCCCCCTGGGCCAGGCCGTGTTTGAGGGGAGCGCGAACGCGACGCCGACGAACCTGAGCACCCCCGCGATCCTCGGGTCGGATCCCGCCGCTCGTTCACTGCTCACCTCGACGTTCGGCAGTGGGACCGGTCTCGGCTATGAGCTCGCGGCGTACTGGCAGAACCGAACCATCGCACAAGGTCCCGGGACCTTTGGCTCCGTCACGGAACTCGGGACCGCGAACGGCAGTTCGCTCGCCATCACGGTGGGGATGGTGGAAACGGCCCCCTCTAACAATACGGGAGGGGTCGTAGACCTGCCTGCGCTCTATAGCAGCGCGGGGCTTTCGAGTCCCCCCGCACTGCAGTCGATCGTTGCCGTGAACGTGTCTTCGACCGCGACCCTCGACCTGCTTCTGGCGGGGCTGCTGGACAACACGACCGAAGGTGTCAATGGGTCGTTTGAGAGCGTGACCTCGTTCCTGCCTTCCCTGGGCTTTGAGCCTTCGGTGTCCAGCGCTCTCGCCAACGCGCCGATCGTGGGCATGGGACTCTACGGAAAGCCCACCTACCAGGGACCCCCGCCGTCCAACTCCGGGAGCACATGGAACAGCTTCGTCAACGCGGTGACCTCCATCGTGACCAATCCCGCGGGAGCCCTCGTCTCCCTGGTTGGAGTCGTCTGGACGGCGACGGTGGCCGCGTACACCTACCTCGACCACCTCGCCCACGAGGCGGCGGCCATCGGCGCCGAGGTCGTCGCCCGAACTGCTGCTGCGGTCGTGCACGTCGGTCGGCAGATAGAGAGTGCGCTCAGCACGCTATTGAGCTTCATCTGGACCGAGATTTCTAGCCTTTTCACCCGTGCAATTCAGGGCCTTACCTCGGCCTTCAATAGTGGGCTGAGAAACTGGATGTCCTTGGTCTACTCCGCGGGAAATCACACAGTCCTTGCGTACGAGGGGGTGGACGTCCCTGCGAACACGGCCGCGGCCGCCAAACTGATTGGGCAGGCCCTCGTGGTCCCCTTGGCACTGGCGATTGCTGCGGGAGTTGCGATCGATGTTCTCTTGGGCATTACCATCCCCTTCGACATTGGCCCAAGCACCGTTGCTAGCTTCTTGATTCCAGTCGTCATCGGTTTGCTTGCCTCGAAACTTCAGGGAGCAGGAGGGAGCGGTTGGCCCGGCAAGATGTTCTCGTTCATGGAAGGTGGCGATGAGTCCACAATCATGGGGATCAGCAGCGCGGCCGAGTGGTTGTTCAATCAGACCCAGGCCATGTCTTCCTCTGCGGCATCGGATACCATCGCTCCGAACTTCTCCCCGCCCGGTGATGCGTGGGCGTTGTCAGCCGCGATAGTCGGGGGCGCGGGAACTGGGTCCGGGCTCAAGATTTTCAGTCTTCTCGACGGTGCCCTTCCGGCTGTGATTACCCCAGAGGCTCCAACTCCGCAGCAGGCAACCGCGGCCGCGGATGCCGGGGCCGCTGTTGTCTACGCGATCATCGGGCTCTCCCTCGTTCTGATAGAGTACGTAGTCTCCTTGATAGCTCCGCAATCCGGCCCCTTGGCCACCGTTGCGTTTGCAGCGGAGATGTCCATGGGAATCTTCGGCACAGTCTTTGCGGGCATCGCGACCCTTTGCGCATTGGAGGGCGAGCGGGACCCGGCGGTCCGAACTATCACCGGCGCGTTGGGTTGGGTCGGGCTCGGGCTGAGTCTCGGGGCAACTGGAGCAGGGTTGTATGACGTATACAATCTTGGAACTCACCCTCCGTGATACATCCGGCTCAGCGATGCCCTAGAGGATCACTCATGTCGACAAGTTCCGGGACCGAGACATACACACTCAGGGAGGCGGCCGCGGATGCGCGGCGAATGCGAATGTGGCAACGCGTCATTGTTTGGGGATTTTGCATCATTGCTTGGACCATTGCGGCCCTACTCGTGGTGCTACCGGCGCCATCGCCGCTTTGGTTTCGCATCCTTATCGGCATGGTGCTGGCCATTATCCCGCTGATCAGTTACGGGCTCGCTCGGGTGTTGAGGCCCGAGTTGACAGGGCCCCGACGCGTCCCCCAGGAGATGCGGGTCTCCAGTGCAAACGTCGAGGTTCGATTCGGAGACGGGCGTGTGGCCACCTATAGCTGGGAGGATCCCTCGTTGAGAGTGGTGGTCTTCGAGGCGAGGTACCCGAATCGGGAACCTGTTCGGTGGCTGTACTTCAACAACGATTCCTTCTATCAGGGAATCCGCCTAGGACCGGCAGTCTACGACGCGTTGAACAGGGCGGTCGATCGAAGCCACTTCTCGAAACGGGTCGATGCACGAGTCGCTCGATATCCGGCACGTGAGTTGACTTGGATAACATACTTCCACGTCTCCTGAATCCAGCAAGCCCGTTCGTCAAGCTGTTTGCAGCCGTGGTAACCCCTTACACTTGGGCGTGCTGAGAGATGCCCCTAGTAGCTAGTTTGACAAGGCGGCAATCTTGAGTCTAGGCATCATCTGGGTTCACAGCACTGGCACGACCGTTATCATTGCCACAATCGTGTCCGCGGTCGAGTTGTTGCTCTCGGTGCTGGCCGCAAATCAAGCGCGCGTCGAAGGAGGTCTCGTCCTACTGAGCTTTGTCGACCTTGGGCTAGGGGCCACAGGGTTCGGAGCGTCTCTCTACGATCTCGAGGCGACATACTAGGGAGGCGTGTCGTTGGACAGTATCGTGTTTGACTTGACCCAGTTCAAGGCGGAGGATCGACGCTGGAAGCGACCGTATCTTTACATCTACCTCGCCATCATCACGGCCTTCAGCCTCGAACTGGTGTACTTCGTCTTGACGGGGGATGGTCCTCTCTTTCGTGGTAATCTCACCTCGATAGATGCCGTTGTCCATTTAGGTATCGACTTGACCCTCGCAGGCTTCATCGCGCTCTTTGCTCTGAGCGTGCCCCGGTTCCTGCCCGGTGCAGAGTCTGTCCTGCTCGACGAGTCTGGGATGACGATCGTGTATGGACCTAAGAAGACCGATCGGCTCCAGTGGACCAATCCCCGTGATCGGTTCTATATTCAGGACTTCAGCGCCTTTCCCAAGCTCGTGCAGCGAGGGAGCCCGTACTTTCTGTATCTCAGCACCTGGACCCGGCTCGGGCGAGATCGTCGATTCTTGATCACCCGGGAGACCATGGAGGCGATCCTGCAAAAGGCGCGCGAGAAGCAGGTGGGTTACAGGACCTGGAAGGGAACTAGCCTATGGAATGGCTACTCACCACAGACGCATTGGTTCCAAGGGAAGGACAATTCATCGCCAAACTGACCTCGCTCGTCGTGCCTATCCTCATCGCCGGTGTTTACTTCGGGATACTAGGACTGGTGAAGGCCAGCTTCGCTCTGAAGAGTTCGGAAACACTACCGTCCCTAAAGCCGGTAGGCTGCCGGGGTGCTGGTAGCGAAGGGTGCCTCCGAGGTATTCTAGGATATGCAGTCAGCGTGAACGACGCGGTTGACCCCTCTGGGTCCCCGGCAGTTTGGGGGCCGTCGGCGGTGCGGTGTTCGGGTTGGGCTTCGGCGTCGGGTTGCTGTTCGAGGCCTTGCTGACACTCATGACGCTGGTGACGGCAGCAATACCCTGGCAATCCATCCTAATCGGGGCGGTCGTGGGAGTTATTGTGACCGTAGCGTCCGCAGCCATTCCAGCTCTTTCGAGCATGACAACCTCGCTGGTATCAAGCTGCGACTCTTGGGCCGCCTCGTTCACCAGTCAGTCTGCAGTCTCTCAAGAGTGGACGAGTTGGACGAACTGACGTGTACCCCGACGGGACCGGCAGCTAGGGTAGGGGTGCGAGGGAGGGATTCGTTGGTTCGGTTCATGCGTTCCGGCGGGGTACACGTCACGACCTTTGAAGGGCCCACCGAAAGGACTCAGGTAGTCAAGTTCTACTTCGATCCCGCGCTCGAGAAGCAGCTCGGAGCGATCGCTTGGAAGGAGCGTCGAGGGAGTTTTGTCGGTGCTTGGGGTGGACGCAAAGACCTAAATGAGCCAACACTGGGGCCGGTCTCTGACGCATGCCGCCATAGCTCAGTTGGGAGAGCGGCTGATTTGTAATCAGCAGGTCGGGAGTTCGATCCTCTCTGGCGGCTTCGGCAACCCGACGCGGTCTGGCCGCTCACCGCCCGCGGACCCGACCCACGGGGCGCCGAGGTCAGAGGACGATCGACCCCTGGACCTCCGCCCCGTTCGAGAATCCCACGATCCGGAGTCCATAGCCCCCGCCAGAGAGAGACGGGTTCATCACGACGACCAGTGCGGAGTCGTCGAGGATCGCGATGTTGGTCGGGCCCGAGCCCACGGCCGCCCAGCCGCCGGCGACCGTGTAGGAGAGCGTGTTCGCGCCCGAAGGGTCGACGAGCACCGCGTACCATCGGGACGGGGTCGTCGGGGTCGCGCCCGCACACAGGTTGGAGGCCGTGACGTTCGGAGTTGAACCGGGGTCGTTGACGAAATCCCCATCGGCGATCTCGTAGACCCGCGGCACGACCTCGCCGGTCGTGAGCGGCTCCGACGCGTTCACCCATCCGATTCGCTCGGCGTAGACCGAGCCCCCGTCGCCGCAGGAGATCGAAGAGATCGAGGGGGTGCCGAACGTCACCGTGATCGGAGGCGGCGTCGGCCCAACTCCGCCCCCCGCGAGGGAGGACTCGATCGAACGGGCGTCCGCGAGCACATAGACGGAGGCCAACACGACCACGATCGCGACGACGATGACCGCGAGATCGTGGCGACGCTGGCTCCGTTGCTCCCGGGCGGTCCGGTAAGCGCGGGCACGCGACGGTCCGCTCGGAGAGCCCAGCAGGTCGCTCACGTCTCGGTCTCCGACGACGGCGCGCCCACGAGCTCGAGATAGGCTTCCTCGAGGGGCAGGGCCGCGTCGCCGAATCGCACGATGGGGGCGATCCGCTCGAACTCGACCAGGAGCCGGGAGCGGGCCTCGGCGTCGCCGTCGAAGGCCATGCGCCAGCGCCGGGGCCCGGCCGGGGCGAGGTCGCGGATCTGGGGAAGCACGGGCGCGAGGGCCGCCTCGGGCACCTCGCGAACGAACTCCACCTCGACCGACTTCGTGCGAATCCGATCGGCGATCCGGTCCACGCGATCCCGCAGGATCACCCGGCCCCGGTCGAGCAGGACGACCTCATCGCAGACCTCGGTGACTTCGGGCATCTGATGGGAGCTCATCAGGATCAGATGGTCGCGCTTCATCCGTACGAGCAGGCGCCGCACGAGTACCCGTTCGGCCGGGTCGAGCCCGCTCGTCGGCTCGTCGAGGAGCAGCACCGACGGGTCCCCGACGAGCGCCGCGGCGAGCGACACGCGCTGCCGCTGACCCTTCGACAACGCGCCGACCCGCCGCTCGAGGGGCGGAAGATGCAGGAGGTCGTGGCACCGGTCGATCTCCCGGTCGACGTCCTCGCTCGCCAGACCCCGGATCTGCCCGACCGCGTCCAGCGCATCGAAGACCGTGAGGGTCGGATATGGTTCGGGCATCTCGATGAGCGCCCCGACCTCCCATAGGGCGCGCTGGCGGTCCTCGACCGGATCGAACCCGTTCAGGCGGACCGTGCCCGCACTCGGTCGAAGGAGGCCGACGAGGAGCTTCAGCGTGCTCGTCTTCCCGGCCCCGTTCGGCCCGAGGTATCCGATCGCCCCGGTGCCCTCGGCACGGAACGAGACATCCGCCAGGATGTGGGCCGCCGGGCCGAACGACTTCGAGACGTGGTCGAGCGCGAAGGAGGCCATGGTCAGCCCACCGATTCCTTGCGATGGTAGAGGTAACCCGAGAGCGGCAGGAAGACGGCGGCGTACACCGCCATAATGACCCCGCCTTCGGCCGTCGACGCGCTCCAGAGCGTGTAGTACTGGTCCTCGCCGAGGGGGATCGACTGGTAGTGGAGAAAGTCGGTGTCGAGTACCGCGGCCATGGCGCCGCCGGCGTAGGTGAGCGAGAACCACGGCTCGATGCCGGCGAGCTCGACGACGCCCTGGAGCGTCGTGAAGCCGACGTAGAGGGCGAGGATCGTCACCAGCACGCCCGCCGCGGGCGAGCGGAAGAACGCGCTGATGCAGAACGCGACGCTGAGCGCGGCGAGGGTGAACAGCGCCGCGAGCCCCATCGAGGCGGCCAGCAGGCTCCACGGCACGGCGGACGCCCCGAAGAAGTAGGTCGCCCCCCCGACCCCGAACGCGTAGTAGAGCGCGACGACCGCGAGGCTCACGAGCAGGGCCGCGGTGTACCGGCCCGCCAGCAGCACCGACCGGCGGACCGGAAGCACCAGCATGTAGTAGCCCGAGCCGGTCGAGAAATCCACACTGAGCGCGTCGCCCCCGAAGAGGGCCGCCGCGAGGACGATCCAGAGTCCGGAGTAGTCGAGGAAGTTGCTGAGGTACTCCGAGGCGCTGAACAACTGCTGGGTCCGGACGGCCGCCACACCCGCGTCGAGCTCGAAGGCGATCGTGAGCGCCGAGATCAGGCCGACGAACAGCAGGAGACCGAGGAACCGGTA
>Ga0335075_10004809_pt1 | contig 21039 bp, 15 predicted proteins | sample Lox_Sample_24_FD_206723 | JGI IMG/M metagenome (GOLD analysis project Ga0335075, IMG submission 206723) | Soil microbial communities from Loxahatchee National Wildlife Refuge, Florida, United States - Lox_Sample_2.4 | ecosystem: Environmental > Terrestrial > Soil > Wetlands | place: USA...
GGAGGCCGGCCCGGTGACGAATCCGCGATTTCCGCCTCACCCGTTGATGGGGTGGGGCGACAAAGGCCGGCGATTCTAGGTATGTGACCGGGGGGTGTCAACGCATTGCTGCGCTGCATCAGGGGCTCGGGCCGGACATATATATGTATGCCAGTCCGGGCGTCGGTCGACGGCCGACAGTCTGCCAAAAAGCAGGCCGCCCGAAGGCGGCCCGATGAGTGGGGAAGTCGGATCGGCAGGTCAGTTAGTGCGGGGAGCGCCTCCCAGGGGCGCCGTCCGGCGCTTGAGGAACGGGATGACCATGGGCACCCGCTCGCGGTACCGCCGGTAGTCGTCGCCCAGCGCGTTCACCAGGTCGCGCTCCTCGAGCTGGATCGCGACCAGGATGTAGGCGGTGGTCATCAGCGCGAACAACAGGTGCGTCGCGGTCATCACCGGCGTCGCCCAGAACGCGAAGAACCAGCCGAGATACAGCGGATGGCGGACCAGGTTGTACGGGCCGGGCGTGCCGAACTTCAGGTGCGTATACGGCCGGCCGCGCAGCTGCAGCCACACCTGGCGCAGGCCGAACAGATCGAAGTGGTTGATGAGGAACGTCGACACCAGGACTAGGCCCCAGCCGAAACCGAACAGCGAATACAGCACGATGCGGCCCACGGGGTCCGTGACCTCCCAGAGGACGCCGCCGAGCGGCTGCCAGCCGGCGAACAGCGCGATCAACGCGAGGCTCGAGAACAATACGTAGGTGCTGCGCTCGGCGGACTCCGGCACGAGGCGCGTGAACCAGCTCTTGAAGGCGGGCCGCGCCATGACGCTGTGTTGCACGGCGAACAGGCCCAGCAGGCCGAGATCGACCAGCAGCGCGCTGGTGAAGTCGGTGCGCGGCGCGCCGTCGATAGCACGCGGCACGAGGAAATTCCCGACGAAACCGAGCGCGTAGAGGAACGTGGCGAAGAAGATGGCGTAGCAGACGAGGCCGTACGCGAAGATCGCGAGTCGTTTGATCATGGTCACTCCCTTGGAAAGTGACGCAATTCTGGATTCCGGCCGGACATCGGCGCGTGAGGCAGCGGCCTCAATTTGCGGGCGATGCGCCCGGGACAAACGTCCCGGAAGGCCTGCCGGCCGCTGGAAGAGCTAGTGGCGCAGGCCGCGGACGCCGCGGTCGCGCGCGTAGACGATGGCCTGGGATCGCGAGCTCACGCCGATCTTCTCGAAGATCGCGGTGAGGTGGTTGCGCACGGTTTTCTCGCTGATGAACAGCTGGTCGGCGATGGCCTGATTGTTCGCGCCGCCGGCGACCAGCTCGAGGATCTCGCGTTCGCGTGCAGTCAGCGCGTCGAGCTCGTCGGCGGGCCGTGGGGGCGCGGGGGCATCCGCCGCGCGGCGTTGCGGCGTCGACTTCCGCCAGCCGAGAAAATCGCCGACGACGTCGAGGAAGCGTTGCCATGCCGGCTCGTGTTCGAGCAGCACGTGGTTGGCGCTGTCGAGCTCGACGAAGCGCGCGCCAGGGATGCCGGCGGCGAGGCGGCGGCCCTGGTCGAGCGGGATCCGCGCGTCGCCGCGCGAGTGGGTCACCAGCGTCGGCGCGCGCACGCGCGCGAGTCGATCGGTCACGTCGATCTCGGCGAAGCACTCGATGATGCGGGCCGCGATCTCGGGCGTCGTGGTCCGACGCATGAGCTCGTCGAACCACGCGCATTGCTCGGGCGTGCCGCCCGGAATGAAGAGCTCGGTGAACAGCCGGCGAAATGCGGGCGTATCGGCGCCCCAGCCGACTCGGACGATCTCCGCGAGCGCGCGGCCGGCGCGGCACGCCTCGTCCCCGCGCCGCGCCCAGCCCTGCGCGTAGCCACCGTGGATGACGAGGTGCGAGACGCGGTCGGGATGCCGCACCGCGTATTCGGCGGCGATCGCCCCGCCCTGCGACAGCGCCAGCAGCGCGAAGCGATCGACGCCGCTGGCGTCGACGACCGACTCGAGATCGGCCACCTGTCGATCGAGCGACAGGTCATCGGCGACCCAGTCGGAGAGACCACAGCCGCGCGCGTCGTATCGATGCAGCCGGTGCTGCGACGACAACGCCGCGAACCAGTGGCGGAACACCGGGCTCTCCCAGTCGAACTCGACGTGATTCATCCAGTTCGCGGTCTTGATCAGCGGCAGCCCGTCGCCGGAGCTGGCATACGCCAGGCGCACCCCATCGCTCGCGGTCACGAATCGGACTGCCTGATCCATGCGCGGACTGTGCCAAAAAAACGGCCGCGCGGGGTGGCGGGCGCGTCAGCTGCAGCCTTCTCCCGCGAAAGCGACGCAGGCCGCCGAGACGCCATCCGTGAAGTCGGGCAGCGGCAGCAGTGGCGCCGACCAGCCCGGCGCGCGCGGATTCACGAGGGTGACCGCGCTGCCGCTCGCGCGGAACACCAGCAGCGAATTCCAGTCGTTGGCGTATTTGAGCTGCGCGGCCGTCTCACCACCCGGCAGCGCCAGCAGCGGCGTCGCCACCGTGAACTGGTTGCCCAGCGTCGCGAACACGGTCGAGCCGCCGTCGAACACGACGGCCGAGGAATCCCGCGCGGCCAGCAACAGCCGCGGCGCGGACGCACCGGCCGCCGGCGCGAATGCCACGCCGGCAGCGGCCGTGTCGAGCCGCGCGCGATACCAGGTGTTCACGGACGACGGCGCCGACGACACGGCGTAAAAGACCGTGCGCGAATCACCGGCGATCTGGTGCAGCGAACCGCCGTCCTGCACGACCCGCAGCGGCGAACCCGGTGATTGCAGATCCGCGGCGTAGAGACCGTTCACGCCGCCGTTCAAGGTCGCCATGAAGGCCGCGTAACGGCTGTCCGGCGATACGTCGGGCAGCGACCCCGCGCCTTCGATCGGCGGCAGGGGCTGCGGATGCAGGCGCAAGTCGTTGCGATTGCCGTCCGCGAGTGTCACGAACGCGTGTTGCTGGATGCTGGAGCCGATCGGGCTGCCGGGCGGCGGCAGGATCAGGCCGAGGCTGACGACCGACTGTTCGTCGGGCGTCAAAACGTAGTCGATGCCGAGACCTTCCGCGGGCTGGTAGTCCGCGGTGATCTGCACGCGATTGCCGACGACGCCCGTCGCAGAGACGTCGGCGCGCTTGATCACGCGGCCGCCACCGTTCATCAGCACGACGTAGTAGACGTGCCGACTGTCGTTCGTGAACACCGGCTTCTCGATGTCGATGCCGGCGTTGTCGATGAGCTGGCTCGTGCCGGGAGTGGCGACGGCGGCGATGCGGCCGTTGAATGCGACCAGCGTGCCGTCCGGGCTCAGCGACAGCGAGCGCACGAAGAACGACGGATCGCCGGTGACGATCTCGGTGACCGGGATCGACGGCGCACCGACCGCGCGCAACCACAGTCGATGCCGCACGGGTGGGCCTTCCGAGCGCGTGACGTAGACGAGCCATGCGCCGCTCGCCGACGTGGCGAAGCGCTCGAACGTCTCCCCCGTGGGGATGGGCGTCTCGAGCTCGGTGTTCACGAAGTAGTTCGAGAAGCGGATGTGCCGCTGGTTCGTGCGCGCCGCGCCGGTCGTGTAGAAGAACGGCCGCACGGTGCCGAACACCAGGCCGAGGGTGCCGACCGCGGAGCTGCCGGCGCCGTCACTGACGCGGTAGGTCAGGCTGGTCGGGCCCGCCATTCCCGCGGCCGCGGTGACGCGAACGCGGTTCGATTCGATGACCGCCGTGCCGCCGGGCGGTTGCGATTCGATCGTGACGGTGAGCGGATCGCCGTCGACGTCGCTGTCGTTCGCCAGCACGTCGATCGACGCCGTCGTCCCGCCCAGGGCGCTGTACTCACCGCGCACCTCGACGGGATCGTTCACCGACGTCACGACCAGGCTCATCGCGGCCGCGCGCGTGCGCTGGCCGTCGCTGACTTCGACGCCGAAGGTATCCGCGCCGTGGTAGTTGGACGCCGGCGCATACGTGAAGGCGCCGGCCGCGCCGGGCGTCAACGTGCCGTGCGCGGGCTGCGCCGTCACGGTGTAGGCCAATGCGTCGCCATCGGGATCGCTGGCCGCGACGGTACCGTTGAACGTCGCGTCCTCGGCGAGCGTGAAAGTCTGCGCGTTCAGCACGGGGTCGTCGGGTTGCGGCGTGATGGTCACCGGCACGGTCGCGGTGGCACTGCCGCCGTGGCCGTCGTTGACGACGACGGTGAACGAATCCGCGCCGTTCTGGTTCGCGGCCGGCGTGTAGGTGACGGTGAACGGCCCGCTGCCCGTGATCGCCGCGGTTCCCTTGGCCGGCGCCGCACCGATGGACGCGCTCAGCGAATCGCCGTCCGGATCGCTGGCGGTGATCGTGCCCGTACCCGGCGCGTCCTCGTTGGTCGAGATGGCCGCGGCGCTCGCGGTCGGGCTGGCATTCTTCGGACCGCCGCCACCACCGCAGGCGGTGAGCGTTGCGCAGGCGCAGAGGATCGCCACAAGGTTCTTCATCGTGTTCCCCGATTTCCCGACCGTCGGTCCTTCCCTTCTAACTGCAACGGGAGACGGAATCGTGACGGGTGAGGCGCACGACACATCGTTGTTAGTCCGGCGCCAAAGAAAAAGGCCGGCCCCTCGTTCGAAAGAGGCTGCCGGCCTTTTCACATCGACTTCGAACCGGAGGATCAGCCTTCCGCGGTCGCACCCTCGCCGACCGAGCCGCCTTCATCGATGTCGGCGACACCGCCGCCCACATCCATGAAGCTGCCGCGATCGTTGGCGTCGGCCTTGGCGCGGCGATGCTCATGGGCAGCAAATCCGGTACCGGCCGGGATCAGGCGACCCACGATGACGTTTTCCTTCAGGCCGCGCAGATCGTCCTTGAGACCGCGAACCGCCGCTTCCGTGAGGACGCGGGTGGTCTCCTGGAACGACGCCGCCGAGATGAACGACTCGGTGGCCAGCGACGCCTTGGTGATGCCGAGCAGCACGGGCTGCAGCTTCGCCGGGGCCTTGCCGTCCTTCGAGAGACGATCGTTCAACGCCATCGCACGCGCGCGATCGAGCTGTTCGCCCTTGAGCAGCGGCGTTTCGCCGGACTCGAGGACCTCGGTCTTGCGCAGCATCTGGCGAATGATCACCTCGATGTGCTTGTCGTTGATCTTCACGCCCTGCAGGCGGTACACGTCCTGGATCTCGCGCACCAGGTAGTTGGCCAGCGACTCGACGCCCTGCAGGCGCAGGATGTCGTGCGGGTTCAGCTCGCCGTCGGCGATGACTTCACCACGCGTCACGCCTTCGCCTTCGAAGACGTTCAGCTGGCGCCACTTCGGGATCAGCTCCTCGTACTTCTCCTGGTCGTCACCGGTGATGACGAGACGGCGCTTGCCCTTGGTCTCCTTGCCGAAGCTCACGACGCCGGTCTTCTCGGCGAGGATCGCCGGGTCCTTCGGCTTGCGGGCTTCGAAGAGATCGGCGACGCGCGGCAGACCGCCGGTGATATCGCGGGTCTTCGAGGATTCCTGCGGGATGCGCGCGATCACGTCACCGACCGACACGCGGGCGCCGTCGGCCAGCGCGATCAGCGCGCCCGGGGGCAGCGTGTACACGGCCGGGATCTCGGTGTTCGCGAAGGTCGCTTCCTTACCCTTGGCGTTCAGCAGTTTGACGGTCGGACGCAGGTCCTTGCCGCCGCGCTGCTTGGAGTCGAGCACCACGGTCGAGGAGAGGCCGGTCACTTCGTCCACCTGCGTCGTGACCGTGAGGCCGTCGACGAAGTCCTGGAACTTGATGTGACCGCCCACTTCCGTGATCACGGGGTGGGTGTGCGGATCCCAGGTGGCCACGATCTGGCCGCCCGCGACCTTGTCGCCTTCCTTCGAGGTGATCTGCGCGCCGTACGGGATCTTGTAGCGCTCGCGCTCGCGGCCGAACTCGTCGACCACGCCGATCTCGCCCGAACGCGACACCGCGACCAGGTGACCCTTCTCGTGCTGCACGGTCTTCACGTTGTGGAAACGCAGCGTGCCCTTGTTGCGCACTTCGAGCGACGACGCGGCAGCGGCTCGCGACGCGGCACCACCGATGTGGAACGTGCGCATCGTCAGCTGCGTGCCCGGCTCGCCGATCGACTGCGCGGCCATGACGCCGACCGCTTCGCCGATGTTGATCTGGCGGCCGCGCGCGAGGTCGCGTCCGTAGCAGGTGGCGCAGACGCCGTAGCGCGTCTTGCAGGTGATGGGCGAACGAACCTGGACGACGTCGACGCCTTCCTGTTCGATCTGGCGCACCATCTTCTCGTCGATCAGCGTGCCGGCCGGCAGCAACACCTCTTCGGTGCCCGGCTTCAGGATGTCTTCGACGACGGTGCGGCCGAGGACGCGTTCGCCCAGGCCTTCCACCACGTCACCGCCTTCGACCAGCGGCATCATCGTGAGGCCGTCGGTCGTGCCGCAATCCGGCTGCGTGACCACGAGATCCTGCGCGACGTCGACGAGACGACGCGTCAGGTAACCCGAGTTCGCCGTCTTCAACGCCGTGTCGGCCAGACCCTTGCGGGCGCCGTGCGTCGAGATGAAGTACTGCTGCGCGTTCAGGCCTTCGCGGAAGTTGGCCGTGATCGGGGTCTCGATGATCGAGCCGTCAGGCTTGGCCATCAGGCCGCGCATGCCGGCGAGCTGGCGGATCTGCGCCGCGCTACCGCGGGCGCCGGAGTCGGCCATCATGAAGATCGAGTTGAACGACTTCTGCTTCTGCGGCTTGCCGCGCGAATCGATCGCGTCCTCGACGCCCAGCTTCTCCATCATCGCCTTCGCGACCTGGTCGTTGGCGCGCGACCAGATGTCGACGACCTTGTTGTAGCGCTCGCCGTTCGTGACGAGACCGGACGAATACTGGTCCTGGATCTCCTTCACGTCTTTATCGGCGGACGCGACGATCTTCGTCTTCTGCTCCGGGATCACGATGTCGTCGATGCCGAACGACACCGCCGAACGCGTGGCGTACTGGAAGCCCGTGTACATGAGCTGGTCGGCGAAGATCACCGTCTCCTTGAGACCCAGCGCGCGATAACACGCGTTGATGGTCGCGGAGATGATCTTCTTCGTCATGTCCTGGTTCACGAGATCGAAGGACAGACCCTTCGGCAGGATCTCGGACAGCAGCGAGCGGCCGACGGTGGTGTTCACCACGCGCCACTTCTCGACGTACTGGCCTTCGGTGTTCTTCACGTACTCGCGCACGCGGACCTTCACCTTTGCCTGCAGCTCGACCTGGCGGCCTTCGTAGGCGCGGTGCACTTCCTGCGTGTCCGAGAACATCATGTGCTCGCCCTTCGCACCCACCTTCTCGCGGGTCATGAAGTACAAGCCGAGCACGACGTCCTGCGACGGCACGATGATCGGATCGCCGTTGGCGGGCGACAGGATGTTGTTCGAGGACATCATCAGCGCGCGCGCCTCGAGCTGCGCTTCGAGCGACAGCGGCACGTGCACGGCCATCTGGTCACCGTCGAAGTCGGCGTTGAACGCCGTGCAGACCAGCGGGTGCAGCTGGATCGCCTTGCCTTCGATTAGCACGGGCTCGAACGCCTGGATGCCGAGGCGGTGCAGCGTGGGCGCGCGGTTCAGGAGAACCGGATGCTCGCGGATGACTTCCTCGAGGATGTCCCAGACTTCCGGACCTTCACGCTCGACCAGGCGCTTCGCGGCCTTGATGGTCGACGCGTCGCCGCGGATCTGCAGCTTCTGGAAGATGAACGGTTTGAAGAGCTCGAGCGCCATCTTCTTCGGCAGGCCGCACTGGTGCAGGCGCAGTGTGGGACCTACGACAATAACGGAACGACCGGAATAGTCCACGCGCTTGCCGAGCAGGTTCTGGCGGAACCGGCCCTGCTTGCCCTTGATCATGTCGGCCAGCGACTTCAGCGGGCGCTTGTTCGTGCCCGTGATCGCGCGGCCGCGACGACCGTTGTCGAGCAACGCATCGACCGCTTCCTGAAGCATGCGCTTCTCGTTGCGCACGATGATGTCCGGAGCGTTGAGCTCCAGCAGGCGGCGCAGGCGGTTGTTGCGGTTGATGACGCGGCGGTAGAGATCGTTCAGGTCCGACGTGGCGAAGCGGCCGCCATCGAGCGGCACGAGCGGACGCAGATCCGGCGGCAGCACCGGCAGGACGGTCATGACCATCCACTCGGGCTTGTTGCCCGACTCGATGAAGCTCTCGACGAGCTTCAGGCGCTTGCTGAGACGCTTGAGCTTCGTCTCGGAGGACGTGCCCGCCATCTCTTCGCGCACCTTGCCGAGCTCGGCCGCGAGGTCGATCGACTTCAGCAGCTCGTAGACGGCCTCGGCGCCCATGCGGGCGTCGAACTCGTCACCGTGCTCCTCGATCGCCTCGAGGTACATCTCGTCGGTGAGCAGCTGGCCGCGCTGCATCGGCGTCATGCCCGGATCGATGACGACGAAGGCTTCGAAATAGAGCACGCGCTCGATCTCGCGCAGCGTCATGTCGAGCATCAGACCGATGCGCGACGGCAGCGACTTCAGGAACCAGATGTGCGCGGTCGGGCTCGCGAGCTCGATGTGACCCATGCGCTCGCGGCGCACCTTGGCCTGCGTCACCTCGACGCCGCACTTCTCGCAGACGACGCCGCGATGCTTCAGGCGCTTGTACTTGCCGCAAAGACATTCGTAGTCCTTCACGGGTCCGAAGATCTTGGCGCAGAAGAGACCGTCACGTTCCGGCTTGAACGTGCGGTAGTTGATGGTCTCCGGCTTCTTGACCTCGCCATACGACCAGGCACGGATCTGATCCGGCGAGGCCAGGCCGATCTTGATGCTGTCGAACTGTTCGACCGGAGCGTGCTGCTTGAAGAGCTTGAGTAAGTCTTTCATCTAGTTTGCTCCTTAGTCCTGTTCCAACTCGACGTTGATGCCGAGCGAACGTATCTCTTTGACGAGCACGTTGAAGGATTCGGGCATGCCCGCGTCCATCTGGTGATTGCCGTCGACGATGTTCTTGTACATCTTCGTGCGGCCGTTCACGTCGTCCGACTTGACCGTCAGCATTTCCTGCAGCGTGTACGAGGCGCCGTAGGCCTCGAGCGCCCAGACTTCCATCTCGCCGAAGCGCTGGCCGCCGAACTGCGCCTTGCCACCCAGCGGCTGCTGCGTGACGAGCGAGTACGGACCGGTCGAACGCGCGTGCATCTTGTCGTCGACCAGGTGGTTCAGCTTCAGCATGTACATGTAGCCGACGGTGACCTGGCGCTCGAATTTCTCGCCGGTGCGGCCGTCGAACAGGTGCATCTGGCCCGACAGCGGCAGGTCCGCGAGCTCGAGCAGGCGCTTGATCTCGGCCTCGGAGGCGCCGTCGAACACGGGCGTCGCGATCGGCACGCCCTTCGACAGGTTCTTCGCGAGGTTCACGATCTCCTGGTCGTTCAGCGACGGAATGTCTTCCTTCTGGCCGCCCGTGGAGTTGTAGATCTGGTCGAGGAACGTGCGCAGCTCGACGATCGCCGCCTGCTGCTCGAGCATGCGCCCGATCTTCAGGCCGAGACCCTTGGCCGCGAAGCCGAGGTGCGTCTCGAGCACCTGTCCGACGTTCATGCGCGACGGCACGCCCAGCGGATTCAGCACGACGTCGACGGGGGTACCGTCGGCGAGGTACGGCATGTCTTCGACCGGGGTGATCGACGAGATGACGCCCTTGTTGCCGTGACGGCCGGCCATCTTGTCGCCCGGCTGCACGCGGCGCTTCACCGCCAAGTACACCTTCACCATCTTGAGCACGCCCGGGGCGAGGTCGTCGCCGGCCGTGATCTTGGCCTTCTTCTCGTCGAGACGCTTCTCGAGCGCCTTGCGCTGCAGCTTCAGGCGCTCGCTGGCCTGCTCGAGCTGGCCATTGGCCTCTTCGTCCTCGAGGCGGATCTCGAACCACGATTCGCGCGCGACCTCGTCGAGGTACGCGGCTTCGATCTTCGAGCTCGGCTTGAGGCGGTTCGGGCCACCCGCGGCCACCTTGCCGACGAGCATGTCGCGCACGCGCGAGAACAAGTCGTCTTCGAGGATGCGCTGCTGGTCGCCCAGGTCCTTGCGCACCTTCTCGATCTCGGACTTCTCGATCGACAACGCGCGCGAGTCCTTGTCGACGCCGTCGCGCGTGAACACGCGCACGTCGATCACCGTGCCGTCCATGCCCGGGGGCACGCGCAGCGAGGTGTCCTTAACGTCCGACGCCTTCTCGCCGAAGATGGCGCGCAGCAGTTTCTCTTCCGGCGTCAGCTGGGTTTCGCCCTTCGGCGTGACCTTGCCGACGAGGATGTCGCCGGCGCGCACTTCGGCGCCGATGAACGCGATGCCGGCTTCGTCGAGCTTCGCGAGGGCCGCGTCACCCACGTTCGGGATGTCGGCGGTGATTTCCTCCGGTCCCAGCTTCGTGTCGCGCGCGACGCAGGTCAGCTCTTCGATGTGGATCGTCGTGAAGCGGTCGTCCTGCACGACGCGCTCGCTGATGAGGATCGAGTCCTCGAAGTTGTAGCCGTTCCACGGCATGAACGCGACCAGCATGTTCTGGCCGAGCGCGAGCTCGCCGAGGTCGGTCGACGGACCGTCCGCGAGCACGTCGCCCGTCGCGATCAGGTCACCGGCGTGCACCAGCGGACGCTGGTTGATGCAGGTGTTCTGGTTCGAACGCGTGTACTTCGTGAGGCCGTAGATGTCGACGCCGGCTTCGTTCGCCGAGGTCTCGTTGTCGTTCACGCGGATCACGATGCGCGACGCGTCGACCGAGTCGACCACGCCGCCGCGCTTCGCGACGACCGTGACACCCGAGTCGATGGCGACCGGACGTTCCATGCCGGTGCCGACGAGCGGCGTATCGGCACGCAGCGTCGGGACGGCCTGGCGCTGCATGTTCGAGCCCATCAGCGCGCGGTTCGCGTCGTCGTGCTCGAGGAACGGGATCAGCGACGCGGCCACCGACACGATCTGCTTCGGCGACACGTCCATGAAGTTGATGCGCTCGCGCGGCATCAGCGTGAATTCGTTCTCGAAGCGGCAGGACACGAGTTCGTCCGTCAGGTTGCCCTTGGCGTCGAGCGCCGAGTTCGCCTGCGCGATCGCGTACTTGCCTTCTTCGATGGCCGACAGGAACTCGATGTCCGAGGTCACGTGACCGTTGTTCACCTTGCGATACGGCGTCTCGAGGAAGCCGTACTGGTTGGTGCGCGCGTACACGGACAGCGAGTTGATGAGGCCGATGTTCGGACCTTCGGGGGTCTCGATCGGGCACACGCGGCCGTAGTGGGTCGGGTGAACGTCGCGGACTTCGAAGCCGGCGCGTTCGCGCGTCAGGCCGCCCGGTCCCAGCGCCGAGACGCGACGCTTGTGCGTCACTTCGGACAACGGGTTGTTCTGGTCCATGAACTGCGACAGCTGCGACGAGCCGAAGAATTCCTTCACCGCGGCCGCCACCGGCTTCGCGTTGATCATCTCCTGCGGCATCAGCGGCTCGCTCTCGGCGATCGTCAGGCGCTCCTTCACGGCGCGCTCGACACGCACGAGGCCGACGCGGAAGGCGTTCTCCGCCATCTCGCCGACCGAACGCACGCGGCGGTTGCCGAGGTGGTCGATGTCGTCCACGCCGCCATTGCCGTTGCGGATGTCGATGAGCACGCGCAGCACGTCGAGGATGTCTTCCTTCGACAGCACCGACGAGCCCGTGATCTCGCCGCGACCGACGCGACGGTTGAACTTCATGCGGCCGACGGCCGAGAGGTCGTACCGTTCCTGGTTGAAGAACAGGTTGTTGAAGAGATTTTCCGCGGCGTCCTTCGTCGGCGGTTCGCCGGGACGCATCATGCGGTAGATCTCGACCAGCGCCTCGAGGCGCGTCTTCGACGGATCGATGCGCAGCGTGTCGGAGATGTACGGACCGCGATCGAGGTCGTTCGTGTACAGCGTGTTGACTTCGCTGATGCCGGCTTCGATGAGCTTCTCGACCGAGGCGGCCGTGAGCACTTCGTTCGCCTTCGCCAGCACTTCGCCCGTGTCGGTGTTCACGACGTCGTGCGAGAGGATCTTGCCGTAGATGTACTCACGCGGAACGGTGAGCTTCTTGACGCCCGCGTCTTCGAGCTGGCGCACGTGGCGCGCCGTGATGCGGCGGCCTTCTTCCACGATGACCTGGTCGCCGATGCGGATTTCGAACGTCGCCGTCTCGCCGCGCAGGCGCGCGGGCACGAGCTCGAGGGACACCTCGTCGCGACCGATGAAGAAATGGTTCTTGTCGAAGAACGTGTCGAGGATCTCGCCTTCGTTCATGCCGAGCGCGCGCAGGATGATCGACACCGGCAGCTTGCGGCGGCGGTCGATGCGGGCGAACACGGCGTCCTTCGGATCGAATTCGAAATCGAGCCAGGAGCCGCGATAGGGAATGATGCGGGCGCTGAACAGCAGCTTGCCCGAACTGTGGCTCTTGCCACGGTCGTGGTCGAAGAACACGCCCGGCGAACGGTGCAGCTGCGAGACGATCACGCGCTCCGTGCCGTTGATGACGAACGTGCCGTTGTCGGTCATGAGCGGCAGTTCACCGAGGTAAACCTCCTGCTCGCGCACGTCCTTGATCGGCTTCTTGGCGCCGGCGGCTTCCTTGTCGAGGACGATCAGGCGCACCTTGACGCGCAACGGCGCGGCATAGGTGAGGCCACGGAGCTGACACTCCTTGACGTCGAACACCGGGTCACCGAGGCGATAGCTCACGTACTCCAGGATCGCGTTGCCCGAATACGAGGAGATCGGGAACACGGTCTTGAACGCCGCATGCAGGCCGATGTCCTCGCGCTTCTCTTCCGGCTTGTTGGCCTGGAGGAAGGTGCGGTAGGAATCGAGCTGGATGGCCAGCAGGTAGGGCGTCTCGAGGATGCTGCCCTGCTTGCCAAAGTTCTTGCGGATGCGCTTTTTCTCGGTGAAGGAATAAGCCATCGGTCGTGCTCCTGTGCCGCTGCTGCCGCGCGGCCATAAATCAACTACTTACGCTTGCGTATCCAGCGCACGCCCCGGTTCGGGGGCGGTCGCCGATCTTCATCAATCGCCGGGGGGCGCCCTACATGGGGGCCCCCCGGCGTTTTTCTATCAACGCGGATCGATTACTTGATCTCGACCTTCGCGCCAGCTTCTTCGAGCTTCTTCTTCATGTTGTCCGAGTCGGCCTTGTTGACACCTTCCTTGACGGTGCCCGGAACGCCCTCGACGAGGTCCTTCGCTTCCTTCAGGCCCAGGCCCGTGAGTTCGCGAACGACCTTGATGACGCCGACCTTCTTGTCGGCCGGGTATTCCTTGAGGACGACCGTGAACTCGGTCTTCTCTTCGGCCGGCGCGGCAGCGGCGGCGGCGCCGCCACCGGCGGCAACCATCGCGACCGGAGCAGCGGCGGTGACGCCCCACTCTTTTTCCAGCGCGTTCTTCAGCTCGACAACTTCCATCACGCTCAGCTTGGACAGCTGGCTGACGATATCGGGGATTGAAACAGCCATTTGATTACTCCAAAAAAAGTTCAGCTACAGAATTTCGACAAGTCAGGCCGGTGCGCCCGCTTCACCCTTGCGCTTATCCGCAAAGGCAGCGATGACGCGCGCCAGATCCGTGGCCGGCGCGGCGATGACCGCGGCCAGCTGCTGAGCAGGCGACGTGAGCAGACCGAGCAATTGAGCCCGGGCCTGATCTTTCGTCGGCAGCGTCGCAACCTTCTCGAGGTCCTTGCCGGGGAGAACTTCTCCACCGAGGGACACGAGGGTCGCGACCAGCTTTTCGTTGTCCTTCGCGAAGGCCTTGACCACGCGCGCCGCGGCGCCCGGATCGTCCTTCGAGAAAGCCAGCAACAGGGGACCCTTCAGTTTCGGGCCCACCGGTTCGAAAGCCGTGCCGGCGAACGCCTTGCGTGCCAGCGTGTTCTTGACGACACGCATGTACACGCCGGAGGCGCGAGCCTTGGCGCGAAGGTCGGTCATCTGGGCAACCGTGAGTCCACGGTTTTCCGCAGCGACCACCGAGAGGGCGGTTTTCGCCACCTCGGCCACTTCCGCTACCAGCACTTTCTTGTCTTCGAGGTTAAGGGGCATTACCCACCCTCCTGGACAAAAGTCACTTCACACACCCGGTACGCGTCCCTTCCGGAGAAGGGGCAACGCCCGGTACCAATCGACAGCGACCTTCATCCAGTGCAGCCGGAGCGTCGTGATGAACACGGCGCCATCGGAACACTGTCTGAGCGGTACACCATCTGCGCAGGCTTCGATTAAGGGTCCGGGGTTGTTAGGCCCCTGCCCGCCTGCGGTCTCGGATGGAACCTTCGCCGCCCTTCGGGCGATGAAAGTCCGCATCAATCTCGTCTTGACCACGGGCCTGCTCACGCCGGCCCGCTTCTTCAACTATCTGGCTACGCGCCCAGTCCGAGGGACGTCTGGTCGACCACCACGCCCGGACCCATGGTCGAGCTGACGGTGATCTTCTTCAGGTAGATGCCCTTGGACGTCGCCGGCTTCGCCTTGTTGAGGTCGTTGATCAGCGCGAGGAGGTTTTCCTTGAGCTGGTTCGCTTCGAACTTCGACTTGCCGATGATGCAGTGGATGATTCCGGCCTTGTCCACGCGGTACGTGACCTGGCCGGCCTTGGCGTTCTTCACCGCCGTGGCGACGTCCGGGGTCACCGTGCCGACCTTCGGGTTCGGCATGAGGCCGCGGGGACCGAGGATCTGGCCGAGCTGACCGACGACGCGCATGGCGTCCGGGCTGGCGATCACGCGGTCGAAATTGATCTCACCGGCCTTCACCTGCGCGGCGAGATCGTCCATGCCGACGATGTCGGCGCCCGCGGCCTTCGCGAGCTCGACGTTCTTGCCCGAGGTGAACACCGCGACGCGCAGCGTCTTGCCCGTGCCGTGCGGCATCACCGTCGAGCCGCGGACCTGCTGGTCCGACTTCGACGCGTCGATGCCGAGGTTCACCGAGCAATCCACCGTCTCGTTGAACTTCGCCGTGGCGAATTCCTTCACGAGCTTCAGCGCATCGTCGATCGAATACTGCTTGCCCGGCGCCAGCTTGGACTTCCAGGCCTTTTCACGTTTTGTTTCAGCCATGTGCTTAACCCACCACGTCTACGCCCATCGAACGGGCCGAGCCCGCGATGGTGTTAACCGCCGCATCGAGATCCGCCGCCGTGAGATCGGGCTGCTTGAGCTTCGCGATCTCCTCGAGCTGCTTGCGCGTGATCTTGCCCACCTTGTTGGTGTTCGGCGTGCCGCTGCCCTTCTCGATGCCGATCGCCTTGCGGATCAGCACCGACGCCGGCGGCGTCTTCATGATGAAAGTGAAGCTGCGATCCGAGTACACGGTGATGATCACCGGGATCGGCAGGTTCTTTTCCACCTTCTGCGTGGCAGCGTTGAACTGCTTGCAGAACTCCATGATGTTCACGCCCTGTTGACCGAGCGCGGGACCGATCGGCGGCGCGGGATTCGCGGCACCGGCCGGCACCTGGAGCTTCACGTAGCCCTGTACCTTCTTGGCCATATCTAACTACTCCTGGGTCCGAACGATCCCTCGCGGGATCTCCCCTTGTTTCGGGCCTTGCGGCCCGGTTACAGCGTGCGGTCTGGCTCTCGCCAGGCGCCCGCCCGGATCGACGTGCCGGGCACTGCCCGGCGCGTCATGAAAAACGTCAGGCCTTCTCGACCTGCGAAAAATCCAGCTCGACCGGCGTCGAGCGACCGAGGATCTGCACGGCCACCTGGAGCCGGCTCTTCTCGTAGTTCACGTTCTCGACGACGCCGTTGAAGTCGTTGAACGGACCATTGGTCACGCGCACCACTTCACCGGGCTCGAACAGCACCTTCGGACGCGGCTTGTCCACGCCCTCTTCGACGCGGCGCAGGATCTGGTTCGCCTCTTTCTCCGTGATCGGAGCGGGCTTGTCCGGCGTGCCACCGATGAAGCCGAGCACCTTCGGCACGTCGCGCACGAGGTGCCAGGTCTGTTCGTCCATGTCCATCTGCACGAGCACGTAGCCCGGGTAGAACTTGCGCTCGCTCTTGCGACGCTGACCGTCGCGCATCTCCACCACTTCTTCGGTGGGCACGAGGATCTCGCCGAACTTGTGCTCGAGGCCGTCGCGCTTGATGCGCTCCTTGAGCGCTTCCGAAACGCGATGCTCGAAATTCGAATAGGCGTGTACGACGTACCAGCGCAATGCCATGAGGGTCAGCTTCCTTGGCCGGTGAAGAATCGCGTGGCCGATGCGAGCAACAGGTCGAGCAACCAGAAGAACACGCTCGCGATCACGACGAACACGAGTACGACCAGCGTGGTCGTCATCGTCTCGTTGCGGTTGGGCCAGAACACCTTGCGCAACTCGACGCGCGACTCGAGGACGAACTGCCACAGGCTGCGACCGTTGCCGGAGAACGCGAACACCAGCACACCGAGCAGCATGCCGCCGAACAGCGCGGCCCAGCTCATCCAGGCCTCCGGGCGGCTCTTCAGCACGTAGTAAGCCACGATGCCGCCCAGCACCAGGACGATGGCGGCGATCAGTTTCGCCGTATCGGCGCCGGCCGATGCCGCTGCGGGTTGTTTTGCTTCGTCGTTCATGTTCAACAGGTGGCAGGCCAGGAGGGAATCGAACCCCCAACCTGCGGTTTTGGAGACCGCCGCTCTGCCAATTGAGCTACTGGCCTGTATTTTGTACTAACTACTCTTCGAACCCGGACAATGGGGACAGTCACCGTTTCTCGAGGACGAGAAACGGAGACAGTCCCCGGCTTTCCTACTTGATGATCTTCGCGACGACGCCGGCGCCGACGGTGCGGCCACCCTCGCGGATGGCGAAGCGCAGGCCTTCTTCCATCGCGATCGGGTTGATCAGCTGCACGGTCATTTTGATGTTGTCGCCCGGCATCACCATCTCGGTGTTGCCCGGCAGCTCGATCGTGCCCGTGACGTCGGTCGTGCGGAAGTAGAACTGCGGGCGGTAGCCCTTGAAGAACGGCGTGTGACGGCCGCCCTCTTCCTTCGTCAGCACGTACACCTCGCACTCGAAGTCCGTGTGCGGGTTGATCGAACCCGGCTTCGCCAGCACCTGGCCGCGCTGCACTTCTTCGCGCTTCGTGCCACGCAGCAGCACGCCCACGTTGTCGCCCGCCTGGCCCTGGTCCAGCAGCTTGCGGAACATCTCCACGCCCGTGCAGGTCGTCTTCTGCGTCGGCGCAATGCCGATGATCTCGATTTCGTCGTTCACCTTGACGATGCCGCGCTCGATGCGGCCCGTCACCACCGTGCCGCGGCCCGAGATCGAGAACACGTCTTCGACCGGCATCAGGAACGGCTTGTCGATCTCGCGCTCCGGGATCGGGATGTACTTGTCCATCTCCTCCACGAGCTTGATCACGGCCTTCACGCCGATGTCCGACGCGTCGCCTTCCAGCGCCTTCAGCGCCGAACCGATGACGATCGGGGTCTTGTCGCCGGGGAACTTGTAGACCGACAGAAGTTCGCGCACTTCCATCTCGACGAGCTCCAGCAGCTCCTTGTCGTCGACCATGTCGGCCTTGTTCATGAACACCACGATGTACGGCACACCGACCTGGCGGGCGAGCAGGATGTGCTCGCGCGTCTGCGGCATCGGGCCGTCAGCGGCCGACACCACGAGAATCGCGCCGTCCATCTGCGCAGCTCCCGTGATCATGTTCTTCACGTAGTCGGCGTGCCCGGGGCAGTCGACGTGCGCGTAGTGGCGCTCCTTCGACTGGTACTCCACGTGCGCCGTCGAGATCGTGATGCCACGCGCCTTCTCTTCCGGCGCCTTGTCGATCTGGTCGTACGCCATGAACGATCCACCGTTCGTCTCGGCCATCACCTTCGTGAGGGCCGCCGTCAGCGTCGTCTTGCCATGGTCGACGTGGCCGATCGTGCCCACGTTCACGTGCGGCTTGTTTCGTTCAAACTTTTCCTTCGACATGACAATCAGCTCCTGAAAAGGTCTTTTTAGGGTGGGACTAACTACTTACTTGTTGATGATCGCATCGGCGATGTGCGAGGGAACTTCCATGTACTTGGCGAATTCCATCGTGAAGGTGGCGCGGCCCTGGCTCATCGAGCGCACGTTGGTCGCGTAACCGAACATTTCCGAGAGGGGCACTTCCGCGGTGACGGTCTTGCCCGCCGGCGTCTCTTCCATGCCCTGGATCTGGCCGCGGCGGCGATTGAGGTCGCCGATCACGTCGCCCATGTAGTCCTCGGGCGTCACGACCTCGACCTTCATGATGGGTTCGAGGATGACCGGCTTCGCTTTGCGGAAGCCATCCTTGAAACCGAAGATCGCGGCCATGCGGAACGAGATTTCGTCGGAGTCGACGTCGTGGTACGAGCCGTCGAACAGCGTCACTTTCGTGTCGACGACGGGATAACCCGCCATGACGCCGGTGTCGAGCGCTTCCTTGATGCCCTTCTCGACCGCCGGGATGAATTCCTTGGGGACCGAGCCGCCGATGATGCCGTTGACGAACTGGTTGCCCTTGCCCTGCGCGTTCGGCTCGATCTTCAGCCACACGTGGCCGAACTGGCCGCGGCCGCCGGACTGCTTGATGTGCTTGCCTTCGCTCTCGATGGTGCCGCGGATGGTCTCGCGGTACGCCACCTGCGGCTTGCCGACGTTCGCCTCGACCTTGAACTCGCGCCGCATGCGGTCGACGATGATCTCGAGGTGCAGCTCGCCCATGCCGCTGATGATCGTCTGCGCGGACTCCTCGTCCGTCGACACGCGGAACGACGGGTCTTCCTTCGCGAGCCGTTGCAGCGCGATGCCCATCTTCTCCTGGTCGGCCTGCGTCTTCGGCTCTACGGCCACCGAGATGACGGGCACCGGGATGACCATCTTCTCCAGCGTGATGACCTTCTCGAGGTCGCAGATCGTGTCGCCGGTGTAGACGTCCTTCAGGCCCACGGCCGAGGCGATGTCGCCGGCGCGGACTTCCTTGATCTCGCTGCGCTCGTTCGCGTGCATCTGCAGCAGACGCCCGATGCGTTCCTTCTTGCCCTTGGTGGGCACGTACACGGTGTCGCCCGAGGTCAACGTGCCGGAATACACGCGGAAGAACGTGAGGTTGCCGACGAACGGATCGTTGAGGATCTTGAACGCCAGCGCGGAGAACGGCTGGTCGTCGCTCGCGGTGCGCGTGATCGCATCGCCCTTCTCCGACAGGCCCTTCGTCGGCGGCATGTCGATCGGCGACGGCATGAATTCGATGACGGCGTCGAGCAGCGCCTGCACGCCCTTGTTCTTGAACGCGGTGCCGCACATGCAGAGCACGAGCTCGTTCTTGAGCGCGCGCTCCTTGAGGCCCTTCTTGATCTCGGCGTCGTCGAGCGTGCCGGTCTCGAGGTATTTGTTCGTGAGCGCGTCGTCGCCTTCGGCGGCGGCCTCGATCATCTTCGCGCGGTATTCCTCGGCCTGCGCCTTGAGCTCCGCCGGGATCTCGCGGAACTCGAACTTCATGCCCTGCGTTTCCATGTCCCAGTAGATCGCCTTCATCTTGATGAGGTCGACCACGCCCTGGAAAGCGTCTTCGGCGCCGATGGGCAGCTGGATGGGCACGGGGTTCGCGCGCAGGCGCGCGCGGATCATCTCGCAGACGCGCAGGAAGTTGGCGCCGGCGCGGTCCATCTTGTTGACGAAGGCGATGCGCGGCACGTTGTAGCGGTTCATCTGCCGCCACACCGTCTCGGACTGCGGCTGCACGCCGGCGACGGAATCGAACAGCGCCACGGCGCTGTCCAGTACCCGCAGCGAACGCTCGACTTCGATCGTGAAGTCGACGTGCCCGGGGGTGTCGATGATGTTGATGCGGTGTTCGGGGAACTGCTTGTCCATCCCCTTCCAGAAACACGTGGTCGCGGCCGACGTGATCGTGATGCCGCGTTCCTGTTCCTGTTCCATGTAGTCCATGACGGCCGCGCCGTCATGGACTTCACCGATCTTGTGCGAGACGCCCGTGTAGAAAAGGATGCGCTCGGTCGTCGTCGTCTTTCCGGCGTCGATGTGCGCGGAAATGCCGATATTCCGATATCGCTCGATGGGCGTGACGCGGGGCATGGAGCTATCTACCGGGAGGTTTTTACCAGCGGTAGTGAGCGAACGCCTTGTTGGCTTCGGCCATGCGATGCGTGTCTTCGCGCTTGCGCACGGCGGCGCCGCGGTTCTCGGCCGCATCCATCAGCTCGTGCGCCAGGCGGAACGCCATCGACTTCTCGCTGCGGTCGCGCGCGGCTTCGATCAGCCAGCGCATGGCAAGCGTCTGGCGACGCTGCGAGCGGACTTCGACGGGCACCTGGTACGTGGCGCCGCCGACGCGGCGCGACTTCACTTCGACGACCGGCTTCACGTTGTCGAGCGCGGTGGTCAGCATGGCGACGGCATCCGGGCCCTGCTTGCCGGTCTTCTCGACGATGCGGTCGATCGCACCGTAGATGATGCGTTCGGCGGCCGACTTCTTGCCGCTCTGCATGACCACGTTCATGAACTTGGCCAGCATGTCGTTGTTGAACTTCGGGTCCGGCAGGATGTGGCGGACGGGAGCGGCGGTGCGACGTGACATTAGTTAGTCCTCTTACTTCTTCGCGCGCTTGGCGCCGTACTTCGAACGGCCCTGCTTGCGGTTGCCGACGCCGGCGCAATCGAGCGTGCCGCGTACGGTGTGATAACGAACGCCCGGGAGGTCCTTCACGCGTCCGCCGCGGATCAGCACCACCGAGTGTTCCTGGAGGTTGTGGCCTTCGCCGCCGATGTACGACGACACTTCGTAGCCGTTGACCAGACGCACGCGCGCGACCTTGCGCATCGCGGAGTTGGGCTTCTTCGGCGTCGTGGCGTACACGCGCGTGCACACGCCGCGCTTCTGCGGGCTGGCGCCGAGGGCCGGAACTTTCGTCTTCTCTTTGTTGACGCGACGCGGGTTCGCGATCAACTGGCTCGTTGTGGCCATGCTTAACTCCAGGTTCTTGATTCGGTGCGGATA
>Ga0335075_10004810_pt1 | contig 21039 bp, 19 predicted proteins | sample Lox_Sample_24_FD_206723 | JGI IMG/M metagenome (GOLD analysis project Ga0335075, IMG submission 206723) | Soil microbial communities from Loxahatchee National Wildlife Refuge, Florida, United States - Lox_Sample_2.4 | ecosystem: Environmental > Terrestrial > Soil > Wetlands | place: USA...
CCACGCCAGCGCCCTCGACGTCGAGCCAGGCGACGCCACCCCAGCCGGCGCGGCCCACTGGGTCAACGCCAAGCTGACCGCCAGCCCGCACACCGACGCGATCGTCTACACCTTCAAGTCCGACTGGGGCGCCGTCCAGGGCCAGATCAACAACCTGCCCTCCTGGGAGCAGTCGCACGTCAAGTACTGGATCGCCGACCCCACCGGCAGCCCGCACATCGTCCCGGGCGCCGCCGCCACCCAGTGGTACTGGGGCCCCAGCTACGACATCTCGGCCGCCCAGCCCGGCTTCTTCCACTAATCCACCCGGCACACTACGGCCGGGGCGGCCCCCCCCGGGGGGGGCCCCGCCCTCGGGTGCCGGCCCGGCCGCTGGTGTGCCCTCTGGTGTAGGTAAGTCCCCCATGAGAGTGGGCCCAGGCTCAGGGTCTTTTGGGGGCCTTACCCCATCGTTTTCCCGCCTTGCTGGCAGGCAGGATCTTCAGCATGGACAACTGGATGACGGGGATGGCGCGCGGCCGCTGGCTGGCCGCCTGCTACGCGGGGTTCGCACTGTATGCCGCCGGGGTCGCGCTGTTCAGCGGCCTGGGACAAGATCACTGGTGGGGGACCTGGGCGGCCGGGGGCTACGCGATCGCGGCCGCCCTGGCACTGCTGGCCCGGCGCTATTCGCCTAACGGCCGGCGCCTGGTCGGCGCCAGCGCGATCGTCTGCGTGGCAGTCGGACTGATCGCGCCCACCGCCTGGCTGATGGCCACGGCCCAGGCCCTGCCGGACGTCACGGTCGTGGCCAGGTCCGGAGTGCTGCTGCTGCACCATGGCACCCCCTACCTGCCGCTCACCGCGCTCGCCACCGGCGGCTGGCTGGCCTACAACCCTTACCTGCCCGTGATGGCACTGTTCGGCCTGCCGGGAGCACTCGGCCTGCCCGGAGGAACCAGGCCCGCCCTCATCGTCGTCACGTTCCTCCTGCTCTACGCGACGTTCCGGGTCCTGCGGGTACGCGGCCTGGCCGCCCTGGGCTGGGCCGCGTTCGCGCTGTCCTGCCCGATCATCGCGTTCCCGCTCACGATGGGCATCACCGACCCGCCGGTGATCGCCCTGACCTGCCTGACGCTCGCGCTGCTCGCCCGGCGTCCCGGACTGGTCGACGCAGGCGCCGCCCGCCGTGGGCTCATGCTGGCCGCCGTCGTCCTCGGAGTCGCCTGCGCGATGAAGTACACCGCCTGGCCCGCCTTCGCCGTGATTACCGTCATGGTGACCGCGCGAGACGGCGTCCGCGCCGGGATCAGGCTCGCGGGCACCGCCGCGGGCACCGCGGTCGCCTTGGTCGCGGCGCTGGCCCCAGCGGCCTTGCCGCACCCGGCCGCCATCGTCGCTAACACGGTCTCCTACCCGCTTGGCCTCACGACCGCGAAGTCTCCCGCGCAAAGCCCGCTGCCGGGCCACCTGCTCGCCTCGCTCGGGCCGGGCGGCCACGCCGCCGCGCTCGTGCTGCTGGCGCTCGCGGGCGTGGCGATCGCGGCATCCCTGGTACTCGCACCGCCCACTACTCCCTCGGCCGCCGCCAACCGCATCGCGATCGGCCTTACCGCCCTGTTTTCCCTATGCCCGGCGACCCGGTGGGGCTACTTCATCTACCCGCTGGCCCTGATCGCGCTGGGGGCACTAGAGCGCTCCCGGCGCCAGGGCGCCGATCGTGCCGGGTGGCCAGCAGCGACGGCCGATCGTCACGATATTCGTCCAGCAGCGGTTGACACCATATATAGCCGATGAAATAATCTAAATAGGTCTAAGAGCAAGCCTCGGGGGAGGTGAGTTCAGGGTGTACGCGGAAGGTGGCCAGGGTGCGGCGACCACGCTGTGGCCCGTGTCGGTCGAGCAGGCCCTCGCGATGATGGACGCGGCCCTGGACTACCTCAACCAGCCCGGAGCGGCGGAGCTGGAGGCGGCATCGCTGGGCGGAGTGCTGCAAGCCATGTGCGGACTGTCGAGCAAGTTCACCGCCGCTCGTGCCGCCATCGTGGCCCGGTTCGACGCCCTTGGCGCCCACGACGTCGACGGGTACGGATCGTCGGTCGCCTGGCTAGCCGCCAAGGGCAGCATGACCAGGAAGGCCGCCGGCGCGCAGGTCAGGCAGTCCCGCCAGTTGCGCGACCACCCCGAGCTGCACAAGGCCCTGGCGGACAAGCAGATCTCCGAGTCGTGGGCCGAGCGCATTGCCAAGTGGACGCGCAAGCTCCCAGCCGAGTGGCGGGCCGAGATCGACCGGATTCTGCTGGATGCCGCGGCGGCAGGGGCGGACCTGCGGGACCTCGCCGTGCTCGCCCAGGCTGCCTACGAGCGATGGAAGCAATCACAGGGGCCGGACGAGGACCCGGATGATGATGGCTTCGACGAGCGCTCCGTCCGGCTGGGCGCCACTCTGGATGGCGTCGCGCGGCTCACCGGCAATCTCACCAAGGAATGCGCACAGTCGCTGCAGGCGATCCTGGAGGCCCTAGGCAAGAAGGCCGGCCCCGAAGACGACCGGACCGAGCAGCAGCGTTTCCACGATGCCCTCCAGCTCGCCTGTCAGCTGCTGATACGCGCCGACATGGTCCCGGACCGGGCGGGCGCCGACACCCGCGCGGAGGTCATCATCGGACTGCGCGAACTGCTCAACCTGCCCGGTGCCTCGGAATTGCAGGAAGCCTGGCTGGCCGCCCTCGCGGGCGAGCCCGGCTACCTAGCGGGCCAGGATGCCGAGGTAGCCACCTGCGACGCCATCATCTGCCCAGTGGTCACCGGCCACCCAGACCTCGCCGTCGTAGACCAGATGATCGAACTAGTCCGGACCCACCTCGATCATGTCCGAGACGGCGACAGTGGCGATCCGGCCGGCGACAGCGACGACCCGGCCGGCGACAGCGACGACCCGGCCGGCGACAGCGACGACCCGGCCGGCGACAGCGACGACTCTGCCGATACCGACCACGTCAGAGCCCGCCCAAGAGCGCTGTCTCCACGGGCGTGGCGGGCGTTGCGGTACGCGATGGCCCGGCTCGCGATCGACTTGGTCTCTGGCCCCGGCGGCCTCGCCGCCGTCCTCCGCCGTAATCTCCTGGCCGAGCCGTACACCAGTAAGTCAGTCATCTTGGACGTCGGCTACTCAGGCAGCATCCCTCCCGCGATCCGGCGCGCCGTCAAGCTCCGTGCGCAGGGGCACTGCGAGTGGCCCGGCTGTGAGCGCCCCGCGGCCTGGAGCGACATTCACCACCTGCGCCACAAGAGCAACGGCGGTGAGACCTCTCTGGAGAATTGTGTACTTTTGTGCCAATTCCATCATGATATCTGCATTCACCGGCGCGGCTGGCGGCTCACCCTGCACCCCGACACAACCACCACCGCCTACGGCCCCGCCGGGCAGGTAGTGCACAGCCACGGGCCACCCCTCACCACCGGCCCTCCCAGTTGCGGCCTTTAACCGGAATGGGCCTGGGAGGAACCCGCCTGGTTTCCCCTGAGTCTCCATAGAACTGCCGTCCTCGGCTAGCAGGGCGCCGAGCTGCCCGAGTGACTCGGTGAGCGGCGCGATCGCTTCGGACGGCATGCCCGCCTCGGTGAAGTCCTTCCACATGTGCCACTCGAAGAGGAAGCCGAGGCTTCCGGCCCTACCGCCGGGTCGGCTGCGGCGATTTCGGCTAGGGACCTGGGGGAGTGGATCCAGCGCTACGCCAGCCGGAAGCGGAATCCCCGGTCGAGTAGTCGGGGCAGGACGATCTTGAGCGCGGCGACGGTCTGGGACCGGTCTCCGCCGCCGTCGTGCTCCAGGATGATCGAGCCGGAGTCAGTGGTGCGCAGGATGTCCTGCACGATGGCATTGACGCCCGGCCGTGCCCAGTCCTGCGGGTCAACCGACCAGTCCAGCGGGGTCAGTCCCTGCGCCGCGCAATACTCAAGCAGTCCGGGCGACCAGGCGCCGTACGGTGCGCGGAACAGGGTGGGCCGCTGCCCAGTGGCAGCGTGGATCTCAATCGCCGCCCTGGTGACTTCCTCCCGCATCGCGGCCGCGCGGAGGGCAGGCAGGCTGGCGTGGCTCCAGGTGTGGTTGGCGATCAGGTGGCCCGCGCTGACCACCTCCCGCGCGATCTGCGGATAGGCGGCCACGTTCCCGCCGATCATCGAGAAGGTCGCGTGCACGCCATGCTGCTCAAGTACCCGCAGGACCTGCGGTGTGTAGACGGGACTTGGCCCGTCGTCGATGGTCAGCGCCACCGTCATCGGCCCGTCGTCGATGTAGTACTCGGGCCGCGGTGGCGCCGGGTGGCGCGTGGTGCCGGTCTTGTGTCCCGGCTCGTGCCGGGCGGCCACCCGAGCGTGCCGGGCGGCCACGCGAGCGTGCCGGACCGGTGGCGTCGGGGATGCCGTCGTCCCGGCGCCCGCCAGGCCCTTGCCCGCACCGCTCGCGCCGGGGCTCGCGCCGGTCGTCGTCGAGCACGCCGCCACGCCCGTCCCGACGATAAGCAGGCCACCGAGCGACGCGAGCACCGCCCGCCGGGCCACCGGGCCGCCGCCGCGGTGCTGGCCCTCCAGGTTCGCGTTCTCGTCCGCGTCAGGGGACCGGTTTGCATCCTGCGCGCTGCTACCTGTCAACATCCCCGTCACCCTTGAGCCGATCTTGCCGTTCATCCCAATGACGCCGCATGTCCCGGGCTGGTTGCATGGGATACGCACTATCCCGGTACTACTGGGCTCGCCGGGGCGGCCCTCGTCGGAAGTATCGTGGTAGTGATGGCGTAATGCAGACGAATGCGATCATTTTCCATGGGACTGGCGCGAACCCGCACGTTTGCTGGTACCCGTGGCTGGCCCGGCGACCGGCCGAGCGAGGGCATGCCGTTCAGGTCCCCCTGAGGCGAGTTTGGCCGGCCTGCGGCGAGGTAGCCGGAGGGATGCTGGGGGATCGGTATTCAGCCAGATTGCGGAGGAGGCTGAAGATGAACGACGCGTGGGCCTCACTAGCGGTGGTGATCATAGGCGCCATCGCCCTGGGCTTCCTCGGCCTGGAACTGCTGTTCCAGATCTCCTGCGTAAGCCTGCTGTTCCAGTCGCGCCGCCCGCACGGCTTGCCCTACAGCGCGTGGGCGTTCCTCATCACCTTCGTCCCTGTGCTCGGTGGCATCGCCTACCTGAGCCTTGGCCGGCATGGCCCGGCCGGGCTGCGGACCCTGCCAAGGGCAGCCGCCCAGGCACTGCGGCCGCCGGGCTGACCAGCAGGCAGGTAACGAGCCGAACGGGCGGACCAGGGCAAGCTGGCGGGACTGGGCGACCAGCACGCCGGTGGAGTCCCAGACTTCGAAGTCTTCCTCGTGGTAGCCGCCCGACACGAAGCGGGTCGAGGTTCGGCAGGCGAGCCAGCCTGGAGCGGGCCGGGCGCGCACGTGCACGGTCAGCTCGATCGTGGTCGAGGACATTCCGAGTTCGAGCACCGCCGGCGGCGCCGCGTCGACGATGAACGGCAGGGTCTTCGTGTCGGCGGGCCGGCCGTCGGCGAACCTCATCCAGAATTCCGCGAATGGATCGCCCGACGGGCTGCCCGCCAGCCAGCCCGGCACGGCCGGGCCACGGAACTCAAGCCGCTTCGCCATCGAGATGCTCGCGAGGCCGCTGAGCTGCAGGCAGTCCTCGGGCGCCGGGAGCTTGGGCGGTGTGGCCCCGGCATAAGTCGAGGTCACCTCGGTCAGATCCGCGAAGGCGGTCGTCACCCGCAGCACCTCCTTGCCAGCCTGCAGCAGGTGCGCCTCGCCGAAGGCAGTGGTCCGGCCCGCGCGAATCAGCTCCGTGCGGACCACCGCAGGACCGGCGTTGCCGGGGCGCAGGTACAGCCCGGACACCGTCACCGGATCGGGGAAGGGCAGCGTGGTCGCGAGGGCCTTGAGGCAGATCGCCATGAGGAACCCGCCGTTGACGCTGGCCAGCCCGCTCCACCGGTCGCTGATCTCGACCTCGAAGGTGCCCTCGCTCGCCCGCGTCAGCCGGGTGTCCTCGTCGAAGTCAAAGCCCTCACCCGCGGCTGCGCTCACGGCAGCGTGAGGATCTCGTGGCCATCCTCGGTGACAAGGATCGTGTGCTCGAACTGGGCGGTTCGCTTGCGGTCCTTGGTGACGGCGGTCCAGCCGTCCTTCCAGACGTCGTAGTTGATCGTGCCCAGCGTGAGCATCGGCTCGATCGTGAACGTCATGCCCGGCTCCATGACCACGGTGTTGCGCGGGTCGTCGTAGTGCGGCACGACCAGCCCTGAGTGGAAGGTCTTGCCGATGCCGTGCCCGGTGAAGTCACGGACCACGCCATAGCCGAAGCGGGAGGCGTACTTCTCGATGACCAGGCCGACGGTGTTGAGCGGGCGGCCGGGGGCGACGGCCTTGATGCCGCGGTTCATCGCCTCCCTGGTCCGCTCGACCAGCAGCCGCGACTCCTCGTCGACCTCGCCCGCCAGGAACGTCGCGTTGGTGTCGCCGTGCACCCCGCCGATGTAGGCCGTGATGTCGACGTTGACGATGTCGCCGTCACCGACGACGGTGTCATCGGGGATGCCATGGCAGATGACCTCGTTCAGGGATGTGCACAGCGACTTGGGGTAGCCGCGGTAGCCAAGCGGAGACGGGTAGGCGCCATGGTCGCAGATGAACTCATGCCCTACCTTGTCAAGGAAGTCCGTCGTGACGCCGGGGGCGACATGCCTGCCGACCTCCTCGAGCGCCTGGGCGGCGATCCGGCCGGCCACGCGCATCGCGGCGATCGTCTCGGAGTCCTTGACGTCCTTCTCGCCGAGCGTCGGGGACGGCTTGCCGACATACTCGGGGCGGACGATGTGCGCGGGAACCTGCCGGGTAGGAGACAGCCGGCCCGGGTGGAGCAAGGTGGCCATGTTTTGCGAGTCTAGTGTCCATGACGAATAACAGCGAGCAGTGGTGGTATTGCCTTAGGCACAACACGGTCGAGGACTCCAGCACGCCGTGCCCAGGCAAGGACCTCCTCGGTCCGTATCCAACCCGCGAGGAAGCGGCCCGCGCCCTGGAGAAGGTCCAGGAGCGCAACAAGGAATGGGACGACCAGGATTAGGCTATAGACCGTGAGCAACCAGCCGCCGTCCGGGGGCAACACCGGCCGTACATCGCAAGGCCTTCCGAGTGACCTGCCGCCGCATGCCCAGGAGCGGCTGGCCGAGATCAGGTCAAGCGGCACCTGGGGATCGGCGCTGACGTCCGAGGAGTTCATGGCGATCCGCTCGGTCGGCTTCGAGGCGGCCGGCCAGGTGCTCGGGGCGGCGGTCTACAACCTCGGCTTCACCGGCGGCTACAGCTGCCCAGGGCCGTGGGGCGGCGGGTACGGGTACGGGTACGGGTCGGCCGGCCTGCCCGCCCGCACGCAGGTCTCCAGCCGCGGTGGTGGTTACTCTTACGGGTCGTTCGCGCCGCTCGTCCAGACGATGTACGAGGCCAGGCGGACGGCCATCAAGCGGATGGTGGAGGAGTGCTCGGCGCTCGGCGGCCACGGAGTGGTCGGCGTGCGCCTGACGATCGGCGCGTTCCCCTCCGGCGGCCTTGAGTTCAAGGCGATCGGCACGGCGGTGCGCGCCGCCGGCGTCCCGCTGCTGCGGCACCCCTTCACCTCCGACCTGACCGGGCAGGACTTCGCCAAGCTCATCACGAAGGGCTGGGTGCCGGCCGGGCTGGTCCTCGGCATCTCCATCGGCGCCCGCCACGACGACTGGACCACCCGCGCGCAGACTCGGTGGGGCGCGGGGAACGCCGAGGTCAGCGGCTACACGGAGCTGGTCAACGACACCCGTCACGATGCCCGGCAGGAACTGGCGAAGGACGTCAGGCGGCTGGGCGCGGAGGGCGTCGTCATCGCGGACATGGACTTGCGGGTCTCCGAGCGGGAATGCCCGGTGTCGGAGGGCACCCGCGACCACATCGTCGAGTCGACCACGATCGGGACGGCGATCACCCGCTTCTCCCGCACCGCCGAGGCCCACGGCCATCCAGCCCTTGCCATCATGTCGCTTGACCCGCAGCGCCGCCAGGCGGCGCGCACTAACATCGGCGCGAACCGGCTTTAAAGGAGACATGCAGCGATGTCCAGCACTGACCTTAGCGCGGCCGGGGTACCCCAGGACGCCATCAAGCGCCTGTCCGAGCTCCAGCCGGGCAAGGCCGGGTCGATCTTCACCTCGGACCTGTCGGTCAACGAGTTCCTCCTCGTCCGCGAGGCCGGCTTTCGCCCGGTCGGCCTGGTGCTCGGCTCGTCGATCTACCACGTCGGCCTGCAGATCGGGCGGTGGAGCAAGAACCAGGAGCTTGACGTGCTGTCCCAGGCCCTGTACCACGCCCGTGAGCTGGCCATGACCCGCATGGAGGCTGAGGCCGACGCGCTGGGCGCCGATGGCATTGTCGGCGTCCGGCTGGATGTCGAGATGAAGGAGTTCGGCGCGGACGTAGCCGAGTTCATCGCCGTCGGCACCGCGGTCAAGGCCGAGCCGGGCGCGGGCGGCGGTGGCGTGGCCAAGTGGCGCAACAACAAGAACCAGCCGTTCACCTCCGACCTGTCCGGCCAGGACTTCTGGACGCTGATCCGGGCGGGCTACGCGCCGCTGGGCATGGTGATGGGGTCATGCGTGTACCACATCGCCCACCAGCGGTTCGCGTCGATGATCGGCAACATCGGGCGCAACGTCGAGATCGAGCAGTACACCCAGGCCCTGTACGACGCCCGTGAGCTGGCGATGACCCGGATGCAGGCCGAGGCCGAGGCGCTGCACGCCGAGGGCATCGTCGGGGTCCAGCTGCGCCAGCACAGCCACACCTGGGGTGCCCACACGACCGAGTTCTTCGCGATCGGCACCGCCGTCCGGCCGCTGCGCGACGACCACGTGATCGAGCGGCCGACCATGGTCTTGTCCCTGGACTAGATGCTCACGCGCTTGGCCCGCTGACGATGTCAAGCAGCCGCGCCACCCGGTCCCGCAGGCCACGCGCACCGCGCGATGCCCGCGGGCCGGCCAGGCCGCCGCCGTCACGGCCGCCGGCCGCCGCGCTGACCAGGTGCTGCGTCGCGTCGAAAGACACGACCGCAGGCGCCGACAGCGACTCGTGCGCCAGTTCCTCAAGATCGGGGTCCACGCCGCCATCCAGGGCCATGATGGTGGCCCCCACCCGGCGGGCATCGTTAACCCGCTCGAGCAGCGGCACCGGGGCCGTCGCCTCGGTCACCACGAACAGGGTCTCACCGCGCCGTGCGGCCTCCAGTCGCGACAGTCCCACCGCCAGGTGGGGTGGCGCGCCCGGCGGCGGAGACCACCGCACCAGCGTCGGCATGAGGGCCGGGAGGGCCGACAGGCGGCTCTCCTCGTCCAGGTGCGCCGTCAGGTGCCACGGCTCGAAGTCCGGCGTGCCGACGACGAGCAGCCCGCCTGGCGTCCGCGGTGAGGACCGCAGCGCCCGCCCGAACTCCCGGGCCCGCTCCAGCCATCCCGTCTTGGCGAGCAACACACGCAGCGTAGCCACCTGGTCCGTGTCCACTCCTCCATGGTGCCCCGTCGCGAGCGCGAGCGCACGCTTTGAGAGGATGCCGGTATTAGCAAACGGACGCCGAACGAAAGTCGAGGCCGCCGCGATGAAGTTCGCCTGGCTGTGCAGTCACGAGTCCTACCAGCCCGAAGACCTGGTCGCCCAGGCCGTGGCCGCCGAGCAGGCTGGCTTCGACGTGGTCCTCGGCTCGGATCACTTCCACCCGTGGGTTGACGACACTTCCGCCGCCGGGTTCGTCTGGTCCTGGCTCGGCGCGGCCGCGCAGGCGACCGAGCGGGTGCAGTTCGGGACGGCGGTGACCTGCCCGCTGTTTCACTACCACCCGGCGCTCGTCGCGCAGATGGCCGCGACCACGGACCGGCTGTCGGACGGGCGGCTGCTGCTTGGCGTTGGCACCGGCGAGGCGCTTAACGAGCGTCCCCTCGGCTTCCCTTTCCCCGGCTACGCCGAGCGGCAGGCCCGCATGGCCGAGGCCCTTGAGATCATGCACCGCTTGCTGCACGGTGAGAAGCTGACCTTTGACGGCCAGTACTACACGACCACGACCGCCAAGCTGTACTCCCCGCCGAAGGGACGGCTGCCGATCCTCATGGCGGCCGGCGGCCCGAAGTCCGCCCAGTTCGCTGGCACCTACGCCGACGGCCTCATCACCAGCGTGAAGAACCCCGCCGACACGGTCAGCAAGGTCATCGCCCCGTACCGCGAGGCAGCGACCAAGGCGGGCCGGGAGCACCTCGTCCTCGCCACCCGCTGGACCGTCCTGGCGGAGAACGACGAGCAGGCCTGGACGGCCCTGTCATCCATGCGCGGCCTGCGCGCCCCCGGCCGCCTGGAGGCGACCGACCCCGCCGAGCTCAGGGTCAAGGCCGACGAGATGGACCCCGCGGAGGTCCTGTCGTCCTACACCGTCGTGCCCGACGCGGCCAGCCTCGTCGAGGCCTACCGCCCGCTCGTCACCGACGTGGGCGCCGACATCGTCTCCATCCAGGTGATGAGCCCCGACCCGATGGCCGCGATCGACGCCATCGGCAAGGAAGTCCTGCCGGCCCTGCGGGCGCTGGCCTGACCTTCCATCCGCGACGGGCAGTGGCTGGCCTGCCAGCACCGGCCACTGCCCGTTCCGCATCGCCGGACGTGGAAAAATAGCCCGGTGAGCAATACATGGGCGGCGGTCGACGCCATTGTCAGCGGGTACGCGCCGCGCGCGGGCGCGCCGGCGATCGCCTACGGGATTGTCTCAGGCGGCGAGCTCGTGCATGCCGGGGGAACCGGCCAGCGGGCCGCCGGCGGCGCCGCGCCCGATGCGGACACGGTGTTCCGCATCGCCTCGATGTCCAAGAGCTTCACCGCCTCAGCGCTGCTCCAGCTGCGAGACGAGGGCGCGCTGGCACTCGATGACCCGGTGCAGAAGTACGTGCCCGAGCTGGCTGGCTGGGCGGACGACGCCGCCGACGCCGATGGCGGCAGGCTCCCCGAGCTGGCCGGGCCGGCCGCCGACCTGATCACGCTCAGGCACCTGCTGACGATGACCGCGGGGCTCCCTACCGACGACCCGTGGGGAGACCGGCAGCAGGGCCTGCCGGTCGCCGTGTTCAGGTCGCTGCTGGCAGGCGGCGTCAGCGTCAACTGGGCGCCGGGCACCCGGTTTGAGTACTCCAACCTCGGCTACGCGGTCCTTGGGCTCGTCATCACGGCCGTCAGCGGCATGCCCTACGACGACTTCGTCCGGGTGCGGCTGCTGAGGCCGCTCGGCATGACCCGCACCGGGTACGAGGCAGCCGAGTTCCGCGGCGCCAACCTGGCCCTGGGGCATCGCCGCGGCCCGGCCGGCTGGCAGGAGGTCCCGTTCGACCCCAACGGCGCGTTCGCCCCGATGGGCGGGGTGCTCAGCTGCGTCCGCGACCTCGCTACCTGGGTGGCGGGCTTTGCCCTGGCCTTCCCGCCAGGGGCCGGGCCGATGCCGCCAGCCGTTCTCGCTCCAGCACCGCGGTTGCCTGCCGCTGCCCCGTCAGCGGCCGGGCTGGCCGGCTTGCATCCGCTTCGCCCGGCGTCGCGGCGGCAGATGCAGCTCCCGCAGGCCGTGATCCCGCCGAGCCACGGCTATCCGCTGCCAGGCGGGGCGGCGGCTGGGCCGGGTGCCTACGGCTTCGGGCTGTTCGTGGACGAGGACCCGGCGCTCGGCCGGGTGGTGAGCCACAGCGGCGGCTACCCCGGCTTCGGCAGCAACATGCGCTGGCACCCGGCGACCGGCACCGGCGTCATCGCCCTGGGCAACGGCACCTACGCCCGGATGAGCCAGCTCACGAGCCTGATTCTCGACTCCCTGATCGCCCGGCGTCCGGGGGCCTACCAGGTGGCACTCGCCCCGGCGCCGGCGCCGTCGCCCCAGCCGTCGTCGCGCCCGCAGGGCGGCCCGTGGCCGGAGACCCTCGCCGCCCGCGCGGCGGTCAGCCACCTGATCGCCAACTGGGATGACGCCACCGCCGACGCGCTGTTCTCAGAGAACGTCGCCCTTGACCGCCCCTACGCTGAGCGGCGGATGGACCTCGCCCTGCTGCGCGACCGCCTTGGCGCCTTCGCCGACAGCCCTCACCACGCGCCGGAGCACGACACCCCGGCGCACTGCCGCTGGTTCCTGGCCGGGGAGGACGGCACCACGGTGCAGGCGCAGATCCAGCTCAACCCACAACGCCCGCCGCGCGTGCAGTCGCTGACGCTAGCCATTCCTCCGGCCGTCGGCTCGGCGCTGGCCAGGACCCTTGAGGCGGTCGTCGGCTGGCTCAACAGCGGGCAGGAGTCCTGGCCGGAGTCGGTCCCCGTGGCCAGCAGCACCGACGCGGGACTGCTGCGGCGGCGGCTGCGGATGGCGGCGGCCTGGACCGGGGCCGTCGCCACCGGCGCCTACCGGGCGGGCGATGGCGCGGCGGCAGTGACGGTGGAACTGAACGGCGAGCACGCCGCCGCCCTGCTGACCCTGCTGGTGGACCCGTCAACCGGCATCCTTCGCGCGGCCGACGCCACCGTGTAAGCGGCTAGGGGTGCCAGCCGGCGGGCGCTCGGGTTACGATTGGCCCGGTTTTCCGCCGCAGTGACCACTTCACGCCGATAGGTGCGCCCATGACGACGCAGGCAACGCGCGAGGAAACGACCGTCGCGATCGTAGGCGGGGGTGTCGCCGGGCTGACCACCGCGATGATGCTGAGGCGCGCTGGCGTCAGCTGCGTGGTCCTCGAGCGGCAGTCGCGGGCCTACGTCGAGCAGCGGCAGCGAGCCGGGCTGGTCGAGTACCGCGGGGTGCGGATGTTCACCGAGTGGGGGCTTGGCCACCTGCTCGGCACGTTCACCGCGGACAACACGATGGAGGTCCGGGTCGACGGACAGTCGCTCTTCGTCGGCCGGGACGCCCACGCCCAGGAGCACGTCGGGGTGCTGGCCCCGCAGCAGGCCCTGGTGCGCAACCTGGTGGCGGCGTTCCTCGGCGACGGGGGAGACCTGCGATTCCAGGCGGCCGACGTGGCCCTCAGCGGCCTGGAGTCGCAGCGGCCCGTCGTCACCTACACCGACGGCGACGGCACCGTCCACGAGATCTCGTGCGACCTCATCGCCGGCTGCGACGGTGACCACGGCGCGTGCCGCGCCAGCATCCCCGATGGCGTGCTGACCGCCTACAGCCGTGACTACGGGGTGACCTGGCTGGCCATCCTGGCCGACACCCCGGCCCCGCGCTATCCCTCCTTCGGGATCGGCGGCCGCGGCTACGCGGCCGGCTTCGCCCGCGGCCAGAAAATGGCCCGGTTCTACCTGGAGATCCCGGCGGGCGACACGCCGGCCGACTGGCCGCAGGACCGGATCTGGGCCCAGTTGCGCGAGCGCTTCTGGTGGCCGGACCTGGCGGCCGGGCCGGTCACGGAGACCGAGATCGTCCGGCTGCGCAGCCAGGTCTTCGAGCCGATGAGCTACGGCCGGCTGTACCTCCTCGGCGACGCGGCCCACGTCATCAGCCCGATGGGCGCCAAGGGCATGAACCTCGCACTCTACGACGCCGAGACGTTCGTCAAGGCCGCGCTTAAGCACGCCCAGGCCGGTGACGACACTGGCCTGCGCGGGTACTCCGACACGTGCCTGGAGCGGACCTGGCGGTACCAGGAGTACGCGGACTGGTTTTCGCAGATGTTCTTCACCCGCTGCGGGGACCGTGCCGCCGCCGACCCCTACGCGGCCCGGGTGGCCAGGGCGCGGCTCGCCCGGTTCACTGAGCCGTCGTCATCCGCCGCCCTCGCCTGGGGCGAGCTGATGACCGGCCTGGCCTAGCCCGGCCGATGCCGGCCCCAGCCGGCACCGATCCCCGCTCCTCGCCCCAGGGCCACCTTCACCGTCCCACCTTCACCGTCCCACCTTCACCGTCCCACCTTCGTTGACATCGACTAGTCACCTTCATATAGTCGAAGTAGACTAGTTGTCATCGAATAGATCGCTGGATGGGGGCATCCATGCCGCAGTCACGCCGGATCCTCACGCTCACGCCGCTGGGGATCGCGATCCTCTCGCTGCTCGCCAGGCAGCCCATGCACCCCTACGAGATGCGCCACGTCATCAGGGTCAGGGAGATCGACCGGGTCATGAAGGTCACCCACGGCACGCTCTACAGCACGGTGGACCGGCTGGCCGAGGCCGGGCTGATCCAGCCGGTGCAGACCAGCCGGGAGGGCCGGCGCCCGGAGCGCACGGTCTACGAGATCACCGACCCGGGCCGCGATCAGCTCCTGGACGCGCTGCGGGCCGAGCTCATGCGCACCACGCCGGATTACCCCCGGCTGGCCATGGCCCTGACGTTCGCCTCACTGCTCGAGCCGCGGGAGGTCGGCGAGCTGCTCGAGCGCCGCTGCGTCGACGTCGAAGGGCAGCTCAGCAACTTCCAGGCCGCGCTCGACGCGGCATTCAAGCGCAGCTCGCAGCAGCTCACGCGGGTCAACCTGATCGAGGTCGAGTACCAGATCGCCTTGCTGCGGGCCGAGCGCGACTGGCTGCGCGCGGTCGTTGACGACATCACCGACGGGCGCTTCAGCTGGCAGGCACCCCTCGCGGAGACCGGCCAGGCGAGCCGGGCGGACCGGGCGGACCGGGCGGAAGGGGCGGACGGCCATGAGTAACGTCATGCGCAACTGGCGCGGCAACGAGTGGGCGGTGCTGCTGACGCTGGGCCTGGGGTTCTTCATGACCCTGCTCGACCTGACCATCGTCAACATAGCGATCCCCGACATGCGAGCGGGCCTGCATGCATCGCTCGCCGGGATCGGGTGGGTCATCAACGCCTACGTGATCGTCCTGGCGGTGCTCGTGATCACCGGCGGGCGGCTCGGAGACCTGCGCGGCAAGCGCAGCCTGTTCATCCTCGGCGTGGCCCTCTTCACGCTCGCGTCACTGGCCTCAGGCCTGTCGCAGACCGCGGGCCAGCTCATCACGGCCCGTGCCTTCCAGGGGCTGGGCGCGGCGCTGCTGATGCCGCAGACGATGTCGGTCATCATCGCCACGTTCCCGGCCGACCGCCGGGGCCAGGCCCTGGGCATCTGGGGCGGCATCGCCGGCCTCGCCACGATCGCCGGGCCCACGGTCGGCGGCCTCATCGTCAGCGGCCTGGGCTGGCGCTGGATCTTCTTCGTCAACCTGCCGGTTGGCGTCCTCGCGATAGTCCTGGCCACGATCGTCCTGCCCGAGGTCAAGGCGGCCAGGCGGCAGCGGCTGGACCCGCCGGGCGTGCTGCTCGCCAGCGCTAGCCTGGTCGCCATCACGTTCGGCCTCGTCGAGGGCCAGCAGTACAACTGGGGGAAGGTCTGGTCATTCGTCACCATCCCGCTGGTCATCGGGCTCGGCGTGGTGCTGCTCGCTGCCTTCCTCGTAGTCCAGGCCCGGCGGCAGGACCGGGACCCGCTGCTGCCGTTCGGGCTATTCGCCGACAGGAACTACGCGCTGATGGGCGGAGCCAACCTGCTCGTCTCCATGGGCCTGGTCGGCATGGCGCTGCCGCTGACGGTCTACCTCCAGTCGGCCCTCGGGTTCAGCGCGCTGAAGGCCGGCCTGACGATGGCCCCGGCCTCGCTGGTCTCGGGGATCGTGGCCCCGTTCGCTGGGCGGCTGGCCGACAAGGGCGGCAAGTACCTCGTCGCCTGCGGCTTCACCGTGTACGCCTGCGGCCTGGCCATCATCGCCGTCGTGGCCGGCCCCGCCAGCACGTGGCATGACCTGCTTCCCGGGTTCCTGCTGTCGGGCCTCGGCACCGGGTGCACCATGTCGCCGATGCAGACGATCGCCACCAGGAACGTGCCGCCGCACCTGGCAGGCGGGGCATCCGGGGTGCTGAACACGCTGCGCCAGACCGGCTCGGCCCTGGGCAGCGCCCTCGTGCTCGCCGTCTTGGAGTCCCGTCTCGCCGCCGGGCACGGGTACGTCGGGGCACTGCGCGCCGCGATCGCGGTCCCGATCACCGCGCTGCTGCTCGGCGCGGTGCTTGCGCTGGCCCTGCCCCGGCTGGCCCGGCGCCAGGCAGCGTCGCCCACCTCCCCGGCCCGGCGGGCCGGGGCCGGGGAGCCGGCCAAGCCGCAAGAGCCTGAGGAGAAGGTACCGCCCGGCCTGAAAAATTCCTGAAAGTCCCGGAATAGATTCCGATACGGGTCCGTTTCGTATCGATAGTGCGGGGCGGCGGGCCTCGCCTGCGCGATCCACCTTCGTAACCAAGGGGCACAACACTCGTGGATGCAAATACCATCCATCGCCGCCGGTGGCTGATCCTCGGCGTGCTCGTCGTCGGGCTGCTTGCCATCGTCATCGACAACACCGTCCTCAACGTCGCGCTCAAGACCATCGCTGAGCCGGCCGGCCGCGGGGGCCTGGGGGCTAGCCAGAGCCAGCTTGAATGGGCGATCAACTCCTACACGCTGGTCTTCGCGGGCTTGCTGTTCACCTTCGGCGTGATCGGCGACGGCGCGGGCCGCAAGCGGATGCTGATGATCGGACTGGCGCTATTCGGCCTGGCCTCGCTGCTGTCGGCTTACTCACAGAACCCGACCGAGCTGATCTTCGCCCGCGCCGCGATGGGCCTTGGCGGTGCGGCCGTCATGCCGCAGACGCTCTCCATCATCTCCCACGTCTTCGAGCCCGCCGAGCGGGCCAAGGCCATCGGCATCTGGGCCTCCGCCGTCGGCATCGGCGTGGCCATCGGCCCGGTCCTCGGCGGCGTCCTGCTCGCCCACTTCTGGTGGGGTTCGGTCTTCCTGATCAACGTCCCCGTCACCGTCCTCGGGGTGATCGCCGTCGCCCTGACCGTCCCAGAGAGCCGCAACTCCCGCGGCGCGAAGATCGACTTCGTCGGTGTGCTCGCCTCGATCGCTGGGCTGGTCCTGCTGGTCTACGGCATCGTGCAGGGCGGCGACAACGGGAACTGGGGCAGTGCGAGCGTCCTCGGCCCGCTGTTCGGCGGCCTGGTCATGCTCGGGCTGTTCGCCTGGTGGGAGTCCCGCACCTCCTTCCCGGCCCTCGACGTCCGGTTGTTCCGTGACCGCCGGCTCTCGGCTAGCGTCGGGGCGATCGCCCTGCTGTTCTTCGGGATGGGCGGCGTCTTCTTCTTCACCAGCTTCTACCTGCAGAACGTCCGGGCCTACACGCCCCTGGACGCCGGGCTGCTGACCGTGCCGTTCGCCGTGGGGCAGATGCTTGGCTCGCCGCGCAGCGCCGCGCTGGTCTCCCGGTTCGGTGCCAAGGCGGCCACCGCGGGCGCGATGGCGGTCACCGCGCTGGCCGTGGCCGGGTACGCCACGCTCGGCACCGACTCGCCGATCGCGGTCCTCGCCGTCTTGTTCTTCGTCCAGGGCACCGCGATGGGCGTCGCCATGCCGGCCGCGACATCAGCGGTCATGGAGGTGCTGCCCCGCGAGCGGGCCGGCGCAGGCTCGGCGCTGACCAACACGGCCCGGCAGGTCGCGGTCGCGCTCGGCGTCGCGGTCCTTGGCTCCATCCTGGCCGAGGGCTACAGGTCGCACCTGACCCCGCAGCTCAACCAGCTGCACAGCAGTGCCGCGGCCAGCGCCGCTGGCCAGTCGATCACCGCCACCCAGGCGGTCGCGCAGCAGCTCGGCCACGCGGGCCAGTTCCTGCTCGCGCCGGCGAACGCCGCCTTCGTCGACTCGATGCGCGTCACCACCATCGTCGGCGCGGTCGTCTCCCTCATCGGCGCGATCGTCGTGCTCCGCTGGATGCCAGGCAAGCCGAAGGCTACCGTGGACATCGAGGAGATCGTCGCCGTCGAGGTCGCCAGGGCGGAAAGCGAGCTAGCGGCCGAGCGGCTGATCGCGGAAGGCTAACTGGTCATGGACGTTGACGTCATGCACCCGATCAGCGCTGCGGCCGATGCCGGCACTCGGGCTGACGCCGGCACCGCCCCGGACGCCGTCAAGCGTCCGGGGCGGCCCCGCAGCGAGCGGGCCGACCAGGCAATCCTCGACGCCGCGCTCGACGCGTTCGCCGAGCTCGGCGCCGCGGGAGTCACCTGCGAGGGCGTCGCGGCGCGGGCGGGCGTCGGCAAGGCCACCATCTACCGGCGCTGGCCAGGCAAGGAGGACCTGCTCATCGCGGCGCTCTCGGCGCTGAAGAGCCCGCTCCCCGAGCCCACGGGCGAGTCCGTCCGCGATGACCTGATCGCCATGGTGACGGTGATGGTCCGCGACTCCGACGACCCTCGCTACGCCCGGCAGTTCGCCATGCTGCACGGCGAGGGGGAGCGCTATCCCCGGCTGCTTGCCCGGTACAAGGAGATGGCCGTCGAGCCGCGCCGCGAGACCGTCAGGCAGGTCATCAGGCGCGGCATCGAGACCGGCGAGCTCCGCGCCGACACCGACGTGGAGATCGCCATGCTCACGCTGATGGGGGCGGTCATGGCCCGCATGAAGCACGACTACGGCGGCTCCGCGCCGGATTACGCGGCGCGGGTCGTCGATCAGCTCCTGCGCGGGCTGGCCGCTAGCGGGTCTCCCGCCACCGGTTCGTGATCGGCAGGCGGCGGTCCCGGCCAAAGTTCTTCGGGCTGATCTTCGGCCCAGGCGGGTACTGCCGCCGCTTGTACTCGGCCGTGTCGACCAGCCGGATCACCCGCATCACCAGCTCCGGGTCCTGGCCGGTGGCGATGATCTCCGCCGACCCCATGTCCTTGGTGACATAGTCCTCAAGGATCGTGTCGAGCACCTCGTACGACGGCAGCGAGTCGGTGTCGAGCTGATCGGGGGCGAGCTCGGCCGACGGAGCCTTCTCGATCGAGTTCCGCGGGATCGGGGCAGTAAGCCCTGCTCGTTCTGCCCGGGAATTACGCCACCGGGCAAGCTCCCACACCAGCGTCTTGGGCACGTCCTTGATCACGCCGAAGCCACCCGCGGAGTCGCCGTACAGGGTTGAGTACCCGGTCGCGATCTCGCTCTTGTTGCCCGCCGTCAGCACGAGGTGGCCCTCGGCGTTGGACAGCGCCATCCACGTCACGCCCCGCACCCGCGCCTGCAGGTTCTCGGCGGGCAGCCCGGTCGCGGGGAACTCCTCGCCCAGCTCGGTCATGAACGCGTCGACCATCGCCTTGATCGCGATCCTGCGGGCATGCAGCCCCTGCCGCCTGACCAGGTCCTCGGCATCGCTCAGCGAGTGGCTCGTGGACCACCTGCTCGGCAGCAGCAGGACGTGGACGTTGTCCGGCCCGATGGCGTCGGCCGCGATCGTCGCGGTCAGCGCCGAGTCGATGCCGCCCGACAGCCCGAGGATCACCGACGTGAAGTTGTTCTTGCGCACGTAGTCCCGGGTGCCAAGGACCAGCGCCGCGTACACCTCACCATGATCATCAAGCCTGGGCCAGAACGGCCCGTCCAGCTGCCCGCCGTCCGCGGGCTCGGGCAACGGGACCGCGGGCAGGGCGACGCGCTCGATCGTGATCATGGAGCCGTCCCCGGCGTCAACCGGGCCGGTGGCATCCGATGACGCCGCGGGCAGGTCCAGGTCGGCGACGATCAGTGCCTCCTCGAACTGCGGGCCGCGGGCCAGCGGCTCGCCGTCGGCCGACACCAGGATGGAGTCGCCGTCGAAGACCAGCTCGTCCTGCCCGCCAACCTGGTTGCAGTAGGCCAGCGCCGCGCCCGCCTCGCGGGCACGGCGCTGCACAAGTTCCAGGCGGACGCCGTCCTTGCCGCGCTCATAGGGCGAGGCGTTCGGCACGAGCAGCACGCTGGCCTGGGCGTGCCTGGCGACCGCCACCGGCCCGCCGTCCTGCCACAGGTCCTCGCAGATGGCCACCGCGATGTCGACGCCGGCCCCGTCGCCCGCGGGCACCCGGAAGACCGGCAGCGTGCAGCCGGGAATGAAGTAGCGGTACTCGTCGAACACGCCATAGTTGGGCAGGTGATGCTTGGCGCTCGTGATGACGACCCGCCCGCCGTGCAAGACGGCCGCGGCATCAAGCGGGGCGCCGGCCGGCTGGCCGGTGCGGGGAGCCAGGTCGGTTCGCCGGTCCAGGTAGCCGACGACCACCGCGATCCCGCCGAGGCCGTCCGCGTCCAGCTGCTCGGCCAGGCGGCCCAGGGCCGCGATCGAGGCCTCCACGAACGACGCCCGCAGCGCCAGGTCCTCCACCGGGTAGCCGGTCAGCGCCATCTCGGGAAACACGACCACCCGCGCGCCGCGGGCGGCGGCCCTGGCGGTCCAGCTGGCCACCAGCCCGGCATTCCCGGCCAGGTCACCAACAGAGGTGTTCACTTGCGCAAGCGCGATCCGCATCTTCGGCACGAGTTAAGTCTATGAAGGCCGCCCCGCCCTCATCACGGCCCGTCCTGTCCGCACCTTGACGAAATCGCCAGCATCTTGGAGCATGATAGATAGATGTTCTAGCAACTCCGAAGGGATGAGAGCATGCGACTTCAGTTGCTCGGAACCGAATCAGGCCATACGGGCTGCCCGGCGCTGTATGCCACCGACAAGGGGACCTACGTGGTTCAGGGCAAGCTGGTGACGGATCCGGAGGCCATCGCGGACCTTGTGGACGTTCGTGACGACGAGTTCTACGTCGAGATCCCGAAGGGACTCCTGCGCTTTGCCACGGACGAGGTGTGACCCACTTCGTTGCCGGCGAGGCGCTTGCCCGCCTTGTCCTCGGGTTCGAGCACACAGCGTTCCGCCTGGAGCAGCGCGATGATCGGTATCGCGAGGCAGAGGAGGACGAGCCGTTCCGGCGCTTCCTCGAAGGTGAGTCCGCTACCACGACAGGCTGGAACGACGAGTGGGAGCACATGCTCCGAGCACGGTCAAGTCGCGGCGAGCGGATGACGCGCGTCCGCGTGGTGAAAGAGCCGCACTCCGCGTACACGCGGTTTCTGCTCGCGCTGGCTGCGGTCAACGTGTCGGCGGGCGAGGACGTCCGCTACTAATCGGGAATTAGATTTGTAGA
>Ga0335075_10004811_pt1 | contig 21035 bp, 18 predicted proteins | sample Lox_Sample_24_FD_206723 | JGI IMG/M metagenome (GOLD analysis project Ga0335075, IMG submission 206723) | Soil microbial communities from Loxahatchee National Wildlife Refuge, Florida, United States - Lox_Sample_2.4 | ecosystem: Environmental > Terrestrial > Soil > Wetlands | place: USA...
TCGCCCAACATGTTGAGCCCCAGCACCGTGACCGCCAGGGCCGCCCCGGGGATGGCGATGATCCAGGGCGCGTCGGTCATGTACTGGCGTCCCTCGGCCATGATGTTGCCCCAGGTGGGCGTCGGCGGCACGGCCCCGACGCCGAGGAACGACAGCGTCGCCTCCGTCAGCACCGCGTAAGCGAACAGGAAACTGAGCTGCACGATCAGCGGTGCCATGGCGTTGGGCAGGATGTGGCGGCGCAGGATACGCCAATGGCCGGCGCCGGCGGCCACTGCCGCCTGCACGTATTCCATCTCGCGCAGGACGATGACGGAGGAGCGCACGATGCGCGCGGTGCGCGGGGTATAGACGATGCCGAGCGCGATAATGACGTCACCTAACGACGGGCCAAGGACAGCAGTGACCGCGATGGCAAGAAGGATGGCGGGAAATGCCATCAGCGCGTCGTTGATGCGCATCACCCAGTTGTCGATGCGGCGGAAATAGCCGGCCGCGGCACCGATGGCGGTGCCCAGCACGGCGTTGATCGCCACCACGGTTATACCGATCACCATGGAGAGCTGGGCGCCCCAGATCACGCGCGACCACAGGCTGCGACCGAAATTATCGGTGCCGAAGGGATGCGCCCAGCTTGGCGGCAGGAAGGTCTGGCTCATCGAGAGCTTGTCGGGATCCGTTGGGGCGATCACCGGCGCCAGGACAGCGGCCAGGATGATCACCGAAAACAGTGCGGTACCGGCGAGGAACTGGCGGTGATGCAGCAACCGCGAGAGCGTGACGGCGGCGGGGCTGCGGCGAGCGGGTTCCTCGGCGTCCGCCGGCGATGCCACCCCGATGGCGATGTCAGCCGGCATCGTAGCGGACTCGCGGATCGAGGAACGCGTAGATCACATCGACGCCGATATTCACCAGCACCAGCAGCGCGGTGACGATCAGCAGGCCGCCCTGCACCATGGGATAGTCGCGGTTCAGCACTGCTTGCGTCAGCAACTGTCCCATGCCGGGGATTGAGAACAGCGTCTCGGTGACGACGGAGCCGGAGATCAGCAGGCTGACGATGATGCCGACGACTGTCACGATTGGGATCAGGGCGTTGGACAGCGCATGCTTGACCACCACCGAGCGGCGCGGCAGGCCCTTGGCCCGAGCCGTGCGGATGTAGTCCTGGCGGAGCACCTCCAGCATGGTCGAGCGGGTGATGCGGGCGAGCAGGCCGGTCAGCAACAGCGCCAGCGAGATCGCCGGCAGGGTCATCGAGACGAACCAGCCCAGCGGGTCATCGGTGAAGGCGACGTAGCCCCCGGTCGGGACCCACCCGAGATCGACCGCGAACAGGATGATCATCAGCAGGCCGAGATAAAAGTTCGGCACCGAGATGCCGAACATGGCGAACACCATCGCCGCCTGATCGACCCATGTGTTCTGCCGCAGCGCCGCCAGGATGCCGGTGACGAGGCCCAGCACGAGGGTGATTGCCAGCGCGTAGGCAGACAGCCCGATGGTGACCGGCAGGCGAATCATGACGGCTTGCAGCACCGGCTGGCCGAGAAGGAGGGAGGTGCCCAGATCGCCCCTGAACAGGTTGCCATACCAGTGAATCAGTTGCAGCAGCAATGGTTGGTCCAGGCCGAGATCGTGGCGGATCTGGGCGATCTGGTCGGGCGTGGCACTCAGTCCGGCGATGGCCGCCGCGGGATCGCCGGGGATCATGTGGATCATGCCGAAGGTGATCAGGCTGACGATGATCAGGATCGGTATGGCGCTGCTAACCCGGCGAAGAATAACAGCGATCATGGACGAAGAACTCCCCCTCCCCTTGCGGGAGGGGGCTGGGGGGAGGGGGCCGATCCGCCGGTTGTCACTTCTGGAACCATACGTTCGACATGCGCGGGATACGGAAGGGCACAAAGCCTTTCACGTCGGCGCGCACCGCCTGCACCTTGGTCAACGAGCCGAACGGCAGCGCATAAACCTGGTCGAGCAGGTATTTCTGCATCTCGGCAAAGGCGGTCTGGCGGGTGTCATCGCTCGGCAGGGAGTTTATTTCGTTCCATAGCTTCAGTACTTGCGGATCTGGGTGCCCCTTCGGCGGGAAATAGACCGGGATCGGTTGGGCGAAGAACTGCATGACCGACAGCCCGCCTAGGGCAGGTTGCGTGCCCCAGCCGGTGAAGAAGAAGTTCCAGCCCTTCACGTCATTCATCGACATCTGCACGGAGGTGGGCCAGTCAACCACCTTCATCTGCGCGTTGATGCCGATCGCCTGAAGCTCCTGCTGCATGACCAGCGCCGAGTTGTACATCGGCGTATAATCCTTGTCGGTCAGCAGCACGACCGGCTCGCCCTTGTAGCCCGACTGGGCGAGATACTTCTTCGCCAACGCCGGATCGTTGATGTTGTAAGTGCTCTTGCCGGCGTCCGTGTAGTCGGGCTGGTTCGGATATTGGAAGCCGACGTTCAGCCGGTAGTTGCCATCTGTCGCCGCCTGCATGATCTGCTTCATGTCGAGCGCGGCCTGCACGGCCTTGCGGAAATCAAGGTTGTCGGTCGGCGGGTTGGCGGTATTCGGCTCGGCGATCTGGATCCACCAGTTGGGGAGCGGCAACAGGGTGACGTTCTTGTCGTTCTTCAGGACGGGGATCGACTTGGTGGGGACGTCCTCGACGCCTTGCAGCTCACCGGTCTGCAGGCCCGCGACGCGAGCGCCTGGCTCGGTCACGATGCGGAAGGTGACGGTGTCGAAGCAGGCCTGCTTGTAGCCGCCGAACCCGGTGCGCTGCTCGTAGTTGGTGTTGGGAGTGTAGCCGTCGAAGCGCTCGAGCTTGACGTAGCTGCCGGGAATCGATTGGACCAGTTCATAAGGGCCTGTGCCGATCGGCTTGAGCTGCATCGCCGGCATGTCTTTCTCTTCGGCCGGGATGATGACGATCGGGACGCTGAAGGAGCTGAGCAACGTCAGGAAGGTGGGCTGCACCCGCTTCATGTGGATCACGAAGGTGCCGGGATCGGGCGTGTCCCAGCGATCAACGTTGTCGAGCATGCTGCGTTCGAGCCCGACCTTGCTGTAGCGCTCGAATGATGCCGCCACATCGGCCGAACTCATCGGCTTGCCGTTCTGGAAATGCACGCCCTGGCGGAGCTTGAAGGTATACGTGAGATGGTCGGGCGATTCGGTGACCGATTGGGCGAGATCCGGGATCGGGTGATTGTTCTCGTCGCGCGTCATCAGCGTCTCGAAGATGTTCATGGCGATATTGCGCGTGGAGATCGTCGCCGAGGTCATCTGGTCGAGGCTGTTGACGTTGGCCTCCTGGCCGAAGACGAAGTCGCCGCCGACATGCGGGCATTTGAACGGTGCCGCGTGCGTCGTCCCGGCGAGCATGGTCATGCCGGCCAGAAGGCCGACGCCCCGCAGGCTTTTGTGTCCCATTTGCGAAAGTCTCCCGATCCCGAGCAGGTTCTCACTGGTTGGGGAAACCTGTGGGCGAGGTGCGAGGGGCGTCAAGGGCACGTCCACCTCTCCCGCTCTGCGGGAGAGGTCGGCGCGCCTTGGCGCGCCGGGTGAGGGTGCCGGAGCTTGTCGCACCTAACCTCTTCCACCGCGACATTGCTGACTGTCAGCGGCTTGGCCGCCGCCGCGGTCGCTGGCATTGTCGCGACCGGACAGCGGGAGGCCGAAATGGCGGAGAGATGGGTGCGCGTGGCGAGCAAGGCGGACGTGCCCGAGGACGGAATGATCGGGGTCCGCGTCGGCGACCACGAGATCGCACTCTATCACCTGCCGGGCGGCGATTTCCGTGCCACCGACAACGTCTGCACGCATGAGTACGCACAGCTCACCGACGGGTGGCTGGAAGACGGCGTGATCGAGTGTCCCCTACACGCCGGCCGCTTCGACGTGCGCACCGGCAAGGGGCTGTGCGCGCCGATCGAGACGGACCTGCCGGTGTTCGAGCTGCGCGTCGAGGGCGAGGACCTGCTGGTGAAACTACCGGACTGACGGGGGTTCCCGGACGGCTCGGAACAGGGAGGGCCGGGGATTGGATCGAACCGTAACTGGCTATGCGGAGGCCTATGGGGCCTGGCAGCGGGACCCGGAAGCCTGGTGGGCGGGGATTGCCGAGGGCATTGCCTGGGAGCGTCTCTGGGACCGGGTGTTCGATCCAGCTCAGGGGCCGTATGGGCGATGGTTTCCGGGCGGGGTGCTGAACACGTGTTTCAATTGCCTCGACCGGCACGTGGCGGCCGGGCGGGGACAGCAGGCCGCGCTGATCTGGGACAGCCCGATGACGGGCCGGATCGAAACGCTGACCTATGCGGAGATGCAGCGGCGGACGGCGAAGCTCGCGGGCGCGCTGGCGGCGCTCGGGGTCGGCCGAGGCGACCGGGTAGTGATCTATATGCCGATGGTCCCGGAAGCAGCGCTGGCGATGCTGGCCTGTGCGCGGATGGGCGCGGTGCACTCGGTGGTGTTCGGGGGTTTCGCGGCGGCGGAGCTGGCGTCGCGCATCGCCGATGCCAAGCCGAGGGCGATCGTTTCGGCCTCGTGTGGGCTGGAGCCGGGGCGGGTCGTTCCCTACAAGCCGCTACTGGATGCGGCGATTGCGCTATCGCCGCACAAGCCCGACGCATGCTTGATTCTGCAACGCGAGGCGGCGCAGGCGGAGCTGATCCCAGGTCAGGACCACGACCTGCTGGAGACGGAGGCCGCGGCGAGCCCTCTGGCGCCGGTGCCGGTGGAGGCGACGGACCCGCTTTATATTCTGTACACATCCGGGACGACCGGACGGCCCAAGGGTATCGTGCGCGACAATGGTGGGCACGCGGTGGCGCTGTGGAACTCCATGCGGATGATCTATGGCGTGGATGTGGGCGATGCGTACTGGGCTGCGTCCGACGTCGGCTGGGTAGTTGGCCACAGCTACATCGTGTATGCGCCGCTGCTACGCGGCTGCACGAGCGTCATGTACGAGGGCAAGCCGGTGGGAACGCCGGATGCTGGCGCCTACTGGCGGGTCTGCGCGCAGCACGGGGTGAAGGTGCTGTTCACAGCGCCGACCGCGATGCGCGCTATCAAGCAGCAGGACCCGGAGGGGCGGCTGGCGGGGCGCTACGATCTGTCCAAGCTGGAGGCGCTGTATCTCGCCGGCGAGCGGTGCGATCCGCCGACGGCGGTCTGGGCGGCGGAGATGCTGGGCAAGCCGGTGGTGGATCATTGGTGGCAGACCGAAACAGGCTGGGCGATCACCGGCGGGTTCCGGCAGTTCGGGCTGTTTCCGTTCAAGCCCGGGTCTGGTGGGCGGCCGTGTCCCGGTTATGACCTGGGCGCGCTGGATGATGAGGGGCGGCCGGTCGCCGCGGGGCAGACTGGCAATCTTTCGGTGCGGTTGCCGCTGCCGCCGGGATGCGCGCCGACGCTGTGGCAGGACGAAGAGAGGTATCGGGCGGCGTATCTGGCGGATTTTCCGGGCTGGTATCGGACCGGGGACGCCGGATCGATCGATGTTGATGGCGACGTGTGGGTGATGGGACGCACAGACGATATCATCAACGTCGCGGGGCATCGGCTTTCGACTGGCGCGATGGAGGAAGTGCTGGCCGCACATGCGGATGTGGCTGAATGCGCGGTGATTGGGGCGCATGACGCGATCAAGGGGCAGGTGCCGCTGGGGCTGGTGGTGCTGAAAGCCGGGGTGCGTCGGTCGGAGGCCGAGATCGCGGCCGAGCTGGTAGCGCTGGTGCGGGAACGGATCGGGCCGGTGGCTTCGTTCCGAACCGCGCGTGTGGTCCCTCGGTTGCCCAAAACGCGGTCGGGGAAGATCTTGCGGGGCAGCATCCGACGGCTCGCCGACGGTCAGGCGGTGGCGGTGCCGCCGACGATCGAGGATCCAGCGGCGCTGGAGGAAATCCGGGCGGTGTTGGCCGGGGCTTGAACGGGACCAGGGGCCTGCCACCTCTTCGCTATGACGAATCGTGTTCCGCCGCAGATCGACATGTATCTGGACGGGCGCTTCCGGATGCCGAGGCGGCCGTCGTGGCCTATGCGCATCGCCGGGATCGCAGTGGTGGTCGCGGTGCTGGCGGGGGCGCTGGTGGTTGCCGCGCTGGCGCTGTGGCTGGTCGCCGCGCTGATCCCGGTTGTGGTGGTAGCGGGGGTGGTCGCCTGGGCGGCGATTACCTGGCAGCGCTGGCGGGCCGCTCGGACTGATGGGCGGCGGCAGGATTTGTTTCGGCCGTAGAAACCCCACCTGTCTCGCTTTGCGGGAGAGGTCGGTTCGTGCAGCGAACCACGTGAGGGCCTCGCCGCCCCGCTATCGCGCCGTGATCTCCCTCATCGTGCTGGAAAAGTTGGCGGAGGCCAGCTCGAACTCCTCTGCCAGCAGGGTGTACGAGTGGCGGCGAGCTTGAGGGTCGTGGAGCGTGGTGAGGATGGCGATCTCTTCCACATTGTGTTCGTCCCCGAGGGCGCGCAGGCGAGTGCCAACTACTTCGGGGGTACCGTAGAAGGCGCGTTCGCGGAGGCGGGCGATCCGGAGAAGCTCGGCCTCGGTATAGTCGTGGGCGGCGGCTTCTTCCGGTGAGGGCAGCGCGGTGAAGATGCCGCGGTCGCGGCCGAGGCGCCACAGCTCGCGCGAGGTGAACAGGCGCGCGGCTTCCGTTTCCGTGTCCGCCGCCATGGCCCAGACGCAGAGAGCGGCGTACGGCTCGGGGTAGCGGGCGCTGGGGCGATAGTACTGGCGGTAGAGCGCCAGCGCCTCGGCGGTGCCGCGGCCATCGGTGATGAAATGGGCGAAGCAGAAGGGCAGGCCGAAATACGCCGCGACCTGCGCGCCGTAGTCGGAGCTGCCGAGCATCCAGACCTCGGGGGTGGTGGGGCCCTGCGGCTGGGCGATGATGTCACGGAACGGGTGGCCCTCAACCAGCTTCTCCCCGGCGAGCCAAGCGAGGAGGTCGCGGATCTGGGCGGGGAAATGGTCGACGGCGGTCTCGGCCAGCGGGTTCAGCGCGAAGGCGGTGCGGCCGTCGGAGCCGGGGGCACGGCCCAGGCCGAGATCAATGCGGCCCGGCGCGATTGCTTCGAGCACGCGGAACTGCTCGGCGACTTTCAGGGCGGAGTAGTGGGGCAGCATGACCCCGGCGCTGCCGACGCGGATGCGGGTGGTGGTGGCGGCGATGGCGCTGATCAGGATCTCGGGCGCGGTGCCGGCCTGGCTCTGGGAGGCGTGGTGCTCGGCGAGCCAGTAGCGGGAATAGCCCAGGGCCTCGCAGTGTTGGGCGAGCGCGATGCTTTCCCGGATCGATGTATCGGGGGAGCGGCTGGTCACGACGGTGGATTGGTCGAGGACGGAGAGTTTCATGGTGCTGAGGAAATGGGGCGGAGGGTGGGGTTTGGCAGCACTTCCTCCACACTTGGTCTTGCCGAGCGGGTCGGGACCGGTGCGGTGCGGCATCACCGCCGAACAACTCCCCTTGGCTTTGGGCGGCATCGAGGCCGCGTTGGCACAGCCTCGAGGGGCAGGCTACAAATCCGTCCGCATGAGCGCCGGGAGGCCACGATGGACGGCATTTACAAGGTGACTTTCCGGGGGGCAGCAGATTGGGGGATCGGGCTGTTGGACCTGCGTGACGGCATAGCCTCGGGCGCTGACGCAGCCGGGGTGGTGTACGATGGCACGTATCGGGAAAACGATTCAGAGATCATACTGGATCTCAACATGACCGTCCCTCCGGGTGTAACACTCGTACAAGGAACGGGGCCCAGCCCTCGGCAATATTCTGTGCCTTTCCATGCAGTGATATCTAAACGGGCGATCGATGAGGGAACCCCAGTCCCCGTAGATCTTCCTCCTGGCCCGGTGAATGTTATTGTCATGCGGCTACGAGAATTCGCGCATTGAGATGGCGACGGAAGCCGGCATCCTGCTGGTACACTGTAACACGTGCTGTGCTGAAACGGAGCATGACCAACTATGTGCCGAAAAAGCGTATCCCCTTCAGCCCGACAGCGCACGGTGCCTCGTAACAACAGCGGTCGTACGATGTCGTGGCTGTCGGAGTTTTGCAATACGGAGAGAAATCTTCCATGATGTCCCACCCGGATCTCCCGGTGCTGAGACGCCGAGCCAACCCGGCGAGGTTACGAACCTCCGCGTTCATGGTGGCGTCCTCCAGATTGGCTCGCTGATCTGGATAAGGTGGTGCCAGAATTAAAAACGCTTCTCGATGAGATTTATTCGGCGACAAACGATCGCCAGTTTCGACTGCTGGCCATGGGGGTACGTACGGCGCTCGACTACGTCATGATGCACATCGGCGGCGATCTGGGGAGCTTCGAGAAGAAACTTAGCGCGATGGTGGAAAGGGGTCATCTCTCCGAAGACCGGAAACAAATGCTCGAAATTGTCATAGATGCGGGGTCTGCTGCGGCGCATAGAGGGTTCAAGCCGCCGCGACAGTTGCTGTTACACATGGTGAGCGCCATGGAGGATCTCATTTGCGGTCACTACATCACGAGTCCCATGCTTCAGCAGTTGCGCCAGCATATACCACCACGGCCAACATCTGGCCCGACGGAAAGACGCAATTCCTAGCTCACGCTGGTCACTCCGGCATGACGAATGGCGCCGGCTCCTTGAAGCGATTCAGCACGTTTGTCGTCAACCGGAACAGGTTGTTGTCGAGGCCATTCCAGCCTAGTGATCCCGCATAGGCGATGGAGCCGGTCGAAAACACGGCGCCGCCGTTTGGCGTTTCGAAGAACGTGATGTCGGCATGGATGTCGGGATTGATGATCGCGTCGGTGGCGCCGTGCGGGACCAGCACTTCCTCGGCGACCAGCTCGTAGGTGTTGGAGTGGTGCTCGCTGCTCGCCACCACCAGTGCGTGCGGCGGGGTGCCCAGGCGCGGGTCGACGGCGTCGATCTCGAGGCCGGCCGCGCCACCTTGGAGCACGCCGAAATTGCCGATCACCTCATCATCGACCCCGGCGAACATCCACGCGACACGCGGATCGCCGGCCTGTTCGGTCCGGCGGTAGTAGCTGCACTTGTCGAATCCCTGGCTGATGAAGCCGACGCCGACGAGCCGTTGTGGCGCGCGCAAGTTGCGCCGCCACAGTCCGCCGTATTCGCCGGTGAAGCTGTGGAAGGCTTCGCCGGGATCGGCGTCCCAGGCGCGCACGCCACCTTCGGCACGACGCACCTCGATCACGCCACGACGCGTCGGATGGTGCGCGATGCGCCAGTAGAATCCATTGCCGCCCACATACATCAGCCGCCCGCCGCGGCGGAGGTATGCTTCGAAACTGTCGAGCATGTCGGCGGAATCGTATTCCGGATGCGAGCCGGTGATCACCACCCGATAGAGCGCCAGAAGGCCGAGGCCTTCGTGATGGAGGTCTTCCTCGGTGATTACGTCGTAGTCGCCGCCAAGCTTCTCCAGCCAGTCGATGATGAAGAGATCGATGTTGAAGTTCCAGTGCCGTCCGGTCGGCCTGAAGTTCTGCACCGGACGGTGCCGGCTGGAATAGGCGACGCCGCTGCCGTCCGAGTGGCGATCGTAGAGCGACAGGCCCATCTCGGGGTGTTCGATCAGCAGCGCGTCGATGTCATCGAGCAGCATCAGCCGGCCCTGGTAGCGCTCGGTGAGCAGCGACAGGAGGCGGCCGACATTGTTCAGATACGCGGTATAGGTCGCGGTCGATGCCAGGAAGGCAACGGACGACCGTGTCGTGCCGCGCGGCGGTCGAACAAAGAACGGCACCCAGAAATCAAATCCGTCGGCGCGGAGCCGCGCGGCATAGATGCCGGAGCGCAGTGACTCCGGGACGGTGAAGGCAAAGTCCGGCTCCCAGCAGGCATCGACAAGATCATCGTCGTGGAAATGGATGGCGCCGTACTGGGATGGCGCATGCATCCAGCAGGTTTCGCTCCCGTCCCAGTTCCATCCGGGGACCGCTCGGGTGGGCTGGTTGACGATCACGCCGTCGAGCTTCCAGGGGCCGAGATCGCGGATGGTCTCGGTCGGGATGTCGCGGCCGAAATCCCACGCGCCGATCAGGTCCCCGCCGGCGCCCGACATCGGTGCGGTCGCCAGGGCGTCGATGCCGGCAAGATCGAGCGCGCCGGCCGCCAGACGCGGGCTGTCGATGCGGCCATTGAAGTGACAGGTGAAACCAAGGCCGCCCCAGGCGGACGGGCCGGATTGCGGACCGGTGCTCCACGCGGCGAACGTCAGCGGACCGCCCGCTACGGGATGCAGGCGGGTGGTTGCGGTAGCCATGGCGGCGGTTTCGGTATGGAACAGATGTCCGGCCACCGGCTGCTGCCGGACGGTCATCATGCCGGCCGCAGAATCGAAGATGGCGGTGACGAAATACCACCGCCGCGCAGTGAGTGCGGTCTGCGTGGAGACACTGGCGACGCGGCCAGAGCCGGCGCCGCAGCGGAAGGTCAGTGCGCCGGTCGCGTCGATCTCCAGGCCGAAGCCGCTTTGAGTATCCTCGCGCCATGTTCCCATGATCGCTTGACGGGCTTTGGCCGGAGTGGTGGGGAACAGCCACGCCGCGAGAGTAAAGCTGTCGGGCGGTGTCAGCGCCGGATGTTCGGGCACCACCGCGAGAGAGCCGATGGGGATTCGCTGGGCGCGGCCGGTATGGATGCCATTGCAGGCTGCCTCGACCGGCTCGGGCGCGAACTTCGTCGCGAGCGGTCCGGCATCGGGCTGCTTCAGCCGGACGATCTCGGCTGTATAGCGGTCGCCGTCGAGGCAGCTCACCATGAAGCGCACGGTCTCTCCGGCAGAGACGCTCCAGCGGTCGCAATATCCCAGGAGTCTGGTCATTCGATCGGCAGCTCCTCCCCGGCGAGTTGCGCCCAGCGGAGACGAAAGACATGCCACTCGGCTTCTTTGAGGTCGGTGAAGACAGTGTTCGTGCGCCGAGGCGGCTTGCGTTGCCCGGGCTCCATCAGGCCGAGCGTGAAGCGTTCGCCGGCCTTGTCGATGAACAGCATGTGGAAGGGAGCGGTGCCAGCGGTGCGCATGAGGTTGAGCAGGTATTGCAGGTCCGGGCTGTGCTCACCCCATGGGTTGGCGCGGAATTCCCGGGCGAGGTCGAGGCGGGTCTTGTCGAAACGGTACATGCTGGGCCCTTCTTGTCGGCGAGCGATCCGGCACCGGAGGGCAAGGACGCTAGACCACCTTCCGAGTATGCGGAACCTTGTCACCTCTCCCGCGGAGCGGAACAGGCGGTTATGGTGCGAAGCATGAACGGTCCCCTGGCAGGCGTGCGCGTGATCGATCTGACGGTCAACGTGTTGGGGCCGATGGCCACACAGGTGCTAGGCGATGCTGGCGCCGACGTGATCAAGATCGAGGCGCCGGCCGGCGATCCGATGCGCCAGATCGGCCCCCGCCGCACCGCCGATATGGGCGCATACTTCCTGAACCTAAACCGCAACAAGCGAAGCGTTGTCCTCGATCTGAAGCACGAGGCGGCGCGCGCGGCGCTGAGGCGGCTTGTCGCGGGCGCCGATGTGTTCGTGCACAATATGCGGACTGCCGCCGTGGAGCGACTGGGCTTTGGCTATGCCAAGGTCGCGGCGATCAATCCCCGCATCATCTATGCCTCGGCGACCGGGTTCCGTCGCAGCGGGCCTTATCGTGACCGTGGGGCATTCGACGATCTGATCCAGGGAATGAGCGGGCTGGCTGCGCTGAACCACGGCCCGGACGGAGCACCGCGTTATGTGCCGACCGTGTTGGCCGACAAGTTATGCGGCCACGTGCTGGCCTCGGCGGTCGCCATGGCGCTTTATGCGCGCAGCGTCACCGGCAAGGGCCAGGAAGTCCACGTGCCGATGCTGGAGACAATGCTCGCCTTCAATCTTGTCGAGCATCTGTGGGGCGCGACGTTGCGCATGCCGGAACTGGGCCTGGGCTACACCCGGATGCTGTCGCCGCACCGGCGTCCTTATGCAACAAAGGACGGCTATATCTGCGTGATCGCCGTGACCGACGAACAATGGCGCCGGCTATTCGCCGCGATCGGTCGGCCGGCGCTGATCGAGGACGAACGCTTCGCCACGATAAGTGCTCGTGCGCGCAACATCGATGCGGTCTATGCCGTGCTGACCGAGGCGATGCCGGAGCGCACCACCGCGCAGTGGGGCGCGATCCTGGATGCTGCCGACATCCCCAACGGCGTAGTGAACACGCTCGAGGGCCTGCTGGCGGACCAATACTTGCAGGAAACTGGGTTCTTCCAACCGGTCGAGCACCCGACCGAAGGCCCGATGACGACGCTGGCAATCCCGGTGGAGTTCGACGGCACGCCTGCCTCGATCCGCGCGCTGCCGCCGAAGCTCGGCGAGCATACCGAGCCGGTGCTGCGCGACGCTGGGCTGAGCAAAGCCGAAATCGCCGCCGCCGAAGGGAGCAACCACTAGCTCGTGGCATAAGCGGGAGGTCGGCGTTGGGTTCCTATGTTTACAGCTTGAGGAGAATGCCCTCTATACCCGAGCCGAAACTTCGGTGAGAAAATCGTTCTCAATTTTGTAAGACGGACGGCACGTCACCTGGACGCCAAGATTTTGCGTATCGGCGGTCCCGCTGGTGAAGCGCCACTCGGCAACCTTCTCCAGTCCGCCATACGGGCTGGGACGGAAACCTTCGAGCGTATATTGGCTGTTGAATTGAACGGCTGTTCTATTCCGCCCTTCCGATCTGATGGTTATGTTCGCGGTTCCGCTGAGGCTGATGGCGGAAAGGCCAAGTGCGAGCAGGGCCGGGGTGGTCTGGTGGGTCGTGCTGTTTACCGCGCTGCCGCAGTCGACGTACGGGGTCATATCTCTCAGGTCGAAATCCAATGTCATCAGCCCGCTGGCTCGTTCGAAGGCCTTGATTTTGAAGAAGCTCGCGCCGGCCACGTACGTGATGGCGGACCATGTTTGACCGTAGGACGCGTTGATATCCCGCGAAAATTCTTCCGGCGAGGCCGGCGTCGGGGGAACGTACGTTGCGCATCCCGCAATCGATGCAGCCAACATGAGGGAGACCCATCCTGATGCTCCACGTTGGTTCATGCATCACCTCCCCGACTTACACGTGCAACGTCCTGTGTGTCGCAATGTAACACGGTGCGGGGGAGAACCGGCTTTTGTCAAGCCGACTTTCGCCACTGTGCCACGGCAGGCGGTTACTATACAGCAACCGTTTCATGATCGATCAGACTTGTGGTGGACCGTATCGAAGCGAGGGCCGGGGCGCCGGGAGAAAGCGCCCGTGACCTCACCGTGGCCCGTCAGTCCCTCGGTTGGGCGACCACGCGCAGATAGGGCTTTAGCGTTTTCCAACCCTGGGGGAATTTCTGCTTCGCCTGCTCGTCTGAAATCGCCGGCGGGATGATGACATCCTCACCCATCTTCCAGTTCACCGGAGTCGCAATCCCATGTTTCGCGGTGAGCTGGATGGAATCGAGCAGTCGCAGCACCTCATCGAAATTGCGGCCGCTGCTCATGGGATAGGTAAGCATCGCCTTGATCTTCTTGTCGGGGCCGATGATGAAGACCGAACGGACCGTTGCGTTGTCCGCCGCGGTCCGACCCTCCGCCGTGTCGCCGGCTCCTTCAGGCAGCATGTCGTAGAGCTTCGCTATCTTCAATTCGGGGTCGCCGATCATCGGATAGGTGACGGCGTGCCCCTGCGTCTCTTCGATGTCCTTGGCCCAGCGGCCGTGGTTGCTGACCGGATCAACGCTGAGGCCGATGATCTTGGTGTTGCGACGCTCGAATTGCGGCACCAGGCCGGCCATGTAGCCGAGTTCGGTGGTGCAGACCGGGGTGAAGTCCTTGGGATGGCTGAACAGGATAGTCCAGCCGTTGCCGATCCAATCGTGAAAGTGGATCGTGCCCTGGGTCGTTTCGGCCGTAAAGTCCGGCGCTTCGGAGTTGATCCTTAGTGACATCGCGACCTCCTTCGGTTCTCATTTCCCGACAGTTTTCCCGGGCAGCCGACGGCTTCGCGGGACCGGAGCGGAACGTAGGCGCCGCCCGAGCGCATTACAATGCCGTCAGCGCGCACTGTATGTGACATTGGGATCCATCATCGGGCGGCTGGAGGGCCTTTCGCCGGCTTCGGAGCGACCTCATCGTTGCTGCTCGCGCCCAATAGGCAACTCATCGGGGAAATTCCCGCTGAACCACAAGTGCATTGGAGGTCGGCCGTATCCGATCCGTTGACCGACTTCATCGCCACCTGCCGCGTCAAGATCGAACGCGCGCCGAGCTTGCCACCATGGCGGCGCCCCATGTGGGTCCGGAGCATAGATGCAGCGACCCCCCGCACGGCGCCCGCAATGCCATTCACATTGACCCGTCCGGCGATCTTTCCCTGTTCGCCCTGGCTTGGCTACCCGGTGCACGACCATGGAAGCCGGGGCGCGGTGGACATCGTCGAGGCCGTGCCGGAGGAGCGAGCGCTGATGAGCGCGCATACCGACATCACCGCCAACGAGGGCATTGTGCTGCGGCGTGTGCGGCTGCGAGACCCTTCTTGCGCAGCTTATGTGCCAGAGTATTCTCATATATTTTTCATAGGAACCGGTGCCAATGGTATTGAGCACGGTAAGGCCGATGACGGCCCCTGAAAATTCATTCAGCCTGTTTGTATGTGCGTGCATCCACTGAAATCTGCGTAAAACCTTTCGTTCTTTACCAACCTCCCGTCACGACTTCTTCAACGACAGATGAACCGTACAATAATTGTCGCCAATATCGGCCTCAAAGTCTCCGCCAGCAATCTTTCCCTTGATTGAAGCCACATAGTCTATGCCAGCGGTATGCAGATTGTAGTGCACGCCAGATTGTCGAAAAGTTCCGTCATTGGCTACATCGATGCTCAACACGATACGACCCCAGCCGCGGTCGAAATGGTTGTTCCTAACAACGACACTAACGTGGGTGAGAGAAGGGTTACACGGACCATTGGTGGTGCGTAGGATAGTCCGACTACCAGTATAGACTCCGTCGAACGAGCCGGCTGCATCAGCTGCACCACCGAGGGCGGTCAGCAGGGCGAAGGCGATAAGAGCTTGCTTGAGCAAGTGTGTAGTTCCCACTTGTTTCCTACCCCGCCCGCAAATGGCGGGAGCCGTCCCATAGCAGGAACGATCCGCTGCCGTCAAGAAATAAACCTGAGTGTGGCCGAGCGTTGTCGCGGCCACGAAGCGGTCACGCGCGGCGTGCCACAGCCAATCTGATATCAAATCACAATTTACCCGAAAGTGAAGATGCGGATACGTTGCCGCAAGCGGGCCTTGGGCAGGCCCGGCACTGCGTCCCATACTCGGAATACGCGGTTCTGGTACAGGGCCACGTCGGGAAATGGATGTCCGTTCTGGGAATGCGGGACATTTCAAACCAGAACCCTACCTAGAGCGCAGATCGCCGCCGCCCAGGGGCTGGCGTGGACGATCACCCCCGCTGAGCCGGCGAAGCTCGGGTCCCGACATTTTCAGGTGCCCGGTCGGGCCTTCCTCATCGCGAAGTGCCGTCAAGCTATAGCGGTTGCCGGGCCCGGCGGGACGTGATGGGCTGGCGCGACGGAGGCGTCGATGCGCATCTTCACAAGGCTGCCACCGCTCGACTGGCGCAATGTCGGACCATTCGCACGCGCCGCCGAGCAGGCTGGCTTCGAGGCCCTGACCACCGTCGAATTGGGCCATGACTGCTTCGCCCCGCTCGGCTTCGCCGCCGTCGCCACCGAGCGCCTCGAGCTGACCCCCTCGATTGCCGTCGCCTTCCCCCGCAGCCCGACGGTGCTCGCAAGCCAGGCCTGGGACCTGCACGCCAATTCCAACGGCCGTTTCGTGCTGGGCCTCGGCAGCCAGGTGAAAGGCCACAACGAACGCCGCTTCGGCATCCCCTGGTCGCCGCCGGCGCCGCGGCTCGCCGACTATGTGCGCGCGCTGCGGGCGATCTGGCGCTGCTGGGAGACGCGCGGCCGGCTCGATCATCGCGGCCCGCACTATCAGCTCACGCTGATGACGCCGGACTTCTCGCCGGAGCCGACCGGGCTCCCGATGATCCCGGTCGCGATCGCCGCGGTCGGCGAGGCGATGCTGCGCGTGGCCGGCCGCGTCGCCGACGGCGTCCGCCTGCACCCGCTGTGCTCGCGTCGTTACCTGGAACAGGTCTGCCTGCCGCACCTTGCCGAGGGGATGCAGGCCGCCGGTCGCCGGCGGGAGAATTTCGACATCCATGGCGGCGGCTTCGTCATCACCGGCCCCGACGAGCCAGCCGTGGCTGCCGCGCTGGAACCGGTGCGAGCCCGCATCGCGTTCTATGCTTCGACCCCCGCCTATCTGCCCATCCTGGCGCTGCACGGGCTGGAGGAGCTGGGCCAGCGCCTGCATCGTCTGTCGGTCGAAGGCCGCTGGCGCGAGATGCCGGCGCTGGTATCCGACGAAGTGGTGCAGATTTTCGCCGCCTGCGGCACCTACGATGTGATCGCCGACAACATCGCCGAGCGGTTCGGTGGGTTGGCTGATTCGATCGACCTCGACTTTCCGCCTGATACGCCGATCGAGCTGCAGCGGCAGGTGCTGAGCGAGATCCACCGCATTCCGCGCGCCTTCATCGGCTTCGATACGGCTTGGCGGGATTAAACGTGCGAATTCGATGACAGCGAGGTGGGTTGACCTGTTAGCCACCTCTCGCAAGCGCGACTATCAGCCCCAGTTCCCTGCCCGTTCACATCCCCGGGCAGACTGGCATGATGTTTCCCCCATGGCCGGCACCAGCCCCGCCCCGCCAGCACCGGCCCACCCCGAGCCGACCGCTCGGAGAAACTGACCCCTGACCACTGATACGGGGACCGGCCCACGCCAGCCCCGTCACTCCTATTCGCCGCACGACCGGCGGGTCGTCACGCCGCTCACACGACCTCCTCGCAGGTCTCGACGCCCGGCAGCGGATGGGCCATCTCAGAGCCACGAGGAGCTCAATGCATGTCCGCCACCCTGCTGCGCCGCCCCGCCCCTGTTCAGTTCATCCCAGAGAAACAGCCGGCCAAGCCGATCACGCGTCCGCTGCGCGTCGTCTCCGACTACCAGCCCTCCGGCGACCAGCCTTCGGCGATCGCCGAGCTGGTCCGCGGCGTGGAGCAGAACGAGCGCGACCAGGTGCTGCTTGGCGTCACCGGCTCCGGCAAGACCTTCACCATGGCCAAGGTGATCGAGTCGGTGCAGAAACCGGCCCTCATCCTGGCCCCCAACAAGACGCTTGCCGCGCAACTGTACGGCGAGATGAAAAGCTTCTTCCCCGACAACGCAGTCGAGTATTTCGTTTCCTACTACGACTACTACCAGCCCGAGGCCTACGTCCCCCGCACCGACACGTACATAGAGAAAGACGCCCAGATCAACGAGCAGATCGACCGCATGCGCCACTCGGCGACGCAGGCCCTGCTGGAACGCGGCGACGTGGTGATCGTCGCATCGGTATCGTGCATTTACGGTATCGGCTCGGTCGAGACCTACGCGCGGATGGTGGTGAAGCTAGAGACCGGCGGCCGCATCGACCGCGACAAGCTGGCCAAGGCGCTGGTCGAGCTGCAATACCGTCGCAACGACCAGGCGTTCCAGCGCGGCACTTTCCGGCTGCGCGGCGAGACCGTCGATATCTTCCCCAGCCACTACGAGGACCGTGCCTGGCGCATCTCCCTGTTCGGCGACGAGATCGAAGCCATCCACGAATTCGACCCGCTCACCGGCGAGCGCACGTCGACGCTCGATGCGATCACCGTTTACGCCAACAGCCACTACGTCACACCGCGCCCAACGCTGGCCCAGGCGATCGTCGATATCCGGAAGGAGCTGAAGGAACGGCTGGATGAATTGGTCGCCGAAGGCAAGCTGCTGGAAGCCGAACGCCTCCAGCAGCGCACCACCTTCGACATCGAGATGATGGAAACGACCGGCTCGTGCAAAGGGATCGAGAACTACTCCCGCTACCTCACCGGCCGCCGCCCCGGCGATCCGCCGCCCACGCTGTTCGAATATCTGCCCGAGAACGCGCTGCTGATCGTCGATGAAAGCCACGTCACCGTACCGCAGCTAGGCGGCATGTTCCGCGGCGACTTCAATCGCAAGTCGATCCTCGCCGAGTTCGGCTTCCGCCTTCCCTCTTGCGTCGACAACCGCCCGCTCAAGTTCGAGGAATGGGAAACCTATCGGCCGCCGACCATGTTCGTCTCCGCCACCCCCGGCCCATGGGAGATGGAGCGCACTGGCGGCGTCTTCGCCGAACAGGTGATCCGCCCCACCGGCCTCATCGATCCGATGACCGATGTGCGTCCAGTCGAACGCCAGGTCGATGACCTGCTGGCCGAATGTCGCGCCGTCGCCGCCCGTGGCGGCCGCGTGCTGGTGACTACCCTGACCAAGCGCATGGCCGAGGACCTGACCGATTACCTGACCGAGCACGGCGTGAAGGTACGTTACCTGCACTCCGACATCGACACGCTGGAGCGGATCGAGATCGTCCGCGATCTACGCCTGGGCGTGTTCGACGTGCTGGTGGGGATCAACCTGCTGCGCGAGGGGCTGGACATCCCCGAATGCATGCTGGTGGCGATCCTCGACGCCGACAAGGAGGGCTTCCTGCGCTCCACCACATCGCTGGTGCAGACCATCGGCCGGGCCGCCCGCAACATCGACGGGCGGGTCATCCTGTACGCCGACACGATGACCGACAGCCTGCGCCGCGCAATTGAGGAAACCGAGCGTCGTCGCACCAAGCAGCGCGCATGGAATGAACAACACGGCATCACCGCGCAGTCCGTCAAGAAGCAGATCGGCAACGTGCTCGCCTCGGTGTTCGAGCAGGACTACGTCACTGTCGCGCCCGTCGCCGATGCCGGCCCGACCGAATTCGTCGGCAAGGACCTGAAGGCGTCCATCGCCGACCTGGAGAAGCGCATGCGCGCCGCCGCCGCCGACCTGGAGTTCGAAGAGGCCGCGCGACTTCGCGACGAGATCCGTCGACTGGAAGCATTGGAGCTTGGCCTGGAACCGCCGCCGGTCGCCAGTGCTACCCTGCGCCCCAGGCGGGATCGCACGCCGGAACCGCTGGGACCAGGCGGCGGCGGTTACGACCCGTCGAAGCGCCGCGGCGGCCCGCGCCGCCGCCGAGGACCGTAACGTACCCCCTCGCCTGCTCGAGAAAGATTGCCGCCGGGCGCACCGGCAACGCCGATCGCCCAAATGCAGATTGAATAATCTCTGCACGTTATTATCTCAATTCCGCCAGCGTTCCGCTCTGCCAAATGCCTGCCGCACCGGACCATCTGCGTTCATCTGCGCTAGAATTTTTCTTTCCCGCCCGTTTTCTCAGACGACGGTGACCCCCGCCGGCGTTCGCGTCAGCACTTCGGCCCCGCCTTCGCCAAGCAACACCGCATTCGAAATGAAGAAGTCGCCCTGTCCCGTGCCCATCAACCAGGAGAGCACATGGAAACTCATGCCGGTGCGGATTGGCATCTCGCTGTCACGGCGGAGCCCGGTGACCTTGTTGCCGCCCGTCCAGCTCGGCGGAAACCCGATCCCGACCGCATAGCCGCAATGATGGCGCCGGAAATCGGGCATGCCGGCGCGATCGACGACGCGCTGCCAGGCGGCGTAGACATCGCGCGCCAGCGCCCCGTCCTTGAGGGACCCGAGCACCGCCTCGAAGGCCGCCTGTGCCACAACGGCCATCTCATGCGCTCCCGTCGGGGCATGCCCGAGATGGATGAGCCGCCCCAGCGGCGCGTGATAACGTGCCACGCAGCCGGAGAGCTCCAGGAAAAGCGAATCCCCCACGGCGAGGCGGGTATCGCTCCAAGTCGTGTGTTCCTCGCCGAGGCGGGACGTCGAGCGAATGAAGGGCCCGAAGCCGGGATACGTACCGCCCGCCTCGATCATGGCGTGCTCGCCTGCGGCGGCAACCTGCCGCTCGGTGACGCCAGCATGAGTAGCCGCGATGGCAGCCGACGCGCCGGCGTCGGAGACCCGCGCCGCCGCGCGCAACCAGGCCTGCTCAGCCGGGCTCTTCACCAGGCGAAGCTCATCGACGAGGCCGCCGGCATCCAGCCACAGCGCCGACGGCGCGTGCCTCTGCAGGGCAAGCGCGAGGCCGTGCGGCAAGCCCGAGGACCACGCCTCAATGCCGATCCGCTTCGGCTGCCGCCCGATATCATCGAGAACGCCGGAAAAACCGTCGGCTGCGGACTCATGATCGGCGTGCCCGACGAAGCGGGCATTCGACACCTGATTATCGACGGTGACCTTCTCCATTGAGCGGGTAACGAGCGTCATTTCGCCCGCAACCGGGACCACGAGGATATGCGGCGCGAAGTAACCCCAGTGATCGAGACCGGTCAGATAGAAGATGTTCTCGGGCGCGGAGAGCAGCAGGAGATCGAGGTCCCGGCCTGTCATGTTCTGCCGGACGGAGGCGAGCCGCGCGTCGTATTCGCTCCTGGCGAAATAAGGTGCCCCCATCCCCTCCCCCCTGTCGTCCGGAAGCCAGGATCGGCGTCAGGACGCCTGTTGTGCACAACGAGTCCGAACCAGTAGCAAAATGAGCCGGAAACGGCCAGAGCAGCCCCTTGTTGTGCACAACCTCCTTGACGCCCTCTCGCCCCATCTGTCAGCCTGTGACCGGCTCGCTGCCTGCCTCGGATGGTTCGGACGCCACTGTCCGGCCGCGCGTCGAGCCCCGAAAGACAGGGAAAGGCTGAAACATGCAACAAATGCCGATCGCACGGCGCCGTCTGATGGCATTGTCGGGTGGGCTCGTTTCTTTCGTCACCACAGCTGCGCTTGCCGATGAAACAACCCTGGAGAAGGCAAGGCGCCAAGGCTACATCAATGTCGGTTTCGCCAACGAGGTGCCGTACGGCTATGTAACGCCCGACGGCAAACTCACCGGAGAATCGCCCGAGGTCGTGCGAGCGGTGCTGAAACAGATCGGCATCCCGCAGATCCACGGCGT
>Ga0335075_10004812_pt1 | contig 21032 bp, 18 predicted proteins | sample Lox_Sample_24_FD_206723 | JGI IMG/M metagenome (GOLD analysis project Ga0335075, IMG submission 206723) | Soil microbial communities from Loxahatchee National Wildlife Refuge, Florida, United States - Lox_Sample_2.4 | ecosystem: Environmental > Terrestrial > Soil > Wetlands | place: USA...
CAGGGCCTCCGGATGGCGCCACGCCCGCACCATGGTCTCTTGCACGAGGTCCTCCGCCCGCTGTGCGTCCCCTCCGGTCAGATGCATGGCATACCGGTGCAGGGCGCCGCCGTGCTCGGCGTACAACGCCCTGATAAACGCTTCGTCGGCTCCGCGTTCGCCGCTGGCCGTTGCTGCGTCCGGCACATTAGGTAGAACGTGGCCACCGGCGGGGCGGTTCAACGGCGGCGGAAGATTTCGCTGGGCGGCCATCCCGGGATCGGTGCTCACAGTAACCGATATACCGTCCTTAATCACGCAAAGCAATCAAATCGACGCAATCAGTTACCATTCGTCGTCAATGTTTCTCGAGTCGCATTGGTTGACTGGAGTGAAACACGTCACGTTTAGTATCTGGTTGACGGGATTTCTGCTGCTATCGGGCGCCCGTCCGTGCGCTGCGCGCGCCGCACCCGTCACCCTGGGCCGGCTCAGCCGCCAGCGAAGGGAGGCAGCACCTCGACCACTGCACCATCGTCGAGCACTATCGACTGCCTCGGGATACGACCGACCGGATCGGCGTTGACCAGGAAAGACGACCTCGCGAGGACGGACGCCAAGCGTCCGTCGGGTTTCCGGCTGGCGACAACCGTGTTAAGCAGGTCGCTCAGAGTGATCGCTTCGACGGACTCCTCCTGGACCCCGGCCGCTTCCTTCGCGGCTGCCCAGTACCTGATGGTCACCTTGGCCATATCGGTTATCCTCACTTCAACGGGACCTTGGGCGCTGTTGCCCCCGGGTCCCGTTTGTGTTTATACAGAAGATGATGGCGTTCTCACGCCGCATGACTGGAGGTGGCATCCGGTGAGCGAGCTGCTGTTGGTGACCGGCGTACTAGAGCCCTCGTCCGAGGTCCTGCCCGCCCTCGGCCTGCTGCTGCACTCGGTGCGCGTGCTCCCGGCCGATGCCTCCGCACTGGTCGAGGCGCCGCCGGCCGACGTCATCCTGGTTGACGCGCGACGAGACCTTGCGCATGCAAAGAGTATCTGCCGGCTGCTGCACACGACCGGCCTTGACTGCCCCATGCTCGCCATTGTCACCGAGGGCGGGCTCGCGGCGATCAGCGCCGAGTGGAACGCCGACGATGTGATCTTGAACACAGCCGGGCCGGCCGAGGTCGAGGCCCGCCTGCGACTCGCCACCGGGCGTCGCGCCATGCGCGCCGCCGCGGACGCGCCCGACGAGATCAGGTCCGGCGACCTCGCCATCGACGAGGCCACCTACTCGGCGCGCCTGCGCGGCCGGGTCCTCGACCTCACCTTCAAGGAATTTGAGCTGCTGAAGTTCCTGGCGCAGCACCCGGGCCGGGTATTCACCCGCGCGCACCTTCTCCAGGAAGTCTGGGGCTACGACTACTTCGGCGGCACCAGGACGGTGGACGTCCACGTCAGGCGGCTGCGGGCCAAGCTCGGCCCTGAGCACGAGGCGCTGATCGGCACCGTGCGCAACGTCGGCTACCGGTTCGTCCCCGTCAAGGGGATCCCGGACGACCGCGACGGCGCCGATCTCCTGCCCCCGGGCGCAATCGGGTCGGACGTGGTCATGCCGGCCGACCGGTGACCGGAACGTCAGCCCCCGGTACGCATATCGAACACGGCCCGCTCGGACCCGAGCGGGCCGCGCAGGTGCTCGCGCTGGCCGCGGCCGCGGCCAGCGCCGACGGCGTCGCCCCGCTCAGCGAGGACGTGCTCCTGCAGATCAGGCACGGCAGCCGGCCGCTGGCGCGCGACGTCATGCTGACCGCCGACGGCCGGTCCGTGCTCGGCTACGCGCACCTGGACGAGCCCGACGACGAGGCGCAGGGCGGCGACATGAGCGGCGAGCTTGTCGTCCACCCCGCCCACCGGCGTCGGGGGCACGGGGCGACGCTGGTCGCGGGCCTGCTGACGGGCGCATCCGGGCACGGCGTTCGACTGTGGGCGCATGGCGACCTGCCGGGCGCCGAGGCGCTGGCGGCGAAGACGGGATTCACCCGGATGCGGGCGCTCTTGCAGCTGCGGATGCCCCTCTCCAAGGCGCCGTCGACCGACCCGGTCTTCCCGGACGGGGTCACGGTCCGTCCCTTCGCGCCGGGCGCGGACGAGGCGGCCTGGCTGGCGGTCAACCACCGGGCGTTCGCCCACCACCCGGAGCAGGGCTCGTGGACGATGGAGGACCTTCGGCTGCGCGAGGCCGAGCCGTGGTTCGATCCGAACGGCTTCTTCCTGGCCGAGCGCGACGGCCGGCTGGCGGGGTTCCACTGGACCAAGGTGCACCAGCCGGAGGCCGGGGCGGACGCGCCGATCGGCGAGGTCTACGTGGTGGGGGTCGATCCGGGGCAGCAGGGCGGCGGGCTCGGCAAGGCGCTGACGCTGACGGGCCTTGCCCACCTGCGCCGACTCGGCCTGGCCGAGGTAATGCTCTACGTTGACGAGGACAACACGGCGGCGGTCAAGATGTACACGGCGCTCGGCTTCGAGCTGTGGTCAACCGATGTGATGTACCGGCGACCCGGGGACTAGGCGCCCTCAGGAGGCTGCGCAGCCGCAGGCCCGCAGGCCGAGCGCGGCGTCAAGCTCACTCTGCGGGAGCGGGCCGTCGGCGGCCGCAACGGCGGCGAGCACATCCGTGTAGAGCTCGATCTCATCGAGCGCCACGTCGTCGTGAACACGAAGATCAACCTGCATGGGACCCGTGTTCACCTCCATCGGCCGGGCACTACCTGCCCCGCCCTTCAGATTACGTCGCAACACGCTTCCTCCGCATGACCCATCGGAGCCATTCGCAGACCACCCTTGCGTACGGTTTTACCCGCCTTCCCGATAACGATCCCGCGATTAAGTAGCGGAAATGTTCTGGGTCTGATAGCGGACATCCGTTTACTTTCAGCGCCTTGACATCATCGCCCCGGCCAGCACCATATGTCCGTTTATGTAGCGGTACATGATTCAATGTCCGCATATCTGAGGGTAACTAACTGATTACAGCTTACGTCGCGCGCCGCGTCGACGCCATACCACGGCCGCAATTCGGCCGTTTCGGTTGCGAACAGCACCCGCCCGGGGAAGAGTTGGGCAGGTCAACCGCTGTTCACCCATGCTCGTGCCGTACCTGCAGCTCACCACGTAGGGCCCGGCCACCGCTAGACTTCCGGACCATCGTCCCCGCAGACCACTCAGGACCCAAATCTCGTGAATGAAAACAGTGACCTCCTGCCGAACCTGCTGCACGAAGAGTTCGAGATGCAGATGCGCGGCTACAGTCGCCGCCAGGTTGACGACTTCGTAGCGCGCCGTAACAACGAGATCCGCGAGCTGGAGCAGCGCCTCGCCCGGACCCTCGACGACTCCGAGCACCTCCGCCGCGAGCTGTCGACCGTGCGCCAGCAGGCGCTCTCCGGCAGGCCCGCGCACGAGGAGGTCAGCGAGCGGATTTCCCAGATCCTCAAGCTGGCGGACGATGAGGCGCGAGCGCAGAAGAACAAGGCCGACGACGATATCGCCAAGCAGCGGGCGGACGCTCAGCAGGAGTCCGAGCGCGTCCGGGCCGACGCGCGCGAGCAGGCCGAGCGGATGCTGACCGCGGCCCAGGAGCAGGCCGAGCGGACCATCTCAGCCGCGCGGAACGAGGCGGACAAGACCCGAACCGCCGCCAAGACCGAGGCCGACCGGCTGACCAGCGACACGCGGAAGAAGGCCGACGCCGCCCTCGCCCAGGCCAAGGGCCAGGCGAAGAAGGTCCTCGATGAGGCGACGGCGCGTGCCACCGCCATCCACGACGGAGCCGAGCGCAGGCTCAACCTGCTCAGCACGAGGCACGCCGAGACCGTGCGCCGCCTCACCGACATCCTCGACGGCGTGCAGGGCCTCGTCGCCGCGGAGGCCGCCCGGATGTCGCTCGAGGAAGAGGTCAACCAGTCGGTCAGCCGCGCGGTCAGCCTGGCCGAGGCGGCCGAGGCCGCCAACGCGGGCGCCGACGACGACAAGCAGGAAGACGACAGGGACCTGGCGATGCTCGCGCCGCCGGCTCCGGAGACGGTCGCCGCGGGCGCCGCGGCACCGCAGCGGGGCGAGGACGACCGCCAGCCCTTCCCGAGGCGGTCAGGACTGGGCGGGCGGCCCGGGATGCACGCGGCTCAGGACAGCGCTCCCGATCCTTTCGACGGGCCCGTGCCCGTCGGCGGCGGGATGATGCCCCCCGGCGGCGGGCGAGGCCCGGGCGGGCGTCAGGGCACCACCCCGCCCCCGCCGCCGTCGCTGGCCGATCGGGCGAGCCGTTTCGGCGGACCGCAGGACGGACCGGCGCGGCCCTCGCTGCCGATGCCGAGCGGCAATCCCGTTCCCGGCCTGGGCGACCCGGTCGCCGACCGGGAGGTCAAGCGGGAGCAGCCGAGCCGGACCGGCCTCATCGACCCTGATGAGCCCACCGAGGGCCTCCGGATGCTGTAAGCAGTAGGTACCGCGACCCGATGGGCGCCGCCGCGACCTGCGGTGACGCCCATCGGTCGTTCCGTCTTCCCGCGTCAGGTGCGGGTGGCCGGGTCGGCGAGCACGTCGAGGCGCTTGAGTATGACGCCCTCGCGCAGCGCCCAGGGGCAGATCTCGAGTCGGCTGAGGCCCATCAGGTCCATCACGGCGTCCGCGACGATGGCGCCGGCCGGCATCTGCCCCGCCCGCCCCTCGGAGACGCCAGGCAGCCGGGCGCGCTCGGCCCGCTTCATCGTCGCCAGCCGCTCCGCCCACACGCTCAGGTCGTCGTGCTTGAGGTACCGCTTCACGTAGAACCCCTCGCCCGACGGCGCCGCCCCGGCGATCCGGGCGAGCTGCCTGAAGGTCTTGGACGTGCCCACCGCGTGGTCGGCCGCGCCGCCCCGGCGCAGCTCGCCCGCCAGCTTGGCGATCTGCGCCCGCACGTGCCGGCGCAGCGCCCGTACCTCGCCCTTTGACGGCGGGTCGGCGGTGAACCAGTCCCTGGTCAGCCGTCCGGCGCCGAGCGGCAGCGACACCACGACCTCGGGGTCCTCGTCCTGGCCGGCCGCGATCTCAAGCGAGCCGCCGCCGATATCGACGACGAGCAGCCGTCCGGATGACCAGCCGAACCAGCGGCGGGCGGCCAGGAAGGTGAGCTTCGCCTCGCTTTCGCCGGACAGCACCCGGATGCGGGCGCCGGTCCGCTCCTGGATCCTGGCGAGCACCTCCTCGCCGTTGACCGCGTCCCGGACGGCGGAGGTGGCGAACCCGATGAAGTCCTCGACGCCGGTGTCCTCCGCGATCTGCAGCGCGTCGGTGACCACCTCGGTCAGCCGCTTCTCGCCCACCGCCGACAGCGCGTTGTCCTTGTCCAGGTGCGCGGCGAGCGACAGGTCTACCTTGTGCGAGAACGCCGGGAGCGGCTGTCCGCCTGGATGCGCATCGACAACGAGCATGTGAACCGTGTTCGACCCGACGTCGAGTACCCCCAGTCGCATGACTCAGACGGTACCTGCCGGGGCGGGCCGCACGATACTCCCCTCGGCTCCTCCCCCCGGCAACCTGGTTCTGCCTGATGGCAGTGGTATGAGGTACCTTCACCCTCATGCGTAACGGTGAAGTCTCCTACTGGTGGCAGGCGTTCGGCGGGTTCCCGCCACGGCGCGCGTCCCTGCCGGGCCCGCTCGAGGCGGACGTCGCCATCGTCGGCGGCGGCTATACGGGGCTGTGGACGGCGTACTACCTCGCGGGGCTGCGCCCGTCGCTCCGGATCGTGGTGCTGGAGGCGGCGTTCGCCGGATACGGGGCATCCGGGCGGAACGGCGGCTGGGTGACGTCCGAACTGCCGGGGTCGCGGGCTCGCTACGCGCGCGGGCCGGGCGGGGTCGCGGGCGTTCGGGCGCTCGAGGCCGAGCTCAGGTCGACGGTGGACGAGGTCGGGCGGGTGTGCGAGGCCGAGTCGATCGACTGCGACTTCGTGAAGGGCGGGCGGCTCTCGGTCGCCACGACGGCGTCGCAGCTTGACCGGCTGCGCGAGTCAGTCGCCGCGATCAGGGAGTGGGGCGACGGCGATGACGTCTACGAGTTCCTGTCCCCCGCGGCGGTGCGCGCTCGGGTGAACGTCGCGGGCGCGCTAGCCGGGCTCTACGCTCCGGCCAGCGCCCGCATCCAGCCCGCCGCCCTCGCGGCCGGGATCGCGGCGGCGGCCGAGCGGCGCGGGGTCGACATCTACGAGGCGACGCCGGTCACCGCCATCGAGACGTGCGGGCCGCCCGGCGGCAGCGGCGCGGGCGCGGTCGCCCGGACGAAGTTCGGCGACGTGCGGGCGCGGTCGGTGCTGCGCTGCACCGAGGGCTACACCGCCAGCCTGCCCGGGCTGCGCCGAGCCCTGCTGCCGATGAACAGCCACATGATCGTGACCGAGCCGCTCTCGCCGCAGGCCTGGCAGGAGATCGGCTGGAACGGGGCGGAAACGCTGGGCGACGAGGCCCACGCCTACATGTACGCGCAGCGCACCGCCGACGGCCGGATCGCGCTCGGCGGACGCGGCGTGCCCTACCGGTTCGGCTCCGGGGTGGACCAGCTGGGGCAGACGGATCCCGCGACCGTGGCCGCGCTGACCGACGTACTGCGGCGGATGTTCCCGGCGGCGGGCTCGGCACCGATCGCGCACGCCTGGTGCGGTGTGCTCGGAGTGCCGCGCGACTGGTGCGCCACCGTCACGTATAACCCCGCGTCCGGCCTCGGCTGGGCGGGTGGATACACCGGGGTTGGCGTCGCCGCCTCCAACCTGGCCGGACGGACCCTGGCCGACCTGGTGCTGGCCGAGCCCTCGCCGCTGACGGCGCTGCCGTGGGTCGGCCACCGAAGCAGGTCCTGGGAGCCCGAGCCGGCCCGGTGGGCAGGCGTGCAGGGCCTCTACGCGCTGTACCGGCTGGCCGACCGGCTCGAGTCGCCCGCCGTTCCCGGCCGGGGGGTCAGGGTGGGGGAGGCGCTCGGCCGGGTCGGCGACGCGATTTCGGGGATCCCGCATTAACGTGCAGGTCTGGTCAGGCCGGCCGGCCACACTTGAGGTGTGCCGGGGATGAGCGACGACGAGGCGCGGCCGACTCCGCCGAGCGGTGCCGCCGTGCCTCCCGTCGCGCCTCCCGACGTTCCACCGGCCCCGCCTGAGGTCCTGGACGGGATCCGCTCGCTGCACGAGCGCCTCGACGATCTCCAGCGCCTGGTCGCGGGGCGGCTTGATACCGAGAGCGTGCGCACGGCCGGCGAGTGGCTGCACACCCAGGCCGACACGGCCGTGCACGCGGCCCGCGCCGTCCCGGCGTGGCAGCGGCGCACCCAGGGCGAACTGCGGTGGCCGGTCACGGTGACCACCGCGGTGGCCGTCGGACTGCAGATGGCCGTGCCCGACCGGCTGGTACTCGTCCATCCGTCCTGGGTGCTGCCCGCGGTGCAGGGGGTGCTGCTCGTGGTGCTCGCGGTTGCCAATCCGCATCGCATCGACAACGAGTCCAAGGCGCTCCGGTATCTGGCGCTGACGTTCGCCGCCCTGCTGAGCCTCTCCAACGGGTGGTCGCTGGCAAGGCTGGCCATCGGCATCACGCAGGGAAACACCGGCACGACGCCGAGCCACCTGCTGATCACCGGCGCTTACATCTGGCTGACCAACGTGATCGTGTTCGGCCTGTGGTACTGGGAGTTCGATCGCGGCGGGCCGGTGGCCCGCGCCCTCAACACCAAGCAGTACCCGGACTTCCAGTTCGTGCAGATGGTCAGCCCGCCGGTGATGGTCCCGCCCGACTGGGAGCCGCATTTCGTCGACTACCTGTACCTGGCGTTCACGAACGCCGCCGCGTTCAGCCCGACCGACGTGATGCCGCTGTCCCGCTGGGCCAAGATCGCGATGACCGTGCAGTCGGCCATCTCGATCGTGACCGTCGCCCTGGTGGTGTCGCGTGCCGTCAACATTCTGCAGTTATCGCGAGTGAGCGGTGACCTGCGTTTTACGTGGGGGTTCGTCCGGCGTAACGTGCAGGTCATGTTTCTCCCCACGTCATTGGTCGGAAGTTATCCACAGCCTGATTGGCTTATCGACAGGGACCGGCTGGCCGGCCGGTTCCCGCCCCGGGTGCGCGCGACCGAACTGTGGCGCGTCGATCCCGAGTTCCTCGAGCAGGCGCAGGCGGACGCCACCCTGCTCGCGATCCGCGCGCAGGAGGACGCCGGACTGGACATCATCACCGACGGAGAGATCCGCCGGGAGAGCTACTCCAACCGGTTCGCGACCGCGCTCGACGGGGTCGACATCGACAACCCGGGAACGGCGCTCGACCGCAGCGGCCACCCCAACCCGGTGCCGCGGGTGGTCGGCCCGATCAAGCGTCGTCACGCGGTCGAGGTGGAGGATCTGGAGTTCCTGCGCGACCACACGTCGCGGACGATCAAGATCACCGTGCCCGGGCCGTTCACGATGGCGCAGCAGGCGCAGGACGACCACTACGGGAGCCGCGAGGCGCTCGCGTTCGGGTACGCCGAGGCAGTGAACGAGGAGATCCGCGACCTGTTCGCGGCCGGCGCCGACATCGTCCAGCTCGATGAGCCTTATCTGCAGGCACGGGCGGCCGAGGCCGCCAAGTACGGGGTGGCGGTCGTCAACCGGGCACTCGAGGGCGTGACCGGGCTCGGCACGACCGCCCTGCACCTCTGCTTCGGCTACGCCGCCGTCATCCACGAGCGTCCCGAGGGGTACTCGTTCCTCCCGGAACTTGCGGACTGCGACGTCGAGCAGATCTCCATCGAGACGGCCCAGTCTTCGCTCGACTGCTCGGTGCTGTCTTCGCTGTCGGGCAAGACGATCATTCTCGGGGTTCTCGACCTGTCCGACCCGGTCGTGGAGACGCCCTCGGTGGTGGCCGAGCGGGTCCGGCGGGCCCTGCCGTACGTGCCCGCCTCCCGCCTCGTGCTCGCGCCGGACTGCGGCATGAAGTACCTGCCGCGCGAGTCCGCCGACGGCAAGATGGCGGCCCTCGCGGCGGCGGCGGCCGAACTCCGCGCCGAACTGGGAGGCTGACGCGCTTCTGGTTCTAGCGCCTGGCGCTTGCCGGACGCCCGTGGTTGTCCAGCGGCCAGGTGAGGGTGATGCTCCCGCCTGGCGGCAGGGCGTGCCAGCGCGCGGCGAATTCGTCTAGCCGGGCGAGGATCCGCTCGGTCAGCCTGGACTCCAGATCCTCGGGCGGCACCCGGTCGAACCACGAGGGCGGCTCGCTTCGATGTCCACTCCTCAGTTGCCACAGCACCTGACAAGCAGAGGCGAGATCCTCGGACCGGCCCATCTGGGCGTGCTCGATCGGACTCGGCTTCCGCCTCGCCTCCCGGTGCTTCTGGTGCCTGAGCAGCCGTTTGTCGGCCGGCCAGAACATGTTGCTCTGGCCGGCCGCAATCCGCCCGAAGGCGCCACCGGTGAGTCGTGCCTCGGCCTCCACCAGGAAGTGCACGGCGTCATGGGGCAGGTAGTCGTCGTAGCCCGGGCCACGCCGGGGCGCGAGCTCCGGTCCGCGCTCCCGGACGACCGTCATCAGGTACCGACGCCCGGAATCCTTCGTGAACGTCACGTCCATGAACGTCACGGTAACTTCGGGTCGGCCGGAAAGCACGTGATTTTCCGCGTCTTCCGCGGTGCCAGGTACCCTCGGGCCCATGAAACTCCACGTCGGCTGCGCGATGTGGACGTACGCGCCGTGGCAGGGCCGATACCTGCCGCACCCGCTGTCCCCCCGTGGCCGCCTCAGCGCGTACGCGACCTGGTGCAACGCGGTGGAGGGCAACACCACCTTCTACGCCACGCCGACCCCCGAGGTAGTGCGGTCGTGGGCCGAGCAGACCGCCCCCGACTTCCGGTTCATCCTCAAGCTGCCGAAGCCGATCACCCACGAGCGCCGCCTCGAGGGCGTCGACGATCCCATGCGCGCCTTTCTGTCGGCGATCGAGCCGCTCGGGCCGCGTGCGCACGCCCTCTGGATCCAGTTGCCGCCCTCCTTCGGGCCCGCCGACCTCGGCGCCCTGGCCAGCTTCCTGCGCCGCCTCCCGCGCGAGCACCGCTACTGCGTCGAGGTGCGCCACCGCGAGTTCTTCGACGACCCGCGAGCGGCGCGGCAACTCGAGCGGGCGCTCGGATACGCCGACGCCGAGTGGGCGACGTTCGACACCACCGTGCTGTTCGGGAGCCCGCCGACCAGCGGCGCCGAGCGAGAGGCGTGGATGAAGAAGCCGCGGCTGCCCCGACGGCAGCGGGCCCTCACCGCCCAGCCCGTCGTCCGCTACATCGGCCGGGACGACAACGCGCGCACGATCGCGGGCTGGCAGCACTGGCTCGACCCGATCGCCGAATGGCTGCGCGAGGGGCGCTCTCCGACCGTCTTCATCCACACGCCCGACAACGTCGACGCGCTCGAGCTGGCGCGCCGGTTCCACGACGACGTTCGGGCTCGGGTACCCGAGATCGACCCGCTCCCCGAGCCGATCCCGACCGGGCCGCCGACGCTCTTCTGAGCACAGCCTCCTGACCGCCGGCTAGATCGTCTTGCCCTCGTCCGCGTATGACAGCAGGCGCTCGGCCGTCAGGCGAATCCAGGCGCTGACCCAGTCACCCGTCACTGCGGCGCGCACGTCCGAGGGCACCAGCGACGGCTCGATGACCTCCGCCGATCCTTCGATGAGGACCGCGATGTGATCGTCGTGGTCGCCCTCGGCGACCACCATCGTGAGCCATGGCTTGGCCCGCAGGTTCCGCTCGCGCACCGAACCGGCTACCGTCGGCAGCCAGAACGTTGCCTCCCGCCGGATGTAGAGCGACATCGCCGAGTGCGGCCGACCGTCACCGCGGGTGGAGCCGACCACGGCGTACGCGCGCCGGTCGAGGTACGAGGCCAGCTGCGCGGCGTCGAGCCGTCGTTCCCGTGGGTAGGACGCGGACGTCGCGGCGGTCGCCCGCGCGAACGTCCGGTCCTGAAGGAGGCCAAGCAGTTCGCTCATGGACCAGTTCTACCGGTGGGAGGATTCGTTGTCCGGCTTCCGGGGGATGAGATGTTGCCGGGTGTCTTCGGCAACACGCCGCCGCCCCTCCCTGACCCCCCGGCGGCATAGCAAGGGAGTGCGCGATGACCGGATCGGATAGCGGCCTTGTGACCGTGGCCTCCGCCTGGCGGGAGGCCGACCCCGACCCGGAGACGCGGGCGGAGCTCGGCCGGCTGCTCGGCACCGTCGGCGCCGTCGGCATGGTGGAAACCGGGGGCACCGCTGGCACCGGGGGCGCCGTCCCCGCCGCCGCAGAGCTGGCCGAGCGTTTCGAGGGCTCGCTGGCCTTCGGAACGGCCGGCATCCGGGCCGCGATGGGCGCCGGCCCGATGCGAATGAACCGTCTGGTGGTCGGTCGCATGGCGGCCGGCCTGGCGCGCTATATCGCGGTCAGGGACCCGGCCGCCGCCGCGGCCGGCGTCGTGATCGGCTACGACGGTCGCGCCAAGTCCGGGGTGTTCGCCGCCGACGCCGCCCGGATCCTGTCCCGGGCGGGCATCAGCGTGTCGATGCTGCCGGGGCCGCTGCCGACCCCGGTGCTCGCCTTCTCGGTGCGCCACCTGCGGGCCGCCTACGGCCTGATGGTGACGGCCAGCCACAACCCCCGCCAAGACAACGGCATCAAGGTCTACGTGCGTGACGGCGGGCAGCTGCTGCCGCCCGCCGACGCCGACATCGCCGCCTTCATCGACGCGGTGGACCCGCTGCGCCTGCCCGACGGCTGGGCCGAGGGCCCGTTCGCGTTCGCGTCGGCCGATGAATCTGTAAGCGCCTACATCACGGCCGTGGCGGCGGGCGGCCGACGGCCCCGCCCCGGGCCTGTGCTCAAGGTCGTGCATACCGCGCTGCACGGCGTCGGGGACGCCACGCTGCGGGCGGCGCTGGCGTCGGCAGGCTGGCCGCCGCCGGTCCCGGTCGTCGCCCAGCAGCAGCCTGATCCCGCCTTCTCGACGGTGCCTTACCCCAACCCGGAAGAGCCGGGCGTGCTTGACCTGGCCTCGGCGACGGCGGAGCGGGAAGGCGCCGACTTGGTCCTGGCCAACGACCCCGACGCCGACCGGCTGGCGGTCATGGTGCCGGGCTCCGAGGGCTGGCGGATGCTCACCGGCGACGAGCTCGGCGCGCTGCTCGGCGGCGAGGTGCTGACCCGCCTGGCCGACGGCCGTGCGGTAGCCGATCACGGCGAGCATCCCCCGGTCGTCGCCACCACGGTCGTCTCCGGTTCGCTGCTGCGCCGCCTCGCGCAGGCGGCCGGCGTGCGGTGCGTCACCACGCTGACGGGCTTCAAGTGGATCGCGCGGGCGGGAGGCGCCGACGGCGCGCTGGTCTACGGCTACGAGCAGGCGCTCGGTTACGCGGTTCGGCCGGATCTGGTGGCCGACAAGGACGGGATAAGCGCGGCACTGCTCGTCCTGCGGGCAGCCGCAGAAGAAGCCAGCCAAGGGCGAGCCCTGGCCGACCGGCTCGACGACCTCGCCCTGGCCCACGGCCTGCATGTCACAAGGCAGCGGTCGCTGCGGGCGGACGGCGCGGCCGGGCTCGCGCGGCTGACCGAAGCGGTCGAGCGGATTCGGAAGGAGCCGCCGCTCACGCTGGCCGGGCAGCCGGTCATGGTGACCGACCTGCGCGAGGGCGCGGAGGGCATCGTCGACCTGGCGGGCGGCCGCGCCGAGCGGTGCCCGGGCGAGCCGATTCCACCCGCGAACGTCCTGATCTGGCACGTCGGCGGCGACGCCCGGGTGATGATCCGGCCGAGCGGGACGGAGCCCGAGCTTAAGATCTACGCCGAGGTCGCCCGCCCCATACGGTCGCGCGGCGAGCTTGGCGGCGCCCGGGCAGGCACCGCCTCCCACGTCGACCGGCTGCTGACCGCTGCCGCCGCCGCGCTTGAGGCGGCGATGGCGGATGCGGTCAGCGGCAGGCCGGGGGCATAACCGCTGGTAGTCGTCGTGTAGCCGCCACCAGTACCCCTCCTCGTTGCGGCCGAGCGGTGCCCGGTCGAGCCACTGGTACGCCCCCCAGAGCGCGTCGAGGCCCCGGGCGTAGGCAGAGTAGGCGTGGAACACCTTTCCGCCGTCGCGGACGAACCCGCTCATGCCCGGCTGCTCGCCGATCCAGTCTTTCCAGCTGACGTCTCGCGCCTCGAGCTCATCCTGGCCCCGGTAGTTGTATTCGACCGGTGCCACCTCGGGGTCGATCGAGACGTGGAAGTCGTAGTTGAAGTCGCTCCCCAGCGACGACGCCCACGGGAACGTCCACCCCATGCGATCGCGATAGGCAAGCAGCCGCTCCAGTGGCGCCCGCGAGACCGCGACCAGCGACACGTCGTGGTTCTCAAGATGGAGGCGGACGCCTTCGAACCCGTCCGCGATCGCCGAGCAACTCGGGCACCCCTCGGTCCAGTCGGGACCGAACATGAGGTGGTAGACGATGAGCTGCGATCGCCCCGCGAAGAGGCCGTCGAGTGTCGCCTCGCCCCCCTCGGTCGCGAACGTGTAGTCCTTCTCGACCGGGACCCACGGCAGCGCGGCCCGCTGGCGGGCCAGCTCGTCGCTTCGTTTCGTGAGCTCCTTCTCCTGCTCGAGTAGCGCCAGCCGCGCCGCGCGCCATTCGCCCCGGGAGGCGATCTTGTGTCCGCTCGCGGTTCCCGTTGATTCGTCCGCCATGGCGGTCACCTCTCCTGTTGTCAGAGTCCTCGCTTCTTCTTTGCCTCGGCGTGCGCTGTCTCGGCCAGCCGCTTGATCGCGTCGAGTCGCCGGTCCCACTGCGCCGCGAGCTCGGTCATGGCCCGGGTCGCCTGGTCGAGGCGGTCCGCCTCGACCTGGTAGAGGACTTCCCGGCCCAGTTTGCGCCGGCTGATCAGGCCCGCCCGTTCGAGCACCACCAAGTGCTTGGAAACGGCCTGGCGGGAGAACGGAACCCGTCCCGCCAGCCAGCTGGCGCTCACCTCGCCGTTGCCGACCAGGAGGTCGAGTACGCGCCGACGAGACGGGTCGGCAATAGCCGACCACAACTCGTCATCGGCCTGCACTGTCACTCCGGCTGGCGTTTCCCAAACAGCGCTGCCAGGCGATCCAGGAACGTGCCCCAGCCGTCCTGGTGCTCGCCGGTGTAGCGCTCCTTCTCCGCATCGGGCCAGTCGAGCGACTCGTGGCCGCTCTCGACGACGCGAAGACGGGTCCGCTCGTCGCTCTCGGGCGTCAAAGTGAACTCAACCAGCACCGAGCTGCCGACCACGGGCTCGCCCCCGCCCGAGTTATTCCAGCGGAACGAGAAACGAGTCGGCGGATCCACTACCTCCACCACGACCGGCCCGCCCTGTTCGCCGAACCCCATGTACCCGTGGGCGCCAGGCTCGACGACGAGGTCCACCCGGTCGGCGAACCAGCGGGTTATCTGATCGGGCTCGGTGATGGTGCGCCACACCACCTCGGCAGGCGCCTCGATCAGCACCTCCCGGTCGATCACGAGGCCTGACATCAGCATCCGCTCCTCCGTTGGTTGGCGTTGATCGGCGCTGGCGGTCACCGCCGGCCCGCTCCCTGTATCTGCAACCAACGGTAGCACTTCTGGAAAAGATCTGCAACCCATGGTTGCAGATCGGGGCATCAGCTTCCGCAACGAGCTCGACGCGTCCGCGCGGCGCGCGCTCGACGCCCCGGACGTGTGGCGGGCGCTGAGCGAGTGTGTCTCCCCAGCTATCGCCTCGCCGGCAGCGCCGCCGCCCGACCACAGCCTGCGTCGGCTCCGCCCTGTATGAAGACCTGGCCCGGATGATCACCGATGGCGTCGCGCTCGATCCGATGCCAGGCTCATGGGCCCCGCGGATGGAGCGGCGCGGGCTGGACGGCACCGGAACGCTGTCGGAATCTCAGATTCGCGGCCGCGCCGCCCGGGGTGAGCCTTCGCGGCAGGCCCCGGGCAGCGCGTCTGCGATCAGCTGACGTTCAGCGCATTGCTGTCATCGAGGAACTGGGTGTTCCCGCCGCTGACTTCGGTGGCTGTGAACTTGATGGTGATGGTCTGGCCGATGTAGGGGGCCAGGTTGGCGGAGTACTCGACGTAGCTGGTGCCGTTGTTGGCAGCGGTCGCCACCGTCGTTGACATGTCCACCGTGCCGGAGGCGTTCAGGATCTGCAGGACCAGGGTGTTCTCCGCCTGCTCGGTCGTGCTGGTGACCGTCGAGTTGACTTCGACCCAGTAGGTCAGCGTCGCGCTCACGCAGTTGGAGGGGATGGCAACCTGCTGCGAGAGGGTGTCCACGTGGGCCTTGCTGTAGCCGTCCAGCCAGGCCAGGTAGCTGCCGGCCTGCGCCGGATGCGCGCTGGTGCTGCTGGCGAGGACCCCGGACGAGGCCGTCCACGGTGATATGGAACCGGTTTCGAAGCCTCCGTTGACGAGCAGCTGCTGCGCGCCGCAGCCGGCCGGGGCGGAACCAATCGTGAAGGTGAAAGATGCCGACCCCGAGGCTCCCGTCGTGTCGGTCGCGGTGACCGTCACGTCACTGCTGCCGGCGGCGGTCGGCGTGCCGGAGATCAGGCCGGTCGCGGAGCCGATGGACAAGCCGGCCGGCAGGCCCGAGGCACTGTAGGAAAGCGTCTGCCCGGAGGCCGAGTCGGACGCCGATATCTGCAGGCTCACCGCGGTGCCGACGGAACCGCTCTGGCTGCCCGGGTTGGTGACGGTCACCGTGTTGGCGGCAGCGGACCCGACCGTCCAGGTGAAGGTCGCCGAGCCGGACGGGCCGGTAGTGTCCGTGCCGGTGAGGGTCACGTTGTAGGTGCCCGCGGTGCTGGCGGTGCCGGAGATCACGCCGGTCGACGAGTTGATCGACAGGCCCTTCGGCAGCCCACTGGCGGCGTAGGACAGTGTGCCGGTGCAGGTGTCCTCCCCCTGGACCTGGTAATCGACGCTGCTGCCGACCGCGCTGGTCAAGGATCCGGGGCTGAAGATGGATACCTTGCCGGTCGAGGAGCCGCTGAAGTCCCCGTCGAACGTGGTCTCCAGGCCGTCCACCACCCCGGCGTCGGAGACGATCAGCCCGAGTTCCCGGTTGTCGTTCAGCGAGTTGCTCGTCAGGTTCTCCGAGCCCACGAAGGCCTTCTGAGCGGACGTGCCGTAGTCGGCGATGATCGTCTTCGCGTGGACGTAGAACCCGGTCGAGGACGAGTAACCGGTCACTTTCGCGCCGGCCGCCTCGATGTCGCTGACTTCCGATGAGTAGTCCGAGGGGTCTTCCAGGACCATGCGAACGGTCACGCCGCGGTTCTCGGCCGAGACGAGCGCGTTTACGACGTCCGTGTCGCTGAATTCCTCCGCCTCGATGTCGAGGCTTTTGGTCGCCCCGTTGATCAGGCTGAGGAGATGTGTCTGCGAGTCGGTGGGCGACCAGACGAGATCGTCCCCGTCCGACGGCGTGATGGAGGTGTGCGCGTAGTCGGCGTCGAAAACAGCCACGATCGCCGCCACGTCGTTGGCGTCGGTGTCGAACACCCCGTAGTCACGGGACGTGGCGTAGTAGGCCGTGTCGAAGTTGCCGGTGCTGATGTAGGACTCGTCGTCATTGACGGTGATCGTCTTCTGGTGGGTGTAGGTGAACGCCGTGGAGGACCAGACCACGCCCACCCCGCCGGCGGTCAGAGCGTTGTAGGCGGCCGTGTTGTAGGACTTCTCTGCCTGGTCCAGGATCACGCGGACGTCAACTCCGGCTTTTTCCCTCGCCACCAGGTCGTTGACCAGGGTCGTGTCGTTCAGCTCGTAGATGGTCACGTTGACCGAGCTGGTGGCCGAGTTGACGAAGTTGTAGATGGCGTTCTCGCCCTGATCGGGCAAGATCACGAGCGAGTAGTCGCTCGCCGCGCGGGCCGGAACGACGGCTGCGGCGAGGCAGCCCGCGATGGCGAGGAGGATGGCTGAGAGGGCGGCGAGGGCGTGCGGAAACTTGCGCAGGCCGAATCTGGGCACACGTGCCTCCGGGAGGACGGTCAGTGACTGACCATGGGCTTAGAGTGCTGGTCGCACTGACCGTACGATTTCGCGCCTTCCCCGCCTAGAGACCACAGGGTAAAACATGGATAAACAATTGAGATCCCTGGCCGGCCGTAGATATCGCTGAGCGAACCACCCACCAGGACAAGCGCCGCGAGCCTGAGTACGTAGCTGTTCAGGGTCCACGGGGTTCGCGGTGCTCGGCGTAGTAGTTGTCATCGTCGGGCTGGCGCTGCTGGCCTGGGCGGCCCTTATCCGCCGTCGGCGCACTTACACCTGAGCAGTCCTGGCCCCGCCGCGAGTTCGGCCGAGGCGCGTCCGCTTTCCCGGCGTATCCTGTGCACGCGGTCGACACGATCGACCAGGCGCAGCCGTCGAGATGAGCGGCGGCTGAGATGAACGAAGCGGAGGGCGAGCCGGTGACTACGGTGACTATCGCGGGCCCTGATCTGAGAAGGTTCCTGGACGGACTGCCCGGTGTGGACAGCGTCGGGGCCGAGGCGCGCGCGGCGGTCCTGGCCAGCCGGTCGATTAAGACCACGGCGAAGCGGCTGGCGCTTGACCTGGCGATCTCGATGATCGACCTGACCACCCTGGAGGGCCAGGACACCCCGGGCAAGGTGCGCGCGATGTGCGCCAAGGCCATGCATCCGGACCCGACCGACCCGACCGTGCCGATGGTCGCGGCGGTGTGCGTCTACCCGGATCTGGCTGACGTCGCCGCGGCCGAAGTGAAGGGCGCCGGCATCCACGTGGCCAGCGTCGCCACCGGCTTTCCCAGCGGCCGAGCGAGCCTGGAAGTGAAGCTGGCGGATGTGCGATCGGCGATCGCAGCGGGCGCCGACGAGGTCGACATGGTGATCGACCGGGGCGCGTTCCTGGCCGGGAAATACCAGCTCGTCTTCGACGAGATCACCGCGGTGCACGAGGTTTGCCAGGGAAGGGCCCACCTCAAGGTGATCCTGGAGACGGGCGAACTGGTCACGCTGGACAACGTGCGCCGAGCCTCCTGGCTCGCGATGCTGGCCGGGGCCGACTTCATCAAGACCTCGACCGGGAAGGTGAGCCCGGCCGCTACCCTCCCGGTGACCCTGGTCATGCTCGAGGCGGTCAGGGATTACCGCCAGTCGCACGGCCGGCAGGTAGGGGTCAAGGCCGCCGGCGGGATCCGCACGGCCAAGGACGCGATCCGCTACCTGGTGCTGGTCAACGAGACGGTCGGCGACGACTGGCTGGACCCCGACTGGTTCCGGCTGGGTGCCTCCAGCCTCCTGAACGACCTGCTGATGCAGCGGACCAAGCTGGCCACCGGCCGGTACAGCGGCCCCGACTATTTCACCCTGGATTCCTGATGGGAAAGTTCGAGTACGCGCCCGCTCCCGAATCTCGCGACGTCGTCGCCCTGCGGGGGTCATACGGGCTGTTCATCGACGGCGACTTCGTCCCCAGCACGGGTGACGGCGTCTTCAAGACGATCTCGCCCGCCACCGAGGAGGTACTAGCCGAGGTCACCGAGGCCAGCCCGGACGATGTTGACCGCGCGGTGAGCGCCGCCCGGAAGGCCTACGAGCGGACCTGGTCGGTCATGCCCGGCCGGGAGCGGGCAAAATACCTGTTCCGTATCGCGCGGATCATCCAGGAACGAGCGCGCGAGCTGGCAGTGCTCGAGTCGCTGGACAACGGCAAGCCGATCCGCGAGTCCCGTGACGTCGACATCCCGCTGGCCGCCGCGCATTTCTTCTACTACGCCGGCTGGGCCGACAAGCTGGAGCACGCGGGGTTCGGCCCGGACCCGCGGCCGCTTGGCGTGGCCGGCCAGGTCATCCCCTGGAACTTCCCCCTGCTGATGCTCGCGTGGAAGATCGCCCCGGCGCTGGCCTGCGGAAACACCGTGGTGCTGAAGCCCGCCGAGACGACGCCGCTCACCGCGCTGCTGTTCGCCGAGATCTGCCAGCAGGCCGACCTTCCCCCCGGCGTGGTCAACATCGTCACCGGTGCCGGGGCGACCGGACGCGCGCTGGTCACCCACCCGGGCATCGACAAGGTCGCCTTCACCGGCTCGACCGAAGTCGGCAAGGAAATCGCCCGCGCCGCCGGGCGCAAGAAGGTCACCCTGGAACTCGGCGGCAAGGCCGCCAACATCGTGTTCGCCGACGCGCCGGTCGACCAGGCGGTCGAGGGGATCGTGAACGGGATCTTCTTCAACCAAGGCCACGTGTGCTGCGCCGGATCCCGGCTGCTGGTCCAGGAATCGGTCTACGACCAGGTGCTCGAGTCGCTGCGCAGGCGACTGACAACGCTGCGGCTTGGCGATCCGCTGGACAAGAACACCGACGTCGGCGCGATCAATTCGCCCGCTCAGCTCGCGAAGATCCGCGAGCTGTCCGATTCGGGGGAGGCCGAGGGCGCGGAGCGCTGGTCAGCGCCGTGCGAGCTGCCGGTCAAGGGCTTCTGGTTCCCGCCCACGGTGTTTACCGGGGTGTCCCCGGCCCATCGCATCGCCCGCGAGGAGATCTTCGGACCGGTGCTGTCTGTCCTCACCTTCCGGACCCCGGCCGAAGCGATCGCGAAGGCCAACAACACCCCCTACGGGCTGTCGGCCGGCGTCTGGACCGACAAGGGTTCACGGGTTCTGTGGATGGCCGCGCGGCTGCGGGCCGGGGTGGTGTGGGCCAACACCTTCAACAAATTCGACCCCACCTCGCCGTTCGGCGGCTACAAGGAGTCTGGCTACGGCCGCGAGGGCGGCCGCCATGGCTTGGAGGCCTACCTCGATGTCTGAGACCGTCGCTGCGTCCTCCGCCCCGCGTGTGGCCGTGCGGAAAACCTACAAGCTCTACATTGGCGGGGCGTTCCCGCGCTCGGAAAGCGGAAGGTCCTACCCGGTGACCGACCACAAGGACAACTTCCTGGCCAACGCGGCGATGGCCTCACGCAAGGACGCCAGGGACGCGGTCAGCGCCGCGCGCAAGGCGGTGGCCGGCTGGTCCGGCGCGACCGCGTACAACCGGGGGCAGGTGCTGTACCGGGTGGCCGAACTGCTCGAGGGACGCCGGTCACAGTTCACCGCCGAGGTGCGCGCCGCTGAGGGCCTCGGGGCCAGGGCGGCCGAGGCAGCGGTGGACGCCACGATCGATCGCTGGGTCTGGTACGCCGGCTGGGCCGACAAGATCTCGCAGGTCCGAGGGGCCGCCAACCCGGTCGCGGGGCCCTATTACAACTTCTCGGTGTCCGAGGCGACCGGCGTCGCCGCGGTGCTCGCACCGCAAGACTACAGCCTGCTCGGTCTCGTCTCGGTCGTGGCGCCCGCCGTGGTCAGCGGCAACACCGTGATCGCGGTGGCCAGCGAGTCCCGTCCGTTGCCCGCCGTCACCCTGTCCGAGGTACTCGCCACCTCCGACGTCCCCGGCGGGGTGATCAACATCCTGACCGGCCGCACCGCCGAGATCGCGCCCTGGCTCGCGTCCCATATGGACGTCAACGCCATCGACCTCACTGGTGCCCCTGATGACCTGGCCGACGACCTGGCGGATGCCGCGGCCGACAACCTCAAGCGGGTCATCCGCCCCCGATCCACCGACGGCGACTGGACCGGCTCCCCGAGCCTGCATCGCATGCACGGGTACCTGGAAACCAAGACCGTCTGGCACCCCACCGGAATGTAGCGGCTGACAGCCGGCCTGCTCCCGCGAGGCTTCGCCGTGGCGTCGCCACGCGGCCGTCCCCGGATCTGCGGCCGGTCGCGCGAAGTACCGGTCCGTTCGAGCTGATGCTTTTGATTTTTCCGAACGGACCGCTGCTTCGCCTTCATCCGCGATCGATTCGGCACGAGGGGATGCGTCATCGCGCCTGGATCACAGCGGCCCCGACTTGGTCGCGACCCGCAGCGACAGGCCGGGGATGCGGAGGGCCCGGACCTTTCTTGGCCGGGTGAACCCCGCGTCGCCTAGCCAGCCGTCGAGCTCGCGCGGCGTGTGCACG
>Ga0335075_10004813_pt1 | contig 21030 bp, 16 predicted proteins | sample Lox_Sample_24_FD_206723 | JGI IMG/M metagenome (GOLD analysis project Ga0335075, IMG submission 206723) | Soil microbial communities from Loxahatchee National Wildlife Refuge, Florida, United States - Lox_Sample_2.4 | ecosystem: Environmental > Terrestrial > Soil > Wetlands | place: USA...
GCCGGACACCGAGGCCATCGCGGCGATGGCGCTGGAGAATTACGAGGAGATGCGCTCGGGTGTGCGCGATCCGCGCTTTTCCGCACGCGCAGCGCTGGCCGCCGAGCTCGAGCGGCACTTTCCCGAACGCTTCATCCCGCGCTACTCGATGGTCATGTTCCACCCCGAGATCCCTTATCACGAGGCCCTGGCACGCGGCGCGCGCCAGCGCGCAGTGCTCGATACGCTCATCGAGCGCTGCGGGCAGGGCATCCCCGGCGAGCAGACGCTCGCCGTCGCGCGCGGGCTGCTCGATGAGCACGCGCTGTGAGCGCTCACACGTCCTGCCGGCGCCTACCGTAGAATTTCGCCCATGACTTGCGGCCGTCTGATCCTGCTGCTGCCCGGACTTGCGCTGATGCCCTGTGCGCTGTATGCCGCGGTGCCCATCTACGGGTACCAGATCGTGCACAGCTATCCGCACGATACCCATGCCTTCACCGAGGGGCTGTTTTATCTCAACGGCGATCTCTACGAGAGCACCGGTCTCAACGGCCAATCCGAGGTGCGGCGCGAGCGGCTGCAGAGCGGTGAAGTTCTGCAGCGTATCGAGCTGCCGGCACGCTACTTCGGCGAGGGTATCGTCAACTGGGGGCCGCACCTGATCCAGCTGACCTGGCGTGCCCAGACCGGATTCGTCTACGACCTGGCGAGCCTGCGCCAGCAGCGACGGTTCAACTACAGCGGCGAGGGCTGGGGTCTTACGCAGAACGGGCGCTGGATCATCATGAGCGACGGCACGCCGGAGCTGCGCTTCCTGGACCCGCAGACGCTCACCGAGGCAGGACGGCTGGAGGTGAGCTATGACGGCCAGCCGCTGCGCAACCTCAACGAGCTCGAATGGGTGCGTGGCGAGATCTACGCCAACATCTGGCAGACCGACTGGATCGCGCGTATCGATCCGGACAGCGGCGCGGTCGTCGGTCTGATTGACCTGCGTGGCCTGCTGCCCCTGGCCGAGCGCGTGCCGGGCCAAACCGACGTGCTCAACGGCATCGCCTATGATTCCAAGGCCGACCGATTGTTCGTGACCGGCAAGAACTGGCCGCGACTGTTCCAGATCCGCCTGCGGCGAAAAGCCGAGACCGCGCCCTTCGCGCCCTGACTCCCATGCTGCTGTTTCTCGATCATGCCAAGACCATCCTCAAGGGACTGTTGTTGCCCCCCTCGGGCCTGTTGCTGCTGGCGCTGGCCGGTGCGCTGCTGCTGCGCTGGCGAGCGCGCACGGGCGCGGTGCTGCTGGCACTGGCGCTGTCCGGGCTGTGTGCGCTGTCGATGCCCGTGATCGCCGATGCGCTGACGCGCTCGATCCAGCACTACACCGCCTTCGATGCCGACGTTCCCAGCGATGCGCAGGCCATCGTCATCCTTGGCGGTGGCGGCGAGCGCGTGCAGGCGCCCGAATACGGCGGACCGGCGCCCGGCCCGTACCTGCTCGAGCGACTTGCATACGGGGCATATCTGGCGCGCCGGACACGGCTGCCCATCCTGGTGAGCGGCTGGCACATCGAGGCGACGGCCATGCGCAGCAGCCTGCGCGACAGCTTCGCGCTCGAACCGCGCTGGGTCGACTACCAGTCCTACGATACCTTCGACAACGCGCGCAATTCCGCCCGGATGCTCGCCGAGGCTGGCGTGCATCGCATCATCCTCGTGACCTCGACCCAGCACATGTGGCGGGCGGCGCACGAATTCAGCGCCACCGGCCTGAGCCTGATACCGGCGCCCGTCGGACTGGTGCCTGCACATCCGACGAGCAACGTGGTGAGCCTGCTGCGCTACATCCCCGATGCGCAGGCCCTCGAGCGCTCCTATGAAGTTATCTACGAGCTGCTCGGCGAGCGGGTGCGCGAGCTGCTGGTGTTCACCCACCTGCGGCGTCAGCAGGCGCTCGATGAGTGCATCGGTCGCGCCGCGCCCTGCCCGCTGCCATGACGCCCGCCAATCCATTCGCCACGCCGAGTTCTCTGCCCTACGAGCTGCCGCCGTTCGATCGCATCGAGGAGGCGAGCTACCGCGCGGCCTTCCTCGAAGGCATGCAGGCGCAGCGCAAAGAGGTGCACTCGATTGCGACCCGTGATGAGCCCGAGACCTTCGAGAACACCGTGGTTGCGCTGGAGCGCTCGGGACGCCTGCTCGAACGCGTGGGCAGCGTCTTCTCCAATCTTGCGCAGTCCAATGCCAGCGACTCGATGCTGGCGCTGGAAAGCGAGCTCGCGCCGATGCTCGCCGCACATCGCGATGCGATCTATCTCGACGGCGCGCTGTTCGAGCGCATCGACCGGCTGCGGCAGCGCGCCCCAGCCCTGGCCCTCTCCGGCGAGCAGCGCCAGCTGCTCGAGCGCTACCACATAGGCTTCGTGCGCGCCGGCGCGCAACTGCCCGATGCGGACAAGCAGCGCCTGCGTCGGCTCAACGAGCGCCTGGCGGCGCTGCGCACCAGTTTTCGACAGCACGTGCTGCAGGCCACGCGCGAAGCCGGCGTGTGGGTCGACAGCGCCGATGAGCTCGCCGGACTCACGGACGAGCAGCTCGGTGTGGCGGCCGAAGCGGCGCGCGAGCGCGGTCATCCCGGGCGCTGGCTCATCGGCCTGCAGAACACCACCATACAGCCCGCGCTGGCGCAGCTGCACGATCGCGCCCTGCGCCACAGGATCCATGAAGCCTCCGTGTCGCGGGCCCGCGGCGGCGCGGCCGACAACACCGCCATCATCGCCGAGCTGGTGCGAGCGCGCGCCGAACGCGCCCGTCTGCTCGGCTTTGCAAGCCACGCCGCCTATGTGCTCGCCGACGAGAATGCCGGCACTCCCGCGGCGGTGGCCGCCATGCTGCAGCGGGTGGCGCAAGCCGCCCTCATACGCGCCCGTGTGCAGGCGCGCGAGCTGCAGGCCGGCATCGATCGCCACTGTGCCGCCGCGGGACGAGCGGCCTTCACGCTTGAGCCCTGGGACTGGCACTACTACCTCGAGCGTGAGCGCCGCGAGCGCTATCAGCTCGACAGCGCCGCGGTGCGTCCCTATTTCGAGCTCGAGCGCGTGCTCGAGACGGGCGTCTTCTACATGGCCACGCAGCTCTACGGGCTCAGCTTTCGGCGCCGGCTCGACCTGCCGACCTATCATCCGGAGGTGCAGATCTTCGAGGTCTTCGATGCCGGCGGCGCGCCGCTCGGCCTGTTCCTGGCCGACTTCTACGCGCGTGAGGGCAAGCAGGGCGGCGCCTGGATGAGCCATTTCGTCGCCCAGTCCGCCCTTCTCGCGCAGCGCGCCGTGGTGGTCAACTGTCTCAACATCCCTCGACCGGCCGACGGCGAGCCGACACTGCTGACCTTCGAGGAGGTCACCACGCTGTTCCACGAGTTCGGCCATGCGCTGCATGGTCTGCTCTCGCAGGTCCACTATCCGTTGCTGGCGGGCACCAACGTGCCGCGCGACTTCGTCGAGTATCCTTCGCAGTTCCACGAGATGTGGGCCCGCGACCCCGATATCCTCGCGCGCATCGCGCGCCATCATGCGAGCGGTGAGCCGCTGCCCGCCGCACTGCTCGAGCGCGTCCTCGCCTCGCAGAACTTCAATCAGGGCTATCAGACTCTCGAGTACCTGCAGGCCGCGCTCATCGATCAGGCCTGGCACGAGCTCGCGCCCGAGCGCTGCCCATCCGCAGGCGAGGTGATGGCCTTCGAGACCGAGGCGCTCGCGGCCAGCGGCGCGCTCTGCGCCGGCATTGCACCGCGCTACCACTCGCCCTATTTTCTGCACATCTTTGCCGATGACTACTCGGCCGGCTACTATGCCTACCTTTGGAGCGAGGTCCTCGCGCGCGATACCGGCCGCTGGTTTCACGACCATGGCGGCCTCTCGCGCAGCAGCGGGGAGCGCTTTCGCGCGGCCATCCTGTCGCGGGGCTGGACACAGGATACGCAGCAGCTGTTCCGCGACTTCTACGGTGGCCCGCCCGACATCGACCCGCTGCTCCAGTACCGCGGTCTCGCCGGGGAGCCGGCGGGTGTGCGCCCCCGAACCTTCGCTCCGTGACCCGGACGCGGGAACTCTGGGGCGCGGCGATGGTCTCGGTGAGCGCATAGACAGGGTGCATCCATGATCAAGATCGACAACCTGACGCGCCGCTACGGCAGCTTCGCGGCCGTGGACGACGTGAGCTTTCGCATCGAGCGCGGCGAGGTGGTTGGCCTGCTGGGCCACAACGGCGCGGGCAAGACCACCATCATGCGCATGCTGACGGGATTTCTCGAGCCGACCAGCGGGTCGATCCGCATCGATGATCTGACCATGGGGTCCGACACTGCCGCGATCCAGCGGCGCATCGGCTACCTGCCCGAGAACTGTCCCACCTGGCCCGAGATGAGTGTGCTGGAGTTCCTGGAGTATCAGGCGCTGCTGCACGATGTGCCCGAGCAGCGCCGTGCGAGCGCCATCATCGCGGCGATCCGGCGTACTGAGCTGACCGATCGGGTGACGCAATCGATCAGCACCCTCTCGCGTGGTTATCGCCAGCGCGTCGGCGTGGCGCAGGCCATCCTGCACTCCCCGGACATCATCATTCTCGATGAGCCCACCAATGGCCTGGATCCCACGCAGATCCTGCACATGCGCGAGCTCATCCGCGATCTGGCCAAGAGCGCCACCGTGATCGTCTCCACGCACATCCTGCAGGAGGTGCAGGCGGTCTGCGAGCGGGTGCTGATCCTGCGTGCCGGCCGCAAGGTGGTGGACGCCCGGCTCGCCGAGCTGCAGCAGGATGCACGATTGCTGGTCACGCTCGATGCCGATGAGGTGCGCGCGCGGCCGATCCTCTCGGCCGTCCCGGGCGTGAGCGCCGTGAGGCTGCTCTCGACCCTGCCAGGTTCTTCCGCCGCGCGCTACCAATACGCGCTCTCCGCCGAGGAGGCCTCGACCCCCGAGGTGGCACGCGCCGTGAACGCCGCCGGCTTCGCTCTCTACGGGCTGCTGCGCGAGCAGCGCACTCTCGAGGCGCTGTTCGCGGACGTGAATGCCGGCCTGACGATCGCGGGCGCCGCTGCCCGCGGCAGTGAGGTGGCCCGTGCTGCGTAAGATCGTCCGTATCGCCGGCAAGGAGCTCACCGGCTTCTTCGCCTCTCCGGCCGCCGTGCTGTTTCTCGCGGCGTTCCTCGGCGTGACGCTGTTCGTCTTCTTCTGGGCAGCGGCCTTCTTCGAGCGCAACCTCGCCGATGTCCGTCCGCTGTTCCAGTGGATGCCGGTGCTGCTGATCTTCCTGGTCGCGGCGCTGACCATGCGCACCTGGGCCGAGGAGCGCCGCTCCGGTACGCTCGAGCTGCTGCTCACCGCGCCCACCGCGCCCACCGAACAGGTGCTCGGCAAGTTTCTCGGTGTGCTGGTACTGGTGCTGATCGCACTGGCCCTGACCCTGCCGCTGCCGATCAGTGTGTCCTTCCTCGGTCCGCTCGACTGGGGCCCGGTGATCGGCGGTTACGCCGCGGCAATCTGTCTGGCGGCTGCCTACGTCTCGATCGGTCTGTGGATCTCCAGCCGCACGGACAATCAGATCGTCAGCCTGATCCTCACCGTGGTGATCGCCGGGGCGTTCTACCTGATCGGCTCGGATACCCTCACGAACCTGGTGGGCTATCGCGCCGGCGAGTGGCTGCGCGACCTGGGCGCCGGCTCGCGCTTCGCCTCGATCACGCGCGGGGTGCTCGACCTGCGCGATCTGTACTACTACTTCTCGATCACCGCGACCTTCCTCGTGCTCAACCGCCTCTCGCTCGAGCGGCTGCGCTGGGCGGGCAACCCCGCACGCGCCGCGCACCGGGGCTGGTATGCGGCCGCGGCCCTGCTGGCGGCCAACCTGCTGGGGGCCAATCTCTGGCTCGGCCAGATCGGCTCGGCACGCCTCGATCTGACCTCCGGTCGACTCTATACGCTGTCGGATGCGACGCGCAGCTACCTCGCGCAGCTGCAGGAGCCGCTGCTGATCCGCGGTTACTTCAGCGCCGCGACGCATCCGCTGCTTGCGCCGCTGGTGCCGCAGCTGCGCGATCTGCTGCAGGAATACGCCGTGGCGGGCGGGCGCCGCGTGCGCGTCGAATTCGTCGATCCGCACGATGACCCAAAGGTCGAGGCCGAGGCCAACGACCGCTATAACATCCGTCCCGTGCCCTTCGAGGTCGCAGGCAAGTATCGCGCCTCGGTGGTGAACACCTACTTCGACATCCTGGTCTCGTACGGCGATCAGTACCAGGTGCTCACCTTCCGCGACCTGATCGACGTGAAGGCGCGCGACGAGACCAACATCAATGTCGAGCTGAAGGATCCCGAGTACGCCATCACCAGCGCGATCCGCAAGGTGCTGCTGAGCTATCAGGGCGGCGGCAGCGTCTTCGACGCGCTGCGCAGTCCGCTGACCTTCACCGGCTACGTTTCCGCCAGCGCGAATCTCCCCGAGCAGCTGCAGAGCGCGCGCATCGCGCTCGACGGGGTGCTCTCGGATCTGCAGAAACAGGCCCATGGCAAGCTGCAGGTGATGTTCAAGGATCCGGATGCGGACACGAAGCTCAGCGGCGAGCTCTCGCATGACTACGGCTTTCGGCCCATGGTGCTCAGTCTCAACGATGCGCATCCATTCTGGTTCTACATGACCTTGAGCGACGGGCATCAGACCGAGCAGGTCCCGCTGCCTTCCAATCTCGATCAGTCGCATCTGAAGGACGCCATCGACGCGGTGGTCAAGCGCTTCTCGCCCGGTCTGCTCAAGACGGTGGCCGTGGTGAGTCCGCCGGCTGCCGCCCTCAGCGAGGGACTCGGGGGCGAGAGCTTCTCCACACTGCGCCAGTCACTCTCGGGCTCGGCGCGCTGGCTCGATACCGACCTGAAGGACGGGCGCGTCCCCGCCGATGCGGACATGCTGATGGTGCTCGAGCCGATGGGGCTCGATCAGAAGCAGGTGTTTGCGATCGATCAGTTTCTCATGCAGGGCGGCACGGTCGTGGTCGCCACCGCACCGGAGGATGTCGCGCCCAGCGGCGATAACCTCAGCGCGCGCCCGATCCGCAGCGGCCTGGCGGACTGGCTGGGGCGCTATGGCCTCTCCGAGCAGCGTGAGCTCGTGCTCGACCGCCAGAGCGGTGCGCTGCCCATCCCCGTGCGCCGCAATGTCGGCGGCGCGATGATCGAGGAGCTCGAGCTCGCAAGCTACCCGTACATCGTCGATGTGCGCGGTGCCGGACTGTCGGATAATCCGATCACGCGCGATCTGGAGCAGATCGATGTGCCCTGGGCCGCCCCGATCGTCGTGGACGCGCGCCGCAATCAGGGTCGCAAGGTCACCGTGCTGCTGCGCTCCTCGCCGCGCAGCTGGGTATCGAGCTCCACCAACCTCACGGACTTCGATGTGGCCCCCACCGGTGCGATCGGCTCGCATCCGCTGGCCGTGATGCTCGAGGGTCGCTTCGATTCGGCCTTCGCCGGCCGGCCCTCCCCGCTGCTGGCCGCAGCGTCGGACACCCCGCCGCCAGCCGCGCCCGACGCTTCGGGCAGCAAAGCCACGCCCGTGTCAGCCACGACAGCCGCCGCCGCGTCCCCCGCGCCGATCAACAGCGTGCTCGATCACTCTCCAGCCTCGGCACGTCTGATCCTGGTGGGTTCGAGCACGATGTTCAGCGATCAGGTGCTGCAGCTGTTGGGACAGGCCCTGGGCCGTACCTATGACAAGCCGGTGCAGTTCGTGCAGAACATCGCCGACTGGTCACTCGCCGACCAGGGGCTGATGGGCATTCGCGGCCGCGAGCAGTTCGCGCGCACGCTGGCGCCCCTGAGTCGCGGCGCCGAACAGTTCTGGGAATATCTCAACTACGGCGTGGCGCTGGGCGCGCTCGCGCTGGTATGGGCGCTGAACCGGCGTCGGCGCGCACGACGGGCGGCGCGGCATCTGCAGCTGCTGCAGGAGGGCTAAAGAATGCGCCGCTCGATTCCGCTGCTGATCGTGCTGCTGGCCGTGCAGCTGGGCCTGGCTGGTCTGCTGGCGATGCGTCGCAACCCCCTCGCCTCCATCCCGCCGCAGTCTCCGCTGATCGGTCCGGCCGCGCAGAGTGCCGACCGGCTGTTGCTCGAGGGCCATGCGGACCCAGGCGCCCCCGCACGCGTGGAGATCGCCAAGCGCAACGGCCAGTGGGTACTGCCAGGCTACTTCAATGCACCGGCCGACAAATTCAAGGTCGAGGATCTGCTCTCCGAGCTCGCAGACCTGCGCCGTGGCCTGCCCATCGCCACCAGCTCATCGGCGCTGGAGCGCTTCAAACTGGCAGACGATGACTTCGAGCGTCGCCTGACGCTCAGCCAGGGCTCGCACACCGTGGGCAAACTGTATTTCGGCACCTCCGCCGGCGCACGTCGCACGGATGCGCGCAATGCCTCCGACCACGCCGTTTACAGCGTCGATCTGGCGACCTACGAGCTGCCGACCCAGCTGAGCTCATGGTTCGCCAACGATCTGCTGGAGAGCCAGCCGGACCAGCTCACCGGCGTGGACATCCAGATGCCGCAGGGAGCCCTGCACCTCGCGCGACAGAGCGAGCCGGCCAAGCCGGGCACCGTACCCAGCGAGACCCCTGCTGCAGCAAAGACAGCCAAGGCAGCGACGGCGGCCCCCGCAGTCTCCGCAATCACGCCGGCCTGGAGTGCGGCCGATGTGCCGGCGGGCCGTCATCTGGATGAAGCGAAGGTCGAGGCGCTCACCCATACCATCGGGGACCTGCGGCTGCAGGGCGTGCTCGGCACCAGTGCGCAGCCTGACTGGCAGCAGGCACATCCACTGCTCACCCTGACGCTGCATCGGATGCAACATGCGGATCAGAGCTGGGTGATCTCGCAGCCAGCCGGCGCCCAGTACTATGTGCTCAAGGCCTCGAGCCAGCCGTGGTACTTCAGCGTGGATGCCAGCACCGGCAAGCAGCTGCTGGATGCCGCAACCCCCGTCGCCCTGCTGGTCCAGCCCCCCGCCCAGGGCAAGCCCGCCAAGGGTTCCGCTACGTCGGACACGCGCTCCTCACCCACCGCTGCCCGGGGCCGGATCCTGACCATCCATCATCTGCCGCGCAGTCATGCGCAGCCAGCAGCGCGAGGCACAGGCGCGCAGGGCGCGGCGACGAGTGTCGCGCACTAGTTCAAGTTCCTATCACAAATCCCTACACAACCTGCGCACGCGCCGCTAGACTTCTGGCACGACGGGAGGCGCTGGCAGGTTCATGCGCAATAACACTCGCCGGCATCAGCCGGTTTTGACCTCGCAGCTTCGATGATGCCGCTGGCTGCAAGGCGGTATACGCTGGCGGTGATCGCCTGTGTGGGCATGGTGACCAGTGCCTGGGCCAAGCCGCATCACAGCCACGCCCATCCTGATCCGCATCACAATCCCTACCCGCTCGCCGCGGTAGCGTATGCGACCGTCGTGGACGGCGATGTGCTGTGGAGCCGCAATCTCGATACGCCCCGCGCCCCCGCGTCCCTGACGAAGCTGCTGACCGCGCTGGTGCTGCTGGATTCGAACTGGAATCCGGACGCGATGCTGACGGTGAGCCACGACGCGGCGCATACCACGCCTTCCAGGGTCGGGCTGCACACGGGCGATCGCGTGCGCGCCGAGGATGCCTTGACCGCCATGCTGATGCACTCGGCGAATGATGCTTGCCTCGTGCTGGTCGAAAACTCCTCGCCCTCGCTGGCCGCGTTTGCTGCCCGCATGAACGCTCGTGCCGCGCAGCTCGGCATGCACGATTCGCACTTCGTGCATCCCTGCGGCTATGACGAGCCCGGCCAGTACTCGACCGTCAACGATCTGCTGCGTCTGGCGAAGGCAGCACATGGCAACCCGCGCATCGCGGCCATCGTCTCGCAGGAGCATGCTTCCATCGTCGCGGAAGCGGCATCCGGCCGTCGCGTGCGCCACCTGAGCTTTCGCAGCACCAATCATCTGCTCGGCGAGATGCCGGGCGTGCTGGGGCTGAAGACCGGCTACACCGCACAGGCCGGCCGCTGCCTGATCGCACTGGCCGAACAGTCGGGACATCGCGTGTGGCTGGTGCTGCTCGACTCGCGCCAGCGCTGGTGGGTCGCCCACCATCTGCTGCTCGCCGCCTTCGCAGCCGCGGCGCATGGCGACTCAACCCGCGTGGCCGCGACCACCCCCGGCGTCGCCGGTACCTAGACCACCCTCTGCCTCGAGGCTGCGGACCCCGCGCCCTGCGCGCACCGCGGGGCGCGAGTTGTGCGCGGGCCGGGCACGGCGCTATGGCGCCCACTTCTGAGCGTGCGAGTCTAGGGAGCAAAGCTCCACAGATCGTTCAGATCATCCTGCGAGCCCATCGAATCGACACCATATCCGCCAAACAGCCACAGATTTCCCTGGCCGTCGAGCCAACCGGCCGCCTGCTCGCGCGCGCCGGGCAGATTGCCCGACGCTGCGACACCCTGTGCACCGTAGTTACCGCTGGCAGCGGCATGTGCGGAGCCGCTCACCCAGGTCCATTGGCCCACGCCCGGGTTGTATTCCCACAGATCGCTCAGGTCGTCCAGATTGGCCGACTGGTCGTAGCCAATGCCGCCAAAGAGCCAGAAGTTGCCGGAGGGGTCGGTCCAGCTCATCGCGGCAGCACGTGACCCCGGAGCATTGCCCGCTGCCGCCACGCCTTGTGAGCCGTAGACGCTGGTGGCGCGCACGGTGGCCGCTCCGCCCATCCAGGTCCACTCCCCGCTGGTGGGGCTGTAGCGCCACAGATCATTGAGCAGCCCGGTGCTGCCGGCCTGATCCGTGCCGCTGCCGCCCATCATCCAGAGATTGCCGGATGAATCGACCCAACCCATCGCGGCGGCGCGCGACCCCGGCACATTGGTCGTGGCGGCAGTTCCCTCGGTGCCATAGGTGCCGGCTGCATTGGGGGAGCTCGGGCCGCTCACCCAGGTCCACAGCCCGGTGGTCGGATCGTAGCTCCAGAGATCATTGAACAGCGCCGTGACACCGGAAGAATCGGCCTGCTCGCCGCCAAAGAGCCAGAGAATTCCCGTGGCCTTGTCGACCCAGGTGACAGGGTAGCCGCGCGGCGGCGGTACGTTACCGCTGGCTGCCACACCCTGCGTGCCGTAGTTTCCCGTTGGGTTCGAGGTGTTCGATCCGCCCATCCAGGTCCATTGACCCGTGGTGGGCTGGAATCGCCACAGATCGTTGAACTGGACCGTGCTGTTGGAGCTGCCGGCAGTCAGTCCACCGAACAGCCACAGTTGGCCCGTCGAATCGGTCCATGCACCGGCCGCCTCACGCGCTCCGGGCGTATTGGCTGCGGCTGCCTGGCCTTGCGTGCCATAGCTGCCTGCACTTCCGAACGACGACGAGCCGCTGATCCAGACCCACTGGCCGAGTGCCGGCTGATACTCCCACAGATCGTTGAGCAGGCCGCCGTTGCTGCCGGAATCGTAAGCAAGGCCACCGAACAACCAGAAGTTGCCGTTGGCATCCGTCCAGGCGTTCGGCGCCTCCCGGGCACTGGGCTGGTTGGTGCTCGCAGTCACCCCCTTTGTGCCGTAAACGCTCGAGGCGTCGATGCTGCTGGACCCGCCAAACCAGGCCCAGCGGCCGCTCGCGGCGGTTGGGTTGCACTCGATCACCACGCTGGTCACGTTGGCGCTGACGGCTCCTTCGCCGTAGCTGACTGCGCACGTGGAGCCACTGGGCTGCGCGGCGATGGTAACGCTGTAGACGCTACCCGTTACCAGCGGCGTCGGGAACGTGAACGTGCCGCTGCTGGAAAGCTGCAGATTGTCGGCCAGGTCGTCCTGGAGAGCCAGGGTGCCGCTCAGCCCGCTCACCGTGCCACCAATCGTGTAGGCGAGCAGGGAGGACGGGCTGCCACTGCTGCTCCCACCCCCGCCGCCGCAAGCCGCCAGCATGAGGAACAGGCCGGCCGTGACGGGCCAGAATCGATGAACTGGCACGCTGGATCCACATGGCAATGCTGGCTTCCTGAACATCTTTGTCCCTCTTCGCTGCGCGGGTAGTTGTTTCTCAATGCCGCCACGCCGCCGCAACGCGCGCAGCCGCCAGCGACATAAGCATAGCGGATCTGGGTTCGCTTGAGGATCCGCGCCTGCGGCCAGTCAGCTGCCAGCTGTGCGCAATCGAGGCACGCTAGGCGCGAGGCGACGCGCGTCTTGCCTGCACGGCGTCGGCCAGCGTTGCCAGCGCAGCCACCGAATCGTCCCAGCCGATGCAGGCATCGGTGATGCTCTGGCCGTAGCTGAGGGTGGAGGGGTCATCGCGCCCGGCGGTGAAGGCCTGCGAGCCGGCGTGCAGATGGCTCTCGAGCATCACGCCGAAGATGTGGCGCGAGCCGCTGGCGAGCTGTGCAGCCACGTCGCCCACGACCTCGAGTTGCCGCTGGTACTGCTTGCGGCTGTTGGCATGCGAGCAGTCGATCATCACCCGCGAGGCAACCCGCGCGCTCTCGAGCTCACGGCAGGCTGCCGCCACACTCCCGGCATCGTAGTTGGGTTGCTTGCCGCCTCGCAGTATCACGTGACAGTCGGCATTGCCGGTGGTGGTGACGATAGCTACCTGGCCGTTCTTGTGCACGCCGAGGAAGTGATGCGAGCGCGCGGCCGCCTGCACGGCGTCCACGGCAATGCGCACATTGCCGTCGGTCCCGTTCTTGAAGCCAATCGGTGCGGAGATTCCCGAGGCGAGCTCCCGGTGGACCTGGCTTTCGGTCGTACGAGCTCCGATCGCGCCCCAGCTGATCAGGTCGCCGATGTACTGCGGGGAGATCACGTCGAGAAACTCACCGCCCGCAGGCACGCCGGCGCGATTGATCTGCACCAGAAGCTCGCGCGCGATATGCAGACCTCGCTCGATGCGAAAGCTGCCGTCAAGTCCAGGATCGTTGATGAGGCCTTTCCAGCCGATGGTCGTGCGTGGCTTCTCGAAATACACCCTCATCACGATCTCCAGCGTCTGCGCGTGCTGGCTGCGCAACGTTGCCAGCCGCCGCGCGTAGTCCATGGCGGCGATGGGATCATGGATCGAGCAGGGCCCGATGACCACCAGCAGCCGGTCGTCCTCGCCGCGCAGCAATCGCTGGATACGCCGGCGCGTTGCGCTGATGAGCGTTTCGATCTCGGTACCGCGGATCGGCATGCTGTGCACGAGCTGCTCGGGTGGCGGCAGCGGCCGCAGTGCCTTGACGCGCTCATCATCCGTCGGCCCGGTTTTATCGACAGGGGGCGCCGCGTGCGCGACCGGTTCCTGTGCCCTCTGGCTGCTGTCCATCTCTGCTCCTCGCCTGCCCATCCGGACGGCCGTGAAGTGGCCGTGTAAAAAAAAACCGCCGGTCATCGCGGCGGTTTTTGGTCGATCCGATGCGCTGCCACTGCCTAGACGCCCGTCCGCCTCCCGCCGATGCCATCGGGGTGAGGGTAACGCCAGCATCCAGCCATCGCGCGCATGGGCTCAATCTAGCACATCCTCCGGCGGCGGGCGCCGGAGGAAGGCTCAGAGGGGCTTGCCGGCGGCGCCTGCTAGCGCTGCCAGTGACCGGGCACGAAATGCCAGTGCGGGCCGCGCTGATCCCAGTGGGCTGGCACCCAATGGAAACCGCGCCGCTCGCGCACCCAATGACCGGCGACCCAGAAGTGCCGATGCCCGCGCCACTCCCAATAGCCCGGCGCCCAGACGAAGCCCGCGCGCGGTGCAGGGGGCGGTTCATCGCGCGGTGCCGGCGGAGCGATATCGATATCGATGCCGACCGCCGCGGGGGCCGTTACCGGCAGGCTCAGGCCCACCGTTCCCACTGCCAGCATCGCAGCCACTACCATCTTGTGAATTTTCATGCAGAACTCCCATTCCGTCTGATCTCGATCTGCAAGCATGAACGGACGGCGCGTGTGAACGGTTGACCCAGGTCACACTGCCGGGGGGGCCGCCGTACGTTCCCATGTGACAAAACTCATGCCATAGACATGGCGTGTATCGGGCGGGTGGAAGGAGCGCTCGCTTTCCCGCCATCCGGCAAGGCTGCCGGGGCCGGCAGAGGCTGGCTGATACCCCGGGAAATACACATCGCCGTCGACGTTCGCGTGCACCTGCGTCAGATAGATCCGACTGGCGTAGGCCAGGGAGAGCGCATAGATCTGCGAGCCGCCAATGACACACAGCTCCGCCTGCTCGCCCGCGCGCGCGCGCGCACAGGCCGCCGCCTGCTGCAGGCTTGCGACCACCTGCAGGTCGGAGTCGGCGCCCGGCGGCAAGGCCAGCGGCAGCGCGGCGTGACTCATGATGAGATTCTGGCGACCGGACAGCGGTCGCCCGATCGACTCGAAGGTGCGTCTTCCCATCAGCACGCTCTTGCCGAGCGTACGGGCGCGAAAATGCTTCAGGTCATCGGGCAGATGCCAGGGCAGAGCGCCCGCGCGGCCGATGACACCGTTGTCCGCGATCGCAACCACCAGCGAGATGTGCATCCTTCACAGCTCCACCTGAGTCGCCAGGACGATCACATGCTGATCGGGCATGCGGAAGAATTCCACCGCCTGTGTCGAGCGCCGCTGCATCCACGCGAACAGCCGCCGTCGCAACCCCTCGTAGCCACCGCGCGGCCGGGGTACCACCAGATGCCAGCCGAGAAAGAACGAGCAGTCCTGGGCGAAGAGCTTCAGGCCGCGCGCGCGGCACTGCTTGAGGGCCTCGCTGACGTCGGGGCGCTCCATGAAACCGAAACGCGCCGTGACCGAGTAGATGTCGGGCATCAGCTGATCGATGCGCACGCGACCTGCAGGGTCGAAGCGCGGCGTGCGTGAGATCTCCATGTTCAGCAGCACGATGCGCTGATGCGCCACGTGATTGTGCTCGAGATTGCGCAGCATCGCCGTGGGCACGTACTTCGGATCGCTGGCGAGGAACACCGCCGTGCCCGGAACGCGTGGAATGCCGGCAAGCAGTTGCGGCAGCTCCGAAAGCGGCACCGCCACGGCCCGCAGCGCCAGACGCAGCAGCCGCCGGCCGCTGCGCCAGACCATGAACAGAGAGAACAGCAGCACCGCCAGCGTCAGCGGTACCCAGGCACCCTGTGCGAACTTGCTGAGGTTGCCGACGACGAACATGGTGTCCACCAGCATCAGCGGGCCGAAAACCAGGGAGACGAAGCCGCGCCGCCAGCGCCATTGCGCCATGGCCAGCTGCATGCCCAGCAGGGTCGTGATGAGCATGGTGCCCGAGACCGCTGCCCCGTACGCGGCGCCGAGCGCTGCGGAGGAGCGAAATGCCAGCACGAACAGGCCGACCGCGATCATCACGAACCAATTGACCACGGGAACGTAGATCTGGCTGTGCTCCTGCGCCGAGGTCTGCGTGATCCGCAGGCGCGGCAGCAGGTCGAGCTGGATGCACTGGCGCGTCACGGAGAACGCGCCGGTGATCGTCGCCTGCGAGGCGATGATCGTTGCGGCGGTCGCGAGCACGATCATCAGCGGCAGCAGCGCCGGGGAGACCAGCTGGTAGAGCGGCAGATGTGCGGCGCGCGGATCGATGAGAATGCGCGCCCCCTGCCCGAAATAACTCAGGATCAGCGCCGGCCAGACGACACAGGTCCAGGCGATGCGCACGGGGCGGCGGCCGAACTGCCCCATGTCCGCGTACAGCGCCTCACCGCCGGTGACCGCGAGGAACACCCCGCCGAGAATCGCCAGTGACACTCCGGGACGGCGCGCCAGCAGCATCACTGCATAGGCGGGATTGAGTGCAACCAGCACGGCGGGATTGTGCACCAGCGCGTTGGTCCCGGTCACACCGAGCGCGAAGAACCACAGCAGCATGACCGGACCGAACAGCCGGCCAACCTTCTCGGTGCCGCGATACTGGATGGCAAACAGCACGATGATGATGACGAGCGTCACCGGCACCACGGCCGGTGTCATCCGCGCGTTTAGATTCTCCAGCCCTTCCACGGCACTGAGCACCGAGATGGCCGGAGTGATGAGCGTGTCGCAGTAGAACAGCGCCGCGCCGAGTGCCGCCAGGATCACCACCACGCGCAGCCAGCGGCTGCCGGCCGTGAGCGTGCGCTGCACGAGAGCGAACAGTGCGAGGATGCCTCCCTCGCCCTCATTGTCGGCGCGCATGATCAGCACCACGTACTTGAGGGTCACCACGACGGCAAGGCTCCAGAAGATCCACGACAGCACCCCGAGAACCGCGGATCGATTCATGGGCGAGCCCGCGGCCGTCACCGCCGTCTCCAGCGCATACAGCGGGCTGGTGCCGATGTCACCATAGACCACGCCCATCGCACCGATCACGATGGACAGCGAGGACCCGGCTGGCTTCACGCGCGCCGCTCGCGGCTCACACGTGGCTTGCGCCGAGGTGGCCAGAGCATGGAACCGCGGCAGGTGGCCGCCCCGCAGCGGCAGGCGAAGATCTCATCGACGTTGGGCGGATCGGTCTTATCGCGTCCGATCTGGTAGTCGTAGGTGAGCTCCTCGCCAGGCTGGATGGTACGCAGCGCCTCGATGAAGACGCGCCGGTCCTCGATGGCGGACTCGCAGTTGGGGTCGCAACCGTGATTGATGAAGCGCGCATCGTTGCCGTTGTTGCCACCGTCGATGACGATGCCGCGATCGACGATGAACAGGAAGGTATGCCCATCATCTGTCGTCTTGGTCTCATAGCGGCGGTCCGCCTCCCGGTGCGAGACGCGGTCCCCGAGATATTCAATGATGCGCGTGCCCTTGCGGATGCGCCGGCGGGCAAATACCCCCTTTCCGTGCAGCGCTGAGGCGCGTACCTCGAGCATGTCGGGGCGCGCGGGAATGGCTGCGACGTGCCGCTCGCGCCGTGAGCGCGCACGCGCGAGCGCGCCCCGGCGTGTGCGGCGAGCCGGCCCGCTCCTGGAGCGGCGCGTGACAGTGCGGGTGCTGCGCTTGCCAACGCGCTTGCCAACGCGCGAGACGGACCGGCGCGGGCTGCGCGCGCGCTTGCCGGGCGCGGACAGACGCCGACGAGGCGCGCTGCTCATACCGCCACCGGTGCGCGGATGGCCGGATGATGCTGATAATCCATGATCTCGATGTCCTCGTATGCGTAGTCAAACAGAGTCGGGGGCCGGCGGCGCAGCTGCAGCCGGGGCGGCGCAAAGGGCGTGCGCGACAGCTGCAGATCGGCCTGATCGAGGTGATTCAGATACAGGTGGCAATCCCCGCCGGTCCAGACGAATTCTCCGGGCGCCAGGTCGCACTGCTGCGCCACCAGATGCGTCAGCAGTGCATAGGAGGCGATATTGAAGGGCACGCCGAGGAACAGATCGGCGCTGCGCTGGTAGAGCTGACAGGACAGGCGGCCGTCGGCGACGTAGAACTGGAACAGCACGTGGCAGGGTGCAAGCGCCATCTTTGGCAGCTCAGCGACGTTCCAGGCGCTCACCAGCAGCCGGCGTGAATCCGGCTGGGTGGTGAGCTGCTGCAGCACGTAGCGCATCTGATCGATATGACGCCCATCGGCCGCCGGCCAGCTGCGCCACTGGTAACCATACACGGGTCCGAGCTCCCCGTTTGCATCCGCCCACTCGTCCCAGATCGTGACGCCATGCTCGCGCAGCCAGGCGACATTGGTCTCGCCGCGCAGGAACCAGAGCAGCTCGTAGATGACCGAGCGCAGGTGCACTTTCTTGGTGGTCACGAGCGGAAAGCCCGTCGCCAGATCGAAGCGCAGCTGTCGACCAAACAGCGACAGGGTGCCGGTGCCGGTGCGATCCTGCTTGCGCGTGCCGCGCTCACGCACCTCGCGCAGCAGCTCCAGGTAGGGTTTCATGCGACCATGCCGCGATCAGCGCGCCGAGCTGCCGTGTGCTGGCAGGTCCGCGGCACTCGGGGGCCGCTGGCCGAAATTGCCCGAAGGGATGCGGTAGTAGTAGGCCGCCCACAGCAGCAGGATCCCGGCCAGCAGCATCGGCAGCGACAGCAGCTGTCCCATGGTCAGCCAGCCGAAGGCCAGATAGCCGATGCCCACGTCCGGTTCGCGCACGAACTCGACGCCGATGCGTGCCAGCGCATAGCAGAGCAGGAACAAACCCGCCGGCGCGTAGCGCGGGCGCGGGCGGCGGGTAAAGATCCACAGGATGGTGAACAGCACCAGCCCTTCGAAGAAAGCTTCATAGAGCTGCGAGGGATGGCGCGGCACGGGTGGGCCACCGTTTGGATTGGGGACCAGAAACGCCCAGGGCACGTTGGTCGGACGGCCCCAGAGCTCCCCGTTGATGAAGTTACCGAGCCGCCCGCAGAACAGGCCGATTCCCGGCAGCGGCGCGGTGAAATCGAACACATCGCCAATGTGGCGTCCACGGCGAAACGCAAAGATCGCGACCGCCACGAGCACGCCGAGCAGGCCGCCATGGAAGGACATACCGCCCTCCCAGATCTTGAGCGGATAGAGCGGATCGCCGCGCCACAGTGGCAATCCATAGAACAGGACGTAGCCGATGCGACCGCCCAGGATCACGCCCAGCATCGCGTAGAACACGAAGTCATCCACGTCCACGGCACGCCAGCTGGAGGCCGGTTGCGCGGCGCGGCGCCGCGCCAGCAACCAGGCCGCGGCGAATCCGACGAGGTACATGATGCCGTACCAGTGCACGGCAAGCGGTCCGAGCCTGACGGCGATGGGGTTGATCCGCGGATAGACGATCATTCGGGCATTCTACCGGGTTGGGCGGGGCGCTGCGTGCAGGCGCGCGCGGCTACTCGCGTGTGACGCGGCAGAAGAAGGCCTTCAGATAACGCGTTTCGGGGATGGCCGGATGCACCGGATGATCCGGGGACTGCCCGCCGCTGTAGAGGACCTGCACGAAACGTCCCGCGTGGCGTGCCGCGGCCTGAATCAGCCCTTGCAGCTCCTCGGCCGCCAGATGGTACGAGCACGAGCAGCTCACCAGCAGTGCATCGCGCTCGAGCAGGCGCATCGCGATCTCATTGAGCTTGCGATACGCCGCCTGCCCGCGGGCGATATCCTTCTTGCGCTTGATGAACGCCGGCGGATCGAGCACCACGGCATCGAAGCGCTCGCCGCGGCGCACGAGCTCATCGAGCGCCTCGAACGCATCGCCACGCTCGGTGCTGATCACCACGCCGTTGGCCGTGGCATTGCGGCGCGCCACCTCGAGCGCCGCCTCCGAGGCGTCCACGCACACGGCCTCGCGGGCACCCCGCGCCAGCGCAGCGATGGCCCACGCGCCCGCGTAGCTGCAGACATCCAGCACCCGCGCGCCGGGGCTGATCATGCGGCGCCACTGTGCGCGATTGCCGGTCTGGTCGTAGAACCAGCCGGTCTTCTGCGCGCTGCCGAGCGGCACGCTGAAGCTCAGATTACCCTCCAGCACGGTGAGCGCCTCGGGGGCCCGTCCGATGGGCGTCAGCAGCTGGCGTGGCAGCTGCTCGAGCTCGCGCGCCGCGCCGTCGTTCTTCCAGACCAGCACGCCCGGTGCGGCCACGCTCGCCACTGCCGCTTCTACCTCGCTGCGCAGCGCCTCCATGCCCGCCGTGGCAATCTGGCCGACGATGACCTCGCCGTAGCGATCCAGCACCAGACCGGGCAGGCCATCCGCCTCACCGAACACCCAACGGTAGTAGGGCGCGCTGTAGAACCGTTCGCGCAGCGCGAGCGCAACGCGCAGGCGATGCACCAGCAGCGAGCGGTCGGGCGGATGCACGGGGCTGCGGCTGAGGATGCGCGCGCAGATGAGCGCGTGCGGATTGACGTAGGCGTAGCCAAGAAACTGCTCGCGCTCGGACAGTACCCGCACCACCGCGCCGACCGGCAGCGACAGCAGCGGCGTCGCCTCATTGTCCACCTCGTTGGAGAAGACCCAGAGGTGTCCCGCCCGCAGACGGCGGTCTTCGCCGCGCTTCAGTCGCAGCGCCGGCAGCTCCCCTGGGCTGCCGCCGACAGCGGCCTCGTCCCCGAAGGGGGCCTTGGGATGGGCGTTCGCTGGCATCAGGCTCAGGGGACGATCGGCTATAGTGGGGCATCAGACGAATATCGAGCCATCTTACTGTAAGCGGTGGGTCTATGGACGAGCGTGCGGTCGGGCCGGCGGCGCCGGTCACAGCCGCGTCGGCACAGTACAGCAACCGCCTGGCCACCCAGACCAGTCCCTATTTGCGCTCCCACGCGCACAATCCGGTCGACTGGTATCCGTGGGGCGAGGAGGCGCTGGCGCTCGCGCGCACGACCGGCAAGCCGATCCTGCTCTCGATCGGCTACGCCGCCTGCCACTGGTGTCACGTCATGGCGCACGAATCCTTCGAGGATCCGGCGATCGCCGCGCGCATGAACGCACTGTACGTGAACATCAAGGTCGATCGCGAGGAGCGGCCGGATCTGGACCGGCTCTATCAGCTCGCCCAGCACATGCTCACCGGCCGCAGCGGCGGCTGGCCGCTGACGATGTTTCTCATGCACGAGGATCAACGTCCCTTCTTCGGCGGCACGTATTTCCCGCGCGAATCACGCTTCGGCCTGCCGGCATTCTCCGATCTGCTCGAGCAGGTCGCTGCCTACTACGCCGAGCATCGCGAGGCGCTGCGGCCCGGCGCCGAGCGGCTGGTGCGCGCGCTGGGCGATCTGAATCCCGCGCCCAGTGCCCAACCGCTCACGCGTGAGCCGCTGACAGCGTTTCGCGCACAGATGGAGCGCAGCTTCGATGCACAGTTCGGCGGCTTCGGCCCGGCGCCGAAGTTTCCGCACCCGCCCGCGCTCGCCCGGCTGCTGCGCAGCTGGTTCGCCAGCGCGCGTGAGGACGTGCCTGACCTGCAGGCGCTGTACATGGTGGGGCTGACACTCACGCGCATGGGCGAGGGCGGGCTCTTCGACCAGCTCGGCGGCGGGTTTTTCCGCTATTCAGTGGACGAGCGCTGGGAGATTCCGCACTTCGAGAAAATGCTCTATGACAACGCGCAGCTGCTC
>Ga0335075_10004814_pt1 | contig 21029 bp, 20 predicted proteins | sample Lox_Sample_24_FD_206723 | JGI IMG/M metagenome (GOLD analysis project Ga0335075, IMG submission 206723) | Soil microbial communities from Loxahatchee National Wildlife Refuge, Florida, United States - Lox_Sample_2.4 | ecosystem: Environmental > Terrestrial > Soil > Wetlands | place: USA...
TCATCAGGCGGCCCGGATCGACCGCTGCGGACTCAGTGAAGCGGATGTGCACCGCGTCGCGCTTGCGGTCGATTTGCGCTACGCCGATGCGCTCGCATTCGAGACGTAGCCGCGCCGCTTCCAGCAGGTGCGCCACGCTCACCGGCAGCGGGCCGTAGCGGTCCTCAAGCTCGGTGCGCACGTCGTCGAGTGCTTTGTCGTTCTCGATGCCGGCGATGCGCTTGTACATGCGCAACCGCTGGTTCTCTTCGGATATGTAACTCTCATCGATACGTAACGGAATGCCGAGCGAGAGCTGCACGGAGGGCCGTTCCACTTTCTCCTCGCCTTTCAGCTTGCTGACGGCCTCTTCGAGCATCTGCGTGTACATTTCGAATCCGACGGCCTCGATGTGTCCGCTCTGCTCACCGCCGAGGAGGTTGCCGGCGCCGCGCAGCTCCAGATCGAGGGCGGCGATTTTGAACCCCGCCCCGAGGTCGGAGAATTCCTTCAGCGCAGCGAGACGGCGGCGCGCGACTTCGGTCAGCTCCTGCTCGGGCGGGATGAGCAAATATGCATAGGCGCGACGATTCGAGCGGCCGACGCGGCCGCGGAGCTGGTAGAGCTCGCTCAGGCCGTGACGGTCCGCGCGATTCACAATGATGGTGTTGGCCAGCGGGATGTCGAGGCCGTTCTCGATGATTGTGGTCGCCACCAGCACATCGTGCTCGTGATGCATGAAGGTGAGCATCACCCTCTCCAGCTCGTTTTCACTCATTTGCCCGTGGCCGACGACGACGCGCGCCGTGGGCGCCAGCTCCTGAAGTTTCGCGGCGATCTCGTAGATGGTCTCGACGCGATTGTGGACGAAGTAGATTTGACCGCCGCGTTCGAGCTCCACTTCGATCGCGCTGCGGATCAGCTTCTCGTCGAACTTCGCTACGACGGTCTGGATTGCCATGCGGTCGCGCGGCGGCGTCTCGATCACGCTCATGTCGCGCAGGCCGACGAGCGACATGTGCAGGGTGCGGGGAATGGGCGTAGCGGACATGGCGAGGACATCGATCTCGCGGCGCATCTGCTTCAGGCGCTCTTTGTGGCGCACGCCGAAGCGCTGCTCTTCGTCGACGATGAGCAGGCCGAGGTTTTGAAACTTAATGTCTTTCGAGAGCAGGCGGTGCGTGCCGATGAGGATGTCGACCTTGCCCGTCTCGACCTGCTCGAGGATCAGCTTCTGCTCTTTTGCAGTGCGGAAGCGCGAGATCATCTCGATGTTGATGGGGAACTGGCGGAAGCGATTTTTGAAGGTCTCGAAGTGCTGGAAGCTGAGCACCGTAGTCGGCGTGAGCACTGCTACCTGGCGGCTATCCTGCACGGCTTTGAACGCAGCGCGCATCGCGACTTCGGTCTTGCCATAGCCCACGTCGCCACACAGCAGGCGATCCATGGGCAGCGACGATTCCATGTCGCGCTTGATGTCCGCGATCGCGGCGATCTGATCGTCGGTTTCGTTGTAATCGAAGGCGTCTTCAAACTCGCGCTGGAATTCGTTGTCCGCGGGATACGCGTGGCCCTCGGCCGCTTTGCGCTGCGCGTAGAGTTTCAGCAACTCGTCGGCCATATCCTGCATGGCCTTTTTCACGCGCGCTTTGGTTTTGGCCCACTGCTGCGAGCCGAGGCGATTCAGTATGGGTGCCGGGCCGGCCTCAGTGGAGCGGTATTTCTGGATCAGGTCGAGGCGCGTGAGGGGGACGTAGAGACGCGCAGCCTCGGCGAACTCCAGGATCATGAACTCAAGGGAAACGCCATCCTGCTCGATCTCGCGCAGGCCGTGGTACTGCGCGATGCCGTGCTCCACGTGGACGACGTAGTCGCCGACGGCGAGATCGCGGAAGTCGGAAACGAAGGCTGCGGTCTTCGACTTTTTGGGAGCCGGGCGTGGGGTGATATCGGCTTCGTCGAAGAAATCCTGCGCGCCGAAGAGGACGAGCCGGGCATCGGGCAGACTCACGCCAGTCGCCAGCGCGGTGCGCAGGATGACGGGCGTGCGCATATCGCCGGCGAGGTAGCTGGACTCGTCGTACATGGTCTCGCTGCCGGTGTGCTGCATGCGGCTGCCGAGGCGGTAGGGCAGCTCGTACTCGCGCAGCAGCGTCGCGAGGCGCTCGACTTCACCCTGATTGGGAGCGACGAGGAGGGTGCGGATTTCCTGCTGCATCAGGTTGCGGATCTGCTCGACGAGCGCGGGGATGGAACCGTGAAAGCGGAGCGTTGAGCGCGAGTTGAATTCGATCTCGCCCAGCGTCGTGTCGTCTTCGAGCACATCAATGGCGCCGAGCTGGTCGATATCGATGCCGGCGTGGGATTGTAACTGCGCCAGTAACAATTCCGGCCGTCCGTACAGGTCTTCCGGCGTCATCAGCGAGCCGATGCTCGAGCGCTCGTGGCGCTGCTCCAGCTTGTTCCACCAGCGATCGATCTGGTTCTTCACCATGGCGGGCTCTTCGACGAAGAGGGTGCTTTTGGCGAAGAGATCGAGCAGCGTGCCGGTCGCGCCGCTGACGCCGGCAAAAAACTCCCAGCCAGGGAAGACGCTGACGCCGCCGGCCGCGATGGCCTCTTCCACCATCTCAGGATCGTCGCTCGCGGAGACGCGCGCACCACTGAGCCGCGCATGCACCGCCGCCAGCAGGCGCTCGGTAACCGGGGTTTCGGTGAGCGGCAACAGGCGCGCTTCGTCGAGCGGGGCCGCGGAGCGCTGCGTTTCGGGGTCGAATTTGCGGATGGACTCAATTTCGTCGCCGAAGAACTCGAAGCGCACGGGGCGGTCCGCCTCCGGCGAGTAAATGTCGAGAATGCCGCCGCGGCGCGTAAACTGCCCGGGCATCTCGACGATATCCATGCGGGTGTAGCCGATGCTGGTAAGGTGCGCGAGCAGGGTATCGACGTCGACTTCTTCGCCGCGACGAAGGATCTGCGCCAGCCCCGCATAGAAAGGAGCGGGAAAGAGCTTCATCGCCGCGGCTTCGACTGGCGCTACGACGATCGAAGCCTCGCCGGTGGCGATCTTCCAGAGGGTTTTGGCGCGCTGCTCCTGGATGTCGGGGTGAGGCGACAAATTTTCGAAGGGGAGCACGTCGTGCGCGGGCAGGCGCAGCACGCGGGCAGGATCGATGGCTCCGGTCAGCTCGCACCCGGCGCGCAGAGCGACGTGCATCGCGTCGGCCTGCTTGTTATCGGTGACAAGGACGACGGCTGGGACGCCTGCAGAGCGCGCGAAGAGGGGGATGTAAAGGGCGCGGGCGGTTGAGGTGAGTCCGGAGACACGACGACGCCCACGGGCAAGGGCGAGGTGGCGTCTTGCCTGTTCAAATGCGGGGGTATGTTCCATGTCCGCCAGCAATTCGCGGACAAACGGAAGGATCATGCCACGGTAAGTTTATCGTTTTTCGGGGAGAGACGCTGGCAGGCGGTTTTTCGCTGAGAGCTTCTTGCTGGCCGGTTCTCACTGAACGTCTCTGGCTGCTTCCTCACGACCCATATAATTCCCGACGCAGGCGGTCGATCTCCGGGTCGCTGCGGAACTGGTCGAACCACTCGCCGCCGCACATGGAAAGCGACAGCGGAGCCGCGCGTTCCGCGATGGCCTGCGCGAGGGCGGCTCGCATCTCCGGCAAGTCTTCGAGGCCCAGGTGGGCGTTAAACAGCGCGAAAGCCGGCACATACTCGCCCTGGGCCCTTCGATCCTCCATCTCACTGAGGATCTGGCGCGCGTCGGCTGCGCGTGCGTCATTGCCGTAGACGAAGGCCAGCACGCCCAGGAAGATCGGGGCTCGCGAAATGGCGAGGGCGCGCTCCATGTGGTCAACGGCTTCCGGGTGGCGTTCGCACGCTGCCCTGCAGCAGATTGGCCACGCGCGGCTTGCCGCCGATCTCGCTCACCTCCGCCAGCTTGCGTTTGAACGAGAACGACGACGCGCGCGACTCGACCGTGAGCCCCTGCAAGCCGCTCAGCGCCTCCAGAATTTCTTCCGCCAGCCCATCGCTGAAATACTCGTTTTCCGAATCGGTGCTCAGGCTTTGGAACGGCATCACTGCGATCAAAGGTCCACCGTCGGAAATCCGGCTCACCGCGGCGCAACGGTTCGGTGGCTTCCTGCTGTAATCACGCTGCTGGGCCAGATTTTGAAAACTCAGCTCGCTCGATGCGCTCGCGATCCGCAGGCCATCGCCGATCTCGCGCAGTACCGCGGCAATTTCGCGCGCTCTCCCGGGACGCTGCTCCCTTTTCCGGAATCGCTCGGTCGAGCGTGTCACCGTCCACCACTTCCATCGTGAGGAACTCGACATCGCCTTCGCGCTCCACCGAATGGAGCGTGACGATGTGCGGGTGATTCAGCGCGGCGACGGAACGGGCTTCCTGCCGGAAGCGCCTGAGCCGATCGGGGTCTCCAGCCATCGATGCAGGCAGGACCTTGAGCGCCACATCGCGGCCCACTCGCGTATCCGTCGCGCGATACACCTCGCCCATCCCGCCGGACCCGAGGATCCCGGTGATCTCGTAATGCGCGAGAGTGCGGCCGACCAGACTCATGCTCTCGTTCGGTGCTTTCCCTTGTGCTGGCGAAGAATGGGCAGATTGTACATGGCGAACGCCCAAGCCGCCTCAGTGCCGGGTCGCCATTCGCTCGCGTGTGACCCTACACCCTAACCCCTAAACCCTATACCCTAGTTTTATGTCCTACGCTGCGGCGCTCGACAGTCTGCATGCCCGTGCCGGCGAACTTCACGCCGCCCCCGGCGCGCCACGTCGGAAGTTCCGCATCGAGGAAATGCAGACGCTGGTTGCCGCCCTCGGCCATCCCGAGCGGCGCTTCCGGTCGATCCTCATCGCGGGCACCAACGGCAAGGGATCGACCGCCGCGACGCTTGCCGCGATTCTGCAGGCCGCCGGCCTGCGCACCGGGCTTTATACCTCGCCTCATCTGTTCCGCGTCAATGAGCGCATCCGGATCGACGGCGCGCCCATTTCAGACCAAGATTTCGCACGCCACTATTTTCGGGTCGACGACTGCGCGAATCGGCTGATCGCCGATGGTGCGCTGCCGGCGTCTCCCAGCTTTTTCGAAGCGCTCACCGCGCTCGCTTTCGAAACCTTCGCCGCGGCGCGGGTGGATATCGCCGTTCTCGAGGTGGGCATGGGCGGGCGGCTCGATGCCACGAATGTCGTCGATCCGCTGCTTTCCGTCATTACGGATATTTCGCTCGATCACACGGAGTGGCTGGGCGACACGATCCCGCTTATCGCGCACGAGAAGGCAGGCATTCTGCGACAGAACGGCGTGCTCATCACGCTGCCGCAGCACCCCGAAGCGAACCAGGCCATTGGAGAGGCAGCGACTGCGCTCGAGGTTCGCGGAATTAACGCCGCGGAATACATTCCATTCGGGAGCACAGAGCTCGGAGCACGGAGCACGAGGGAGCGCGCTTCAGGCCCAGGAAGCGTCCTGTGGAATCGCTATCCTCTCACGATTCTGGGCGAGATCGTCCAGGTGGATTCGCCCCTATGGGGCGAGCATCAGCGCCGCAACATCGCGCTCGCTATTGCCGCAGCTGTGGAATTACGTCAGCACCACGGTTACACAATAACCGCGGCGCAGATCGAAGCCGGCATCCGCAGTACCCAATGGCCAGGACGGCTGGAAATGTTCGCTGTGCCGAGCGCCGATCGCCGAGCGCCGACCGCTGTTCTTTTAGATGTCGCGCATAACCCTGCCGGCGTGTGGACGCTCCGCGCCGCACTGTCATCGCTGCTCAAGGACCCCGGTTCGACAAGTCCAATGCTTATCTTCGGCTGCATGCACGACAAGGCTTTCGCGGAGATGGCGCAGATCCTCTTTCCGCTCTTTGCGCTGGTCGTGACTACGCCGGTTGCATCGCCGCGCTCGGCCACAGCGCGGGAACTCGCCGTCTGCGCTGAAGAGGCCGGCGTCCGCGCGGTCGCTGCTGCCGATCCCCACGCTGCGTTCGAGCGGGCCTGCGCCGAGGCTGCGCCTGGCACACTCGTAGTCGTCGCGGGATCGGTCTACCTCGTTGGCGAAATCCGCCAGCTTCTGCTCGATCGCGGAGCCTCGCGGCCATGAGCGCCAGGCGGCTTCTCGGCCCGCGTCCGAATCCTCTGCCGTTTGGCGAGCGGCTGGTGAGCTACGGCGTGCGCGCGCCCGTTTTCTTTCTGGAGACCGCCTTCTTCGGCAGCGCGTCGCTGATCGCATCGCTGTGGGACAAGACCGGGCATCGGCAGCACCGCATCGCCCAGGCGTGGGCGCGCGCCTGCATGAAGGCCAGCGGCGCGAAGCTGACGATTCTGCGTCCGGAATATCTGACGGGCGAGCCCGCGGTTTACGCCTGCAACCATCTCTCTTATATGGATACGCCGGCGATCTTCAGCGCGCTGCCGTTCCAGTTCCGCATCGTTGCGCGGCACGATTTGTGGAAGCTGCCGTTCATCGGATGGTGGCTGCGGCGCTCGGGTCAGTGCGGCGTCGACCTCTCGGATCCGCGCGCGTCGATCGCCAGCCTGCTCGGAGCGGTGCGCACGCTGAAATCGGGAATGCCGTTGTTTATCTTTCCCGAAGGCGGCCGGACGGAGTCGGGCTATCTGCAACCCTTCATGAAGGGCCCTGTCTTCATGGCCATCAAGGCGCAGGTGCCGCTCATCCCCATGGCGCTGATCGGCACATGGGAACTGCTGCCCATTCATTCGTCGGAGTTCCACCCGGTGCCGGTGAAGCTGGTGGTTTCTGAACCGATTGAAACCAAGGGCTTGACCATGAAACAGGCCGACCGGCTGACGGCCCTCCTCCAGCAACGCATTGAAGAGTTATATTATGAGCACTCCTGGCTTGAGAGACCTGCTCAGCCACCTCCCGCACCGCCGGGCGGGGACGGTGCGCGGAAGGCACAGGAGACTTCGGATTTCGAAGCACGCAGGGGTGTCGGCGAGTTGTCTGAGGAGGCGCGGAAACCATGAAAGCTCCACGCATAGCCATTCCCGAACCGAATTCGAAGGACCGCGAATACACCGAGCGGAGCTGGCCGCAGTACGCGCAGGCCATTGAAGCGGCGGGCGGCGTGCCCGTGAAGGTGCCTCTCTCTAACTCGCCCGCGCGCGTGGCGCAGCTGGTGGCCAACTGCGAAGGCGTGCTGCTGCCGGGCAGCCCTGCCGACGTGAATCCGCAGAAATACGGCGAAGAGAGACAGCCCTCCTGCAGCGATTCGGATCCGGAGCGCGAGGCGGTCGATGAACTGCTGCTCCAGGATGCGTCGAATCTCTACAAGCCGCTGCTTGGCATTTGCTATGGGTTTCAGGCGCTCAACGTGTGGCGCGGTGGGACGCTGATCCAGCACGTGCAGTCCAATGTGAACCACGCTGCCGGGCGCGCGGTGCCCGATGCCCATGTGATCGAAGTCGATGCGAAGTCGCGCCTGCGGCGGATGCTCGGCCTGAACTCGCGAAATTCGCTGGCGGTGAACAGCAGCCACCATCAGGCGGTCGGGATTCTCGGCGATGGGCTTATCCGCGCTGCGTGGTCGGAAGACGGCGTGATCGAGGCGGCGGAAACGCACGGCGATCACTTCGTCGTCGGCGTGCAGTGGCATCCCGAGCGCGTGTTCCAGGAGAACCGGTCGGCGCAGGGGTTATTCCAGGCATTCGTCGATGCTGCTCAGGTTTGGGAGCCACGCATGATTCGGGAGTCGGTCGCGGACTGAAGCGCGACCGCCGCGAGGTTCCCGGTCAATCGCCGCCGGCTGCACTTTGCATCCGCGGGAAAAGCGTGTCCGCTGCAGCGGAGCGTTTTTCGCGCGGTAAGGCAGCCTGGCTGCGAAGGCGCTTTCGAAAGTTGCGGTGAAACTCGGCGCGGCGTGCTCTCGTGCATTCGTCGGAATAAATTTGCCCGACGAGGTGTCGAAACCCCGACTCGAGTTCCGCGACGCTCATCCGGGCGGGGCAGAAGTTCACATCGAACAGAGTGCACAGCTCCCACGCCTCGTCGCGGAGAATGCGGCCTTCGTTCTTCAGCCGCGCGTAAAGAGGCGTGCCCGGGAACGCGGTCTGCACCGTGACCTGGACGTCGTAGAGCCCGCTTTGCTGAACGAAATTCCAGACTGCGTCGAAGGAATCGGGGCCGCCGCTGTCGAGCCCGAGGATGAAGCAGCCATTCACTCGAACACCGCGATCCTGAATCCGGCGGATGGCTTCGAGGTAGCTGTCGACGCGTTTGGCCTTCCAGTTCGAGCGTTGCTCGAGGCCATCAACGCTCGAAAACGTCGTCGCCTCGAAGCCGATCAGAATCTCCGCGCAGCCGGCGTCGCGCAGCATGTTGAGCAGTTCGAGATCATCCGCGACGGAAAGATCGGTCTCAGTGAACCAGCGAATGTCTTCTTTCGCGAGATCGCGCAGCAGTTGTTTGGAGTGGCTTTTATTGGCAAAGGAGTTGTCGTCGGCGAACTCGATGAAGGGGCGGCTCCACAGAGATTTAATCGCACGGATTTCAGCGATGACCCGCTCGACCGGCTTGATTTTGTAACTGGGGGAGATACGAATCGATGCGGCGCAGAATTCGCACCGAAAAGGGCAGCCCCGCTGCGTCTGCACGGTCAGGCGGTTGTAGCGTTCAATGTCGAGCAGATCGAAGCGCGGCATGGGCGAGGCGGCGAACGTGTAGCCGGCGCCGCGGGCGTCGTACACGGGTTGCAGTCGTGCGGATTTGAGATCGCGAATTACCACAGGCCAAACCGGTTCGCCCTCGCCGACCACGACGGCATCGGCGTGCTGCAGAGCTTCGTCGGGCAACGCGCTCACATGCAGACCACCGAGGACGACGCGCGTGCCGAGGGCACGATAGCGATCTGCAAGCTCATAGGCCTCATTGATTTGCGCGGAGAAGCTCGAGATGGCGACGGCATCGAATTCCTCGGGCACGCCACCAACCTGAGCGAGTTCGGGCACTTCGAGATAGCGCAGGTCGACGTCGCGCGGAGTGAGTCCTGCGAGCGTAAGCAGACCGAGACTGGGCAGCGAGGCGATCACGCGGTTGCGCTCGACAAATCCGGGGAGCGTCAACCCGAGCGCGGTGAGCTCGTCATTGTGGGCACGAACGCCGCTCATGGCAATGAGTCCGAGTTTCATCGCAGACCTCCGATCAGGATGGAAACAATTCCGGTGGTCACCGACAACACCGGCAGCGGAAAGAGGCGCCGCCACGGCTTGCGCCATGCGGCGAGGAAGCAGCACACAGGCATGGTGACGGCTCCGAGCAGCAGCCCCCACGAGGCCACCCACAACGCGTTGCCCGCCAGCGCGAGATCGCGCGCGGTCGCTGCGAAGAGCAGATTGAGGAAGCCGAGGCCAAAGAAGGAAATGTGTCCCAGCCGCGTGAGGCGGCGCCGGTACGAGGCATAGCCGCCCATCCAGTCTTCGCGATGGAAAAAGAGGCCGATCACCGCGCCAGAGATGACCCCGGCCAGCCTGCCCAGCCATCCGCCGATGAGGTTCAGGCTCGGCATGTTCGCGACCTCATGCGGCCGGAGCGTGATTTCTCCCACCCGCCTGGGCGGGGATTCGTTTCTGTGCCGGTTGCGGACGCTCTCACGCGGCCGGGAACTTCGTTCCGCGAGTTGAGCGGCGGGGATTCGAGCGCGGCGAGGCAAGTGCCATTCGACGCGAGCCCGAACATCGCCAGGCCGGCGATGAAGGCCGAGCCAAGAGCATTTCTTTGTACCGCCATAGCGAAGCGACTGCCCGGGAAACTGCGTGGCGCTGCGAGCGTGCGGGCCATCGATTTCATCCTCCCTGGAGGGATTGGAATGGCATGAGATTAGGCCGGATAGAGGGTGCGAGAGGAGCCTTACCGGTCACTTTCGGAAGTGTCCCAGGGGGAACAGAGACCAGGAACCAGGAACCGCGGGAATCGGCTTTATTTGGCGCGATGTCCCTTCCCATAGCCAGGCGCGTGGAGTATAAGTAGTTCCCATAGTCATTCGAGTGGAGGGCGCGCTCATGGTATTGAAACGACCGCCGGACGCAGGCGATGTGCTGCAAGGCACCCTGGACATGCTGATTCTGCGCACGCTGGTGATGGGGCCGGCGCACGGACACACGATCGCGCAGGTGATCGAGAGCACATCGGAGAACGCGCTCGAGGTCGAGCAGGGCTCGCTCTATCCGGCGCTGCATCGACTGGAAGATCGCGGCTGGCTGGCTTCGGAATGGGGCGTAAGCGAGAACAATCGCAAGGCAAAGTTCTATCGCCTGACACCGCGAGGCCGCAAGGAACTGGCGTCGGCGACGAGTCGCTGGCGGCGGATGACGCGGGCGATCGATCTGATTCTGGGCCAGGAAACCGAATAAGCGGAATTAAAGAACCCGGAGGCATCGCGATGAAGCTGCACGGTTCCACCGATCGCACGCGGAAAGACGAAGATCTCGCCGAGGAGATCGAGTCGCATCTCGCTCATGAGCAGGATGCACAGACGGCGCGGGGCGCCTCAGCCGATGAAGCGCGGAGGCGGGCGCGTCTGCGTTTCGGCAACCCGCGGACGGTTCGGGAGCGGGTGTGGCGCAATCGCTCCGTGGCCTGGCTCGACGATGCGGCCCGCGATCTGCGCTTCGCGTTGCGTTCACTGGCGCGAACGCCAGGCTTCACTGCAATCACGCTGTTCGTCATCGCTGTCGGTATTGGCGTGAACACGGCGGTTTTTTCGGTGATCGATGCGGTACTGCTGAAGCCGCTCACCTATCCCGATCCGCAGGCGCTGGTCCAGATCGTGCTGAAGACCAACCAGGGGCCGTTCGCGGCGGCCAGCGTTCCCATGTTTGCCCTGTGGCAGCAGCAGAGCGGGATCTTTGAGCAGGTGGCCGCTTATGACTGGGGCGGATCGGGGGCGAACCTCACCGGCGGAGATCAGCCGGAGCAGGTGCAGGCCATCCACGTCTCCAAAGATTATTTCCCTCTGTTTGGGGCGCCGGTTTTGGAAGGGCGGACCTTCACCGCTGCGGAAGACAGCCCCAACGGCGGCCGCGTGACGGTGCTCAGCTACGGGCTGTGGAAGCAGCGTTACGGAGGCGATCCTAAGATCGTCGGCACCAATATTCAGATCGATGGGCAGCCGTACCAGGTGGTGGGCGTGATCGGGCGCGGCTTCGTCACCGATGCGCCGGTCGATCTCTGGCTTCCGGATCAGTTCGATCTGAATTCGCACGAGATGGTGGTGAACTTTACAGCCGTGGCACGGCTGAAGCCCGGAGTGTCGCTGGCGCAGGCGAACGCACAAATGAAGCTGGTCGCGGATCAGTTCCGGCGCGCTTATGGGGAACATTCTCTTCCGCCGGGCGGCGGATTCGGCATTGTCTCTCTGCAGCAATTCATGGTGGGCGATATGCGTTTTCCGCTCCTGGTGCTGCTGGGTGCGGTGGGGTTCGTGCTGCTCATCGCGTGCGCGAACGTCGCGAATCTGCTGCTGGCTCGCGCTTCCGCGCGCCGGCGCGAACTGGCCACGCGAGCGGCGATCGGCGCCGGCCGTGGCCAGATCATCCGCCAGTTGCTCACGGAGAGCCTCGCGCTGGCGGTGGCCGGCGGATTTCTGGGGCTGGTCATCGGCTTCCTGGGCCTGCGCCTGCTGCTGCGCATCAATCCAGGGAACATTCCGCGGATCACTGAAACCGGGGCCGGGGTCACGCTGGATCCCAATATTCTGCTCTTCACTCTCGGGGTTTCGGTGCTCACGGGCATCCTCTTTGGATTGATCCCGGCGATTGCCGCATCGCGTCCGAATTTGGCGGCTGCGCTCAATGAGGGCTCCAGCCGCTCCGGGATCAGCTTCCGGCAGGGCAGAATTCGCTCCATCCTCGTCGTGAGTGAAGTCGCGCTGGCCCTGGTCCTCGTGATCGGTGCGGCTCTGCTGATTCGCACCTTCCGCAAGCTGAACGACGTCGATCCGGGCTTCACGACGCATAACGTGCTGACGATGACGATGTCAATCAGCGGAAGCCGCTTTCAGACGACTGCGCCAGTGGCGCAAGTGGTGCGCGAAGGGCAGGAGCGGCTGCGGGCGCTCCCGGGCGTGCTCGATGCGGCGGCCAGCAACTGTTTGCCGCTGTACTCGAATTTTGGAATGGGGTTCGACATGGTCGGGCGGCCGAAGGGCAATGGTCCATTCACCGGTGGCGCTGGCTTCTACTCCATTACTTCGGGGTATTTCTCCAGCTTCGGCATTCCTCTGCTGCGTGGCCGCGTGTTCACCGAGCACGATGACGCGTCGTCGCCATGGGTGGCCGTCATCAACCAGGCGATGGCGCGCCAATACTGGCCGAAAGGCGATCCGCTCAACGATCGCATTCTGATCGGAGCCGGCGCGGGACCGGCGTTTGCGGAACCGCCGCGCCAGATCATCGGCATCGTCGGCGATACGCGCAATGGCAGTGTAGAACAGGAGCCTGGTCCGATGATGTACATCCCGATTGCGCAGATGCCGGACGGCGAGACAGCGCTCAACTCCACGGTGGCGCCGCTCTATTGGATCGTGCGCACGCGAGAGAATCCATACACGGCCCGGGCCCCGATTGAGGCCGCTTTGCGACAAGCCAGCAGTGGCCTGGCGGTTGCCCATATCCGCACGATGGACGAGGTGGAGGCTAGCAACATCGGAAGGCAACGCTTCAACATGGTGCTGCTGACGATTTTTGGATTGTCGGGGCTGCTGATGGCGGCGATTGGAGTCTACGGAGTGATGACGTATTCAGTGCAGCAGCGCACCCAGGAAATGGGGATTCGCATGGCGCTGGGTGCGCAGGCCTGGAATCTGCGTAGTCTGGTGATCGGCCAGGGAATGCTACTCGCTGTGCTGGGCGTGGTGGTGGGCCTGGGGGGGGCCTTCTGGCTGACGCGCTTCCTGGCCAGCTTTCTTTTTGGCGTGAAGGCGTGGGATCCGATGGCCTTTGTGGCAACGCCCCTGTTGCTGTGCCTGGTCGCGCTGCTGGCGGTCTGGGTTCCGGCACGACGCGCAACGAAAGTGGACCCGATGACCGCGCTTCGGCTTGAGTAGCTGGCGAGGCTAGTCGGCGGCGCCGTTCAGCTCGCAAAGCTGGTCGAGGGCCGCGTTGATCTCGATGGTGTTCGCTGCGACATCGGTGACCGACTCCGGCCGCAGATACTGCGGATTAACCAGCGACAGCGTCTCGTTCACAAAGATGGAGCGATGGGCGAGCAGGCCGTGCCGCAGCATCTCGCGCGGCAGTGTATCGGCGTGATACTGGCAGATTCCGCTCATCTCTGGGTGCTTCCGCATGAATTCCTCAAGGTGCCACTCGTAGTCGAGCAGCTTCGAGGAGTCCCGCTGCGGACCCATCTCCCAGGTCATGTCGCCGGTGGCCCAAAGACCAGCGTAGCCATCGTGGAGCGCCTGAGCCAGCGCGCCGTCGAGCGTTTCGAGCATCCGCCGCACGTCAAACTGCCCGTCCACCAAATGTCCCTGCTCGGCCGAAAGCACCAGGCTTCCGCGGGCAATTTCCTCTTCGACGTCCACATCGGCAGCCGCCAAAAACGAGCGGATCCCTGCGACCATCGACGGGCTGTTCAGATAAAGGCAGCGGTAGTTGCGCCACAACTTGGCTCGCAAAGTGACCGCCAGCGCCGCCAGATGCCGCGAGGGCGGTCCGGCGTAGATCAGGCATTGGTGGCGGGAGACCTGCTCCATGGGTGCGCCCATTATAAAGGTGGTCATGCATGGGCCGGAATTCCCCAAAATGGGCAGGTCGCGATTCAGATGCCCGCGTACCAGGCGTAGCCGCCCTCGGGCGATGCGGAGCCCAGGCCCTTGCCGAACTTCTTCATCGAATCGGTCACCGTCAGTCGCGTCACGTACTTCACGCTCTTGTAGCCAAGCTGCCTGGGAACCCGCAAACGCAGAGGTCCGCCAAAACCCACGGGCAGATCGCCATCGTTCATGCCCCAGGTCAAAAAGGTCTGTGGATGGAGCGCGTCGGCCATGTCGACGCTGTCCCACCAGTCCTTCTGAAACGAGAAATAGGCCACGTAGCGCGCCTCCGGTGCAACGCCGGCCTCCTGCAAGACGGAATGGAGGGGGGTACCAATCCATTCGGCGACGTACGACCAACCCTCTTCGCAAACGACCTCAGTGATCTGGCTTCGCCGCTCCATGGCGCGGAGATCGGCGATTGAGAGCGACAGAGGATGCGCCACCATGCCATCCACCGTCAGACGCCAGTCGGCAAAGCCAACGGCCTGGTGTGCGAGGAACTCCTTGGTCGGGGGCGCGGTTTCGTTCCGGAATGGCGATTTCGAAATCATGCTGCGGGGAAACTCGCGGGCCAGAGTGTGTCGCGTGAGCAGCCGTTGCGCCGCGTACGTGAGGGTTTCGCCGGGGCCATAGAGGCCGCCATGGTCGGGGGGAATCAGGCCAAATTTCTTTGCGATGCGATCCGCCGCGGCGAGCGAGGCCACCCCGGCCGCCGCCGCCAACCCGGAGGTCATTAATTTGCGCCGCGAGATACCGCTCATTCTCGTTCTCCTGCGTTTTCCTGCGCCGAGGCCACACTGCGCCCGGTGATCATGGCGCGCATGCGGACCCTGAAGCCCGAAACCGCAACCATCGTGACGTGCGCGACCACGAAGAACAGCAGCGCCCACGAGAGGAAGAAGTGCAGCGTCCGCGCCGACTGGCGTCCTCCGAATCCGTTCACGATCTCCGGTACGGCTGAGTTGAACGACGGAGAGAGCGCGAGGCCGGTCAGTATGGTGAGCGGGACCAGGACGAAAATGACGGCCAGGTAGGTCAGGCGCTGGAGTACGTTGTAGGCGGAGGCTTCGCCGGCGTCGGGCGGGGCGCGTTTGAGGTATCGAGCGACGCGCGTCCAGATCGCGCCCCAGCGACGGTCCGCGCGGGCGGGCAACAGATTCTTGCGGAAATGCCCGGTCCCGAATCCCCAGATGCCGTAGAGGACGCCGGTGAGCACAAATACCCAGGCCGCCTCAAAGTGCAGATAGCGGCTCCAGCCGTTCTGATCCGGCATCACGTACTTGTACCCCGTCGGAACCGTGTCGCGCGATGCCGGGATAGGGATGGTGAACAGCGGCTTCATGTTCACGTTGCCGGTTTCACCCCAGTAAAACCGGGGGTGCGAGATGACGATTTCAAAGCCGGTGACGAGCAGAGCGAGGAAGGCCGCCGCCGCGATCCAGTGGGTCACGCGGACCAGCGCAGCGTGGCGCGGGGTCCGGGTCGCTGCTGGTGCAACGGTGGTGGCCATGGCGCGGAGCATAGCACAGGTACCCGGTAGCTGCGCCATAGCCGGAGCGGCTTTGTGTTGAAGCGAGGCATACTAGGGAAACCGGTCCTCCAATGTCTCACACGCTCCCTGCCCATCTGACGCCTGCCGCAATCGCCCGGTTTGAGGCTTATCTGGCGCTGCTTGTGAAGTGGAATTCGCGCATGAATCTGACTGCGGTGCGCGACCCGGAACAGATCGTGAAGCGGCATTTCGCCGAGGGCATCTTTGCCGCCGAGCAGTTGCCTGCCGGAGCGCATACGGTTCTCGACTACGGTTCCGGCGCCGGACTGCCCGGCATTCCGATCGCCATCTGCCGGCCCGATCTCGCCGTCACCCTGGCGGAGTCGCAGAGCAGGAAAGCGTCTTTCCTGCGCGAAGTCGTTCGTACTCTGGAGTTGCGGGCGGAAGTCTGGGATCGGCGGGTGGAGGAGATGGCGGAGGAACGCATTTTTGACTGCGTCACCCTGCGCGCGGTTGACCGCATGGCTGAAGCTTGTAGTTCCGCGGCGACACGTCTCGCCCCGGGTGGGCATCTGCTGGTCTTCACCACGGAGAGCACGGATTCGGTGCTGGAGGCAATTCCAGGGCTGCAGTGGGAATCCGGCACTGTCGTCCCGGGACTAGACCGAGCCTTCCTTCGGCTGGCTGCTCGCGACGCATAGGCCGTGGATGCACCTCGGCGAATAACACGCTCTGAATCAGTGGGATGTGAGGATGTTCCCGAGAGATGGCGTCGGCTGATCGAAACTGGCTAGTCCACGCCGCGCGGGTTTTCCGTCACATTCCGGGCGTCGGTCACGTTGTGCGGCGTCCCGCTGAAGGCCTGATCGGTGTCGTACCAGTACTTCTTGTACCAGGCGCCGACCTTGCGAATGCAGTCGTTCGATCCGTCGTTCCACCGGATCTGGGCTTCGTCATTCACGTATTGCCAGTTACCGTGCTCGTCGCCGAGCGAGCGAAAGGCCGTCCCATCGTCGCGGAGGGTGATGGTGAAGTTGTCGCCATTACCCTCGCCGACCTCCCATTTGCCCAGGAAGTGCGCTCGCGACGGGCCGGGGTAGCTGAGCATCCCCGACGGTACCGGTCCGGAGAACTCGAGCCGCTCGATTTCAGCAAGTTTCACGGTTTGGCGATGGCCGTCTTTGAAGACGATCACCACAGTGTCGGAGTCGGATTGAGCAAACGCCGGAAGAACGGCAAGTACCAGGACAGCGGCCACGCTTAGGAGGAAGCACGTGATTCTGCGCATGGAGTTTCTCCTTACCCGACGCACCGGAAAAGGACGACGCGGGCGCGTTTGATCCCCAGTACGCGCACTCCCTTGCGTCTGTTCCATTGCGGGCCGCCTTTTCTGTTAATGGGCGGGTGGATTTCGCCTCATGCAAAGCGCGCGGCATGTTCGCGGACCCAGGACTCGTAGGACCGCGGCTTCGAACCCGTTACCCGTTCGACGGTATCGGTGATGGTCGCGGCACGGCCGTTGCGGATGGCATCGTAGGACTCACCCAGGGCGTTCGCGATCTGGGGTGGAATGCCGTTCTTCTTCAGGCCTTCGACTGCAACTTCGGCGGGTACATCGATGACCCGCACCGTGCGCCCAAGGACCTTCGAGAGGATGACGGCTTTGTCGGCGGTCGTCAGGAGAGTGTCTCCGGTGACGTTGAAGATGGTCTCCGAGAGCGAGGCTCCGGAGAGGGCATGGACGGCAACTGCTGCTATATCAGCTGGATGGATGGAGGCGATGGCACCGCTGCCCATCGGGTTATAGATGACGCCCTCGGATTTTATTGATTGTACCCACTGGTAGGTATTTGACATAAATCCACCGGCGCGGACAACGGCCGCTTCGACACCGGAAGCGAGGAGCGCATCCTCTTTGTCTTTGTGGAGCCGGCCGATTGAAGACCCGGAATCGGCGGCGAAGAGCGACGACAAAAAGACGATTCGACGGACGCCCCGGTCTTTTGCGATCGCCAGCAGGTTGCGAAAGAGTCCGCCGTCGAGGGCCCCGTTCATCATAAAGATCGCCTCAGCGCCGGCGGCGGCAGAAGCGAACGAATCTGGCTGGGTGAAGTCGCCGAGCGCGACTTCAACGCGATACCTCAGCGGGGCGACGACCTTCGCCGCGTCGCGGGTGAAGATTCGGACCTTACGGCCCTGGGAGAGAAGTTGGTCGACGATCTGACTGCCGACGTTGCCGGTGGCCCCAGTTATGAGAATCATGGTGAAACCTCCATTTACAGAAATGGATTTCGAAACGTATTGCTGCGATTCATGCAACAATAGCTCTGTATAGAACAGACTGTTGCCAAGATTGCACAATGAAGATTGATCTCAACGAAATCCAGCATTTCGCGCGTGTGGCGGAACACCGCAGCTTCACGGAGGCAGCGCGTCGGCTCCAGGTTCCGAAGTCGACGGTGAGCCGCGGGGTGCGTCGGCTGGAAGAACGGCTTGGCGTGCGATTAGTGGAGCGAACGACGCGCCGGGTTTCGCTGACCGAAGTGGGCGAGATCTACCTCAGTCATTGCCGCCGCGTGATCGATGAGGCTGAAGAGGCGGATCAATCGATCAGCTCCATTCAGGCGAAGCCGCGAGGTCTGTTGCGAGTGGGAGTGCCGGTTCCATTCGGCCGATGGGTGCTGGGGCCGGTGATCGGCGAATTTCTCGCGCTCTATCCGGATCTGCGTGTGGACGTGCAGTTCCTCAATGGGGATGTGTTTCCGCGGGATGGCAGCCTGGACATCCTGGTGCGGGCTGGATCGGTAGGCGACACCGGTTTGCTGGTGCGCTGGCTAATGCGGGTGCGGCAGGGGGTGTATGCGAGCCCCGATTTTATCGCAGAATACGGCCAGCCGGAGGCGCCCCCGGAGCTGCGAGGCCTTCCCAGTGTTACGACGAGCTGCGATCTGGTGGGCGGCGAACCGGCCGGTGCGGTTACATGGCACCTCCATCGCGGCGAGGAGATTGCGGATGTGAGGATAGAAGCGCGGATCGCAGTGCCGGATCCGATGGTCAATCACCAGTTGACGTTGCAGGGCGTGGGGATTGCAGCGCTGTCGCACGGGTTGGTCCGCGCAGATGTAGAAGCAGGCCGACTGGTGCGGCTGCTGCCGGAGTGGGAGCTGGAACCGGTGGAGATTTATGCCTACTATCCTTCGCGACTGAGCGCGTCACCCAAGGTGCGGGCGCTTCTGGAGTTCCTGAAAGAGAAGCAAGGACTGTCGGCCATTCATGAGTGACGGCATCGAAAGAGAACGCTTTGTGGGTGGATCAAGCCGAGAGCTTTCGTAAAAGAGGTCGAACACGGATGTTCCACGTGGAACAAAGCCCGATGCGCGAACCCGCCTTCGGAACAGTCTCGAAGCAGGATTTCCGTCAACTTTTGTCCAGTCCGGTTTTTGCGTTTAGTGGGCTTCCTCCAGATTCTCTGACGTGGTGATCGATGTTCCACGTGGAACACCTGTCTCATGGGAACGTCCGATCGATCCCGTAGACGATGATGGATTCTGCGCGAGCACTGCGTCCGCACGCGCTCGGTCCTCTCTCTCCAGTCTGGAAGTAGTCCTCTCTCGTCTCGCTCCTCGTTCCATGTGGAACATTGCCTTTGGGCCGGAGATCTCCCGGAGCATCCCTGCTTTGTGCCCCTATTCGAGACAAGTTTTCCACCTCGACACGATTTCCTGCAACATGCTCTGAACGATCGGCGGATACGCTCATCTCCCTGAAGATCTGTAGGTTACCCCGTGGGACTCACTCTCCGGTCGGGCAGCTTCCACAGATGCGTCCCGGTTCTGCACAGGGAGTTTCCGTTGCAGTTAGGGCCCCGGAGACATTAACCTTGGCAGTCATGGGGAAAGTCCTGGCGGTGGTGAATCAGAAAGGCGGAGTCGGAAAGACCACCACTGCTATTAATCTCTCAGCGGCACTCGCATTAGAGGGATTGCACATCCTGCTCGTGGATTGCGACCCCCAGGCGAACACCTCGGGTGGGTATGGCATCGGGCGGGAAGAGAGCCGCCGCTCCTCCTATGACGTTTTGATGGGCGAGGCGACGATTGAAGAAGTGGCCCTGCCAACCGAAATCAAGACCCTGAGACTTGTCCCCTCGCATAAGAACCTGACTGGCGCCAACCTCGAGCTGATCCAGATGGAGCGCCGGGAACAGCGTCTTCGCGACGCCATCGATAAAGTCAAGGGAATGTATGACTTCGTGGTCCTCGACTGCCCGCCTGCGCTGGATTTACTGACGCTGAACTCACTGGTAGCGGCCGATCGGCTGCTGGTCCCGATGCAGGCTGAATACTTCGCCCTCGAGGGGATCAGCGAACTGGTGCAAACCCTGCAGCGGGTGCGGGAGCACATGAACAAGGATCTCGAAATCGAGGGCGTGCTCCTGACGATGTATGACGACCGCACGAATCTGGCGCAGCAGGTCACGGAGAACCTGCGGCAGTTCTTCAAGGACAAGTTGCTGAAAACGGCGATTCCCCGCAACGTGCGGCTCGCAGAGGCCCCCAGCTTTGGGAAGCCGGTCATGCTTTACGATCCGAAGTCGCGGGGTGCGGAGAGCTATCGGGACTTGGCGCTCGAGCTGCTGGAACGGAATGGGATGGAATCGCCAGCCGGGAAACAGCGCAAAGACGCGACGGCCGCCGAGAAGCCGGTTCCTAAAGAAGTGAAGGTACGATTCTGGCCGTACGGGTGAAGCGGGCAATAGGCAACAGCAGCAGCAATTGAGGCAAACCAATAAGACAAATGACGCAAACGGCAATGGAAACACCGAAGAAGCGAGGCTTAGGCCGGGGACTGGAATCCCTCCTACCGCGTGCACAGGCAGCGGCAGAGGCTCCGGCGCAGCCCCAGGTTGAGACCGGTAAACCGCGGGAGATCGCCGTGGGCGAGATCGATCGCAGCCCTTACCAGACGCGTTCGCGATTCGATGAAGCGGAGCTTGTGGAGCTGGCGGCATCGATCAGTGCGACGGGGGTGGTGCAGCCGATTGTGGTGCGGCCCGTGGCCGGCGGGCGCTTCCAGTTGATTGCCGGCGAACGGCGCTGGCTGGCGTCGCAGCGCGCCGGCAAGGAAACGGTGCCGGCCATCGTGCGGCATGCGTCGGACGAACAGGCGATGGAAATGACCATCGTCGAGAATCTGCAGCGCAGCGATCTCAACCCTATGGAACAGGCGCGGGCGTATGAGCAGCTGGCCCAGCAGTTCCAATTGACGCAGGAGCAGATGGCGAAGCGCACCGGCAAGGATCGAGCCTCGGTCGCCAACTTCCTGCGTCTGCTGCGGCTGCCAGTTTCGGTGCAGGCGCAGGTGGAGAGCGGCGATTTGACGTTCGGCCATGCGCGGACACTGTTGGCGCTCGAAGATCCTGAGACGATTCTGAAGGCGGCGCAGAAAGTGACCGCGCTGTCGATGAGCGTGCGGCAGACGGAAAGCTACGTTCAGGGATTACTGAATCCTGAAGCTAAGCCGGCCAAAGGCGAACAAAAAGAGAAACTCGTCGACCCCAATGTTCGCGAGGTGCAGGACACACTCCAGCGTGCGCTGGGGCTGAAGGTTCGGGTGGAGGATCGCAAGGGCCGCGGCCGGGTGATCATCGAATACGGCAAGATCGAGGAGTTCGATCACCTGCTGGAGATGCTGGTGAAGGACTGACTCGCGCTGCCGGTTCAAAGAGTGCCTGAATCTG
>Ga0335075_10004816_pt1 | contig 21028 bp, 22 predicted proteins | sample Lox_Sample_24_FD_206723 | JGI IMG/M metagenome (GOLD analysis project Ga0335075, IMG submission 206723) | Soil microbial communities from Loxahatchee National Wildlife Refuge, Florida, United States - Lox_Sample_2.4 | ecosystem: Environmental > Terrestrial > Soil > Wetlands | place: USA...
GAGGAGCCGAACCATCTGGACAATCTGCGCAAACTCCTTGCCGGCCACCTCGCCGCCTATGCCGAGCTCGAGAACCATATCCGGCCGATCCTGCAGGCCGACCCAGCCGAGTTCGGCAGCATCGTCGAGCTGTCACCGCCGGTCCTGACCAAGCCGTACTACCTGATGTTCTCGAAAATCTTCTATACAAGATCGCCCCAGATCGCCGAACGGATCTGGGATGAAATCGGCGCCGTCCATGCTTCTTCCGCCTATCAGAGCTTGCTGCATAGCAAGTCTTTGGAATGCTGAGTGGTGACCGGATCAATCGTCAGTCGATTGTTCCGGGTTGCATTCGGCTGCTACGTCGTCGTCGCAATCATGCTGAATGTCCTGCTTGTCGTGCAGGACTACGCAGATACCAAGGCGACCGTGCAAGGCGAGCTGGAGATGTATCAGGGGGTCTTTGCCGCACCTCTTGCCGATGCGATGTGGAATATGGAGATCGGCAAGCTCGATGCGATCGCCAGCGGCATTGTCGCAATCCCGGAGATCACCGCGTTGCGGGTAACCGATCCGGCAAATGGCCATGTTTTTGTGAGCGCCTTCAACCGCGGCGGCGACGTCATCCTCGACCATAACGGCAGCGGCAACGACAACTGGTCCCAGGTGGCGGACATTTCGGGAGCGAGCCGCTACGGCTTTGACATCGTTTCGCACCACAAAACCGGCAATATCGTTGTCGGACACGCCGAATTCGTCTCGGGACGGCATTACCTCCTCATGCAGTTCAGAGGACGGGCGATCCTGATCATCGGGGCCGCCGTACTCGAGGGAGCGGTGCTGTGGGTCGTCTTCCTGCTGGTCGGCCGGCACATCCTGAGCCGCCCATTGGCCGTACTTTTCCGCGCGATCGACGCGACCACGCCCGAAAACCCGGCGCCGATTACTTTGGATCGTTCGGACGAAAGGGCGATCGCCGGTACCGAACTGAGTGTCATCCGCGACTCGTTCAACGATCTGATCGCGCGGATCGAGCGCGACCGGGGTCAGCTCGCGGCGCTCAACGCCAGCCTGGAGCAGAAGGTGGCCGAGCGAACGGCGCAGTTGGCGCAGGCGACGGAACATGCCGAGAAGGCGCGGGCGGTGGCGGAGGAAGCGGACCTCGCCAAAAGCCAGTTCGTCGCCAATATGAGCCACGAAATCCGCACGCCGATCAACGGCGTGCTCGGCATGAATGGGCTGCTGCTCGATACCGCGCTCAACCAGGAGCAGCGCGATTATGCCCTGATGGTGCAGCGCTCCGCCAGGGCGCTGTTGCGCATCATTGACGACATCCTCGACGTTTCAAAGCTTGACGCAGGGAAGCTCGAGCTGGAAAGCGTCGACTTCGATCTTGCCGATATCGTCGAAACCGCGGCGCGGTTGTTCCAGCCGCAGGCACGCGCGAAAGGCATAGAACTCGATGTGCGGATTGACGCCGGGATGGATCAATATCGTCGCGGGGATCCGACGCGCCTCCGGCAGATTTTGCTGAACCTTGTCGGCAACGCGATCAAATTCACCGAAGCAGGGTGCGTGTGGGTCGTGGTGGCGCCCGCCGATGCCGCCGCGGGCGCCGCCGTGGAGGTGACAGGCACCCGCGCCCAGCTTGTGCGGTTCGAAGTGACGGATACCGGTATCGGCATCGATGAAGCGGAGCAAGCCCGCTTGTTCGAGCGATTCAGCCAGGCGGACAGCTCGGTCACCCGCCGCTATGGCGGCACCGGACTCGGTCTTGCCATCTGCCGCGAGCTTGTCGCGCTGATGGGCGGAAGGATCGGGGTTTCGAGCCGGCGTGGCGTTGGCTCGACCTTCTGGTTCGAGCTGCCGCTGGCACGCATTTCGTCCAGCCCGGCGGCAACCGCCGCGTTCCAGCCTGTGCAGCCGGTGTCGTCGCGGAAGCTGCGAATCCTGGTCGCGGAAGATAATGCGATCAATCAACGGGTCATGGCGGCCCTGTTGCCGAGAGTTGGCCACGACGTCACTGTGGTCGAAAACGGCCACCAGGCCGTCGCCGCGGTCCGCGACGGCGATTACGACGTTGTGCTGATGGATGTGCAGATGCCGGGCCTGGGTGGCGTCGAGGCCACGCAACAGATCCGAGCCATGCCGCCGCCGAAATGCCGTGTTCCGATCATCGCGCTGACAGCGCATGCCATGTCCGGAGCAAGAGAGGAGTGTCTCGCCGCCGGCATGGATGATTTCATCTCGAAGCCGATCGATTCGGCGCTGCTGCTGGAAAAGCTCGCACGCCTGACGGGCTTCGAGGAGTCCCGGCCTCCCGCGCCCACTGAACCTTTGCGTGCCGAAGCGACAGGCGACCACGGCGACCTTGTGTTCGATCTCGTACGGCTCGAGATGCTGGCCGGGTTCCTGCCGGCAGAGGAAATGTTCGAATTCGGCAAGCTCTATCTCGAACATTCTGTCGCGTGCGCCAACCGTATCGTCGCTCTGGCCGCCGCGGGCGATTACGAGGCAATGCGCGCCGAGGCGCACCAGCTCATCGGGGCTGCCGGCAATGCCGGCGCGCTGGAAATCTGCCGACTGGCGAAGGCGCTCTCCGCTGCCGCCAAGGCCGGCGACGAAGCCGCCTGCCGACAGCTTGCCGCGTTATTGCCACCCGCTACGGAGCGTACCGCGCGCTGGCTGCAGGCCTGGCTCCGAGATCGGCACCCGCATATCGTGGCAATGTCGGGACTCATGGCGACCGCGAGCTGATGCAAGCTATCCAAACAGCCACGGGCATCGACGGGATGGGACAAACGACCGACGCCGGTGCCGCAGGAGGAAACCGATGAAGCAACCCAACCGCATCAAGACAGCCATGCGCGACGGCCGAAAGGCGTACGGGTACAACCTTTCCTTCCCGTCCCCATGGGTGATCGACATCCTTGGCAAGATCGACTTCGATTTCGTCTTCATCGATGGCGAGCATGGGCCGTTCGGCCTGGACCAGCTCGAGGATCTCTGCCGGACTGCCGAGCGCTACAACGTCACGCCGATGGCCAGGGTGCCGGACATCGGCTCATCGACCATCCTGCGTTATCTCGATCGCGGGATCATGGGCATATTGGGCCCGCACATTGCGACCGAGGCAGACGCCCGCCAGTTGGTGCGCGCCTGCTACTTCGGGCCACGCGGCGAGCGGTCGTTCGGGGCAAACCGTGGCACCGACTACAATGCCGGGATACCAGACAAAGCCGCGTACTACCGTGAGGCAAATGAGCAGATGCTGGTGTGCGCGCTGCTGGAAGATGTCGCGGTGCTGGACAATCTCGACGCTATTCTGTCGGTGCCGGCGATCGACCTGTACAGCATCGGCCCCAACGATTTCTCGCAAAGCCTTGGCTATCCAGGCCAGCCGGACCATCCGGAGGTGGTCAAAACCATGCAGGACATCACGCGCCGCATCCGGCAGGCCGGTCGCGTGATGCAGTCGGACGTGATGCACGGCGCATGGGTCAGCGATATGCTGCTTGAAGCGGGGCGTCGAATATTATCGTCGTAGGCCCGCGCAGCGCCGACAGCTTTCGGTTCCACGCTTCGATCGCAGCCCCATCAGGAGACTCCGCTCGTGCGCTTCGGTTTCTACCTTCCAACCCGCGGTCCCACCGCCACGCGGGAGGGCATACTGGCGTTGGCACGCGAAGGCGAGCGCCTTGGCCTTGCTTCCGCGATGATAGCAGACCACGTCGTCTTTCCGGTCGAAAGCGAGTCGGCCTATCCCTACACGCTGGATCGCCGGCATCCAGGCGGTGGCGACGCGCTGGAGGCCTTCTCGATTCTAGGCGTGGTCGCGGGCGCGACGGAACGCTTGCGGCTGGTCACATCCGTACTGGTACTGCCGTATCGCAACCCGGTTCTGACTGCGAAAATGGTCGCCTCGCTCGACGTTCTGTCCGGCGGGCGCATCACACTGGGCGTCGGCGTCGGCTGGTTGAAAGAAGAATTCGAGGCGCTGCGCAGCCCCGATTTCGACAAGCGCGGCGCGGTGACCGACGAGTGGATTGCGATTTTCAAGCAGCTTTGGACGCAATCGCCCGCCAGTTTCACCGGCGCATTCTACCGCTACGCCAACATCCGCGCGGAACCGTTCCCATTGCAGAAACCGCATCCGCCGATCTGGGTCGGCGGCCACTCGCGTGCGGCGCTGCGCCGCACCGCACGGCATGGCGACGGCTGGCATCCGGTTGGCGCCATCGCTGCCTCGCCGCTGCCGCCGCAGGAGATGCGGCAGCATCTGGATTCACTGAAGCGGCTGACGGAAGCCGAAGGGCGCGACTTCTCCGCGCTCACCATTTCCTACAAGGCGCCGCTGTACGACACCGCCATTCCGGATCGCGACGGCGCCCGCCGAAGCTTCTCCGGCACGGCGGAGGACATCGCCGGTGACATTCGTACCTTCGCCGCCATCGGGGTGCACGAACTGATCCTGGATTTCCGTGGCGCGTCGATTGCCGAAAGCATCGAACGCCTGCAGCACTTCGCAGCAGACGTGATCCCGCTGGTGAGCAACTGACGCGACGTATTGAGTCACCGCGAATCGCCGGTGCGTATCGGTCACGACAGCCGCCTCGCCGATGGAACCGACGGTTCCGCTGAGCGCGGCGCAACGTCGCGACCCTGTCCATCGTGCGTCGATGGCCGGATCAAGCCCTGCGGTCACGCGAATGAGCGAAGGCGTGCACGATAAACTTTCAGTCAGCCGCGAGTCCGCGGCCACGTCCGGTCGCGGCTGGGAACGACATGAAAGCGTCGGATATCAGTACGCGCGCTCCGCCTGCCGCGCGACGACGGCATTGGCTTCCCGGATCGCGCGTCCCTCGTCTCCTGTTCTTTCCAGGGCGTCGTTTGCGACCTTCGCCCAAAGCTCCTTCAGCTCCCGGGTTGTCGCCTTGTGCGTGTGCCCTTCGGCATCGTCCGCAGTCCACGGCATGTCACGGGTCTCCCGTCAATCAACGGCCTTCGGCAGAACCAGATCATGCCCCGGCGCGAGATCGTCCAGGAGTGCCGGCCTCATAAAGCAGTGTGGAGGGCGTCCTTCCCCTCCACACCGCCATCGCGCCTACTCGGCAGCCAGGTTCGGGGTGAACTCCAGCGGCAATCCCTTGTGCCCTGTCAGCCGCTCGCCTTCCTCGTACATTTCGAAGGCCCGCTTCTTCACCGCCGGCAGCACCGAGGCGATCAGCTCAAGGTCCAGGTCGGCGGCGACGCCCGGATAGCCGGCGCGCTCGATCATCGCCGGCAGCTTTCGGTTCTCCAACTGAGCGAACGTCCAGGCCAGCGGATCGTCGACGATCGTCAGGTCCCAGTTGATGCGGTGGTTCTTGTTGCGCGGCCCGTAATGGTAATGCGCATTGTTCCAGAAACAGTCGAACGCAAGCAGCTCGGTTTCCTCGACATAGCCCTTGCCTTTCGATCCGCCGATATCGGTCAGCACGTGCACCGCGAGTCCGCCGTCGCCGTCGCGCAGCCGCCGCATCTCCAGGCCGAACCGGATGTTGCCTGCCTCGAAGATTTCCGTGCCGCGGTTGTGCTTCACCGTGTTGCGCCTGGCCAAGAACGTTTCGCGAGCGCAGGCTTCCACGTCTGGCAGGGCGCGCCGCACCCAGGCCATGTTGGTGGCCTGCGCGATGGTCTTATAGCCGGCGCGCTCCAGCATGGCCGGCAGCTTCTGGCCGAGAACGCGGATGGTCCAGCCGATCGGGTTGCCATCGACGACCGGGTCCATGCGGCAGTGCACGCCCATCCCGCCGCCGACGCGCAGCGGCGTCGTGAGTTCGGGATTTTCCGGGCCGTAGACGTAGCTGGGCTCGAGGTCGAAACAATTGAAGCGCAGCAGCGAGGTCTCCTTGCCGCCGACATCGCCGACCACGTCGATCGAGACGCCCTGGTCGGTATGGTCCTCGACGTTGGCATCCCAAAGTTGGTGCCGGACGATGAAGGCGAGAGGTTCGGCAGTGAAGCGGGTGCTTTGTGACTGGGGCATGGGGGACGCTCCTGTTTGGAGAAGGTTGCGGGGAGCGTAGGGGAGGGGACCCGGGGTCGCAAGCCGTGCCGACGGCACCGTGCCGATCCCACACCTCGGCGGAGTGGCGGACGACGGTCGCCTTCGCCGATTGCTTCGACGCCGCCACCTTCGGCCGCACGGTCCACCTGACCGCGCGCGAACAGCGCCGCCAGCGCAACGAGCTGGCGGCGGCGCGGGACTACGGCTTCATCCTGCGCGCCAGCTTCGAGCCGGCGGCGCCACTCTACGGCTTCGCCGGCGTGATCGACCACCTGCGCGCCGCGATCGGAGCGCCCTTCGCCGAGGCCGCCCTGGACGCGGCGGAGCGCGACGGCCCCAGCGCCGAGCCCCCGCCGGCCGCGGTGATGCCGGTGTGGGCCTTCGAGCCGGACCCGGACAACGCCGACGTGCTGCTCAACTCGGCGACGCTGTGGAACTGTAACCTGCTGGTCGATGCGCTGCCGGTCGAGGACGACGACAACCTGACGCGGCGCCCGTGGCCTCGGTGCGGGAGCGGTTCGACCGATGGTCGCGCGGGGCCGGCGCGGTGGGCAGGCTAACTACGGTGCGGTTGCCGGGCCGCGAGGGCAGTTACGTGTTGTTCGCCGCGGCGGCGCCAGGATGATGCTGAATGGGGCGGGCTGCGGACCGCCCCTCTTGTTTGGCTTTTTTGGTTAGAAGGAGCGGCACGCTATGGCGCGCGTGCTTCGGAGGCTTCCGCGGTATCAACACGGGCAGCAGCGTGCTGGTGGGTACCGCGGGGCTGCGAGGCAGATGGCCGGGCATTGCTACCATGGGGGAGACTTCGTTCCAGCGGCGTTCGCTGACCGACCTCCGCCGGCGCATCTGGCCTTCCGGCTGCCGATACCACGCGGCGACCGGGGGACGGGCGGGCCATTTCTGGGAAAGAGCGTGGTGCGGCCTGCGGCTCGCCGCGTCGTCAGAGCCGAAAAGCCTTACCAGGCTTGGTGGGCCCGGAGGGGCTCGAACACAAGATTAAAAGTTACGTAACCGGGCTCTAACATAGGCGCACATGGGGTAACATTAGCGTCCATTCACCGAGAAAGACGTAGTCCACTACTGGCATTTTGCCGCCAATTCGCTTACATAACGGTCCGTAGGGTAACATGGGTTAACCACCCCTGCCTGTTACCCCGTTACCCCGGAGGGACCGCGTTTGGCCAGAATTCGCCTTACTCAGGCCGCTGTAGATAAGGTGCGACCACCGGCCAAGGGCCGGACCGAAATGTTCGATACCCACCTACCGGGCTTCGCGCTGCGGGTCAGCGCAAGCGGCCATAAATCGTGGGTCGTCTTCACCCGGCTGGCCGGCCGGCTGCGCCGGTTCACGGTCGGCACCCTGGTCTCGATTCCGAAAGTTGAGGAAGCCAGGGATCAGGCGCGCGCGTTGCTGCGGGACGTTGCGCGCGGCATTGATCCGGCCGACGCCGCGGACCAGGAACCGCCAGCGGCGCCGGTCACCGTCAAGCAACTGGCCGCCGACTTCATCGAGCGCTACGCGAAGCCGCGCAACAAATCGTGGCACAACACCGAGCGGGTTCTGGCGCTACACGTGTTGCCCACGCTGGGCAGCCGCCCGGCGGTATCCATTGTGCGCCGAGACGTTCGCGACTTGTTGGACGGCTTGGCGGACCGCGGGCAGCCAATCGTCGCAAACCGCACGCTCGCCGCCGTTCGCAAAATGCTGAATTGGGCCGTAGAACGTGAGGTCTTACCGGTTTCGCCAGCGGCGGGGGTCAAGGCGCCCGGGAAAGAGACCGCGCGCGAGCGCGTGCTGACCGACGATGAGCTTGCAGCCGTCTGGCGGGGCGCCGAGGCGATGGGCGGCGTGCCGGGGGCATTTGTCCGCTTGCTGATCCTGACCGGGCAGCGTCGCAACGAAGTGGCGGGTCTGCGCTGGTCCGACCTCGACCTGGGCAAGAAGGTGTGGACGCTACCGCGCGAGATGACGAAAGGCAATCGCTCCCATGAGGTGCCGCTGTCAGACGCTGCCGTGGAGCTGATCACCACCTTGCCGCGCAAGGGCAGTTTCATCCTGACCTCGGCGGGCTTCCGGCGTGTGCCGGGGAAGGCTGCCGCCGAAGGCCGGCTGACTGACCGCGACCGCCCGATCTCCGGCTACGCGAAGATCAAGGCGAAGCTGGACGCGAAGGTTGCCGAGATTCTTGCGAAGGCTGCGGCGGATCGCGGCGAGGATGCACCCGATGCAGGTGTTGAAGCGTGGCGCTTTCACGATGTGAGACGCACCGTCGGGACCGGCATGGCGCGGCTGGGTGTGCCGACCTCGACGATCTCGCGGGTGCTAAATCACAAGGAAGGTGGTGTAACTCGAATCTATAATCGTTACGGATACCTGGACGAGAAGCGCGACGCGCTGGACCGTTGGGCACGGCACGTCGAGTCCCTGGTGCGACCGGCACCGGACAACGTGGTTGAGATGCGGCGAGCGTGAGCGGCGGAGGCTCGGCTCGTGGCGGAAAAAGTTACGACATGGCGCAACAAGGGGGTGGTAAGCTGCTAAGTTCCTCCTACATATACTAGCGGTTCTACCGTCACTTCGTGGCGGTGCCTGTTTCATCGGATGAACCCCCGCGAGCGACCGGAGGCCAATGGGCGAGCCGGCGTGAGGTGGGGTGAGCATAGCAGAGGGCATTCGGAACCAGCGCGCAACCCGCGCTGGCTCTCGCGTGCCCCTTTTGGGCGCGCGGCTGGCGCCAACCGATGAGGCCACCATGCCGTCCGACCACCCAGCCGCCCTGGTCGAACCACCGACCGACCCGCGCCACTACGCTCCCGTGTCGGCGCCGGGAATACCGGTCCGCCACCTGCGCCTGCCCGAGCTCCAGCAGATCGTCCCCTACACGAACGTGCACCTTCACCGTTTGGAAAAGGCAGGGCGCTTCCCAAAGCGAATCCGGCTCGGACCGGCGCGCGTGGTATGGCGCCTTGATGAAGTGCTGAAGTGGGTTGAAGCCCGCTGCGCCGAGTCCCGTCCATAATAACCGCCCCCGGTGCGAGGACACCGGAGGCGGCGCATGGTGGTATCGGGATCGCTTGGCAGCGATTGCATATTACCGCGCTGCGACCGGGTTGTAAACTTCGCACAGGGGCCTCAACGATCGTGAGGCCATAGTGTTTATCTCAAAGATTCCACCACAACCGGCATCTGTGCCGGCAAGCAAGCGCACGCCGAAGCGTCCGCATCCACTCGCACGGAAGCGACTGATCAATTTAGGTCGCGATCCCGAACGCTTCTCGCTGGTGGGCATCTTCCACGCCGAGTTGCAGGCCGCGCGCCAGAACGGCGATGAGAACGCCGCCGCGTGGTGGGCGTGGCGGCTCGCGGACCTCGACCGGGGCGAAACAGTTCACCTCGTTGATCATGAGATGGGGCTGCTGGCCGCGGGATATTTCCTGCTCGCCGCGCAATCGCGCGGTCGCGCCAGCAACGTGATGTGGGAGCGCGGGCGCCTATGGTGGCGGCGCAGCGGGCGAAAGGCGATGCCGCGGATCAGCCGTCGCTCCATCTATGAATCGGAGAATCCATTCGCAATTCTATGCAAGGAATTCTCCGATGGACGCGCACGCGGAAATTGAAGTTCGCCAGCGTGATCCGCGGCAAGGCGATTCGTCCTCGTTGGTTCACGGCGATACCAGCCAAGCTCTCGAATTCCTGCGGCACTGGTCGCCGAAGGGACAATGGCTATTGGCCGCGATCGCCCCCGAAACCCGCGAGATCGAAGTACGGACGTTCAGTCCCAACCGAGAGGCTTACGCTGCGGCGTGGATCACCGAGTGGCAGGGCGAGCGCAACCTTTACTTCAGCGTCAACCAACCGACGCAAGTTCTCAGCCGCAAAGCGAAGAAGGCGGATATCGGCTGGGCAACGGCGTTGCACGTCGATGCCGACCCCCGAAACGGGTTCGACCTGGCGTCGGAGCGCGTGCGCATCCTCGCTGCCCTGCGCGCCCACGAACCGCGCCCGACCGTCATAGTCGATACCGGCGGCGGCTACAGCGCGTTCTGGTGCCTGCGCGAACCGATACCCGCTAACGACCCCGATGCGGTCGAAGCGCGGAATCTCCACCTTGCTGCAACACTGGGCGGCGATCACTGTCACAACGTGGACCGCATCATGCGTTTGCCCGGTACGGTCAACCTACCGGACGAGGGCAAACGCAGGAAGGGCCGTATGCCGGCGCTGGCCCACGTGGTGGAGGCCGACTGGTCGCGCCGCTACGACCTGACCGACATCGAAGCGGTAACTGCCCAGGCGAAAGGAACAGCGCCGGTAGCGGGGCCGCAAGACGATCGCCCGGGCGATCTCGCCGAGCTGCCGCCGGAGCTACGCGGTCTCGTCGTTACCGGGGATGCCGCACCATGGCAGGGCGATCGGTCGCGGGCGGTGTGGCACGCGGCCTGCTCCCTGGCGCGGGCGGGTTGGAGCGAGGCGCAGATTGCCACGGCGTTGCTCGACACCCGCCACGGCATCAGCGCGCACGTCCACGCGCAGGGCGATCCCCACCCCTACGCGGAGCGGCAGGCGCGGCGAGCGCTGGAAGAGGTGGCGAAGGAACCGCCCGTGCTGAATCCCGACGAGCCGCGGGGCAGCGCGCGCGCCTTCGTGGCACGGCGGCGCCGGCCGCTGGCGTGCCACGCGGGGGACCTCTACGAATGGCGTGACAGCCATTACCGCGCGCTCGATGACAGCGACGTGCGGGCCGACCTCTATGCCTTCCTTGATGCGGCGAAGCGTCAGGGGCGGAAGAAGCTGGAACCGTTCGCGCCCAACCGCAGCAAGGTGGATAACGTCCTCGACGCCCTGAAGGCGCTGGTACACCTACCGTCCGAGTTGACCCCGCCTTGCTGGGTGGCTGCGGGCGATGCGGAGACCGGTCCGATCATGGCGTGCCGCAACGGCCTGCTGCGCCTCTCCGACGGCGCACTGCTGCCGCACTCTCCCAGCTACTTCGCCACCGCTGCCGCCGACTTCGACTATGACCCTGCGGCGCCGGAACCGGAAGAATGGCTGAAGTTCCTTGCGTCGCTCTGGCCCACTGATCAGCAGGCGATCAACACACTGCAGGAGACCTTTGGCTACGTGCTATCCGGTGACAATCGCCACCAGAAGATGTTCTTGCTGATCGGGCCGCCGCGGTGCGGCAAAGGGACGATCGGGCGCATCCTGGTCAAGCTGCTGGGCGGACGCGGCCACGTCGGGCTGCCGCTCGGCAGCCTGAACGGTGACTTCGGGTTGCAGCCGCTCATCGGTAAGATGCTGGCCATCGTGCCGGACGCCCGGCTGCACGGGCGATCGCACACGATCACCGAGCGGCTCCTGGCGATCAGCGGGGGCGACGACCTGACCGTTGCGCGCAAGAACACGACCTCGGTGACGATGCGGTTGCCGGCGCGGTTCGTTTTCCTGACCAACGTGTTGCCGTCCCTGGCGGACCCGAGCGGGACCATCGCGTCGCGGTTCATCGTCCAAATGCTGTCGGTCAGTTTCCTTGGGAATGAGGACCTGGACCTCGAACGGCGCCTTAACAAGCGGGGCCGGTTCATCCAGCCAGCCAGCGGCAAGGAGTCCGCCGTCAACCTGTCCTACCTTGCCAGCCCGATGCGACAATTCATCGAGGAGACCTACGTAATGGGGGGCAACGGTGAGGAGCGTACCGACGACGTTTACAACGAATGGTGCTCGTGGTGGGTCAACAGCGGGCAATCGGGAGAACCGGGAAATAAGACTTCGTTCGGTGTCCAGCTCGCGGCAGCATTTCCGCACGTAAGGAAGGAAGAGCGCCGGAGGATGGTCCGCGGCGTGTCAACGAAATGGTACGTCTACGTCGGGTTGAGCCGGCAGGGGAGAGAGGGAGGGCTGGCAGCCCAGCAGGCGGAACAGGCTGCCTATGAAGACGATGCTGTGCCGTTCTGAGCCGGCGGGGATTTTGCCCTACCTTGCCCCCCCTTGTTTGCCTTGGGCGGCCCAGGGAGCGGCGAGCGCGTAGGCTATAGGGGGAATTTTTCGCGCGCTAATAGGGGCAAACAAGGTAGGGCAAGGGGGGGCAAAATCGTCGCTCATGCCTCCGCGGCGCCGCCGCCCTCCTGGGCGCCACCACCGAAAGCGTGGGGCGCGGAGCAAGGGCTGGCGCTGGAAGAGAGGGGGGCGGAATGGCCCGTCGCCGGGTCGATGGACCGGTCACGTCGACGCTATGATCCTGACCGCACCCATTGTAGAGTTGCGCGATGGAATCGTTGCCGACGTTTGGTGCTCAGCACCCTGAGCTGTGGGCGCGCCTGCGCGACCCTCGATGGCTGTGGCACAGCACGTCGCTGGACGCGCTCAAACTCATCCTGTCGGACGGTGCGATCCATCCCAACGCCGGGCAGTTGCCTAACACGTTCTCCCAGTCAAAGGTCAGCTATGCGCGCCACCTGGGCGCCGTCTCGCTATTCGACTTTGCGACGGAGGACGAAGAGCAGATTTTCTATCACGAGTGGAAGTGGCTCTCGGTGCTTTTTAGGACGTTCCGCGAAAGTGTGGTCCTGATACGTATAAGGTCCGGCGTGGTAGAACCGACATCGCTGTTGCGGGCGTCCGATCTTCGTGCGGAGTGCGACCCGAGACTAGGTGCCTTACCTTACAACATCCGGCATGCTCGCATGTGGATACCGGCCGTTGAAGCCCTGCACATCGGGCCAATAGCGTGCTGCGCCTTTGACGGTTTCGTTCTGATAGCAAACGGCGACCGTGACGCGTGCCTCTGGCACGAGGCGACGAACCGCACCGACCCTGTCCCAGAACTCCTAGCAATTAACGCGCAATGGAAGGCCGAACGCGAAAAGGCGATAGAGGAACGATTTGCAGCCGGCGACTCCTTAGGGTTATCGGGCCTAATCGAATTCGTACGAAGACGTCGTGAAAGCGGTGCCTAAAACCATCTAGCGCTTCCAACAGGGGGCGGGCGCGAAAACCGGACGCCCCAACCACGCAATGCTTCCGCACCACCCGCGCCAACCCCTGGCCCCCGCGCCCCGCCACTCCCGCAACGTTCACAACCGTTCTTCACACCCCCTCCCACGGCCACGGTATAAACAAACTTGTGGCCATGGCCCACGCCAATCATTTAACCCGCTGGAACCATTGCATTAACTGCGCGTGCACCGACGCGCCGCCGGGTTCTGGGTAACACTGGGGTAACGGGGCCGCCCGCCGCCCCCGCTAAGGCCCCACCAATCCGAAATACTCTCAAACAACGGCATAATAAAAGACCGCTGCAACGTAGTTATGAATACTGGCATATTGGCCATGCCGCCCTATATTTACGTTATGACCTTTGTCTGCACTGCCAACACGACTTTGACAACTGACCCTGACGCCGCTGCCCGGTCCGCGGCTGGCCGCGCGCTGCAACGCCCCAAGCGCCGCCGCCGGCCCCCTGAGGACCTGCGCGTGGTGGTACCCCTGGATGCCCGGACGAAGGCCGGCCGCGCCGCGCGCGAGCTGCGGGCGGGTCTGCTGCACCACCTGGGCGCCAAGCCGAGCGTCCCGCAACTGGCGCTGGTCCAGCAGCTCGTCCAGCTCAAGCTTCGTCTGGTCGCGATGGATGAGCGGTTCCTGGCCGCCGGCGCGAAGTTCAGCGAGCATGACAGCCACATGTACTTAGCGTGGTCTAACAGCTTCACGCGGGGCCTGCGCGAACTCGGCCTGGACTCCGTCGCAGCCACCGACGCCCCGCCGTCCCTGGCCGACGCATTGGCCGCCGGGCGCGCTGTCGCGGCCGACAACGCCCCTGTACCCGCTACCCGCGCCCACCTATAGCACCCAGGCGCCCGCCCCCTACGGCGCCACCGGGGACCCACCCTGACCGCGACCAGTCAGAATCGGAGAATCGTCACACCTAGCATTCTTGACGCGATCAACAGCCCGGCGCTGTTCCGGCCCTGGTTCCGCGACCTCACCACCTGGGCCGCGTGGCTGACCTTCCTGCGCGCGCTGTTCGCGTTAGAGATGGACGACGCCGACCTCGCAACGTACTCGGAATGTACCGGGCGCCCGACACCGCCCACGGCGCCGGCAAAGGAAGCGTGGCTCGTGGTCGGCCGCCGCGGCGGCAAGTCCGAGATTTTGGCGACCATCGCGGTCTTTCTCGCCGCGTTCATCGATTGGACGCCATTCCTGGTACCAGGCGAGTCGGCGCTGGTGCAGGTGATCGCCACGGATCGCCGGCAGGCCCGCGTCATCTATCGTTATGCTCGGGCGATGCTCACGAACGTTCCGGCGCTGAAGCCGCTGGTAGCGAGCGACAGCGGCGACATCATCGAGCTGACCAACGGAATCTCGATTGAAATTACGACGTGCAGCTTTCGCGCGGTGCGCGGCTACACAGTCGTTGCGGCGCTTCTCGATGAAATTGCGTTCTGGCGCAACGATGAGACTTCCGCCAACCCCGACAGCGAGGTCCTGGCCGCCCTGCGCCCGGCGATGGCGACGATCCCCAACGCGCTGCTGCTGGCCGCGTCATCCCCCTACGCGAAGCGCGGTGCGTTGTATCGCGCCCACCGCGAGCACTACGGCAAAGACGGTGATCCGATTTTGGTGTGGCAGGCGCCAACCAAGAGAATGAATCCGTCGCTGCCACTGTCGGTGATCGAAGAAGCCTACGAGCGCGACCCCGAATCAGCCAGCGCAGAGTATGGAGCAACGTTCAGATCAGATATTGAAAGCTTTGTCTCGCGTGAAACTATAGATGCGGTGACCATGCTCGGCCGGCACGAACTGCCCCCGCTTTCCGATGCCAGTTACAACGCTTTCGTAGACCCGTCGGGCGGCTCTGCTGACAGCATGACGCTCGCCATCAGTCATTTGGAGAACGAGACCGCGGTCCTGGACGCGGTGCGGGAAACCAGACCACCGTTCTCACCCGAAGCGGTCGTGACCGACTTCGCCGCTCTCTTGAAGCAGTACGATGTCAGCACGGTCACAGGTGATAGGTATGCTGGGGAATGGCCGCGCGAGCGCTTCGCCGTGCACGGCATCGCCTACATTCCTTCGGAAAAGTCAAAGAGCGACATCTATCGCGAGCTGCTACCGTGTCTGAACGGGCGGAAAATAGAATTGCTCGACATCCCGCGCCTCGCTTCGCAGTTCTGCGGCCTCGAACGACGCACCGCGCGCGGTGGAAAAGACTCGATCGATCACTCACCCGGCGCGCACGACGATTTAGCGAATAGCGTGGCCGGCGCGCTTGTGAATGCCGCCGTTGCGGTGAATCCCTGGGAACGGTGGGCCGATAAGCTATGATCGTCCCCCGCGAATACCTGGGCCAAGCCCGCGTCTTCCGAAACCGCGTCGCTGCGGCGGACGAGCGCATCCGCGCCGCCATGCCCGCGATCATCAGCCCATTGCGCCCCCGCGTGCATCGCACGCTCAGGCCCCAACTGGCCATCCGCGAAATCGACGACGCGTTGCGCGGCTGGCAAACAGCCGTCACCGATGAATTCACTCTCGACGGTCGGCTGCGCACGCACCGCCGCAACTTCGCGCTGGCCGATCTGAGGCCGACGTGCGATCGGATCGCGTCCGCTGTTTGGGAGGACGCGGCGTCGGGTCAGGACGCGATCAGCATAGCGTGGCATCTTCTCAGGATGCGCGGCGCCGCGGTCGAATTCGTTGTCGCCCCCGTTGCGACGATGACGCTGCACGCGGTCGCCCGCCGCATTGAGCGCGGCGACGGCCGCGAGCATTCGAAGATTGTTGACGATTTGGCGTTGCTGGCCGCGTTCGTGCTTGCGGGCAAGCGCCCGATCGAGCCACCGCCCACGCTGCCCGTGACGGCCGAAGTCCCCGTCCCCGGCGGGCGCTGGGTCGGCCAGTGGGTGACCGCGCGCGACGCCGCCCGCCGTCGCGACTTCAAAATGTTCCAAGTGCAAACCTTCCTCGATAACGAAATGGAGTATTCGAATGCCTATCCGTAAGCGCATCATGTTTGCCGACAGCCGCGCCGTTTCATTCGCCAACCGCACGCACGACTCCCCGGCCGATGAACCGACGAATTCGACCGGCTACAGCCTCCAACTTTCGCGCAACCAAAGCACGGCCGGCCGCACCTTGGTGCAATCGTTTCCTCGTGGGACCTATTATCTTCTGAGCGACGGTTTCACCGGGCAGGTGCAGCTCTGGCGCATCGACGACGTTAGTGTTGACCTGGGGATCATCGGCCCAGCCGCTATCGCCGGCCGCCCGTTCAGCGATGTTTCCGAAGCGCCCAAGGCGAACCCGCCGGGACCGATCGCGAGCCTCGACCGGGCCAGCCCCGGCACGCGGGCCGGCCTCGCCGCCGCCGCCGAGGCGCGCCGCACCAATGATCGGCTTCGCGAGATCAACCGTCGCAACGCCGAGTTTTGGCAGGGGCAGCGGTGATGGCCGACCGCAACGATCCGACGATCGCCGACATCGTCGAACGCCTTGAAAATGTCGAAGCCGTTTTGATGCAACTTATCAACGGCGACGACGGTCCCGGCCCCGACGACGGCCCCGGCGGTGATGCCGATTTTGGAGACGATGTGCTGGGCAATCCGACCAGCGACCGGCGCCGGACCGGCGACGCGGCCATCAACTTGCGCGCGCGCCTGCTGGCCGCTGACGCCGCCACCCGGGCGCGCACCACCGCCCTGCTCAAGCGGATGAACGAACGTGCCGCCGAGATGTGGAGGCGCGGGTCATGAGCGGCGGCGCACAATGGCAAGCGGTGGCATTGCTCCGCTCGGCAGTCGGCCACGACGCGCTGCGCGAGAAGTTGCGGCAGGCGATCATTTTGCGCGACGCCTCCAAGCAAGCCGTCAGCGACGCGCAGGCAGAGCTTGATCGAATGCTGGCCATCGAAGCCGACGCCCGCACCGCCCTGGGTCAGTTCGCCGCCCTCGATGCCGAGCGCGACGCGGCCCGCGTGGCGGCGATCCGCGCCGGCCGGCCGGTGGTGGACGCCCCGGAAATCACCGCAAAGCTGGCCGAGCGCGACGCGGCGCGCACCCGCCTGGGCGACGTCGGCCGCGCTGTGAACGCCGTGCGCGCCGAGCTGGCGCTGGCGCAGCTTGCCCTTGGCGACAAGCAGGAAGCGGTCGAAGCGCTGGCGGCGGCGGTGGTCGCCAGCGAGATCGAGAGATTGGCGGATCGGCTGGAAGAAACCGAAAGGGCTGCGGCCGAACTGCGGGCGGTGGTGGCCGCAGTCGCCGGAACGTTCGTCGGCCCAGGATTCGCGCAACCGTTCCCAATTCCGGCCAGCGAACGGACGAGGGGTTTGCTCGGCAATGTGCCGGTCAACGCCCGCTCGCGTTCGGACGTTCCGGCTTACCGCAACGAGGACGCACGGACGCGCGCCGCCTTCATGGCGCATGCCGCGGCCCTGTTGCTGGACGCGGACGCGCCGCTGGCAGCCGCGCTGCCCGCATGACTCCGACCGCCCGACTGCCCTGGTGGGCGACGCCCGCGCTCTTGGCGTTCGTGACCGCGGTCGCGATTGCGCAACGCCTGCACCTGCCGGTGGACCGCGACCGCGCCCGCCGCGCTGCGCAACGCCTGATCGCCGCCATCGTCCGGCGGCGACGCGTGGGGCCGGGTTGGTCGTTGCGGGAGCGCGTTGCGGCGTGGCGTGAGCGCGTGGCGGCAACTCGAATGAGGATGATGGAATGGCGGAACCGAACCCCGCAGTAGCTTTCCGCCGCCGGCTACGAGAGGCGGATGACAAGTTCGCGGACGCAGTTGTCGGAATTATGAAGACGTTGCGCGATCGGTGCGCGGGCCGCGGCGTGCGGACGCGTGGCGTCGAATTGCCTGCGTTGGTCCGGATGCGGTGGGTCAATGACATCCCAACGTTCGGGAGCTTGGACGGCCCGCATCCGAATCTACGCCAGGGCCGCTTGACGATGATCGAAACACGCGCCGTCGCGGCCCGGTTCGTCGCCGGACCAGGATGGCACGCCGGCCCGGCGGACGATCCCCTGGCCGAGCGGGAACCAGCGATCGCACTCGTAACAAATACGCTGACGGTATCGGCTGCTTTCAGTTTCGGCGTCAGTTTGCTGGCGCTGGTTGACCTGGGCGCCATCGCCGAATGGTTCGCCGCCATGGGGCGCGGTTCTGGTGGCGACAGCGTGACGCAAGCGCTGCTGGCTGCCCTGGGTGCCCTGGCCCGCGCTGCGGCCGGCCCGCACGCCACCGAGGCGGGCGCCTTCGCCTGCCAGGGGGAGGACGGCGGGAGCTGGGTGGGCGAGGTGGTGCCGGCGCCGGGACCGAAGGTGAAACGGTACGACGGCGCGGCGCCGGGGACGGTCGTGATGGTGGGACGGTTTGTCGCCTGACGCCGGAGACAGTGGGACAGAATCGTTGTGATATATATCCGAGCGCTTCTGCTAGTCTTGATATTCATAGTCGGCATCGTGATGAACACGAAAGCGACCACGGTCGGCGACGTTGGCCTGATCGCGCAGGTGCAGTTTCCGGCAGAAAGCAGTCGTGTGAACTCCGGAAGTTCCAACTGGGTGATATTCAATCTGCCCCCAACAGTACAGGAACCGCTCCTGTTTACGGATACCTACGTGATCTTCCGGAGAAAGTACCCGGAGGTCGGTAGCTTTGGTGATTTCACTGCTGATGCCACAATCCAGAACATCCATACTCAGACTCCGGAAGGGCGGCTTAGGGTCCGGGGGAAAGGGAAGCTCCCTCGTCGCTCTAAGCACGAGAGTTGCAAAGTTGATCTGGGCAATCTTTGCTGGAGCAGTGCCGATGTTCGTAATTACCATGGCTACCTCTACCGGTTCGCCGTGCCAGATGTCGCTTGTCAGCCAGACGTGCTTGACGCGGATTTTCGGACGGTGGCCCCAAAGGAAGGTTTGTCTCATAATTTTGGCCTGCATGAAATAAACTGCGATTCCGCCTATCAAACCGCCGAACTGAAGCAAGCCTACCACGACCAGCAGAATGTCCGTGAGGCGCATAGGCTCTTCCTTGGTCTTTTCATCATGGCAGCAGCCTACACTGCTGCGTGGTGCGGTGTTTATCTGAATGTAGTCCGTGGCCGCCGGCTCATGGGTGCCAGTTTGGTTGCGATCGGCGGTGTAAGTTGCCTCATTAGTTTTGCCACGGTGATCGGCTGCACTCTGTGATGGTAGCCATGGAGCGCCGCGGGGATGACTTGCAATGGTGCCGATGATTGAGCCAAGCAAACCAAGAGCGGCAACCGTGAACGTAAGTCGTAATCCCTCTCTCACTGACTGCGCCCCTCCTTCCGTTGGGCTTTCTGCGCGTCAGCAACGTGCTACGGCGCTGCCGAAGATATCCGCATAGCCCGGTCGCTGAAGCGCTCGCCGGCATGTGGTTCCCGGTGGCTTGAATGATCGCGTGTTCACCCTTGCTTCGGGGGCATCGGCCCCTCGGGAGGAATTGCTGGTCCGAGGTATGTCCAACCCGCTACACCGCTCGGGGCAACATCTTGCCCATCTACGCGCCACCTACCCTTCCGTCCGCTCCAGCAGGCCCAGCGGTGCACGCCGCCAAAGTCTACGACACGGTGCGGCCCCTCCTCGTCCAGATTCATCGGCACGCCCGGCTTAGCGGGATCAGGCCACCCGCGGGAATCGGGCATGTTCCGCCTCCCGTCTTGTTGCAAATCGGGCGCAGACTGCACCGAGTCGACGGATTTGTCACCAAGCCGAGGGACTCTGCTCTCTCCTTCCCACCCGGTAGGGCTAGGAGGACCTCGGCGGCCGGCGCGGCGCTCAGGGCGTCGCCATGCGACGGTGTGCTAAGGGAATTTCGACTGGCCGGCCCGTCCGTTTCACTTGCGATTTGATAGGTAGGCCGTGACAACCGGGGTGCTGAAACAGGAGCACCCGCCATGAAGACCCCGAAGACCACCACGGCCCCCAAGAAGGCCGGCGCCCCACCGGCCGCGAAACCTACGCGGAGCGCTGGGAAGGCCGCACCCGCGGCACCCGCGCCAGCCGCCGGGGTGACCACCACCGACGCGCCAGCCGGCCCCGAGACCCCGGCGACCCTGGCACCCACCACCCAGCCGGCCGCGCCGAAGCCTCCCCGCGCCGCTGGGGTTATCGCCACGTTGATCGACTTGTTGCGCAACGGTGGTGGCACCAAGGCAGAACTCTACCAGGGGTTGCTGGCGAAGTTCCCCGAGCGAGGCGAAGGCATGAAGACCACGGTCGCCGTGCAACTGGCCGGCCTGCCGCGCGCCGGCAAATTGGTGATCCACCAGGAGCGGAACGCCGAGGGTGTCACGCGCTACTGGGCCGACCCGGTGCCGGCCGAGCAAGTGCCGCCGCCGGCCGACTGACCCCCGCCGCCAACCACGGCCACCCTGGACGGGCGCCCTCGCGGCGCCCGTTTTGTTCGTGGGGAGGTCGGCACCCCGCCGGCAGAAGAACGCCCCGGACGAGGAGACTGGCCGGGGCGTGAAGTTGCTATGTCACACAGCGCTGGGTGGGGTGCCCAGCGCGGGGCAAGCATCCCCCTGGTCCCGGCGCGAAGGCAAGAACAATAAGTGAACAAAGGCGGCCGGCCTAGCGCTACCCCGGCGCGCTGTTACCCCGGTTGTTACCCAACTGGCCTCACACGTTCATCTAAGGTGCTAAGAATGTCGCAGAAGTTGTTGATTTAACTGGTGGGCCCGGAGGGGCTCGAACCCTCGACCCCAAGATTAAAAGTCTCGTGCTCTACCAACTGAGCTACAGGCCCACGCGACGACGCGCGCCCGAAAGCGCGACGTACCCTCAGGCGGGGCAGTCTTCTGCCTCCCACAACCGCACTTGTCCAGACCAGGCCGAGCGCACCACAGGGGAATCGCACATGGAATTTCCTTGACAGGCGAGTCGCTGCTTGCCCGGCTCGGCGCTGATGGACTCTACCGGGTACCCGCATCGAACAGCGGGAGAGCGCTATGGATCAGTTTGTCGCCTGCT
>Ga0335075_10004817_pt1 | contig 21028 bp, 24 predicted proteins | sample Lox_Sample_24_FD_206723 | JGI IMG/M metagenome (GOLD analysis project Ga0335075, IMG submission 206723) | Soil microbial communities from Loxahatchee National Wildlife Refuge, Florida, United States - Lox_Sample_2.4 | ecosystem: Environmental > Terrestrial > Soil > Wetlands | place: USA...
GTTGGACACGTCCCAGAACTGCTCGTTGGTCCGCGGGTTCTCCAGCCGCTCGAGTTCTTTCTCGTGGGCCTGCCTGTGCACAGTGTGTGCCTCGGCTGCGTCGTCGGCCAGCCCCGATACCGAGGAGCCGATCTCGCGCAGCCGCTCGGGCAGGCTCGGCTCCACGGGGAACTGGTCACCCAGCCGGTCGCCGACGGTGCTGATGGACTGGCCCACGTGCTCGAACAGCTCCGGCAGGGACTGCAGGAAGTCGCTGAGCTCGGTGGGTGTCTGCGGCTCGAATCCGCCGACGTGCGTGTCGATGGCCTCGTTTGCTGCGTCGATGTGCGTGGACATGGTTTGCGGTGCCTTTCTGGGTGATCCGTTCACTGGGATTGGCTGTGGCCGTGGCAGGCCCGGCGGGCGCTGCGGCACCGGCCCGGGACCGGGTTCGGGCTCTGGCTGCGGTTCGGGTTCGGGCTTGAGTTCCTCCTGTTGCTTCCTGGAGCGCTGGCTGCGGGACTTGATCCACGACCAGGCGCGGCGTATGCGGCGCTGCTTACCGCCGCCGAGCTGCTGATACGCCTGCTGTTTCGGGCTGCGCTGCCCGCGCTGGCGGAGCCGGCGGCGCAGCATGAATGGGGCCACGAACGGGAACGCGAGCGCGGCCCCGAGGCCTCCGGCGATCCTGCGTGCCCGTGATCGCTGCTGCTGCTGGGGCGTCCTTGGCTGGCGGCGCCGGGGAAGCAGACGCCGCCAGCCGCGCCGCGGTTGCTGTCCGCTGCCCTGCGGCGTTGCCGCACGTCGCTGGGCACGGCGGGCAGCGCGCCGGTTAGCACCAGGCAGGTGCAGGCGCTGGCCGAGTGTCCGCCGTGGATTCGCGGCGCCGCCGCGACGTCCGCGACCTGGGGAATTGCCGCCACTTCTGCGACGGAACAGACCACGCCGCTGACGGGAACCACCCTGGCCGCCCGTCCCGCTGCGTCCACGGCCGGGCAGGTGCAGGCCGCGCCGGCGCCCGGTACTGGAAGAACTTCCGTTACGGCTGTGCTTGCCGGTGCCGGGCAGGTGCAGGCCCTTGCGGCCACTGGCGGCTTTACCGGACCTGGCAGCACCCCCGCGTCTGCCAAGATGCGGTAGCAGGCTGCGCCGGCCCGTGCCGCCGCGGGTGCTGCTGGCGGTGCGCCTGGACCTGCTGGACTTGAGACCGGCGCCAAGCCGCCGCCGCCGTTTCGGCAGCAGCCGCGAACCAGCGCGGAACAGGGTCACCAGGCCAAAGACCGCAGCGATCCCGCCGATGACAAGCAGCGGGATCAGCACGCCGCCGGCCGCGTGGGCGATGGCCGCGAACGCGATCACCGCCACCACGACGATGCCGGTTGCGATCCGCCCGGTACGGGACGGCTTGCCGGCTGCGGGCGTGGTGGCAGGTGCCGGCTGCTCAGTGTCGAGGGTTTCGGTCTCGGGCATCCTGGTGTCCTCTCTTTCAAGGGAGACCGGCCGGGTGCGATCCGGGCCAAGGGCTGCACCCGGCCGGGTACGGCGGTCTAGGTACGGGTGAGCGCCTCCAGGTGCTCCTGCAGTTGCTTGGCGCGGATGCCCCCGACGCGCATCCGGGAACGGATCGTGCGCAGCGACGGGAGCGTGCCCGAGGCGAGTTCGGTCATGAACTCGTGCTCGGCGTCCTCACCAGTCACGGGTGCGCTCCGGGGCCGGCCCTGCGCCCGGCGCGGGGTACGTGTCCGGCCCGTGCCCGGGGACACTGACGGGAGCGCGTGCCCGTTGAGCACGGGCACACCTGCCGGGTACACCCCGGCCACGCTGTCCCCGCCGGGCCCGGGTGAGGGTTCGGGGACACTTTCAGGCCCGTTCCCGGGCTCGCCCCCGCTGTGCCCAGTGGCCCTCTGACCGTGTGCCTGGACCACGCGCTTGAGTACGCCAAGACCAACCGCGAGCGCGGCAGCCGCGGCAAGTGGCGGCACGGCCGCCGTCGCGCGGTCGCTCAGCAGGTGCGAGTGGACATGCCCGACGTTCCCGGCCACGGACACGGCCAGCCCGGCCAGCGTGACCAGCCACGCACCGACGCGGCTGCGCACGTTCCAGGAGTCTGCAAGCGCGACGAACAGCGCCAGCTCGCCGACCGCGATGAACACGTCGACCTGGAGCGGCCAGACGGCTGACCAGAAGCCGGACAAGCCGTGCTCGTGACTCCAGTCGAACAGGGCCCGGTAGGACTCTGCGAAGGACGTCACCGAGGCCGCGCCCACTAGCACCGAGATACCGGTAAGCGCCGCGGCGCGGGGTACCCGTAGTGACCCGGGTGCGAGTGCAGTGGCCGGAGCGCGCTTGACCTTGCACCCAGCGCGGCGCTGCTTGCGGGCTGCCTTCCGCTCGGCCCTGGCCTTCCGCCTGCGCTCGGCCTCGCGCCGCGCGTTCAGCTCGCCCAGCTTGCGAGTGCGCTCCTCCTGCTCACGCTCCCAGTCAGGTACGGGTTCGGGAGCGTGCCTGCGCCTGATCTTCACTTCGTACCTCCGAGGCTGAACAGGGGCTGATGCATGGCCTCGATCGCGAGCTCGACATCGGTGATGTCCTGGCCGTTGGCGCGGGCGCGCTCGATCCACGACTCGGCGAGCTCCCGGGTGTTGTCGAGCGCCTGCTCGATCCCGGCGCCGTGGTTCCGGCCGCCGCAGATGCAGTCACAGTCCGGCTCGTGGGCGTCGTAGCACTTGGCGTCGCACCGGCCCTGGTCGCCGCCGGAGGAGTGGTAGGAGATCAAGGTCACCATCATCAGGCACCTCCCAGCGCCTTCCAGATCTCCCGGGTTTCGGCCGCCTTGCGTGCACCGGCACACTGGCGGTCGGCCCGTTGCTTGCGCTGCGCGAACTCCGGCGCGGCCTCGGCCGCCTCTGCCCGCTGCAGGCGCCACAGCCGCATCTGGCCGCCGCTCTTGTAGTGCGGGTTGCCGACGTACCGGTCCGGCCCGCCGAGCAGGTCGCGGATCATGGCCTCCGTCCAGCCGCGCTCTTTCAGCCCGTAGGCGCCGACGCAGCGCGATGCCGCCGAGATCTCCGGCCACCGCTCGCGGATCTGCTCAACGAGTGCGGCCGACCAGGCGCGTCCGCTGCGGCGGTCGGGTTCCGGGAGCAGCCCGAAGTACCGGGCGTTGTCGACGCTGCCAAAGCCGGGGCCGAAGACCTGATACAGGTACTCCGCCAGCTGCACCGGGCCGTAATCACGCCGGGCCGTGACCGTGACTGCGCCGGTGCGGTCACCCTGCGCGCTCACTGGCCGGCCTCCGGTCCTGTGATCTCGCGCAGTGCGGCAGCGTCGGCGTCCCACGCGCGGTCCATCTGGCCGAGGAACTCGCCGAGCCGGTCCAGGCCCGCGCGGTTGATCGTGAACATCTCATCAATGCCCGCATCCGCGGCCGCGGCGTATTCGGCGTATGTCTGCCGCTCGCGTTCCACTGCGGCGGCGATCTTCTCGGCGCTGCCGTCCTTGCGGGCCCGGGTGACCAGGCCCTTGGCTGCGATGTGGCGGCGGCGGGCGGCGTTCTGTGCGGCCACCAGGTCAGCCATGCGGACGTCGGCGACGGTGCGCTCAGCGTCGCCGACCGCCATCATCTCGTGCAGCCGGGCCCGCTCGGCGTCCGCGTGCTCGCTGGCGTTCACCGGCGGTGCTCCGCGTAGAGCGCGCTCTTAGCCTGGTCGATGAGCCCTTTCACCTGGCCGACGATGTCCATGACCTCTGCGCAGGCATCGGCAGCTCCCTCGGGACGTGGTGACCCGAGGGGGCGCCAATCGGACCGCAGCCAGTCGCGAACTTCGGACATCTCGTTACGAGCCCTGTTGAGATGCTCGAGCGCACGCGTCTTGATCTCCGCGTACGTCGGCAGTTCGTGCTCAGCCGCCATCGCTCAGCCCTCGTCTTCGTCGTCGGGCCAGATACTGGCGGTCAGGACGACGCGCACGCTCGGGGCGCGGCTGCCCGGCCTCAGGTCCCGCCACTTCGGGTTCAGGTCGATCGGGAGCCGCTCCCACATGACGAGCAGCCGGATTTCCCCGCTCGCCGTGGGTGCGTGCTCACGGTCGGTGTCCGGGGTCCACGTCTTCGCGGCGATCGCCTCGCGCCAGGCGGCGAGGTGCTCGCCACGCTGCAGGTGTGGGTAGGCGATGCACTCGGCGTGCAGCGTCGCGCCAGCGTTAACGACCGTCCAGTTGACCGGGGGCAGGTTCTGCTTGGCGGCAAGTTCCAGGAGCTTGCCGAGCAGCATCGCGGCCTGGCGCTGCCAGGTGATCCGCTCGCCGTTGCCGATTCGGTCGGTGGTGTGGGTCACCGCTGTACCTCGATTCCGAGCTCGGCGGCCAGCGCCAGGTAGGAGTCCGACAGATCAAAGTCGGCCTCGTGGTCGGGGCAGATGTCGCTCGCCGTGGCCTCGCAGGTGGCGCACGGCTTGGTGGCGCGCTGTTCGCGGTAGTCCGCGGCGTCGGCCAGCGCCGAAGCCAAGACCTCCGAGGCCTCGCCGAGGAGAGCCAGGACCTGGCCAAGCTGCCGCCTCAACTCTGCGGCCATCCGCTGCAGCGCCAGTTCGGGAAGGTCAGCGACCTTGACCTGCCGGGCGTAGCCGAGGTATTCGCGCGCGGCGGTCAGCCGCTGGTCGACGGTCATGCCGCCCTCCCTGTAGCGTCGCTGCGGCGCCCCGCGCCGTGCCACTCGCCACCGCAGCGGCAGGTGCAGACGTCGGAGATGGCCATGAGGCAGAGCACGTTGCCGCAGAAGTCGGCCGGGGCGGCGGCCGCGGCGCCCTGCTGGGCGGCGGTCACTTCGCACCTCGCGGTGGCTGGACGAGGATTAGGTCACCGGGGCCGAGTTGCAGCAGGCCGGCCCTGATCTGCTCACAGCGGTTGGCCTCTTCGCGCAGCGCAGCCCTGAAGCGCGTGTACTGCGGGCCGCTGTTTGCGTGGGAGCGCGCCTCACGGCGCAGATTCACGGCGCGGTTGTCGAGGGCCAGCCGGATGATCGCCAGCTCGGACTGGCTGATGGCGGCGGTCACTTCGCACCGTCCTCGCCGTGCTCAGGCTGGGGCTCGTAACCGAGCGGCTCGGCCAGGCGCTCGCGGGCCATGGTGATCCGGCGCTCGCAGTCCTTGCCGAGTTCTTCTTCGGCGAGCTTGCGGTTACTGGACAGCATCCGGTCGTGCACGGTCAGGGTGCTGTTGAGGGAGTCGATGATCACCCGCAGCATGGAGCCGCGGCTGTCTTCCACCTCGCGCATGCGCCTCCAGTTGGAGTCGGCAGGCAGCGGGGGCCGCTCGGCCAGTTCTCCCAGCACGCCGAGCAGCTCACGGAGCGGAGCCGGCACGCCCGATGCGTCCCGGGCGTTCACCGGGCGCCTCCTGCCTCGCCTGGGCGGTCCAGCTCGCGCGCCTTCAGCGACATCGCCGGGCGCCCGGTGTGCTGCGGGCAGCCGTCCTCCGGAGTCCAGCGCTCACAGCACCCGCTGCCGTACAGCCACTCCGGCCGCGCCTGCGCCGCCCGCCCGGTGCGGTCCCCGGCGAGCATGGCGTCCACGCGGGCTGCCCTGATGTCCTCGTCGGTGCGCATCTCGGTGACCAGCTGGTCGCGCACGCTGTGCAGCTCGGCGATGATCTCATCGATCACCTCGACCGCGCAGTGACCTCCCTTGATGGCCTCAGCGCTGCGCTCGCCCAGTGGCGGGATGCTCTTGCAGCCCGGCGCCGGCGGGTTCAGGTAGCCGAAGTCGTGCCACTCGCCGATGCGGACGTTCAGCAGCTCGGCCGCCTCCACGATGCCTAGCCACTCGGCGGTGCCGCTCACCGGGCACCGCCGGGCAGCACGACCAGGCCGCTGGCCTCGAGGCGGCGCTTGCGGGCCTGTATCCGGGTGCTCACCGGGTCGCCGTACGCGACCGGCTCGCACAGGGACTCGTCGGCTCGCGCTAGCGGGACGCCGAGCTTCCGGCGGATGATGGCGTCGACGATTGCGAGCCGCTCGGCGACGTCGGCCGTCAGGTTCGTGACTGCCTTGCCGAGGTCGGTCACCTGCTCGCGGAGCCTGGCTACCTCTTCGGCGCTGGCCGCCTGCTGTGGGATTGTGTCTGTCATCGTCCTGTCCTCTCCAGCGGGGGATGGGCCGCAGGGCCCTCGCAGCGTTCGGAGCGCATGCGAGGGCCCGCCTTGTAAGTGGGTGCGGACATGCTGAGCACCGCGCCGTGCCGAGAGCAGCCGGGAAGCGGTCGCAATAAGGGGGAGTGCGGCACTTTCGTGCGGGCTTTGTGCGGGCCTGAGCCGCCGAAGACACGGAAAGCAGGGCTCCCCAACGGCGACGCGTCAGGGAAGGCCCTGCTCAGAGGGCGGAGGCTCGGGGATTTGAACCCCGGATGGGCGCGAACCCAAACCGCATTAGCAGTGCGGCGCCATAGACCGGACTAGGCGAAGCCTCCCAATGACCCAGCGGGGTCGCCGCCTAGGGTACCGGTACTCGCCAAGCGGCGCCAAAGCAGATCGCCTCCTGGGAGGCGGACCGCCCGGGCCCGGCCGCCAGGATTGCCGCTCAGCGGACCTCGGTGACCTCGTAGTCGCCCCTGGCGTAGGCCTCGCGGATCCTGGTCTTGGCGAACTTGCCGACGCTGGTCTTGGGTACCTCGGAGATGAACGACCAGCGCTCCGGCAGCTGCCACCGGGGTACCTGGCCGGCCAGGAAGTCCCGCAGCTCAACGGCGGTGACCGACTGGCCCTCCTTGACGACCACGGTGGCCAGCGGCCGCTCGCCCCACTTGTCATCCGGGACCCCGATCACCGCGGCCTCCGCCACGTTCGGGTGGGCCATCAGCGCGTTCTCCAGCTCCATCGAGGAGATCCACTCGCCGCCAGACTTGATCACGTCCTTGGCCCGGTCGGTGAGCGTGACAAAGCCCAGCCGGTCGATGGTGCCGACGTCGCCGGTGCGCAGCCAGCCGTCCCGGAACTTCGCCGGGTCGTCGTCCTTGTAGTAAGAGCCGGTCACCCAGGGACCGCGAACCTCCACCTCGCCGACCGCCTCGCCGTCGTGCGGCAGCACCGTGCCGTCCGGGCCGACCAGCCTGCCCTCGATGGCGCACATCAGCCTGCCCGCGGTGTCGCGGTAACGCCACGCCTCGGTCTCGGGCGTCCCGGCCGGCGGGTGCGCGACGCTGCCGAGCGGTGACGTCTCGGTCATCCCCCAGGCCTGCACGATCCGGACCCCGAGCTCCTTCTCGTACGCCTCCTGGAGCGCGTGCGGCACCGCCGAGCCGCCGCACGGCACCAGCCGCAGCGATGACAGGTCGCCGCCGTGCGCGCGCACGTGCGCCAGCAGCACGTTCCAGATCGTGGGCACGGCACCGGCCAGCGTGGGCCGTTCCGCCTCGATCAGCCGGACGAGCGGCTCGGGCTGCAGGAACCGGTCCGGCATGATCAGGTCGGCGCCCGCCATGACCGCGGCGTATGGCAGGCCCCAGGCGTTCGCGTGGAACATCGGGACCACCGGCAGCACCCTGTCCTGCTCGGACAGCGCGAACACGTTGCCCAGGCAGACGCCCATCGAGTGCAGGTAGGCGGAGCGGTGGCTGTAAACGACCCCCTTGGGGTTCCCGGTGGTCCCGCTCGTGTAGCACATGGCCGCCGCCGACCGCTCGTCCAGGTCGGGCCAGCGGAACGAGTCCGGCTGGGCGGCGAGCAGCTCCTCGTAGGAATGCACCTGACGACCGTTCCCGGCGAGACCCGACCGGTCCGGCTCAGGCGTTCCGGCTTCCGGGCTTGTCACCAGGATGTGCCGGATTGCGGGCGCGTGCGGCAGGACCTGCGCCAGCAAGGGCACCAGGGTGGCGTCGACGATGACCACATCGTCCCCGGCGTGCGTGGCGATGTAGCCAATGACCTGCGGGTCGAGCCGCAGGTTCAGCGTGTGCAGCACCGCGCCCATGGACGGGATCGCCAGATAGGCCTCGAGATGCTCGGCGTTGTTCCACATGAGCGTGGCAACGCGCTGGTCGCCATCCACGCCCAGGCTCCGCAGCGCGTTCGACAGACGGGCCGCCCTGGCGCCGGTCACGCCGTAGCTCTGCCGCCGGGTGCCGGAGGACGTGCAGGTCACAACCTCGCGGTCGGCGTAGGCCGACGTGCCATAGCGCATCAGGCTGCGAACCGTCAGCGGAACGTCCATCATCGTGCTCTGCATGGCCGCCTCCTGCGGTGCGAGCCGGTTGAACCCATCCTGCCTATGGGGTGGATGGTGAACCCTTTTCATCCTCCCATCACTGCGTAGGTCCTGTGAGCCGACAAAGCCGGATGAAAGAGTTCAGTGCCACGGCTGCGGCGAAACGTCACTCCTGGCTACCTGGGCGACGCGAGATCACGCAAGCAGACGCGGGATCATGCAAGCAACGGTCACTCATTCGCCTGCAGTTCGGCGTCGATCCGCAGCTTGGCGACCGCGCGTGAGACCGTGCTCTTCACGGTGCCGAGGCTGACGCCCAGGATCTCGGCGACTTCCGCTTCGGTCATGTCCTCGAAGTAGCGGAGCACGACGGCCGCGCGCATCCGCTGCGGCAGCCTGTCGACGGCACGCCGCAGCGTATCGGCCAGGTCGCTGTTGCCCGACTGGTCGGCAACCGCCCGGTCGGGCAGCTCGTCGGTCGGGTACTCCTCCAGCCTCCGGCGGCGCCACCAGGAGATGTGGGTGTTCACCATCGCGCGGCGGACGTACCCGTCGATCGCGCTCCGGTCCTCGATCCTGTCCCAGGCCAGGTAGGTCTTGGCCAGGGCCGCCTGCACCAGGTCCTCGGCGTCCGCGCGGTTGCCGGTCAGCAGGTACGCCGTCCGCAGCAGGGATCCGCTACGCGCCGTCACATACTCCCGGAACCCGGGATCATCGAACTCCCGCCGGGTTGGCCGCTGGGCCGGAACCGGCGTCGCGCGATTGCTCTGCTGGCCACTGGCAGCGCCATTTGCCTGGCCAGCGCCTGCAACGGCCTCCTGGCAGTCACCTTCTGTGATCCCCCGTGCCGTTGCAGTGGCCGAATTCGCACGCGTTCGCACCACAAAGTGATCGCCCCCGACGCTCACACACTAACCGTACCCAGCCAACGGCGTTATTGCTTAACTACTCGCCGTCACGGCGAGTCGTCTAGTCACATATACCGGCGGTGCATCGCCGCTGGTCGCCCCCGGCAGACGCGGGCGTACAGGCTGGAAAGGAAAAGGCGCGAACCGCTTGACGAGGGGTGGGCCAGATAAGCATGGTCATTTAGTCTGGGCTCGTTGGTTGGGGCGCTCAGGGGACGAAGCGGCGCTGAACTCGAAGGACAGGCCGCTGGCTCGGGGTGAGCACGGTGCCGGGCCTGCGCCCGGCAGGGGAGGGTCGATGCTGGATGTGCACCGGGATTTCCGGTGCTGCGACCGGTGCGCGGGCAACGCTACAGCCGTCCGCACCTCACGGCGGAAGAGGCTGAAGGCGGCCGTCTTCCCGGCCGGCCCGGCGCACGAGGACGGCGAGTCCGCGGACCCCACCGCCGGCGGCTTCCCCGAACCCGGGCAGCTTCCGCGGGCCGTCACCGGCACCGTCCGCGATGTCAGCCCGCACGTGCTCGTGATCAGCAACGGCGCCAGCGAGACGCGGATCGCGCTGAGTTCCGCGGCGACAGCCTGGCGCGGCGGTCCCTTGGACCCGTCCGGCATCCAGCCAGGTGACCACGCCGTGGTCCGTCTGCACCGCTCGCGGCGCGGCGTCGCGGACCGGATCTGGGCAAACATAGGCCGCGTCACGGGTGTGATTGTTGAACGTGACGCCAGGAGCCTGCTGGTCGACGAGGGCAAGACGAAGCCGCGGCAGTTAGTGACGATCCCGGCCAGTTCGGCTGGCCGCATCCAGGTACGCTTCCCCACACTCGAGCCCGGGTTCCTGATCGATGTGATCGGGCTCCGGGGGCCGGGCGAGCTGGAGGCCCGGATACCGGCGACCTCGCAGCCGGCCTACCTGGCCAACCGGGTTCCCCCGGCAGCGATGGCAGGCCGCGTGCCGGCCGCGATCAGTGGTTCCGCCACCTGGCATGAGGCCCCCGATGAACCGCCCGGGCTGCTCGGCGTGTCGTACCCGGCGCTGGACCCGGGCGCGGGCTGCGCGGAGGACCCGGTAAGCGGCGCCGCGCCCCGGTTCGCGCGCCTGCCGTACCTTGCGGTCGGCAGCGTGCTGCGGATCCGCAATGACTGCACGGGCAGCTCGTGCGCGCTGTCGGTCACCGGTTGCGCTCCGGTCGCCAGGCTGTTCAACGATCGCTGCGTGACCTGCGGCACGTCGCCGCGCGGGCGCGTCGCCGACCTCACGCTGGCGAGTTTCATCGCCCTCGGCGGCGAGCTCGAGCGAGGCTGCTTCAACGCGACGATCATGATTGGCCGCTGACGATGCTGTCCCAGGTGCTGACCCAGATCAGGGAGGCACAGGTTCCGCTGCTGTCTGCGATGCTCCTGGGCGGGTGCGTTGCGAAGGTCGCGCGGGTGCTGCGGGTGGGGACGGTGGACGCGGGGCTCGGCCCGACCACGCTGTTCCCTGTGCGCCTCCGGCGCCCAGTCGCGCTCGCGGTGTGCGCAGCGGAGCTTGCCTGCGGCACCGCTCTCATCATCACCGCGGGCGGGCTCGGCCGCGACGGGCGCGCAACGGCCGTGCGGCTCATGACGTCGGTGCTGTTCCTGATCGCCACCTGCGCGCTGATCGAACTGCGGACCAGCCATCCGGACGCGGGCTGCGGCTGCTTCGGCGAGTTCAGCACCGCGCCGGTCAGCTGGCGCACGCTGGCCAGGTCGGCGCTCCTGGCGGTCGCCGCGCTGGCCACCATCGGCCTGCCGCCGCTCCGGGTTCCGCAGTCAAGTGGCGGCGCGGCCGGGATGCTGGCAATCTTCGGCATCGAGCTTCTTGTCGTCGGCGCGCTCTCCCCCGAGGTGGGCGAGGCACTGGGGCGGCTCGGCTATTCCGAGCCGTGCGAATTGCGCAGGCTCCCCGCGGTCCGGACGCTGGCCGCCTTGCGCAGAAGCTCGCAGTGGCGCAAGCGCGCCGGGCTGATCACCGCCGAGGTGCCCGTCGACATGTGGCGCGAGCTGTGCTGGCGGTACGTGGTGTTCCCCGCGCGTCTCGGCGGCCGCGATGCCGAAGTCATCTTCGCCGTCCACCTGCGCCCGCATCACCCGGTGATCCACGCTGCCCTGGTCGACTCGGCATCGGGTGAGGTGCTGCCCTGGCCGGCCGCACCGCCGCGCCGGGGCTTGCGGTCATGGCTGTTCCGGGTGCGCCCGGCACGGCCGGCGCAAGGAGGCGCGGCGATCAGCCACTTCGGGCCCGGCCCCGGCACCGGGCCGGGGTCCGCCGCCAAGCCAGGACCCGGCACCGGGCCAGGGTCCGCCACCAAGCCAGGACCCGCCACCAAGCCAGGGTCCGCCGCCGCGCCTGGCTTTTAATCATTGGGCCACGGGCCCGGCGCGGCGATCTGCCGTCTTCTAGCGATCTCTAGCTCAATTGCTAGACGGGGCAAGAATATTGCAGAACGGAGGCGGCTCAGACTGGCTGGGCGCGCAGGAAACGGCCGAAGTGCGGCACGGTGAAGGCGATCAGGCCCCGTTCGGAGCTGTAGATCAGGCCCTTTTTAATCAGGCTGTCCCTGGCCGGGGAGACGCTGGAGGGCTTGCGGCCCAGTTCGTCCGCGACCTGGGCCGTCGGCACCGGCTCGTCGCCAAGCTGCGCCATTGCCCGCATGTATTCGCGTTCCGCCGGGGTGGCACGCTCATACCTGCTGCCGAAAAAGCCGACCGCTAGCTCCCCGGACGCGACCGGGCCGGCGACGCTCACGTCGGCGGCGGTCACCGGGCTGGCCGCGGCAACGTCCCACGTCACCTTGCCGTACGCCTGCACAAAATAGGGATACCCGTCGGCCGCCGCGTACAGCGCGTCCAGCGCGGCGGGCTCGAAGTCCGCACCCTCACGCTGCGCCGGGGCGAGCAGCGCGAGGTCCGCGGCCTCGCGGTCGAGACGGTCGATCGGCACGTACCGGAACAGCCGCTCGGAGTAACTCTTGCTGGCTGACAGCACCGAAGGAAGGTGCGGCAGCCCGGCCCCGACCACGATCAGCGGGCCGCCGGTCTGGGACAGCTCGTGGCAGGCCGCGCACAGCGCCGAGATGTCGGCGGCGGGCACGTCCTGCATCTCGTCGACGAACAGCGCGATGCCCACCGACAGGTCCGAGGCCACCGAGGCCGCGTCGGTCAGCAGTTCGGTGAGGTCGATCTCCAGGTCGCCAGAGTCGGCGCGGCCGCGCGCGGCCGGGACGTCGATGCCCAGGTGCGCGGCGTAGGAGCCCTTGGGCGCGGCAGGGTCGCGGACGGCAAACGCCTTGAGCACAGCGAGAAACTCGTCGATCCGGTCGGGTGCCCGGTGCCGCGGCGCCAGTTCGCGAACGGCCATGTGCAACGCCGAGGCAACCGGCCGCCGGATCGACTGGTCGGGCCGCGCCTCGATCTTCCCGGTTCCCCAGAGCCGCTGCATCGCCATGGACCGGAAACTGTTCAGCAGCACGGTCTTGCCGACACCCCGCAGGCCAGTCAGCACCATGCTTCGCTCGGGCCGGCCGCGGGCGACACGTTCAAGAACGACCTCGAACTGGCCGATCTCGCGATCACGGCCCGCAAGCTCAGGCGGGCGCTGCCCGGCTCCGGGGGCGTACGGGTTGCGTACCGGATCCACAGCATTGGAGCTTATTGTGCGATCTAGAGCCTTCCCTAGATTCGCTTAGAAAGTGCTCGCCGGCGTGTCGCGCTGGCAAGCCCGCCGGGCCGCGCCGAGGACGGGGCCACTCGCCCCCGGCACGGCCCGGACGGACGTTTTCAGCCGCTCCGGCCAGCCCGGCAGGGCTCGGTTCGATCCGGGCCGGACGGGTTCAGCGCGGCGGCTTTACTGCTTGCCTTACTGCTTGCGGCCGGGCTCGGCCTGGTTCAGCCTGGCCAGGAACGCGTTGTAGGCGGCGAGGTGCTCGTCGTCATCGATTCCGCCGCGGCCGTCCCAGCTCACAGCCGCCTGCGCCCCTGCGCCGGCCGCGCTGCCGCTGTCGGCCGGGGCCTGATGCGCCGTCACCAGGCTGCCCAGGCTGGCCCTGCGCGCCGCCTCGAGCCAGCCATGACCGCTCGCTGCCGCGCGGCCGTCGAGGCTCCACATCAGGTATACGAGCATCATCAGGCCGAACATCATGGCGTCGCCGCCGATCCACATCACCGCGCCGCCGTCGTGCAGGTCCGACAGCGGGAGCGGCGCCCACGCGGGCCGCGGCCCGACCGGGATCCCTGGCGAGCCCGCGGAGCCGTAGCCGAGCATCAGCCCGGTGAATGTGTCCACCGGCATGACCAGGACCAGGATGACGAACCGCACCGGGTAGGTGAGCCGCCAGCGGATCGGCTCGTGACCGAGTATCGGCAGGAAGAACAGGTAGCCGACCACCAGGAAGAGCGCATGCTCGGCGTTGTGTGCCACCTGGTTGGTCTGCACCAGGTTGGCGAAGCCCGTCAGGTGCGCCCCCATGACCGCCAGCGCGTACGCCAGGCAGCCGAAGACCGGCCAGGTCAGGAAGCTCGCGACGCGGGACCGCAGGATCTGCTTCACCCAGCTGTGCAGCGGGTTCCTGCTCGCGTGCATCAGCAGCGTGATCGGCTGGCCGAAGATGAGCAGCGGCGGGGCGACCATGATCAGCATCAGGTGCTGCACCATGTGGTCCCAGAACAGCACGTCCTCGTAGGCGCCGATGCCGCTCTCCGTGGCCAGCACCACGACCCCCAGGCCGGCCAGGAACATCGCGGTCCGCCACACAGGCCATGGCCGGGCCGGGTGCCGGCGCGCGACCCGGAACGCTCCCCACAGGTAGAGGCCAGCCAGCACGACGACGATGGCGGTGACGGCCGGCGCGAATCGCCAGACCGTGACGACCGCCTGCCATCCGAACGGGCGCAGCATGGGGGACCTCCTCCGCTGGCGAGCCTACCCACCTCCTGCCAGGCCGGATGTGCCGGGCCGGGGCGCATCCCCGGCCGTGGGTCGGCAGCGGGCCGCTGGCACGGCTATCGTGTCTGCCTGGAGGGTTCGCCTAGTGGCCGATGGCGGTAGTCTTGAAAACTACTAGGGGGCGTGAGCTTCCTCGTGGGTTCGAATCCCACACCCTCCGCCCCTGACCTGCTAATACATCGCCATCCGGCGCCGATGCGGGGATCGCGTGCGCCTGGCAGCGGGGAGGCCCGGGGGGCCTCCCCGCCGATCGATCACACCAGGACGAACGGGGCGCTCTCGATGATCGAGGCGATCTGGCCGTTCGCGTTGACCAGGGACGCCACGTACTGGAGCGTGTGGCCCACATACTGGCGCGGGCTACCCGCCCCTCCGGTCAGCGGAATTGTGACCGAGAACTTGTGCCTGTACTCGTAGTCCGGGCCGTTGGGCTTCCAGCCGGTCGCGACGTTGAAGTACTGCGGGGGAATGGACGGAACGAGGGCCGGGGCGGACTGGACCGTGGTCAGGTCCATGGCCGACACCGTCAGCGTGTACGGCGCGCCCGAGCCCCCGGCCACGTTGCCGGCCACGGCCTCGATGACGAGGTCGAAGCCCGGCTGATCTGGAGCGTTGGGAGCGGTGTTCTCGATCGTGCTGTTGCTGTACGCGGTGGTCAGCAGGGTCAGCTGGGCATCGTTGGCATTCACTGGGGTTTTCCTTTCGGTACATCAGGTGGCGCGGCTGCCGCTTCTGCCGGATAGAGCCGTGTGCACCGGCCCAGATACATCCCGGTGCGCGTCATCGCGGCGGCGAGCCGCTCCCGAAGCACACGAACGGGCTGTACTGCTCGGTCAGGGCGGCCTTGGCGAGCGCCTCGGCAGGCCCGGCCCCGGCCGCGAGCAGGCGGTGGTAGGCGGTCATCGTGCCCAGCGCGCTGTCGTCGGCCACCCGGGTGACGCTGGAAATCACCGTCGTGGTACCGACATAGAGCAGGGCGGCCGTGAACCCAAGGATCTCCTCGCCCGGGCGCACGACGGTCCGCCCCACGTCGCAGGACGAGAGGACCACGTGCCGGGGAGCGGCCGCGAGCTGCTGAATGTCGTAGGCCATGAGCGGGCCGTCCGCCAGGTCGAGCCGGGAGAACAGGACGTTCTCCCGGTCATGGTGCCCGTGCGCGGCCACGTGGGCGAGCGGCGCCCCGTCCAGGGCGCGCAACGCAGCGCTCACGGTGGCCGCCTCCGCGAGCAGTGCATGGCAGCCTGGATGGGCCTTCGCTACCTCCCTGACCTCCGCGGCCGCATGCTCCAGATCCGGCCCGGCGACCAGGACCGCCGGGCGGGCGGGCGCCTTGGCCGTCTCGGCCAGCCCGCGGTGCCAGGCGGCCAGCCACGAGGACGCGGACGGGCACACCGTGACCGGCCGGCCACGCAGGTCGCAGAGCACGCTCCACGGGATGCTTCCCAGCACCCCCGTTGGAACCAGGACCACGCCGTCATCGCCGAGCGAAGACCGCAGCGGCGCGACTATCTCGGCCGTGAGCACTTCTGTCTGATGCCGGATCGACTCCCTGACCACGGCCTCAAGCCGGGCGGGCAGCCGCCGCCCGGCCAGGCTGTCAAGATCGGCATTCAGCCGCCTGGCTGCCTCAGCGGCCGCCTCGAAGTCGCCAAGGCCAATGAGACGCACAGATCCTCGCCTCAGGACGACCGCGTGCATCCGGCCGTCGCGGGCCAGGATGCCCACCAGGCTCTGCCCGGTCTCGTCCAGGGCCGCGCCTACCTCGCCGAGGCTGGCCTGCGGCGTGGCCTCGCCTAGGCCACTAGCCTGCCAGCTGTGCTCTCTGATCTCGCGCTGCAGTCCGGCGCGCCTGGTGACCATGGCCGGGTCGCGGTGTCCGGTCAGCTCGGCGTTGCGGATCAGATGGCTTAGCTGGCGCAGTTCGCTCAAGACCGCCGCTGCTTGCGGGTCTGCAGGCGGCCGCACCGGCCTGACCCGGAACGCCTGCGCGCGGGAGCGTTCCAGCCAGGCGAACACCAGCGGCGCCGACCCCCGGTCCAGCGCCCGCCGCAAACCAGCGGCCGCGAGATCAGCGCCCAGGGCCGCGGCGCCCGTCTGCAAGTCAATGCTGCCGAGACGTCCACGGTGGACCTGCACCATGGCCAGGCCTGCCCGAAGCTCGGCCAGTACCGCCGCCGGCCGTCCTTCCTGCTCCGCCAGCTCGGCTCTGGCCAGCCGGCGCAGCAAGCTGACCGCCAGCGGCACAGCTGGCCCGCCGCGGCGCACCACCGCGATCCGCGCCTTCGCCTCGCTGGGGCGGCCAGCGGCAAGCAGCGCACGGGCGGCGAGCAACTCCGCCATGTCCGCGTCGTTACGCAGCCCGTGGCCGTGCAAACGCTCGGCAAGCAGCAGCGCCTCGGCGGCGACACGCGCTGGGCTCCCTGGTGAGACTGACCGCGCGCGCAGCTGTGTGAGTTCCGCCAGAGATGCGCACGCGTCATTGCCCTGGCGGCGGAAACGCCGCTCAGCGGCAGCTGCCCAGCGGCGCGCGATGGCCGGCTCACCGGCGGCCAGCGCGGCCTGCGACCGAGCCAGCTCCGCCTCGGCGAGATCCTGGTCAAGCCGTAGTCGCCGGAACGAGGCAATCGCGCTGTCCAGCTCCCTGGCAGCGTCATCGGCCAGGCCGACCGCGAGCAGGGCGCGTGCCTTGTCCATGGCCAGCACGGGCAGAAAGCCTGGCGCGTCCAGTCGGTAAACCTCCGCGGCCGCGTTAAAGAGCTGCAGCGCGGCGGGAATGTCGCCGGCCAGCAGGTCGCAGTAGCCCAAGTTGTGCACGGTCTTGGCCACGATCAGGTCGAGGCCCTCGGCCGCTGCGATGCGCTGACACCTGTCCAGGTCGGCGCGAGCCCGCCGGATATCGGCGACGTTCAGGTGCTGGAAACTGCGGTTCAGCAAGGCCATGGCCAGGTTCATGCGCTCCTTGGCGTTTCCCTCCAGCAGGGCTATGGCATCGTTGAACATTCTCAGCGCGTCGCCGCCCCGCCACGCCCGCCTGAACAACAGGCCGCGCTGAGCGAGTAAGATCCCGCGGTCATCTGCCGCGATAAGGCCCTCGGCCCGGTCCAGGAGACGCAGCCCGTACTCGGCGCGGCCCTGCTCGGCCTCCATTGCCGCCAGGATCACCAGGAGCCTGGCGGCGAGGGCATGGTGCACCTCGGGTATCAGCCGGGCGTCGGAATGCATCTCATCTTCCGCCCAGCCCAGCTGCGTCAGCCCCGCGCGGAGGATGCGGGCGCTGACAGCGGGGCGACCTGCGTTGCCTGCCTGCATGCCTCGCCGCCGCGCTTCGCGGGCACGGCTCTCGGCGCGGGACAGCGATCCGGCGGCGGTCTGGGCGGAGCGCCGCTCAGTACGGGGCATTCGGCAGGCGCCTCCCGGTCTGCCTCAGAGGATGAGCGCTGGGGTCACCACAGAACGCCCAGATCCGCTAGGTCCTTGCTCGGCTGGCCGGACCGCCAGCTGGGCGGTGCCGCGCGGCACGCTGGCGAAGGCGAAGCGTCCCTGCTCATCGCTGAGTACGGTCAGCGAGCCCGCGGCGGTCTTCATCTCGATCTCGCGGCGCTGCGGCGGCGCCAGCCAGCCGTCGACGCGCGCCGTCCCGTCCCTGTTCGAGTCGATCCGGATCATGATGGTCAGGCTGTCACTGTCGAAGGTGACCGTGCGGCTCTGCTCCGCGCCACGGGCGGCGATCAGCCGCGGGTCCCCCTCGGCCGCGATGCGAGCCACCTCGACCTCCAGGTCCCTGAGCGCGAGGGAGAACCTGATCCGCTCCGGAAGGTCCACGGGCATGGGGTCAACCTCCTGGAACATCTCGCGGATACCGTCCAGGAGTGCGAGATCGAACTCGTCCAGCGGCCCGTCAGCCGCCCACCAGCCGCCTGCGTCCGGGAGCTTCATCGTGGACTCCCCTCGGCGTCACCGGCGAGCAAGGCGCGAAGCTTAGCCAGGCAGCGACCGCGAGTAGGGCCGACGCTCCCGACTGGCATGCCGAGTTCGGCCGCCACCGCCTGATAGTCCGGGCGCGGCACGAACGCGATGATCCGCAGCAGCTCCTGGCAGCGCGGGGAGAGCTTGCCTATGGCCGCCCACAGGGTATGCCGCTGCTCGTCGATGATGACCTGCTCCTCCGAGTCGGGTCCCTGGTCGGGCAGCGCACCGAGCCAGTCCTGGTCCGCCGGAAGCTGCCTCCGCCCTGCGGCACGCACCCGCCACGCTTCCCGCCTTGTGGTGACGACCAGCCAGGCGGTGAGCGCCGTCGAGGTGCGGATGCCGTCCAGGTGTGCGAGCAGACGCATCCACACCGTCTGCAGCACATCTTCCGCGTCACCGGAACTCAGCCCTGCCGCGCGCGCGACCTGCCATAGCAGCGGGCTGAGTTCCGTCACGATCTGGCCCAGCGCATCGTCGCTGCCGTCCCTGGCCGCGGTCACCAGGCCGGCGATCCGTGCGCTGCGATCCGGCTGGCTAGCCGGCACCGTCGCGGGCCTGCGGTCAGCCACCGCGATCAACCCTGCCAGCCCAGGTTCTTGAGGGCCGCCACAGCCCGGTCCTTCGCCGCTTGCGCTCCGGGCACGTCTAGCCGCAGCCCGAGCGCACGATCGGCCGCTCCCTCCAGCAGTGATCTGGCGATGTTCGCGGCCAGCAGCGGGGCCGAGAACGAGGTACCACTCCAGACCGCGAAGCCACCCTTGTAGTCGTCCGGATCGAGCGATTCACGCTCGGCGGGCAGCGATACGTCCGGCGGCATCTCGTTGGCGGGGTGCGCGCGCATCCTGATCTCTGGGCCGCGGCTGCCGTTGATGTCCACCGGGAACGTGCTGACCACGGCGGCGCCCGCGGCCCAGGCCGTAATCCAATGGCCGCCATCGCTGAACAGCGCCTTGGAGCCGTTCGGGTTCAGCGCACCGACGCTGATCAGGGGCACCGGACCTGCCGTGGTCGGCTCTTCGGTGAACCCCGCCGGGAAGAACTTGCGGCTGGTGGAGTAGTTCCCCGCGGCGGCGACGACTGCGACGCCCATGCCGAGCAGCACTTCGATCACCTGCCACAGCCCTGAGCTGAACGCCACGTCGGCTGCGGACTCGTCGAAGTAGCCCAGCGACAGCGAAACCACGTCGACCATCCCCGCCAGGTCCCCCTCTTCAGCAAGCGCGATCCGGTCGGCCAGCAGCCGCAGAGCGCAGATGAGGTCGCCCTCATTGACGATCCCATCGCTGTGCATGACCTTGACGGCCAGGACCCTGGCATCCGGCGCGACCTGGCGCACGATGCCCGCGATGAACGTGCCGTGGCCCGTGTCGGTGTCGAGCTCGCCCACCAGCGGGTCCGCCGTGATCGGCGTGTCCCATGGATGCTTGATCGGCTGGCGCTGCAGGTCACCGGACGCTGCCGCCTGCTCGCCCTCCTTGTAGATGATCTTCTGCATGTCGTGATCGACCGCGACAAAGCCATCTGGGGCAGTCTTGTAGCCGTTCGGCGGATCCGCCGTCACGTCGAGCCAGGGATGCGCACGGACGCCGGTGTCCAGAACGGCGACGACCGGGGCCCGGCCATATGCGGGTTCGCACTCGCTGGCCAACTTGCGTTTGGGCGCGTCGAGGCAGACCGCGACCGGGGTCCGTGTGTCGCCGCCGCCGTACGTGTAGGAGTCGGTGGTGCTGGGTCCGGTGGCGCCGCTGCTGTCGTTCGGGCTCGCCGTGATGCCGCCGCCGGTACCGCCGGCCGGGCTCCCGGTGATCGCCGAGCCGATCAGCAGGTGCTCCAGCGCGATCTTGCGGACGACGTCCCTTGTCAGCGCCTGATGCTCCCGTTCCTCGTCCGGCTTCGGGTCCTCTTGCGCGGCGGCAGCCGCGCGCAGGGCCTGCAGCGCCACCCACGCGTCGACCACCACAGGCCGCACCGTCTTGTCGTCCGCCGGGCGGGCCGGCACGAGGACCGCCGGGCGAGGCAGTCGCCGCAGGCTGTCGGCGCCCGGCCCGTTGCCGCGCGCCCGATCGCCCGCACCGCCGCGGTCATGCTCGGGCAGGACAAGGGCCATCCCGACGCGGGCGAGCACCGCGTTGATTGCCGTGACGACGGCCGGATCCTGCATCAGGTCATCAGGTACCAGCAGCGTCCTGGCCCGGTACACCGTCGACCGGGGCGGCCGGTAGCCCGGGATCGCCGCGGCTTCGGCGGGGTCGAGCACCACGGCACCGTGCCGTAGCAGCAGCGCCTCCGGCACGCTGATCAGGCCAGGCGCGGAGCCGTCATCGTCATGCTTGCCCCCGTCACCGTGACGACGGGGCTCGAAGAAGCATTTCATGCCTGAGTCCGGCATGCGCAACGCCACCTCATCCTGTGTCCGCGGATCGCGGAAGGTCCAGTGAAAATTGGCCTACGCGACCTCAGTGGTCAAGAGCGATGCAGGCATCGCGAAATACTCAAGGACGCATAACAGACTGATAACAACGGCGCCCCGCCGAGCCGCCAGCAACTGACCGGATCCCGACGCAGAACAAGATCGCGGGTGCCTTGACCGTGGGCCGGGCGCGTGCAGGCCCCGGGCTTGCCAGCGCCGGGGCCTGCACGGGTGCAGGGAACTGGTCACTTCAGGACGAACAGGTCGCTCTGCCTTGTCGAGACAACCTGGCCGGTGCTGCTGACCAGGGCCGCCGTGTACTGGTAGACATCGCCTTTCCCGGCGCCGTGTGCGAGCGTGACCTTCACATGCTGGCTGAACGTGAAGGTTGTCGGTCCGCCCGTCCACGGCGCGACGCCGAATTCCGCCACCCCGTTGAGCGCACCCCCGGGATTATGGCGCATGAGGCGATCGTCAGTTCCAGCGCAGAAACGGCACCGGGCCGCCCCTCTCAAGGGACGGCCCGGTGGCTGGCTGGCGATGGTCAGGGATTGACGGTCAGGGTCTCGGTGTCGGACGACGGCAGTGCGTAGAGGTCGCC
>Ga0335075_10004818_pt1 | contig 21025 bp, 16 predicted proteins | sample Lox_Sample_24_FD_206723 | JGI IMG/M metagenome (GOLD analysis project Ga0335075, IMG submission 206723) | Soil microbial communities from Loxahatchee National Wildlife Refuge, Florida, United States - Lox_Sample_2.4 | ecosystem: Environmental > Terrestrial > Soil > Wetlands | place: USA...
GTAAGGCACCCCGGCCGCCTTGGCGTGCCGTGCTTGCGAGATGATTTGGCGCTGCGCTTTCCGGCGCCCGCACCATGCGCCGTGTCGACTGCGGCAGTGCTTCACGCGATACAGTACCGCCGCAGACCCGGGCGGCCCCGGCAACGACCGCTGCCTTCACGCGCTCACGGCTAGGCCGCCGCCGGCAGCGGCTCCATCGTCTGCTTCCGCAGCAGCTCGCGATACGGCCCAGGCCGCGCCGCCAGTTCGGCGGGCGAGCCGTCGTCGATGATCCGCCCCTGATCCATCACGATGATCCGGTCGAACCGCTGTAGCGTCGATAGCCGGTGCGCGATGGCGATCACCGTGCGGCCGTGCATCAGCCGCTCCAGCGCCGCCTGGATCGCGCGTTCGCTCTCGCTGTCCAGCGCGCTGGTCGCCTCATCCAGCAACAGGATCGGCGCGTCCTTCAGCAGCGCTCGCGCAATCGCCAACCGCTGCCGCTGCCCGCCCGACAGTTTTGTCCCGCGATCGCCGACGATGGTACCAAAACCCTCCGGCAGCACCTCGATGAAGTCGCGGCAGTGTGCCATCTCGGCCGACGTCAGCACCTCGGCTTCCGTCGCGTCAGGGCGGGCGTAGCGGATGTTCTCCAGCACCGAGCGGTGGAACAACGACACGTCCTGCGGCACGATTGCCATCGTGCGCCTCAGGCTTTCCTGCGTGACGTCGCGGATGTCATGCCCGTCGATCAGAATGCGCCCCGCTCCCACGTCGTAGAACCGTTGCAGCAACGCCAGTGCGGTCGACTTGCCCGCGCCGGAGAAACCAACCAGGCCCACGCGCTGCCCTGGGGCGATCGACAGATTGAAGTCGCGCAGCACCGGCGCACGGGACGGATAAGCGAAGCCCACATGCTCGAACGTGACGGCCCCCGGCCCGGGCTGCAGTGCCACCGCGCCCGCCCGGTCCGGCAGTTCGTGTGGCACCAGCAGCGTCGCGATCGCTTCCTGCAGCCGGGCCATGTGCTGCGTCAGGTCCACCAGCGCCACGGCGAGGTCGCGCGTGCAGGCCAGGATGCTGATGGCGAGGCTGGTCAGCAGGACAATGTCGCCAACAGTGGCCTCGCCGGCCTGCCACAGGCGGATCGACCAGTAGACCATGCCCGCGGCGGCGCACGCCGTCACGACCGCGTGGATAAGCCGCAGCCGCTCCAGATAGAACAAGCTGCGGCGGCGGGTGTCCATTTCCTGCCCGATGGTTCGGCCGAGCCGATATTGCTCGCGCCGCATCGCGCCAAACGCCCGCACGACGCTGAAATTGCCGATCACGTCCACCAACTCCCCATCCACCTTGGCGGCGCTTTCGGCATAGGCGCGGTGCAGCGGCGTGCCGCGGCGCGCGAGTTGATAGATCAGTGTGCCCAGTGTCGCGGCAAAACCCACCAGCACCAGGGCAATCGTCGGATTGACCGTGGCGATCAGCCCGATCGACATCGCCACTGCGATCGACGGTGGCAACACATTGAACGTACCACTGCTCTCGGCAGCAAAGGCCGCAGCGGCGGTGGCGCTGATACGGCTGGAGAGCGAGCCTGGCAGGCGCTCGGCGAAATAGGCCGGCGAATGCCCGGATAGGAAGGCAAACAGGTCGCTGCGGATGTCGCCGGTTACCGCGACATAAACTCGCGCAACCGTGAACCCCGCGACGCGCCACAGCAGATTGTCCGACGTGACCAGACCCGCGAGCAAGGCGAAGGCCCACCAGACGCGCGTGCCCGCAGCAGCAGGGCCGCCGGAGATCACGTCGATGAGATGTTTCATCCCGTACTGAGTGCCGACGCCGCAACCGACAGCGAACAATACGGACGCCAGGATGACAGCGTGCCCGAGCGGGCGGCGGCGTATGTAATGCGCCAGGAACCCCAGCGGCCGCGATCGCAAGGAAAGTAACGCGTCCTGATTTCGCCGCATTCCCGCCGCATTGTGTTCCGGCAACTTATGCAACTCAGCCATTTTACGGCCTTCTCCTTCGCCGGGGAGGAGAACGTCCCGGCCCGTTTGACTTGTTCCTGCCAAGAAACCGGCCGGACTTTCGCCACATTTACGAACTATAACCCATGATTGATAGACGCCACTGTGTTGTGAAGTCAAGCTCTAATATAGTGTCGTTCGATATCAAGTAAACTTAAAGAACACCGAGGCCTCCCACCCATGCGTATTGCTCAGATTTCTCCGCTTTTCGAAGCGGTGCCGCCTAAACTGTACGGTGGCACTGAGCGCGTCGTTTACGCCTTGACAGAAGAGTTGGTGGCGATGGGTCACGACGTGACCCTGTTTGCCAGCGGCGATTCCATTACCTCCGCTACTTTGGCGCCGATGCGCGACAAGGCGCTGCGTCTCGATCCCAGCGTCGTGGATTGGATCGCGATCTATATGCGTATGATGGAACTGATTCGCCGCCGTGCGGATGAGTTCGATGTGCTGCATTTCCACACCGATTACTTCCCACTGTCGTTGTTCTCTCGGCAGGACACGCCGTTCCTCACCACCCTGCATGGGCGGCTCGATATCCCTGAGTTCAAGGACATCTACGAGACGTTCCCCGACGCGCCGTTCGTCTCGATCTCCAATGCGCAGCGCCGGCCGATTCCACGGCTGAACTGGGTGCGCACAGTGCTGCACGGCATGCCGGCCGGGCTGCTGACGCCGCAGCCGGCGAAGCAGGAGTACGCGGCGTTCCTGGGACGGATCTCGCCAGAGAAGGGCGTGGACAGAGCGATCCGTATCGCCGGCAAGGCGGGGCTGAAGCTTAAGATTGCGGCGAAGGTGGATAACGCCGACAAGAAGTACTGGGACCAGGAGATCAAGCCGCTGGTCGATGCCAGCCCGTGGGTGGAGTTCATCGGCGAGATCAACGATTCACAGAAGCCCGAATTCCTCTCGGGTGCGCACGCGCTACTGTTCCCGATCGACTGGCCGGAGCCGTTCGGGCTGGTGATGATCGAAAGCATGGCCTGCGGCACGCCGGTGATCGCGTTCAACCGTGGCTCGGTGCCGGAAGTGATCGATAACGGTGTCAGCGGCTTCATCGTGCACGATGAGGCCTCGGCGGTTGCCGCCGTCGAGCGGCTGGACGAACTGGATCGCGCGACCGTTCGCGCCACGTTCGATCGCCGCTTCACCGCGCGGCGGATGGCGGAAGATTACGTCGATCTGTACGAAGAGCTGTGCGAGCCCGAGATGCCGCTGCTGCGCGCGGTCGGAGACTGATTTACCTCTCCCCCGCTGGGCTGTTCGTGCAGCGGGGGGGCGAGCCGCAAAGCGGATCAACCCAACACGCCGAAGGCGTCCAGGGTGAGGGCGATCGGGTCAGTACAGTATTGGCTCCTTCCGTCCCGATCACCCTCACCCCCGCCGCTTCGCGGCTTGACCTCTCTCGCTCCGCGGGAGAGGTCTGCTGCTTATGGAAACGTCCTCCAGTCGCTCTGGCCTCAAAGGCCTGAACTTCTTCATCGCCGCGGTCGAAGCGGGCTTTGGCCCCTTTGTCGCGGTCTTCCTTACCCAGCAGGGTTGGAGCCAAACCGATGTTGGCCTGGTGCTCAGCATCGGCGCTGGCGCTGCGCTGCTCGGCCAGTTGCCAGGCGGCCTTGCCGTGGACCACGTGCACCGCAAACGCAGCATTTTGACAGCCGCTCTGCTCGCCATCGCTGCCGCCGCATTGCTGGTCGCGTTCCTGCCGATGTTTGCTACGGTGTCACTGGCCGAGGCGCTGAACTCCCTGGCAAGCTGCATCGTCACGCCGGCGGTCGCCGCCATTACCCTGCGGCTCTGCGGCCATGATGCCTACAGCGAGAGATTGGGCGTGAATGCGCGCTACAGTTCGATGGGCGCCGCTTCCGCCGCCGGCTTCTTCGGCTTGTGCGCCTGGTACGTGTCCCAGCGCTCGGTGTTCATCGCCGCCGCCGGGCTGGTGCTGCCGGCGCTGATAGCGCTCTACACCATCCGCAGCAACGAAGAGGCGACGGGCGAGGAGCACTGCGCCTTGCTGCATCCGCGCGAACGCCGCCGCCGCGCCCGTGAATGGCACATCTTTCGCGAACCCGCACTGCACATCTTCGCCTCCTGCGCTGTGTTGTTCCACCTGTCGAACGCCGCGATGCTACCGCTGGCGTTGAACGAGCTTGCCAAGCGCACGCCAATGGCCGGCCTGGTGGTGTCGGGCGCTATCATCGTCCCGCAGATCCTGGTTGCGGCGATATCCCCATGGGTTGGTGCCAGAGCACAGGCATTGGGCCGCCGACCTGTGCTGCTGGCAGGGTTCGCGGCACTGCCCATACGTGGCCTGTTGTTCGCATTGCTGACATGGGCAGGGTCGGCCGCCGTGCCGCTGGTCGCGATCCAGATATTGGACGGCGTCAGCGGCGCCGTCTTCGGCCTGTCCCTGCCGTTGATCGCCGCCGACGTCACGCGCAAGACCGGCTTCATGAACCTTGCGATCGGCTCCCTCAGCCTTGCGGTCGGGCTGGGTGCGACCGCCAGCACCACTGTGGCCGGGATCGTGGCGGACACGTTTGGCGCGCCCACGGCATTCGTCGGCCTGGCCGCGGTCGGGGGTCTCGCCTGGCTGGTGGTGCTGCTGGCCATGCCGGAGACACGGCCGGAAACACGCGGCGGCACGCCGGAGACGGGCATAGCCATCGCCACCGGCCAGGCGGTTTGATTCGTTATTCGGCCGGGTGAGTCGCCAGCACGGGCCGCCGCCCAGGCATTCGCAGCGCGATCAGCACAGCAGCCGAGAGCACCAGCACCACGCCTGCCAGCGACAGCGCCAATGCGAAGCTGCCGGTCGCGGAACGGATCGCGCCGAAGGCGAACGGTCCCGCGAAGCCGCCGAGATTGCCGATGCCGTTTATCACCGCGATCCCCACGCCCGCGACCGAGGCCGGCAACACCTCTGACGGTAATGCCCAGAATGGGCCGAAGCGTCCGAAAAAGCAGGCGAAGGACAGCGTCAGCAACAGCAGAGTCATCATAACAGCGGTCTCACCGCTGAGCTGAGCCGCGAGCAAGAAGACGCCGGCGAATGCTGTCATCGCGATCGTATGCCATTTGCGTTCCATGCGCCGATCGGAGCTGATGGCAACGATCAGCATCGCGACGGCACCTGCGGCGTAGGGGATGGCGCTGAGAAATCCCACGCTCATGATCGACAGCCCGGACTGTTTCAGCACACTCGGCAGCCAGATCGACACGCCCCAGTTCGCGGCGAGCGCGAGGAAATTGTACGCCGCGATGATCAGCACCGGCCCGTTCCAGATCGCGCCGGTCCAATGGCCGGCGAGTGGCGTTTCCACGCTGCGTTCGGCATCGAGCGCTGCGGTGATGCGGCTGCGTTCGCCGGGCGGCAACCAGGCGGCATGCTCTGGGCGGTCGGTGATCGCGACGGCCCAAAGGGCCGCCCAAACCACGCATGGCAGAGCCTCGATGACGAACATCCATTGCCAGGTCGAAAGCTTCAACACGATCCCCGAAATCGGATTGGCGATCACCGATCCGAGCGGCAGGCTGAGCAAGAACACGGTGTTGGCGCGGGCGCGTTCTGCACGGGTGAACCAGTGGCGGATCAGGACCAGGGTAGAGGTGAGCACGCCGCCCTCGGCGACGCCGAGCAGGAAGCGGTTGATGATCAGCTCGTTCTCGGTGCGTACGAGAGCAGTGGAGGCAGAGATCGCGCCCCATACCAGCAGCAGCGTGAAGATCACCCATTTCGCGCTCCAGACCGAGGAGAGTCGGCCGGCCGGGATCTGCAGCACGACATAGCCGAAGAAGAACGTGCCGGTCGCGAAGCCGATGGCGGCGCGGCCCAAACCGAGTTCCGCTCGCATCGACGGGATCGCCATGGCGATATTGGTGCGGTCGATCATCGAGATGATGTACATCAGCAGCGCGACGACCAGGATGCGCACCCAGCGGTTCTGCCACAGCGGCGTGGGCGGTGTTGCAGCGGCCATTGGTTTCCTCTCTCGTTTTCTTTTGTCGGTGCCCTGGACCATGTCATTGTTGTGAGGAGCGCAGCGACGAATCAATCCCGGACATGAGTACCCATTGCGAAACCGAGTTTGCTTCGTCGCTGCGCTCCTCGCAATGACATCTGGTGGCGTCCACATCCGGGCCCAGTGATACGAATCGCCAAAGGGCAGAAGCCTCGCCGCCAATCGTTCGGGGCGGATGATGACAGCGCGCCCGGCTTGCCGCAGACTACCGCCGAGTAGCTTGTCTCGGGAGGGAACAGTATGGCTGGCATGCTTGACGGCAAGGTTGCGGTGGTGACTGGCGCGGGGCGCGGCATCGGGCGGGCGACAGCGATTTGCCTGGCGTCGAACGGCGCGCAGGTGGTGGTGTGCGATGTCGGCGCCGCCGTGACTGGCGAGGGGCACGATGTCGGCCCGGCGCAGCAGGTGGTGGCGGAAATCACCCAGGCACATGGCGCCGGCCGCGCGGTGGCCAATACCGACAGCGTCGCCGAGTGGGAGAATGCGCAGCGCATTATCCAGACCGCGATCGACAATTTCGGCCACATCGACATGGTGGTGAACAACGCAGGCATCCTGCGCGACCGCATGTTCCATTACATGTCGCCAGAGGAGTGGGATGCGGTGATCAAGGTGCACCTGTACGGCGCATTCTATGTCAGCCGCGCCGCGGTGCCGTATTTCCGCAAGCAGGAAAGCGGGTGTTTCGTGCACATCACGTCCACGTCCGGGCTGATCGGGTCCGTCGGTCAGACGAATTATGGCGCGGCGAAGATGGGCATCGCAGGGCTGTCGCGGAACATCGCGATGGACATGCAGCGGTACAAGATCCGCTCCAACTGCATCGGGCCGCACGCGTTCAGCCGCATGATCGAGACGGTGCCGGGACAGACCGAGGAGCAATTGCAGGCGCGCGCCGCGCGGACGCGGCCGGACCATATTGCGCAGTTGATCGCGTTTTTGGGGACGGATGCGGGGGCGGAAGTGTCCGGGCAGATTCTTGGCGTGCGGGGAAACGAGATTTACCTGTACAGCCAGCCGCGGCCGGTCCGGATCATGGCGCGCGCGGATGGATGGACCCCGGAGAGGCTGGCGGAGATGTGGCTGCCGGCGGTGCGGACCTCGCTGACGCCGCTGGAGCGTACGCGCGACGTGTATGGGTGGGACCCGGTGTGAGTTGATGCGAACCTCTCCCGTGATGGCACGGGAGAGGTCACGATGCGAAGCGTCGAGAGCAAGAGTAATTGGATCGGTGAACGGACGACCGATCACCGGTGGTCCGACAACCAGACCGGTATGATTGATTTTCCGTGATGGCGCGGGCCAGGTCAGCCTGCCCTGGTTTTTGGCGGACCCATAAGCGGATTCGGCTTCGGCGGTGCGATCCGCCGCAAGGTGTTGGTGTCATGGTGGTTGAATGGCGGCATGCTGCCCCGGACGGCAAGATCGGTGCGCGTCACATAGGTCCAGCTATCGTCACTGTGGAAGGTGATGTCGATGCGATAATAGTCGGTGCGGAAAGCCGCTTCCAGAAACGTGGTCGAGCAAATCCCGAAACGTGTGTCGCCCCGCCGCGCCACGACGGAAATGCGGTCGTCATCCGGCTTCGCCATGCCGCCCGCCAGCACCACTTGCCCGCGCGGAATTGCGATTGTCTGCATGATCAGCCCTGTGGCCGGTTCCCATAACCAATAACCGACCTGATCGTGAAAAGTGATGGCCTCCTCCGGCGTGTTGATATGGATGTGGTAGCGCAATCCATAGAGGAGTTGCGGACCATTGGTTTGTCCGTCGATCGGCTCCATAAGGATATGCTCGCGGAACACGCGCCGTTCGGGGCCTTCGGCCTTCGGGTTGACATCGACTCCTTGCTCTGATTGCCACTCGCCCGCCAGCCGGCGCAGCGGACCGAGATTGGCCAGCGTATCCGGCGAGACCTCGGGCTCGCTGAACACGTCGTTAGGAATGTCCGTCATGGGATGTCCTTGCTTGGCGTAAGCTCATCGAGACTGCGGGCTCTGACTTGCGATGACAAGCCGGGTTCCGATCTACTTGGTATTGGTTTGGCCTGTCCTCCGCCGTCAGGCGGTATACGGGTTTGGTGTCGGCCCATGCAGTTCCACTCCTGGCTCGCACTGCGTAAGCTGCACTGGCTACCGACACGAGCTGCCGCGAGTCCCTCATGTCCCTCAGCCGCGACTTTGCCGCCTTCGTCGCAAACCTGACCTTCGACAACCTCCCCGCGCCGGTCGTGGACCGCGCCAAGGGCGTAACCCTGCAAGCACTGACCTCCGCATTGCTCGCCCGCGACATGCCCGCCAGCAAACAGGCGCTCGCCCTGATGCAGGAAGAAGAAGCCGGCGGCGGCGGGGCAGCCACGGTGTTGTGCCGCGGCAACAAGCTTACCAAGGCCGGCGCTGCTTTCGTAAATTCGGAAATGATCCTGGCCGGCGGCAAGTGGGACACGTTCCGCATGCTCACCCATCCCGGCACCGCGATCATCCCTGCCGCGCTGGTGACCGCCGAAGCGGCCAGAGCCGACGGCCCCCTGTTCCTCACCGCCGTTGCCGCGGCTTACGAAGTGATGGAACGCATGGCCGCTGAATGCATCCCCAGCGTGATGGCGCGCGGCTTCCATGCCGGGCCCGTGTTCGGCATCTTCGGCGCCGCGGTGGCGGCGGCGAAGCTGCAGGGATTGAACGCAGACCAGATCCACGGCGCCATCGCGCAATGCGTGAACCTCGCGTCGGGCAACCTGGAAGGCATCCGCAGCGGCGGCCGCTCCCTGCGCGAGGGGGCTGCCGTCCGCAACGCCTTGCTCGCCGTTGCGATGGCGCGGCATGGCACACCGGGTGGCGAGACAACGTTGGAAGGCGAGGCCGGCTTCTACCACGCCTACACCGGCAACAATCTCGGCCGGCTGAGCTACAGCTTCACCGGCCACACCAGCACGGATCTGACGAAGGTCACCGAAGGCCTGGGCCGCGACTGGATGTTTCTCGAGACTCTGTACCGCATCTATTCCACCGCCGGCTATAACATCGCCCACGTCGACGTGACGGCGAGGCTGTGCGCAGACCACAATATCGCTTACGCCGATATCGACCGCATCGAAGCGCTGGTGAACTGGTTCGAAACCGAATACCCCAGCCCCGCGTTCCCGGTCCCCGGCAATGACGGCAAGCCTCGCGTCGGCAGTACGCAGTATTTCACGGCGTACGGCGCGGTCACGCGCGGCTATCCTCTGCTGCGCGGGGCGCAGCCTGGTCCGGGGGAAACCGATCCGCCGGAAGTGCTCGATCTGATGCACCGCGTCACCCTCATCCCGATGGTCCGCCGCACTTTGTTTGGGCCGCGCATCACCGTGTTCACCAAGGACGGCCGCAGCTACATGCGCGAGGGCGACGGCCGCGAGTTCATCTGGGATTTCGAGGAGCAAGCGCGGCGGATCCAACCGGTGGCGCCGGGCGTGGGGATTGCGGCTGGTCAATTCGCCACGTTGATCGACACGTGCCGCCATTTGGAACGCGTTGATACCGCGGCACAAACGCTGATTGATTTGACCATTCAGCGATGAAAGGGGAAGCGGCACACGCTGCATGTCATTGCGAGGAGCGAAGCGACGAAGCGACCTCGATCAACAGCCATGACATGTGACCCGGCTTGCCTCGCCGCCACGCTCCTCGCAATGACAGTGGGCAATGACAGTGGGCAATGACAGTGGGCAATGACACCTTCGGCGAGGTCAGTGCTTTTCGTTTGGTACCGAACCCGTCTAAGCTGATCGCGCTCCACCAAAGGACTTGCCCATGCGCCGCCGCACCTTCCTCACCGCTTCTGCCGCCAGTCTCGCTTTGCCGTCGATCTCGCGCGCCCAGGGCACGCGCGTACTGAAATTCATCCCGCAGTCGGATGTGACGGTGCTGGATCCGATCTGGACCACCGCCTACGTCACCCGCAACCACGGCTTCATGATCTTCGACACGCTGTACGGCATCGATAATCAGTACAAAGCGCAGCCGCAGATGGTCGAAGGCCACACCGTGGAGAACGACGGCAAGCTGTGGAAGCTGAAGCTGCGCGACGAGCTCAAATGGCAGGACGGAGAAAAAGTGCTGGCGCGAGACTGCGTTGCATCCATCCAACGCTGGGGCAAGCGCGACCCGTTCGGCCAGACTCTGATCGCCTACACTGACGAACTATCGGCACCCGACGACAGGACCATCCAGTTTCGCCTGAAACAACCCTTCGCCCTGCTGCCCGACGCTCTGGGCAAGCCGGGCAGCAATTTCTGCGCCATGATGCCGGAGCGCATCGCCAAGACCGACGCCTTTACCGCGCTCAAGCCCGACCAGATGATCGGCAGCGGCCCGTTCATCTTCAAGCCGGATGAGCATATCACCGGCTCGCAAGTGGTCTATGTGCGCAACGCCGCCTATGTGCCGCGTCCCACTGGCACGCCGGAATGGACCTCCGGCCCCAAGGTCGTGCATTTCGACCGCGTCGAGTGGCATGTCATTCCCGACCCCGCCACCGCGGCCGGCGCGATGACGGCGGGCGAGATGGACTGGTGGGAGAACCCCACCATCGACCTGGTGCCGCTGTTGCAGCGTTCACTGGTGGTACGCACGACCGACACCAGCGGCCTGATGGCCTGCATGCGGATGAACGAAATCCAGCCGCCGTTCGACAATCCCGAAATCCGCCGCGCCCTGCTCAAGGCGGTCAACCAGACCGACTTCATGATCGCCGCATCCGGCACCGATCCGAAGATGCGGCATGTGCCGACCGGCATTTTCTGTCCCGGCACGCCGATGGCCAGCGATGTCGGGCTGGAGGTGTTCACGGGCCCACGTGACTATGAGGGTGCGAAGAAGCAGATCGAGGCCGCCGGCTACAAGGGCGAGAAGGTCGCCCTTCTGGCACCGACCAACTTTCCGCTTCTGAAAGCGCTGGCGGATGTCGGCAACGATATGATGACCAAGATGGGCCTGAACGTCGATTACCAGGCGATGGACTGGGGCACCGTCGTGCACCGTCGCGCCAAGCAGGATCCGGTCGATAAAGGCGGCTGGAGCGTATTCTACACCTTCTGGTCCGGCCTGGATCAGACCAATCCGGTGGGGCATGTGTTTCTGCGCGGCAATGGCTTGCAGGGCATGATGGGCTGGCCGTCCTCGCCGAAGATCGAAGCGCTGCGCAAGCAATGGATCCAGGCACCAGACCTCGCGGCCCAGAAGAAGATCGCGGTTGAATTGCAGCAGCAGGCGCTCATCGACCTGCCGTATGTGCCGCTGGGCCAGACTTTCGCGCCGACCTGCTATGCCAAGGATATCAGCGGCATGCTGAACGGATTTGTCATCTTCTGGAACGTGCGGAAGACGTGAGAACCTTCGTCATGGCCAGGCTTGACCCGGCCACCTGGGCAAGAGGATCGGGCGCGAGTGCCGCCCAAACCGCCGATCGATCCAGCGTGGATGGCTGGCTCAAGGCCGGCCATGACCGTGAGGAAAGCATCCAAGGGAGGAAACGCCGATGCCGGAGCTACGAGACATCCTGCGCAACCATTTGAAGGAAAAGCTGGCACGCGGCGAGGTCGCCGCCTCGATGACCGTGCGCCTGTGCCGCAGCATCGAAATCGCGCAGATCGCCAGGACCGCGGGTTTCGATACACTGTACGTCGATATGGAGCACAACACGCTGTCGATCGACGCCACCTGCCAGATCTGCATCTTTGCCCAGCAGATCGGCATTACCCCGCTGGTACGGGTGCCGGCAAATTCGCCGGAATATATCTGCCGCGTGCTGGACGGCGGGGCGATGGGGGTGATCACGCCGCATATCCGTTCGGCCGAAGAAGCGCGGGACATGGTGAAGCTGGTGAAGTTCGCACCGCTGGGCGAGCGTTCTGCCGGCGGTGCCCTGTCGCAGTACCAATATCGCAGCTTCCCGCAGGCGGAAACCAATGCGGCGATGAACGATGCCACAATGCTGGTCCCGATGCTGGAAACCGTCGCGGCGCTGGAGCATGTCGAAGAAATCATCGCTGTCGATGGCGTGGACATGATGATGATCGGCAGCAACGATCTCTGTAACGACATGGGCATCACCGGCCAGTACGACCATCCCCGCCTGCGCGACGCCTTCGCGCGCGCGATCGCCGCGGCGACGGCGGTGGGCAAGCATATCGGCGTCGGCGGCCTGGCCTCGCGCAACGACCTGATGACACAGTTCGTACAAATGGGCGCCCGCTACGTTTCCACCGGCACCGACATGGCGTTCCTGCAAGCGGCCTGCGCTGCCAAGGCGAAGTTCGTGCGCGATATCGGCGTCTAATGCGCACCCACAGGGCCAAAGGCTTGCAGAAGAGGGAGTTTTGCCGCTACGGAAGAGGCATGGACCGATCTCTTGCCGATACGCTCACCGCCTGGCGCCGCCATCTGCACGCCCACCCCGAACTAACGCTGCACGAAAAGCACACCGCCGCGTATGTTGGCGAACGGCTGGCCGAACTGGGAATCCCGTTTGTCCCGGGTGTGGGCGGGCACGGTGTGGTAGCGACGATCAGCCGCGGCCAGTCAAACCGCAGCGTCGGGCTGCGTGCCGACATGGACGCGCTGCCCATCACGGAAACCTCGGGCGTGCCGCATGCCTCCACCAATCCGGGCGTGATGCACGCCTGCGGCCATGACGGCCATACCACGTCGTTGCTCGGCGCTGCCGCACTGCTGGCGCAGGACACGTCGTGGACCGGTACGGTTCAGCTTGTGTTCCAGCCGGCGGAAGAAGGCGGCGGTGGTGCGCGCGCCATGATCGCCGACGGCTTGTTCGAACGTTTTCCGATGGAGCGCATCTTCGGCTACCACAACTGGCCGGGCCTGGATGCGGGCGCCGTGGCCGTGCATGACGGGCCGGTGATGGCATCCGGTGCGCGGCTTGCGTTCCACGTCAAGGGCCATTCCGGCCATGCCGCGTTGCCGCATCTGGCACGCGACCCGATGATCGCCGCCGCCCATCTGCTGTTGGCACTGCAAACGATCGTATCACGTAACGTCGATCCTCTGCATGCGGCTGTCATCACCATCGCAACGATGGAAGCGGGCAGCGCGGCCAACCAAATTCCAGGCGAGGCGGTGATGCGCGGCACGACCCGCACGCTGAGCGCCGCGGTGAGCGATCAGGTGGATACGGCGATACGGCGTGTCGCGGCCGGCGTGGCCCAGGCTTGCAATGTCGAGATCGAGGTGGAGATACGGCACGGCAACGTCGTGACGCAGAATTCTCCCGCCGAGCGTGATCTGGCCGCCGAGGCGGTAACAGCGGCGGGCTTGCCGCTGCGGCGAGACATGTTGCCGGCGATGACCGGCGAGGATTTCTGCTGGTATTTGCAGGAACGGCCCGGCGCGTTCGTGTGGATCGGCAATGGCCCCGCGGATGGCGGACGCGAGCTGCACAATTCAAACTATGATTTCAACGATGCCATCCTGCCGGCGGCGGCCGGGTATCTGGCCAGCGTGGCGAAGCGGGCGCTGGCAGCATAACACGCCTCCGCTCCCACCGCGCCGGAGAGGGTGATCAGGGCGGTGTACTGCTCTTTACGCCCCAACGACGAGGGCAAGGACTTCACACGACGCTATCGCTCCTCAGCGCCGCTATCTCCATCTCGCTATAGCCGGCTTCGCGCAGTACCTCATCCGTGTGCGCGCCCAATTCCGGCGGAGCAGAATCCAGATGGCCGCTGCCATGCGCCATCTGGAAACCGGAGCCCATCAGCCGCACCGAGCCGTAGGGCGTTTCCGCCGTCTGCATCGCGCCACGGGCGGCGATTTGGGGATGGTCGATGACCTCCTCGATACGCCAGATGCTGGCACAGGGCGCTCCGGCGTCATTCAGCCGCTTCTCCCAGGTCTTGGCATCTTCCGCCGCCAACGCACCTTCAATGATGGTGCGCAGCGCCGCTTCATGCTCCTTGCGCTGGAACCAGTCGGCGAAGCGCGGGTCGTTCAGCACGTCGGCGCGGCCGATGGCACGCAGCAGCGCCTCGTACTGCTTGTCGTTGTTCACCGCCAGCAGCAGATGACTGTTCTTCGCACGGAACAGATTGGCGGTGACCTTGCGGCTGATGGCCTGGTTGCCGAATTGCTCTTGCCGATGGCCGGCGACTGTGAAATCCGCGACCTGAGTTGAAAGGAACGCGAGGCTCGCTTCCAGCATCGACACGTCGATGAACTGCCCTTGGCCGGTATGCGTGCGCTGATATAACGCTGACGAGACGGCAAAAGCGGCTGTCATGCCGGACAGTACGTCGCACACGGCAAAGCCGGCGCGCGTCGGGCCTTTGTCGGCATGGCCGGTGAGCGACATGACGCCGGATAGTGCCTGGACCTTGCCGTCATAGCCGGCCTCGTTGCGGTAGGGGCCGGTCTGGCCGAACCCGGAGACCGCGCAGTAGATCAGGCGAGGATTGATGGCGGAGAGCGCGGTATAGCCGATGCCGAGCCGGTCCATCACGCCGGGACGAAAATTCTCCATCACCACGTCGGCCCGCGCGGCGAGGCGGTTCACAATGTCGATTGCCGCGGGCTTTTGCAGGTCCAGCGTCAGGCTGCGCTTGTTGCCGTTGATCGCGAGCCAGGACGGCGCCATCCCGCGTTCCGCCCATTCGCGGGAGAGCGGGGTGCGGCGCATGTCCTCGCCCTCGCGGCGCTCCACCTTGATCACGTCCGCGCCTAGCAATGCGAGCTGGTACGAACCGAAGGGGCCGGCGAGGACCTGCGTGAAATCGAGGATGCGCGTACCGCAGAAGGGGCGCGTCACGCGGCCTTCCCCACACGGATCTCCCGCGCGATCTCCTTCTGCCTGTCGAATTCCGCGCGGCGGCGCGCCAGTTCCTCGGCGCCGATGCGTTCCAGGTTCAAATAGTCCAGCTTCCAGCGCGCATCCGCGGCCCAGCGCAGCGGCGACTGCATCGTCGTGCGCGGCCCCGGCGCCGCTTCCAGCACACGCAACGCCAATTCCAGCGTCTCGGCCTGCGACCCGGCATCATGCGGCTTGCCCGCACTATTCCCTAACGGGAAGTCCGAAAACAGGAACCGTGCCACCGCCGCATGCTCTACGATGTCCTTGGCGCAGCCCATCACGACGGTAGAAATGCCGTTCGCTTCCAGGTGGCGCGCGACCAGGCTGCAGGTCTGGTGGCAGACGGGGCAGTTCGGCACCAGGATGGCCGCGTCGGCACCATCTTCCTGCACCCGGCGCAGGATTTCCGGCGCATCGGTCTCTATGGTGACGCGGTGGCTGCGATTGGTCGGCGCGCCGTGAAAGCGCGCGGCCACGCTGCCAATGCGGCCTGCGGAAGCCGCCCGGCGCAAGGCGGGAAGAGGGAACCACGTGCCGCTGTCCTCGGCGCTGGTGTGGACGCGGTCGTAGCCGATATGGGAGATGCGCAGGTCATGGTCCCGCGCGGTATCGCCGGAATACACCTGATAGAACTTGGCGCCGCCGTTATACGCGGCGCCCGGCCCCTGGTCGCCCTTGCCGGGTTGGTACGGCGCGGCGGTCGTGATGATGGCAACGCGTGCTTCTCGCAATGGTTTGCGTAGCGGCGTGAACGGCGCGGCGATGTGATGCGCCCAGCGATAAGGCGTAGTGTAGCCGATCGCCATGTAGTAATCGCGCGTGCGCTGCATGTAGGGAATTGGCGCGTCGAAATCCGGCGCGAAGCCGAGACGGCTGTCGAGATCGTCCTGGTCCATGGCAGGTCCTCCGGTACGTTGGCCACAGAATGGCGCGGATGGGCGTGAAAGGACAGGCCCGCATCCCACATCCCCAGGTTATTGCGAGGCGCGCAGCGCCGAAGCAACCCCGGTCGGAAAAGCAGCACTTTTGACCGACGTTGCTGCGGCGCTCCGCGCCTCGCAATGACATGGGAAGAGATGACCGAGGTCGCGTCGTCGCTCCGCTCCTCGCAATGACATGTGCGGGCACGTGCGCCCTACACCAACGGCTGCGCCACCTGCATCTCGCCCAGATACGCCTCGCGGATCAGCGGATTTTGCCGCAAGTCCGACGCGGTGCCCGACAGCACCACCTGTCCCGTCTGCAGCACATACGCCCGATGCGCAATCGACAGCGCCATGTTCGCATTCTGCTCCACCATGAAGATCGTCGTGCCCTGACGGTTGATCTCCTGGATGATATCGAACACTTGCTCGACGTACAAAGGCGACAGGCCCATCGATGGCTCGTCCATGCACAGCAGTTTTGGCCGCGCCATCAACGCCCGTCCCATCGCCACCATCTGCTGCTCGCCACCCGAGAGCGTTCCGGCGATCTGGTCGCGCCGTTCCTTCACGCGCGGGAACAGGCTGTAGACGCGTTCCAGGTCCTGATCGAACTCGGGACCACGATTGCGCAGATAGGCGCCCATCTCGAGATTCTCGAACACCGTCATGCGCGGGAACAGGCGGCGCGCTTCCAGCACCGGGGCAATGCCGCGGCGGACGCGTTCGGCGGTGGGCAGGCGCTCGATCGGCTGGCCCTGGTAGATCACCTGGCCGCGGGCAGGACGCACCACGCCCATGATGGTCTTCATGGTTGTGGACTTGCCGCACGCATTGCCGCCCAGCAAAGCGATGATCTCACCTTCCTCGATGGCATAGTTCACGTCCTTCAGGACGTGCAGGTCGCCGTAGTAGGTATCGACATGACGAAATTCGAGAAGCATGCCCATCAACCTCTCCCGCCCGACGCAGGGTTGGGCGAGGTTTTCATACTGTCACTCCCGCCGCTGCGGCCTGTGCGTTCCGCCCCAGATACGCCCGCAGCACTTCCTCATCCCGGCGCACTTCGTCGGGACGGCCGTGCGCAATCACTTCGCCATGGTCCAGCACATACACCGTATCGGCCAGCGTGGTGACCACATCCAGCTTGTGTTCGATCAGCAGCACGGTCAGGCCCAGCGCGTTCAGGCCCTTGATTTGCTCGGCCAGTTCCAGCGTCTCCGCCGGGTTCATGCCGGCCGTCGGTTCATCCAGCAGCAGGATGCGCGGGCGCGACGCCAGCGCGCGCGCAATCTCGATTCGGCGGCGGTTCGCATAGGACAACCCGCTCACCATCTGCATCACGCGCGGCGCCAACCGGTTGCCGAAAATCGCAAAAATTTCCATCGCCCAGATGCGCGCGGCATCCTCTTCCCGGAGCGTGCCCGGTAGGCGGAGGATTGCGCGGAACACGCCAGTGGTCAGCCGTGCATGCTGGCCGATCAGCGCGTTCTCCATCACCGTCAAATTCGTAAACAACCGCAGGTTCTGGAACGTGCGGGCGACGCCCTTGCGCAGGATCTCATGCGGCGGCAACCCCAGGATTTCCTCACCATGAAAGCGGATCGACCCCGCCTCGGCCGGTACCAGGCCGGTGATCGCATTGAACAGAGTGGACTTGCCGGAACCGTTGGGGCCAATCACCGCGACAACACTGCCGTTCGGCACCGTAATGTCCACCGCGTCCAGCGCCGTCAGGCCGCCGAACCGCACGGTGACGCCCTTCGCTTCCAGCGCCGCCGCACCGGTGCGAACATCGCCGCCCAGGCCTTGCAGCTTCAGATCCGCGAATCCGCCTCGCTGCACCACCGCATGCTGTTGGTCGAAGCTCAGCGCCGCCTGTTTGCGCACCGCCGGGATCAGTCCATCGCGGCGGAACAACATCATGCCCACCAGGATGAACCCGAAGATCAGCTCGATGGAGCGCACGAGGTCGACATGCGCCAGCCAGGGGCTGTGCACGAGCCGGCCAAACGCGTCAACCCAGCCGGTGAGATCCTCCAGCCACCAGGACTGCAACAGTTGCAGAAAGAACGCGCCGACAACCACGCCCCAAACGCTGCCGATGCCGCCGAACACGATCATGACCAGGATCATGACGGAGACCGGGAAGCCGAACATGTCCGGGGTCGCGGTCTGCAGCTTGGCGACGTAGAACACGCCGGTCATGCCGCCGAACGCCGCACCGATGGCGAAGGCCAGCAGCTTGAATCGCGTCAGGTTGATGCCCATGCAGCCGGCGGCGATTTCGTCCTCGCGAATGGCCATCCAGGCGCGGCCGATGCGAGAATCGCGCAGGCGGATGGACACGAACATGAGCAACGCCACCAGGCAGATCGCCACGTAGTAGTACGGCGTGGCATCGACACCGAAGCTCCAGCCGAACAATTGCGGGGCTGCGACGCCGTTCAGGCCGGCGGCGCCTGCGGTCAGGCTCGACCAGTTGCGCACCACGATCGGCACGATCTCGCCGAAACCCAGTGTCACGATGGCCAGGTAGTCGCCCCGCAGCCGCAGCGTGGGTGCGCCGAACAATACGCCCCAGAACGCGGCGAACGCGGCGCTGAACGGCAGTGCCAGCCAGAACGACAAGGTGAAATGCACCACGCTGCCGCTGCCGGTTTCGGCCGGCATTTGCGCGACCAGGCCGAGCCACTGGAACGGCACCCAGAACTGGCTCCAGGCCGGTTCCACCTGGAACGAGGTCAGGATGCCGTAGGTATAGGCGCCGATGGCGAAGAATGCGGCGTAGCCCAGGTCCAGCAGGCCGGCAAAACCGACGACGATGTTCAATCCGAGCGCCAGCACGGCGTACGACGCCGCGTTGGCCATGCTGTCGATGTCCGCGTCATTGTTGTGCCAGATCGGGAAGGTCACCGCGAAGGCGGCCAGGATTGCCATACCGAGCTGGCGGCGCCGCGCTTCCGGCATCCAGGACACCGGCCGTGTCAGCAGTGTCAGGGCATTGCTCATCAGTACTGGCCCCTCACGACTTGTTCGGCGCCATTCGCCCAAGCAATCCGGTCGGTTTGAACACCAGCACCAGCACCAGGATGGAGAAGATGATCACATCGGTCCATTCACCGGCGATCTGGCCGCCGAGCGCCTCGATCAGGCCGATGATGACACCGCCCAGCATCGCGCCAGGGACATTGCCGATCCCCCCCAGCACCGCGGCGGTGAAGGCGCGCAGGCCGGCGGTAAAGCCGATGATGAAGCTGGTGAAGTTATAGTAGATTCCGAAGATCAGTCCGGCCGCGCCGGCCAGCGCCGAACCGAGGAAGAAGGCCATCACCACGACCTTGTCCACTTCCACGCCCATCATGCGCGCCGCTTCCGCATCCTGCGCCGTGGCCCGCATTGCCTTGCCGATACGGCTTTTTTGCACGAAGAAGTGCAGCGCCAGCATCAGCACCACTGCCACGATCCAGATCAGCACCACGCGAAGGTCCAGCACGGCGCCCTCGATATGGTACTGAATCTGCGGCATCGGATTGGGATAGTTGAGATTCTCGGCCCCAGCCGTCAGCAGGATGAAGTTGAACAGAATATAGGAGACGCCGATGGTGGTGATCATCGCCGCCGGGCCCTTCACATTCCGCAAGGGCCGCAGGCACAGCCGCTCGATCAGCACGCCGATGATGCCGCTGCCGAGCATGGTCGCCACGAAGGCGACCAGCAACACCATCGCGAGCGGCAGACCGGTCAGGATCACGTCCTGCCCGGTCAGCCCGAACATTTGCAGCACCCACATCGCGATGAAGGAGCCGACCATGAAGACGTTGAAGTGGGAAAAGTTGATCAGTTCCAGGATGCCGTAGACCAGGGTGAACCCGAGCGCGAGCAATGCGTACATCGCCCCCAGGCTCAGCCCGTTGATCAACTGCTGCAAGAACAGTGCGGTGTCGGTCATCGGATCACGTCACCGACGGCGAAACCTGTCCCGGCGAAGCGGAGGGTGGTCGGCAATCCAGGTCTTGCTTTCCTTGCCCCGCTCAAAGCCGTCGTTGGCGGGGCCAAGCCCCGCCATGACGCACGACGCACCGAAATTGCCGCGATCACGATTGCGGCGCCACGCCGATGTACTTGTACTGCGCAATCACGTCGTCCAGCTTGGCGGATTTGTCCTGCTGGACCTGGAACACGCTGACCGTGCGGTTGGCCAGGTCGCCGTACTTGTCGAACGACACGATCCCCTGGATGGTCGGTACGTTCGCGGTCTGGATCGCATCGCGCACTGCGGCGCGCGTCACCGGCTTGCCGCTTGCGGCGACGCGCTTCACCGCATCGATGATCACCAAAGCCGCGTCATAGGCAGTGATCGAGTAATCCACCGGCGCCTTGCCGTAGGTCTGCGTGAAGGTCTTGACCCACTCCGCCGCATGCTGGTTGCCGCCGGTCAGATGGGGCGAGGCGATGGTGGCGTACCAGCCATTGGCGGCCGGAAAGCCGGCCCCGCTCAGGAACGATGCACCATAGACGCCATCGCCGCCCGCCTTGATCACGCTCGGCATGGCGTCATAGGCCTGCTTGGCCAGCTTGGTGCCCGCCTGGTCCACGCCGCCGTAGTAGATCGCCGCAGGACTCAGTGCCTTGATCTTGGTAATGATCGCGGTGTAGTCGGATGCCTTTGGATCCAGCCGGTCGCGCCCAAGCAATTTCACGCCCTTTGCGGCCGCCTGCTTCTGATAGGCGTCGGCGAGGCCAACGCCGTAAGCGCCACTGTCGTCCAGCACGTAGACGGTCTTGATGCCCAGCTTCTCGGCCATGAAATTGGCCATGTTCGGGCCCTGGTAGGCGTCTGTGGTGACGGTGCGGAAATAGATCGGCTTGCCCGACGGATCGAACTGCGCGGCGAATCTCGGGTTGGTGATGTCGGGGTTCGTTGAGCTGGGGGTGATGGTGGCGAGATCGCCCTCGCTGAGAATCGGCGCCATCGCCTTGCCGACGCCGCTCATCTGCGGTCCGATGGCGGCCATGACGCTCGGGTCGGAGACCATCTTGCGGGCATTGGTGGCGCCCTGGGCCGGGTCGTACTGACCGGCGGTGGCGGTGCCGTCGTCGAGCACCATCAGCTCGAAGCTATAGCCTGGTACTGCATTTGCCTGGTTGGCAGCGTCGAACGCCAGCTTGATGCCGTCCTCGACGAGCTCGGCGTCCTCGGCATCGGCGCCGGTCAGCGACAGGTCCA
>Ga0335075_10004819_pt1 | contig 21024 bp, 17 predicted proteins | sample Lox_Sample_24_FD_206723 | JGI IMG/M metagenome (GOLD analysis project Ga0335075, IMG submission 206723) | Soil microbial communities from Loxahatchee National Wildlife Refuge, Florida, United States - Lox_Sample_2.4 | ecosystem: Environmental > Terrestrial > Soil > Wetlands | place: USA...
ATGGCACAACGGATTGGGGCGGCGCCGGCTGCGACGGATACGGCTGCGGCACCGTGTTTGCGATCAGGCATCCCTGACGGGAAATTGGGGAAAATTGGGTCAGAGTTGTAATTCGTGCATCTTGGAGGGCCGATCGCATAGAAATCAGGGTGGGCCTTCATTTGTGAAGTCGCGACTGGCACGGTCAATGAACCCGATGCGCGAGGCGAAGCAGAGTGCGGCGATGGCGGCCACGACGAGCGCCGCGGCAGGGCTGTGGCGGGCGATGATGGCGCCGCCGGCGGCTCCGCAAACCAGTCCGCACCAAAGCGCCACATAGGGCAGGGGCGCGCGCCACGATTCCAGGCGGAGCCAGGCATGTGCGAACCCGCGCGCCGCATGCACGAGTGTTCCAGTCACATAAGTGGTCGCCATGCTGGCGCCCCCGATCAGATAGATCGTGCCGTTCTGCATGCCAAGCGCGACCGTCAATGGAATAGCCGCGAGCCAGCTCCTGCTGTCGAGCGCAATGATTCCTGCGCCGGCAAGCAGCAATGCGGCCTCGGCGAGGAACAGGAACACCTGACCGCGCCGTCCCCCGAAATGCACGATCAATTCGCCGCCGAAGACGCCCGCAACAAAGCCGAACACCACGGCGCCGAACGCCATGGCGGAAACTTGTGTCTTGCCGAACAAAGAAACACCCAGCGCCGTGCTGTTGCCGCTCATGTAGGAGACGTAAAGACCGTTCAGATGCACATAGGCGACGGCGTCCACCCAGCCCGCCAACGCCGCCAGCCCAGTTGCAAACGCGAGCCCGACCGCACGCTTTTCCTGCGGCTCGGAGTTCGACCCGCCCCGCTCATGCGGCATTATTGGCGCTGTCTCCTCCCGTCACGTCATAGGTCGCGCCGCTGACCATCGCCGCCTCATCCGACGCCAGGAACACGACCACGGGGGCGACGGATTCCGGTTCGATCCATGGTACGCCCAGCGGCGTTTTCGCGATCAATCGCTTTGCGGCTTCGCGCTCCAGATCAGCCGTCGATGCCGAAGATGACAGATCGTCGACCACCTGTTCGTAGCGTTGCCGGTGCCGCGTCAATGGGGTGTCGATGAGGCCGGGAATGACGGCATTGACGGTGATGTTGTGCTCGCCGAACTCCAGCGCCGCGGATTTCATCAGGCCGATAATGCCCCATTTGGATGCGCAGTAGGCGGCGCCGTATTTCGTGCCGTGCCGCCCTTGCGTCGACGCGCACACGATGATGCGGCCGCCGCCATTTTGCACGAGAAAGGGTGCCACGGCCCGGATCGCGTTGCAGGTGCCGGTCAGGTTGACATCGATCTGGTCGTGCCAGTCCGCGTCGCTCCATTCGAGGATCGGTTTGAAGGCCTGAATGCCGGCATTGGCAAACAGGATGTCGATCCGTCCGAACGCGTCGTGGGCCGCCTTCGCCGCGTCGCGCAATGCCGGCAGGTCGCGCTGATCGAGACGCGCCTCGCACCAGCGCCCTCCCGCGGCGACAACGTGGCGGCCGGTTTCGGCGAGTTCATCCGCAGTAGCCGGTTCGACCTCGATCGTTGCGCTCACGGGTCCGGCGATGTCGATCCCCATGACGTCAGCGCCCTCGCGCGCGAAAGCGATTGCAGTCGCCCGCCCGATGCCGCGCGCGGCACCGGTGACGATCGCGGCCTTGCCCTTGAGGCGCCTTGCGTCTCTTGTTGTTTCAATGCTGGAACGGCTGTCCCGGGATGTTTGGTTCATGTCCGCAGGTCTCCGAAGTTCGAATTTCTCATCTGCTCCGCCAAATTATACCGCATCTTATCCGGCCCTGCGGATGTAGCCGTAGGCGCGATTGCTGCGCCGATATCCGGCGGCGGCGTAGGCGGCCTTGTGCTCGTCCATCAGATCGGCATGCCGGACCGTCTCCAGATTCTGAACGCGCGCGCCGTTCTGGCCGAGAATGGCCGTTTTCACGTCGCCATCGGCCGGCCCCAGCGGCGCAAAGCCGTGCTTCTTCTGCATATCCTCGGGAATTTCGAGCCGGCGCAGCGCTTCGATCTGCCATTGCGGCGAACCGAACCAGATCGAGTCCGTGCCCCAGATCACGTGATCATGGCCCATTCCCCTGACGAGAATGCCAAGCATGGCGGCGGCGGTGTTGGGCTCTGTGACGCAACAGGCTGCAAAACTGGCGCCGATATCCGCATACACATTGCTGACGCCATGCAGCCCGGGAATATCAGCGAGATCGCTCACCCATTCCATGCGGCCGGTGTTCTCGAATTCGGCGAGTGCGATCCTCGGTTCGCCCACCCCGGTATAGCGGTAGGCCGCGTGATAGATCAGGAAATTGAGCTGCGGCCAGTCTTTGGCGGCTTTCGCCACGTCGTCAACGCGTGCGTATTCCTCGAGCCGCGGATATTTCTGCGCGTCGCTTTGCGTGTACAGGCCCTTGTGGATGGCGACGTTGCGGATGCCGGCTTTGACGAATTTCTCATAGGCCCTGTAGGCGAGTTTTTCGTCATCCATCCGCCAGGGATAGCGACAGATGTCTTTGTGCGTGTTGTCGCCGATCGTGTAGCCCTTCCAGGCATCGGGCTTGAGCGTCTCGATGCCGCGATCGATGTCGTCGAGCCAGCCGGGCTGACCCGGCGTGAAGATGAAATGCGACAGGAGGCGCCGCGAGCCGGCAAAACGGTTAATGCGCTCCCGCGCATCCGCGATCGCATCATTCGGGAGGAGCCAGTCCTTTTTTATGTCGGACGGCGCACCGGACAGCGCGGCGATCTTCGTGTCGCTGTCGAACCACATCTCGCGGAGATAGGTTCCGAGATGAAGATCGTTCAGAGTCGCGGGCCGGTCCGGCAATTCCGGATTTTCGCCCGTTCGTCGCGTCCTCTCACGGAGCTGCGCGAAAGATTCCAGTCCGGGGCCGGCATCGTCGCGGATGAAATGGGTGTGCAGGTCGACAATGAACTGGCCCGACAGCGCATCCGCGCGCGCCTTTGCCGCGTCCGGCACCGCGGCTTCGGCCGGATCGACCTCGAACAAAGGGCCGTAAACCGCGTTCATGGCGGCAAACGCCGCGGCCATTCCGGCCGCGCTGGCGAGGAAGTGCCGGCGTCTCATTCCGTGCCGGCGGGCGAGCGTTTCCGCCGCCGCCTTGATCCTTGCCTCGACCTCCTTCTGTTGCGCTGTCTGGCCGGCCGGCATGAACTCGCCGTTTGAAACAAGCTGTGTCGGAACCGGGGAAGGAAACATGTCGGCTGCGCGTTCCAGCCGTTCCAGTTCCTCCGGCGTGAGATATTCGCTCATGGATGTCCCTCGCGATTCGTGAGGTAACGTCATGCGACGGGGTCCGTTCACCAGCCCGGTTGTTTGCGATTCTGCCGGGTGCTCGGAAAAAAGCCCGCAAGAGCGCAGAATTTGGACTATGCCGGCACGCCACCGCCTGTTAGCGTCCCGGCCTCCGGCCGCTGGGGGGCGGCAATCCGGCACACGACCGGAACGAGGGCAGCCGGCACAACATCAATAGGCGGAATATCCGCTCATCAAGGGGTAATAACATGAGTGAGAATACAACAAGGGTAACCGGACGGGGACGACCTGACTGCAGCCGTGCGAACGGACGCGCGCGCCGCATGGCATGGGCGCTGGCGCTGTGCAGTGCTTGTGCTTTCGCCGGTTCGGCGGCTGCACAGACAGGCTATGTCGGCATTCTGGGCGGCGGGCCGATTTACAAGCAGGTTCCGAAAAATATCGGCGAACTCAAGAAATCAGGGTTCAATGAACTGATCGTCTGGAGCGTCGAGGTCAGCAGCACGGGCGATCTGAACCTGAACGGAGAATTCCCGCTGACATCGGACGGCGCCTATATCGGGAACCAGACCTACCCCAATTTCGCCGCCGATCTGAAGAAGATCAAGAAGGGCACGGTCACGCGCGTCACCTTGAGCATCGGCTCGTCCAACTATGGCGACTGGGAGAATATCAAGGCGCTGGTCGATGCGCAGGGCACCGGAAAGAACAGCATTCTCTACAAGGATTTCGCCGCGCTGAAGAAAGCGCTGCCGCTCGACGCAATCGATTTCGACGACGAGAACAGCTATGATTCATCGTCAACGATTGCATTCGCGGTGATGCTCGGCAAGCTCGGCTATCATGTCACCATGAATCCGTACACGAATTCCAGCTACTGGACCTCGGTGGTATCGCAAATCAACGAACAGAGTGCCGGCCTGGTGGACGGGATCCATTTGCAGACCTTTGCCGGAGGAGACGGCAACAGTCCCTGCTCATCGGAGTGGGATTTTGGCAGCGTGCCGGTTTTCCCCGGTCTCTCAGACCAGACCTCGGCGCCGCCCTATAAGTCGCCGACCGAGGCGGAAGCGGCGCTGGCGAACTGGCATTCGCAATGCGGCATCATTGGCGGCTGGCTGTGGATTCTCGACCAGATCGTAGGCACCAAACAGGTGCATCAATACGGCCAGGACATGACCAAGGGTGTCGAGTAAACGCCGCTTCGGCGGTCCCGCGGCCCGGTGTTGTTGAGCGGGCCGCGGGACCACTGAGTTGCTGGACCCGCGAAGAACACAAACAGCACGAAGAATGATCTCGCGCGACCCGCGCCTTACTTCTTGGTGTCCTTCGTGTTGTTTGTGGTGAATTGGATTTTTGGTATTGGGATTGCCGGGCGGATGGCTTAGGTTATTCGCCGGGATGTCAGGGGACTCGGGCGTCGCTCTTTTTGAGGAGACGAACATGGGTCCTCGTCAATTCTTCGCCGCGCGCCTTGCGGTTATCGGGTCATTCTCGCTTGCACTCGCGTCCGGATCGGTTCTGCAGCCTGCGTCCGCCGCTGAAACGGCCCAGGCTTCATCTCCGTGCAAGGGCGACAATGGCGGCCTGACGCTCTCGCCGGGATTCTGCGCGACGATTTTCGCCGACAATCTTGGCCATGTTCGTCACATGGCCGTAGCAGCCGACGGCACGCTCTACGCCAATAGCTGGAGCGGACGGTATTTCCGAAATCTGCCGCCTCCACCGCCGGGCGGCTTCCTCATCGCGCTCCGGGACACCAACGGTGACGGGAAAGCTGATGTCATCAGGCGTTTCGGCGTGACCGTCCAGGATGGCGGCACGGGCGGCAGCGGCATCGCGCTCTACAACGGCGCCATTTACGCGGAAGAAAACAGCCGCATCCTGCGTTACGCGCTTGCGCCCGGCGAGATGGTTCCGACTGCCCTGCCGACCCTCGTCGTCTCGGGGCTGACGCTGGTCGGCGATCACCCGATGCACCCATTCATCATCGACCCGAAAGGCCGGTTGTTCCTCGACGTCGGCTCGGCGACGAATTCCTGCCAGCGCGAAAATCGCATTGCCGGCTCGCCGGGCCTTTCGCCCTGCACCGAAAAGGAAACGCGTGCCGGCACCTGGCTCTATGATGCAAACAAATCCAACCAGGTGTTTTCGCCGACCGAACGTTATGTCTCGGGATTGCGAAACGGCGAAGGCTTCGCGTTCGACACGGAAGGGCGCCTGTTCGCAACGATGCATGGCCGCGATCAGCTGTTCCAGAACTGGCCGAAGCTTTACACGGCGGACCAAAGCGCGGCATTGCCGGCCGAGGAACTCGTCATCGAGGAGCGCGGCGCCGATTACGGTTGGCCCGAATGTTATTACGACCAGATGCAGCGAAAGCTCGTGCTGGCGCCGGAATATGGCGGCGATGGCGGCAAGAAAGTCGGCGTTTGCGCCGACCGCCGCAGGCCCATCGCCGCGTTTCCGGGTCACTGGGCGCCGAACGATCTTCTCATCTATCACGGCAACAAATTTCCTGCCGGCTATCGCGGCGGCGCCTTCATCGCCTTCCATGGTTCGTGGAACAGGGCGCCCGATCCGCAGCAGGGCTACGATGTCGTGTTCCAGCCGCTTTCCGACGGCAAGGCCTCCGGTCCGTTCGTTGTTTTCGCGGACGGCTTTGCAGGCGCCTACAAGGATCCGGGCAGATCGGCGTTCCGGCCGACGGGACTGGCCGAAGCACCCGACGGATCGATCTATGTCGCCGATGACAAGCACGGCCGTATCTGGCGTATCACCTATGACGGCAACGGGTCGGACCAGGTGGCGTCGGCTCCGCCGGCAGCGGTCGCAGCGAACGCTTCAGGCAATCCATTGCCGCCGGAGGGTATCCATCCCCATGCCGGTGCGCTGCCCGTGCCGCCGGGCGCAACAATCGCGCAGGTGCAGCTTGGCGACCAGATTTTCCACGGCAAGGTGGCCTCCGGCACCTGCAGCGGCTGCCACGGCGAAGATGCCGGCGGCAGTCCGCAGGGGCCGCCGCTCAACAGCGGTCACTGGCTGTGGAGCGACGGAAGCCTCGCCGGCATTCGCCATACGATCGAGATCGGCGTGCCGCACCCCAAACAATATCAGGGCGTGATGCCGCCGCTCGGCGGCGCGCCGCTCTCACGGGCCGATCTCGATGCCGTCGCCGCCTATGTCTGGTCGGTGGGGCATGCGCGCAATCAGTGATGCGGATTTGTTCCAACCGGCTGTGAAAGCCTGCAAAGGGAGTCATCGATGTCATATCCGGATGATCCGTTGTTCGACATCTCCGCTGCCGCCGGGCACGAGGAAACCAGCAGGCGGACAGTCCTTCTTGCTTCGCTTCTCGCGAGCCTGCCGCTCGGCATGGGCTCGGCCCGGGCCAGCGCAATAAATCCTTCAGAAACAACCGTCACGCTCCCCGACGCCATTCAGTTTGTTCCGTGGAGCGGCGGACCTCCCGAAAGCGGGGACATGGCGCGGCTGTATGGCGATCTGAACCAGCCGGGTCCCTATCTCGTCTTCATGAGATGGCATCCCGGTTATTTCAGCGCTCCGCATAGCTATCGGACGGACAGGATTTCGGTGGTCGTTTCCGGAACCTGGTGGGTCAACAGCGGCGCCGATTTTGATCCCGCACATGCCGTGCCGGTGCCGGCGGGCGGATTCGTGCTGCGCCACGCGCACACACCGCATTACGACGGCGTGCCGCACAACGAGAAGGAACCGGCCGTGATCGCGCTGTTCGGAACAGGTCCTGTCGATTTCCGGCTTGTCGACCCCAACAAGCCACCCTGGCGGCGGGTGTGATCCTTATCCGGCTTGCAACGACGGCACGACTACCAGGCCGCCCCATCCCGTCAGGCTCTCCACACGTCGGGCCGAAGTAGCGCGGCTCAGGCGCTTTCCGGCGGGGCCATGAATTCGGGGCCGATCGGGCGGGGTATTTCTTCGACGAGGATTTTCTCGATCTCCGCCTTGGCTGCGTCGTCCAGCGACCATCCGCTTACGCCATCCACGGCCTCGAGTTGATCGGGCCTGCGCGCGCCCCAGAGCGCGGCCGTGATTCCGGAATCGAGGCCGAAACGCACCGCCAGATCGATGATGCTCTTGCCGTAGCGTTCGTCCGCAAATTTCTTTAGTCGCGTGACGGCCTTCAGATATTGCTCGAAATAGGGCGGTTGAAATTTGGGATCCTTGAGGCGCAGATCGTCGCCGTCGAAATGCGTCGCGGGTCCGATGCGGCCGGAGAGGAGTCCGCGGCACAGCGCGCCGTAACCCAGCGTCGCAATTCCGTGCGCGCGGCAATAGGGAAGGAGTTCGGACTCGGCCGCGCGCTCGAACAGATTATAAGGCGGCTGCAGGACATGCAGCGGCGCGGCCTTGCGGAATTCGTCCATCTGGGCGACGGAAAAATTGCTGACGCCGATCGCGCCGATCTTTCCCTGTTCGAAAAGCCGGCGCATCGCATCGGCGGTCTCGGCGATCGGCGTTTTCGGGTCCGGCCAGTGAACCTGATAGATATCGATGTGGTCGGTGCGGAGCCGTTTCAGGGACGCTTCAACCTCAAACATGATCCGTGCGGGCGCCGCATTGCGGAACGGTTGTCCGTCTTTCCAGTCGAGCCCCACCTTCGTCGCGATGATGGCCGAGTTGCGCAGGCCCGCTTCCGCCAGCGCCTTGCCGACCATCTCCTCGGAATGGCCAAAGCCGTAAACAGGCGCCGTATCGACGAGCGTGATGCCGTGGCCGAACGCGGCCTGGATGGTCCGGATCGCCTGTTTCTCATCGCTGCCTCCCCACATCCATCCACCAATTGCCCATGTACCCAGCCCTACCCGCGAAATCTTGAGAGGAGTTCCAGCGACAGCCGCAAGTTCCATATGGGCTGTTTTTGTTTTCGCGGGCGCGCTCATGGTTCACCTGTCTGCTGGCTAAGAGGAAACTACGCCGGGTGCCGGCAGTCCGTCCACAAGCGTTCCCCGTTACATTCCGAGGGCTGTCGCATATGCAGCGACAAGAAACCTGCATCGGCATGGTGCGTCCTTTCGACGGGCTCAGGATGAAGAGAAACGTACTTGCACTGGCAGTTGTGGCAGAAAGGTTTCCCTCATGCTGAGCCCGTCGAAGCATCATGCTGAGCCCGTCGAAGCACGCAAAATGCCGGTCCCAGGCCGGGCCGCACGACGACAGATGCGATAGCCCTGGTTTCATCCCCGGGGGTCCATACCATCGATGCAAACGTCATGGACGCAGATATGTCTGTCCGGCCAAATTCTCGCAATCGTTCATTCGACAACAGGGCGCGCATTGAACCAGAGCCCGAAAACGATTGCCCCGGCGAGGCCGATGGCCGCGGCGAGGACGAAGGCGGCGGTGTAGGTTCCCGTAACATCCACGAGCCAGCCGGTTACGGCGACGCCGATGATCCCGGGAATCTGGCCGATGCTATTGCTGAAGCCGACAAGCAAACCGCAATGTCGCGGAGCGACGTCGAGAATTCCCGCCGCAAAGCCGCACCAGGTGAATCCAAGGGTAAACATCGCGCCGGTCATCAGTAGGAGCGCCAACGCGGGCGTATGCGCGCCGCGCATGGCGAGCAGCAAGAGCCCGGAAAGAATGAGCCCGCCGCATTGCATGATCTTGCGCACGCGCGTGATGCTCATTCCGCTCTCAATCATGCGATCCGACAGCGAACCGCCGACATTCATCGCCACGGCCATTGCGAGCCATGGGCCGGCGGAGAACAGGCCGGCATTTGCAATGCTCAGTCCCTGGACGTCACGGAAATAGCTCGGCAGCCACGCCAGCAACACATAATGCGTCCACGCGCCGGCAAACTGGCTGATGACGATCGCCAGCACCGGCGGGCTCAACAGCAGCTGCCGCCACGGCAAGGATTCGCTCTTGGCATTGTGCGCCGGCCGAATGGATTGAATGAGATCGCGCTCCGCCACGCCAAGACGCGGATCCGATCGCGGATCGTTGCAGACCTGCCAGAACCAGATCAGCATCCAGACGAGGCCCGCAAGCCCGAAGACATAGAAGGGCGCGGGCCAGCCATAGCGGGTGACGAGCCAGCCCGAGGCTATCAATCCGATCACGGTGCCCAGCGGGATTCCGCTGACGAATCTGCTCGACGCGCGCGTGCGCTCGGTCCGGGGTATCCAGCGGCCAAACAATTCGTAGGTGGCAGGAAACAAACCCGCCTCGCCCATTCCCATGCCAATCCGCGCGGCGATCAAAACGGAGATCGAAAGCATTGCGGCGAGCGGAGTGAGAAGCGTGAAACAAGACCAGATGAGCACGGCGGACCCGGCAACGCGTTTGCCGCCATAACGGGTCGCGATCACGCCCGCGGCGAACATGCACAGCATGTAGCCGACAAAGAACGCCGACAGCACGAATCCTTTCTCGGTCTGCGTCCAGCCGAAATGTTCCTTCATGGCGACAGCGGCGACGGAGATGTTGACGCGATCCGTGTAGGCGATGACGCAACCGAGAAAAGCGAGCGCGACGAGCACATGCCGTCTCGACCATGCGCCAGTCCCGCTCACGCCCACGGCATGAGCATCGCTCCGAACGTCCAATGGATTCCCCGTCGTCCTATGCCCCGGACGGGATGGGTACCACTCTTATCGCGTATAGGCGAATTCGCGCTTCTTCAGGTTGCGGCGCGGCGGACCCGGCTGCAAACCAAGCCACCGTCGGCTTTATCACTGGCTCTCGAGAATCTTGAGCTTGGTGCCTTCGCCGCCGCCAAGGATGGAGCCGTCGGTGAGAAGCAGCGTGGCGCCCGGCGTCAGCGCGGCAATCAGGTTCCGGTAGAACTCGGGCGGAATCACGATGTCCCGCTGGGGAGCGATGTCCAGAGGCCGCCCGAGCTCGGCCTCGTGACCCGGCAGGCCGATGTAGAACCATTTCTCCTTGCCGGACGGATCGAAGCCGGTGAACTCCGCGGCCCGCGTGCCGACGATTCTGCCTGCGGGAATTTGAACCCTTGCCCGGCCGATGATGATGCCGTTGCGCACCACGATGACGTGCTGGTCCGCGCCGCTCACCAGAATGGTGACCGGTCCGGAAGGCGAAAGCTGCGGCTGCCAGCGGAATTGCTCTCCCGGCGCGAGTCCGCCGGCGGGCGAACGTCCCGGGACTCCAACATCCGGGATCGCCGCATGCGGTTCGATAAAAGTCTGAAGCGCGGGCGTCTCATCGGTAATAACGACGGTCATTCCCTTGGTAGTTGCCTGAAACAGCGCCTCCGAAAATGCCAGCGGCAGCCGCACACAGCCATGCGAGGCGGGATGGCCGGGCAGATTGCCGGCATGCATGGCGATCCCGTCCCATGTCAGGCGCTGCATATAGGGCATCGGCGCATTGTTGTATTTGTTCGAGTGATGGTCCTTTTCCTTCTGAAGGATTGTGAACACGCCGGTCGGCGTTTCCTTGCCGGGCTTGCCTGTCGAGACCGTGCTCGCGCCGATGCGGACGCCGTTGCGGTAGACATAGGCGCGCTGCGCGCGAAGATTGACGATGATCGTCATCGGTCCCTGCGGCGCCAGCGCCGGATGCCAGATGAACTCGCCGGGTTTCAGACTGCTGACATCGGCTTCGGCAACGGAGGATTTGCTCGCGCCGGAATTGGCGAGAACGGGCGCTGCCGCGGTCAGGAAAAGAAACGCGCAGGACGTAACAAGATATTTCTTCATTGCTGAATGGCACACGGTCTTCGTCACCTGTTTCAACCTGTCGCTGGTCAATGCCCGGGAATTCCGAGCGCTGCAAGATCGTCGACCATGTCGATATCCGCAAGCGTGCCATCGTCGGATGGAATGAGCACCGCCCCCTTCAGCAGCGCGCCGGCGCCGTGATCGCCGGTCAGGCCTTCAAGTGCGTCGAACCAGTTTCGGCCGAACAGGGCAGGCGGACAGGCATGACGGGCCATCGAGCCGACAATGGACGATTGGTCCTGGTAGGCTGCCAGTAATCGCCCGATATGCGCCGCGGTCACGAACGGCATGTCGGCAAGCGCGATCAGGATCGCATCCACATGGTGCTTGCGCGCGGCTGCAATTCCAATTCGGATTGAATGACTGAGGCCCGACGACGGCGTGTAATTCCGCACGACCGAAAATCCGATGCCCGCATAGTCGACAGAGTTTTCCGAAACCACGGCGAGATGCGCCGCAAAAGAAATGGACAACAGCGTCTTCGCGGCATGCAGGCCGAGCGGCATTTCGTTCAGCTTATATGCGAGTTTGTCGGTTTGACCGAACCGGATCGAGCGGCCGGCAGCGAGCAGGACTGCAGCGACACGCGATGAAGCAATCACGGCATTTGCTGCGAAAGTGCGCGCACCATGCCGGCGGCAATCGAGAGCGCAATCTCGGCGGCGCCATTGGCATGAAGATCGATCCCGGCCGGACCCTCGATCCTTGCCAGTGCGGATGGCTCGACGCCGGCGCCGCGGAGCCGCTCCAGCCTTGCCGCGTGGCTGCGCCGCGAACCCAGCGCGGCGACGTAGCCGGTGGGCGCGGCAAGCGCCGCAATCAGCGCGGGATCGTCAATCTTGGTATCGTGGCTCAGCGTCACGACCGCCGTCGCCGCATTCGGCCGCAGAGACTTGATTGCTTCATCCGGCCAACGTCCGTCGCGTATCGCGCCGGGAAAACGCTCCGCGGTCAAAAGATTTGGCCGCGGATCGATTACGATCGGCGTGAGCCCAAGGGTAAGTGCAATGTCTGTCAGCGCCTGTGCGATCTGGACGGCCCCGACAATGATCAGCCGGCGTGGAGGCAGATAGAAGTTGACGAACACGTTCTCGCTATTTTTTTCGTGGATTGTGCTTAGTCCCGTTGTCAGATCAGTATATACGGCGATCGGCTGCCCGGCCGCGCGGCTATTGTCGATCGCGTCGAACAGTCCCGGCGAAAAGGCGGTCGCGGCTACGGGCTGAATCAGAATTTCAATACTGCCCCCGCAGGACAATCCGACCTCCCAGGCCGAACCATCTGTAACGCCGTATCGCCGCATGGCGGTCGAATCCGATGCGATCGCCTCCGCGGCAGCGACGTGGACATCGTTCTCCACGCAGCCGCCGGAGACCGATCCTGCGGATCTGCCATCGACATGGACGAGCATGTGGCTGCCGCGCGGACGGGGAGCCGAGCCCCATGTCGAGATCACTGTGGCAATCGCCATTGGCGCCCCGGCCCATCTGCGATAGGCGCGGAAGACGTCGTCATTGTCACTCGTCCCGTTGTAACGATGCCGGTTCAAATCTGCTACGCCGGGATTCATTTCAACAATCCTGCGGAAACGTCCTCGGGAATCGGGATTGCGCACCCTCGTTGCGGTGCCCAGCCATTATTAGTTCGCTCTCGCGATCCTGACATAAGGAGACACGCGCAACAAGGCGGCAACCACCGTCGCCGGGCGGCAGCACCATTTGGCGCAAATGGGCGGGACCGGATATGAACGCCATGGCGGCGGCAAACAATCTGGCATAAGCTCGCTCGCCCGCATGGAGGGGATACCATGCCGATCGAATTGCGCATCAATGGGGAGACGAAAACCGTCGACGTGCCCGCCGACATGCCGCTGCTCTGGGTGCTGCGCGATGTGCTCGGCCTTACGGGCACGAAGTTCGGTTGCGGTATCGCGCTCTGTGGCGCGTGCACCGTCCATGTCGACGGCAAGCCTGTGCGGTCCTGCCTTCTGGCGGCAAGCGCTGTGGGCAACCGGGCCATCACCACGATCGAGGGGATAGGCGCCACGCCGGCCGGCGCCCGGGTCCAGAAGGCCTGGCTTGATGTCGAAGTCATCCAGTGCGGCTATTGCCAGTCCGGCCAGATCATGTCGGCCGCGGCGCTCCTGGCTACGACGCCCAATCCCGACGATTCCGATATTGATGCGGCGATGTCCGGGAACATCTGCCGTTGCGGCACCTATGTGCGAATCCGCGAAGCGATCAAGCGCGCCGCAAAAGCGCGCGAGATGGTGGGAGAGCGCTCATGAGAACGGCCGTTTCACTTGCGCCGTCGCGTCGCTCGATGCTGCAGGCGGGATTGGCGGGCGGTTTTGTGCTTGCGTTTCATCTGCCCGTCGCGGCGGCACCGGTTCCCAATGACAGCGAAGGCGTTCCGCCGGAGCCGGGTCCGTTTGCACCCAATGCATTCATCCGCATAGACCCGGCAGGCAAGACCACGCTCGTGATGCCCCAGGTGGAGATGGGGCAGGGCGTCTACACCGCGCTTGCCATGATCCTCGCCGAGGAGTTGGACGCGGACTGGAATGCCATCGCGCTCGAGCCTGCTCCGGCCAACGAGAAACTTTACGCCAACCCGATGCTTACGGTGCAGGCGACGGGCAATTCCAATTCCGTCCGCGCCTTCTGGATGCCGCTGCGCAAGGCCGCCGCGCAATCGCGCGCGCTGCTGGTCGCGGCGGCGGCGGCGCAATGGAACGTGTCTCCCGATAGCTGCACGACCGGGAGCGGCAAAGTTTTTCACAAGGCAAGCGGCCGGACGCTTACCTATGGCGAACTGGCCTCGCGCGCGAAGGGAACGCCGCCCGCCAATCCGCCGCTGAAGCAGCCCAAGGATTTCCGTTTCATCGGCCGGCCGATGAAGCGCCTCGACACGCCGGCAAAGACCGACGGCAAGACCATCTATGGCATCGATGTCATCCTGCCGGGGATGAAATTTGCAACGCTGGCCGCGAGTCCGGCTTTCGGTGGAAAAGTTACACATGTCGACGATAGCGCCGCGAAGAAAATACCGGGCGTGCAGCAGGTCGTGGTGCTCGACGATCTCGTCGCCGTCATCGGCGATCACATGTGGGCGGCGAAGAGCGGGCTCGACGCGCTCGATATCGAATGGGATCCGGGGCCGAACGGCCATGTCGATTCCGCCCTGATCCGCGCTGATATCGCAAAGGCAAGCGAGCAGGGCGGGCTTGTCGCCAGGAAGCGCGGCGATGCCGACAGGGCGCTTGCCGAGGGCGACAAATTCGAAGCGCATTATGAAATGCCCTTCCTCGCCCACGCCACCATGGAGCCGATCAATTGCACGCTGCATCTCACGAAGGACTCCTGCGAGATCTGGATCGGCACCCAGATCATGGCGCGCGTGCAGGCGACGGCGGCGTCCGTGGCGGGCCTGCCGCTCGAGAAGGTGATCGTACATAATCACATGCTCGGCGGCGGCTTCGGACGCAGGCTCGAGCCCGACATGGTGGTGAAAGCCGTTCGCGTGGCCAGGCATGTCGACGGCCCGGTGAAATTCGTCTGGACCCGCGAGGAGGACATCCAGCACGATCTCTACCGTCCGCTCTACTATGACCGCCTGACGGCGACGGTGAAAGACGGCAAGATAGATGGCTGGCGCCATCGCATCACCGGATCGTCGGTGGTGGCCCGCTGGCTGCCGCCCGCTTTCACCGGCAATCACAATATCGACTTCGACGAGGTCGACAGCGCCATCGACGTGCCTTACGCGATTCCCAATCTGGTCGTCGAAGCGGTGCGGTGCGAACCGCCCGGCGTGCCGACGGGCTTCTGGCGCGGCGTCGGTCCAAACAACAACGTCTTCGCCATCGAGAGCTTCATCGACGAGCTCGCGCACAGGGCCGGCAAGAATCCGGTCGAATTTCGTCGCTCCATGCTGACGAATACGCCGCGCCTGCTTGCCGCGCTCGATCTCGCGGTCGAGAAATCGGGCTGGGGATCGCCACTGCCGCCGCGCCACGGCCGCGGCGTTTCGGTGCAGATATCCTTCGCGAGCTTCATTTCCACGGTCGCGCATGTGGAAGTCGATGAAAGCGGAAACGTCAAACTGCACCGTCTCACCACGGCCGTCGACACCGGTCTCGCCGTCAACCCCGACACCATCGTCGCCCAATTGCAGGGCGGCATGATCTTCGGCGCGACCGCGGCGCTCTTCGGCGAGATCACCATCAAACACGGCCGCGTGGAGCAGTCGAATTTCAACAATTACCGCATGCTGCGGATCGACGAAGCGCCTTCCATCGACGTGCACCTGATCAAGAGCGCCGAGCCGCCCGGGGGAATCGGCGAAACGGGGGTGACCACGGTCGTGCCCGCCATCCGGAACGCCATCTATGCCGCGACCGGAATTCCGCTCCGGCGCATGCCGGTTGATCGTGACGTGCTTGCGGGGAGGAAACAGGCATGAGCCGGCTCTCGCGCATTGTTCTCATCATCGTTGCGATAGTTGTCGTTGCGGGTATCGGATTGTTTGCCTGGATTGTTTCCGGTCCCGGTCCGGTCGATTTCGCCGGCGGCGGGAAAGTCGCGCTGGCCGACTATCACGCGGCCGATCCGGCCGGCGTTCCCCCCTCACTTGCGAATGCGAGCATCGTCAAGCGCGGCGAATATCTGGCCCATGTCGCAGATTGCGTCGAATGCCACACCGCCAAGGGCGGGCACGACTATGCCGGCGGCTTTGCCTTCACGCTGCCCTTCGGCACGCTCTATTCGACGAATATCACCCCCGACAGGGATACCGGCATCGGCAATTACAGCGACGCCGATTTTCTCAATGCCGTGCATCGCGGCATCCGCCGCGACGGCCAGCCGCTTTATCCGGCGATGCCGTTTGCGTCTTATACGTACATGACCGATTCCGATGCGCTGGCGATCAAGGCCTATCTGTTCAGCCTTGCGCCCGTGCACGCACCGCAGCGCGCAAACGGGCTCGCTTTTCCCTTCAACCAGCGCTGGCTGGTGGGCATGTGGTCGTGGTTCTTCAACGCGAATACGCGCTTCGAGCCCAATGCCGGCCGCAGCCCGGCCTGGAACCGCGGCGCCTATCTTGCCGAGGCGCTCGCCCATTGCGGCGAATGCCACACGCCCCGCAACCTCGCTTTCGCGCTCGACAACCGGCGCAAATTCTCCGGGGCACTGACCGGTGGCTGGAAGGCCTATAATATCACCAGCGACCGCGATACGGGCGTCGGCGCCTGGAGTGATGCGGATCTTTTCGCCTATCTCGCCGAGGGTCATGCGACGGGGCACGGTACGGCGAGCGGACAAATGGGCGAGGCGGTCGACAACGGCTTTGCCTATGCGAGCGCGGACGACATTCGCGCCATCGTCACCTATGTACGCAGCGTGCCCGCGATCTCTTCGCCCGGTCTGCCCGCCACGCTCGCGCCGCCCGCGCCGGCGTCGCCGAAACAGGGCGTCATCGCCGACGCCTTCGGCAAACATATCTTCGAGGGCGCCTGCGCCGCCTGTCATGGGTGGACGGGCCGGAGCCCGATCTCCCCCTTCGCGACGCTGACCGGTGCGCGCGCGGTAAACGATCCCAGCGCTGTCAACGTGGCGCAGATCGTCATTTCCGGCACGCGGCGCAAGACACCGTATGGCGTGATCTCCATGCCGGCCTTTGGCGCGAGCTTCTCCAATTCCGAGATCGCCGCCGTGGCCAATTACGTCACCGCCCGCTTCGGCACGCAAGGTTCATCTCTCACGGAGAAAAACATCGCCGACCTCCGCCGCCAGACCGCGCAGCCGTGATTTGTTCCATACTTTGCGGAATGAGGGCGAAAACGGGCATTGCTGCGATCAGGAAAACAAACGCGCCGGACGCGACGAGATATTTTCTCATTGCATCTCCCCAGGCTCCTCTCCGGGCATCCCGCAGGCAAAGAAAGCGTGCATGCGCAAGCCCAAGGGGCTTGCGCATGCGCTGTGGCGGTTAGTGTTTGGCTGTGATGCGGAACACCGTTCCCGAACCGGCGGAGTCACCGCCATAAAACGTCGTGCCGTAAAGATCGCCGTCCGCGCCCAGCAGCAGGCCTGCTTCCGGCTGCGAGCCGTCCGGGGAGTCCTGGAAGGTATGAAGCACGTTTTCCGTCCAGCTGCCTCCCCTTTGCGGTGACAGTTCGAACACAACTCCGTTCTTGGCCGTGCCGCCGGTCTGCGTCGTACCATACAGATCCCCGGATGCATCCATCACCAGCCCGGAATAAGCGGGCGAGCCGCCATTGGGCGAGAAGTCGAAACTGTAGATCACGTTTTCCGTCCAGGATTGCTGCCCCTGCGCCGGCGGGCTTACCTCGAAGACGGCACCATAGCCGATGCTGCCGCCGGATTCCGTTGTACCATAGAGGTTTCCCGCGGCATCCATGATCACGCCCATGCGCGGCTCGTTGCCGTCATCGGACGCGTCGAAGCTGTGCAGCACCGTTTCGGTCCAGGTCTCGCCGGAAACGGGCGGCGACAATTCGAATACGACGCCATTGCCGGCATTGCCGCCATTCAGCGTCGTGCCGTAGAGATTGCCGGCACTGTCGAAGATCAGCGTGCAATAGGGATAGCCGCCATCGGCACCGTTGGTGAAATCGTAGAGAACCACTTCCTGCCACTTGCCTTCTGCGTCCGGCGAAAAGCGGTAGATCAGGCCGGCTCCCGACGTGCCGCCATAGCCGGCCGCGCCATAGAGCGCGCCGTCAGGCCCGAACACCAGCGTGCCATGCGGCGTGCCGCCATCCTTTTTGCCCGTGAAGCGATGCAGCACCGCCTCCTTCCACTTGCCGCCGGTTTCACCCGGAGCAACAAGTTCGAACACCGTTCCGGCGTCGTTGATGCCGCCCTCCGACGTGGTCCCGTACAGATTTCCCTGCGTGTCGAAAATGACGGAAGAGTCGGGATAGATCCCGTCCTTCACATTCGTGCTGAAGCGATGCAGCACGGTCTGCTTCCATTTCTTTCCTGTCACGGGCGGGCTGAGTTCGAACACGGTGCCATTGCCGTCCGGCGCACCGGTATAGGTCGTCCCATAGAGATTTCCGGCCGCGTCGCTGGTCAGCGCTGCGCGCGGGCGCGCGCCCTTGGCGACATTGACGAAGGTATGAATGATCCTGAACGAATCCGCTGCCGCGGGCCCGGCGCACAATACGAGCGCAGAACAGGCGGCGAGGAGGCAGGCATTGCGTGAACGCATGAATTTCTCTCCTGATGTTGAACGGGCGCGGGGCTTGTCGGAACAAAAGGCTTACCCCGCCCTGGCTCGCGTGAGCCGGGCGATGGCTGGTGCCGCGACAGGGATCAGGCCCTGACCCCACCGTGTAACGGGCATTTACCGCCCGGTTTTTCAGAGTCTACCCGCTGTCTCGGTGAATTGCCACCGATTCGGCCGTTCAGGTTTTCTGAACGAGCATCATCCGGAGATTCCGCGTGAGTTCGGCGTCAGACCCCGAAATCCCACTCCGCCGCCATCTTCCTTGCCGCGAACTGACCGAATGCTTCCGCGAGTTGCGCCGCGTCCACGGCGCTGGGGCTGGCGCAATGGCGGCATCCGAAATCTCATTCGTATCGCCGACGGCCCACGCGATCTAGTTGGGGAGCGGAGCTCAGCGCGCCGGACGCGCGTGCTGGCGCGGGCAAAGCCTGAGTTACAGCGGCGGTGGTCGTGACGGGCAATCTTCGCGCCGCTAAGGTGCCCGGCCATGCGCTTTCGCCGTCCGTTCGATCCAATGCCTTTCAAGATCGCAATGGGGTTCCTTGCGGTCATCTTGGGCATGCTGGCATTTTGGAGCATCTGGGGCTTTCCCGCGCCGTGGAATGGTCGGGGAATAGGGCAAACGGCTGAATGTGCCGTGTTCGACTACGGTTGCGCTCGGTATTTGCCGCCGTCCCGTCAGAATACGATCAAACCGAGGTAGCCCTTCGTGCCCGCATCGTCACGAAACGATTTCACCACGCAGACACAGCCGGGAAATGTAGTTCGTGTCCCGGGATTTGTAGATGTCGGAGAATTTTTGAGTCGAGGTAAGGGACCCGGCCCACCCCGCCTTGGTGTTTCGATCTTCGAAGGCGGACCTTCAGATTTTGAAACTTTTCGATTTGATGCACAAGCTGGCGTCATCCGCGGGGGACCGCGGTTGGACAGCATTGCAGGCGCGGGTGTAAACTCTGAGGGTAAACAAGATGCCGTTGTCATGACTAACAGCTTTATTTTCGAAGTACCTTCGGAACGAAGTTCGGAAGTTCGGGGTCAGAGTTGCAGCTCGCGGGGATTTGCCTATGCTGACGGCCGGAACCTGGCAGGAAGGCGCATGGCGCGGCGGAAGCGGTTTTTTCTCGGCGGTCAGCCGCTGCATGTGATCCAGCGCGGCAACAACCGGCAGGCGGTGTTTTTCGCCGAGACCGATTATGCGCAATATATCGGCTGGCTCGCCGAGGCCGCCCGGGAATACGGTCTCGCCATTCACGGCTATGTGCTGATGACGAACCATGTGCATCTGCTCGCGGCGCCGGCGGACGCGGACAGTCTCTCCCGCACGATGCAATCGCTCGGCCGCCGCTATGTGCGCTATGTGAACGGCCGCCACGGACGCTGTGGGAAGGGCGCTTCCGCGCCGCGCCGGTCGACACCGACGCCTATTTTTTCGATTGCTGCCGATATATCGAACTCAATCCGGTGCGGGCGCGGATGGTCGCACGCGTCCGCGACTGGCGCTGGTCGAGCTATCGCACCCACGCGCTCGGCGCGGCCGATCCCGTGGTGAGCGAGCATCCGCTCTATCGCGCACTCGGGCGCACGGCGGCGCAGCGGCAGAAGGAATACCGCCTGCGCTTCAAGAGGCCGGACGACGAGGAATTCGTCTCCGCGCTCAGGCAGGGTACCAATGGCGGCTGGCCGGTGGGCGGCGACAGCTTCAAGCGCGAAATCGCCAAGGCGCTGAAATGCCGCGTCACGCCGCTTCCCCCCGGCCCGAAACCTCAACCGCCGTCCGACAAACGCCAGATGAGTTTGCTGTGACAGCGGTTACAACTCTGACCCCGATCTTACCCGCGCGGAGCGACCCAATCCTGTGAGCTGATGGCCGCCGCGTCCCTGCGGACCGAGGCGGGCGCGAGAGAGGGCTCGCCGCGGGCCGCCGCCTCGCTGAGCGCGACCCTTTCGGCCGCCAGCGCGTGCAACTGCCGTAGCTCGGCATGGCCGTTCTCCACGCTGCTATAGGCCCGCAGCGTGAGGCCGATGGCGTCCGCCATCTGTGCCTGGGTCCAGCCAAGGCGGCCGCGCAGCGCGGCGAGGGCTTCCCTGGTCATTGATTTTCGCGCCTCTCTCGCTTAGGTTTCGGATACCTGCCGGGGAGGTTTCGTCTCCCCGGCAGGCGGTCCGGGCTGTTAGCCCTTGGAGATGGTGAGGATTAGGCGCCATCTCCAAAGCCGGACCATCAGAAATACCCTCATCGGGTCCTCCTTTGGTCGTCAGCCAAAGCCACCGGCTGACAGGACAGATATACGCAGAAACTGCACATTCGACAAGAGGCGTGTGCAGTTTTTTCGTATCGGCTGATATGCAGAAACTGCATACCGGCGCCGGCGGGCTAAGGCGCAAATTCGGCGCGGAGCGCGGGGGGAATCTTATCGGCGCAGAGCCATCGCAGCGCGAGATGCACACCCCGTCAACTGCACGGATTCTGCACGCCTCTGCCGTGCAAATCCTGCTTTGTTCCTCCACTACATTCCACTTCGTTCCGGTTCGCGGAACGGCCGAGGAACGCGGTTTTCCTGTTGTTTCAATGGCTTAAATGGTGGGCGCGACAGGGATTGAACCTGTGACCCCTCCCGTGTGAAGGGAGACGACAACGGTTTTCTCGAAATTACCCGGAAGGGATGTTGTTGACTATCTCCCTGATTCTCTTGAACTCTGCATAAACTCGTGTTTACCAGAGGC
>Ga0335075_10004820_pt1 | contig 21021 bp, 16 predicted proteins | sample Lox_Sample_24_FD_206723 | JGI IMG/M metagenome (GOLD analysis project Ga0335075, IMG submission 206723) | Soil microbial communities from Loxahatchee National Wildlife Refuge, Florida, United States - Lox_Sample_2.4 | ecosystem: Environmental > Terrestrial > Soil > Wetlands | place: USA...
GGCCGAGCGGGTGCCATGGGGACGGGTCGCCGCCGATCGCCCGGCCGACCCAGGCGTCGGTGGCGAAGACCAGATGGCGGAGCGTCTCGGTGAACGACCACTCGCCGTCGACGGACTCGTGCAGCAGCTCCGGCGTCAGGCGGCGGGCCCGCGCCACCGTCTGGTCCCAGAGCCGCCCGAGGATCTCCCACGCCTCGCGGAACCCGGCCGGGTCCCCGGGGCGCATCTTGACCCGGTCGGGGTAACGGCGGTCAAGCTCGGCCTCGATCAGCGGGCCGATCGCGACCCCGTTCACGGTGACGTTGACGATCTCGCCGTCGATGTCGACATCGACCAGCTCGACGCCGCGCATCGTCACCCGGGTCATGTCCGCGCCCCGGAACCGGGCATCGGACAGGTCGCTGGCGAAGAACTGGGCGCCGGTCAGGTCGGCGCGGTCGAACCGCGCACCGCGCAGATCGGCAGCAGAAAAATCGGCCATAACCCGACCGTAACCCCGCCCGCTGACATTGGCCGGGATCTCCGGCCAGGACCGCCGGCCGGCATCGGCGGGTGACGCTTCGAGACGGGCGCGGTCAGGATGGGAGAAACTGGGTAGCTGACACCGTGGTGACCCGACGAGACGTCCGAAGGGGTGCGATGAGCGACCGGGCTAAGGCGGTTGACGCGCTGGCGGCGGATCCAGGGCGGTCGGGGCTGGTGCTCGACTTTGACGGGGTGCTGGCGCCGATCGTGGCCGACCCGACGACGAGCGCGCTGCCGGACCGCGTCGCCGCCAGCCTGCAGCGGCTGGCCGGGCGGCTCGGGCTGGTGGCGATCATCTCGGGGCGGCCGGTGGCGTTTCTGGCCGAGCGGGTGGGTCTGCCCGGGGTGCCGCTGCTGGGGTCGTACGGGATGGAGCAGTCCAGGGACGGCGTCCGGCGGATCGATTCCGAAGCCGAGAAGTGGCTCGGGCAGGTCCATCGGGCCAGCCGGACGCTGCGCGAGGAACTGGCGGGATCCGCGGGCATCCGGGTCGAGGAGAAGTCGGTCTCGGTCGCGGTGCACTGGCGGCAGGCGCCGGACCACGCGGCCGCGGCGGAACAGGTGCGGCGGGTCACGGCCCGCATCGCCGACGAGCTGGGCCTGCGGCTCGAACCGGGAAAGCTGGTTGAGGAGCTGCGGCCGCCGATCGACATCGACAAGGGATCGGCGATCTCAGCGCTGCTGGCCGCGCACCCGGAGCTGTCCGCGTTCGCCTACGCGGGCGACGACCTCGGGGACATCCCGGCGCTGCGGGCGGCGCGGGACGCCGGCGGGTACGCGCTCGTCATCGACCACGGCCAGGAGACCGACCCGCGGCTGCTCGAGCTGGCCGACGAGACCTTCCCCGGGACCGGCGCCTTCGCCGACTGGCTGGGAGAGCTAGCGGACCGGGTCGAATCCTAGTCGGGATCGTCGGACGTTTCCGTGCTCTCTTCTCCCGCGGCGGGGACAACGAGACCGGTCGGCTCGAAGCCGCCTTCCCCGGCCGCTGCGGCCAGTTCGTAACCCAGGGAGTCGCGCGGCGGCGCGGCCTTCGGGCGCCGGCCGGTCAGGGCCGAGGCGATGGCGGCGATCACGCAGGCGGCGATCGCGAACGAGAACGCCGCGCCGAGACCGCTGTGGAACGGCGCCGTGATCAGGTGCGGGAAGAAGTCCCGGCCGACCACGTAGGCCGCGTGGGCCGGCGTCAGCGTGTGCAGGACCGGCCCGAGCAGCGACTGCATCGGGTTGTAACCGAGGAAGGAGGCGAACAGCACCCCGATCGGCGGCAGGTGCGAGATCGGGGCGGCGGTCGCGGCCGGCACCCCCTGCGCGGTCAGCCCGCTGGTCATGGCGGCCGGGAGCTTGCTCGACAGGCCGGCCACCATCAGGGTGAAGAAGATCCCGATCGAGAGCACGAACGCGGAGTTCTGGAAGGTGGCGATCATGCCGCCCGCCGCCCCGCGCCGGTCGGGCGGGACCGCGTTCATCATCTCGGCCCAGTTGGGCGACACGAACAGGCCCGAGCCGAAGCCGTTGAGCGCGATGACGAGCGCGAACTCCCAGTAGGGGAAGTTCACCGGGACGAACAGCAGCAGCAGGAAAGACGCGCCCGCGAGCAGCGCGCCGCCCACGGTGAACGCCTTGGCGCCGAACTTGTCCGACAGCACCCCCGACAGGGGCGCCGCGACCAGGAAGCCGATCGTCAGCGGGACCAGGTAGATGCCCGCCCACAGCGGGGTCTGGCTGTAGCTGTAGCCGTGCAACGGCAGCCAGATGCCCTGCAGCCAGATGATCAGCATGAACTGCATGCCGCCGCGGCCCATCGCCAGCATCAGGCTCGCGATGTTCCCGGCCGAGAACGCCCGGATCTTGAACAGCGAGATGCGGAACAGCGGCTCGGCGACCCTGGTCTCGACGAACACGAAGATGATCAGCAGCGCGAGGCCGCCGAAGAGCATGCCAAGGACTATCGGGTTGGTCCAGCCCATCGGGTGCCCGCCGTACGGCTGGAGGCCGTAGGTGATGCCGACCAGGATCGAGATCAGGCCGACCGCGAACAGCAGGTTCCCCCACCAGTCCATCTTGGCGTGCTTGCGGATCCCGATGTCGTGCAGCATGAAGTACGCCCACCCGGTGCCGAAGACGCCGATCGGGGCCGAGACGAGGAAGATCAGGTGCCAGTTGATCGGGGCGAGGACGCCGCCGAGGATGAGCCCGACGAACGATCCGCCGATGGCGGCGATCGAGTTCACCGACAGGGCGGTCCCGCGCTGGTTGGCCGGGAACGCGTCGGTGACGATGGCGGCGGAGTTGGCGAACAGGAACGCGCCCCCGATGCCCTGCACGACCCGCCAGATGATCAGCCACAGGGCCCCGTCGGCGCCGTGCATCCAGGTGACGGACAGGAAGATCGACCCCACGCTGAAGATCGCGAAGCCGACGGTGAACATCCGGACCCGGCCGAACATGTCACCCAGTCGGCCGAATGACACCACGAGCACCGCTGATACCACCAGAAACCCCATGAACATCCACAGCAGGTAACTGGTGTTGCCGGGGCTCAGCGGGTTGAGCCCGATGCCGTGGAAGACGTCTGGCAGCGCGATCAGCACGATCGACTGGTTGATGGTCGCCATCAACGTGCCGAGCGTCGCGTTGGACAGCGCGATCCACTTGTAGTGCGGACCGAGCGGGCGGACCGCCCGCGCTGGCGCGCCTGCCACGTCAGAATTTACCGCCATGGACGGACATGCTCCCCACCTGAGGCCCTGGGTACTTGCTATTCATTAACTAACAATGACAGACCATTTCACATCGGCGCACGTCACGCCAAGCGCGATTTTCAGCCGGGCTGCCCGCCGGCGTTCTCGTCCCGCAGCCTGGCCACGCATTCCACGCTTCCGCAGGTCCGCCCGGAGCCGAGCCGCGGCCTGCCGCAGGCGCAGGGGCGAATGGGCCGGGCCAGCCAGGCGGCATACGCCATCAGCTCGATCTCGCCGTCCTCGCCGGGAACCGAGACCACCGGCCGGATTCGGCCGCCCGGCAGCGCAAGCCACTCCCGCGGCGTGTCGTCTGCCGCCGGACGGCGGGGAACGGAACCCATAGCCCAATCTTCCCAGAGGCGGCCAGGTACCCGGCCCGCTCCTCAGGCCGGCTGCCCCAGGCGTTCGCCGACCTGGTCAGGGCGACGCACCCGGATCACCTTGAACAGGTGACGACAGGATCGACGCCGGCCGCCAGTGTGAGGGCTCAGACTGCGGAACGACCTGAGAGGGAACCACAGTGGCAAAGACCGATGGCATATTCATCTTCGTCGCCACCTATCCGGACGAGGCTGCGGCGCGGGAGGACTACCAGGTCGTGAAGGACCTGCACGCGGGCGGCCTGGTCGGGTCCTATGACGCCGCCGTCGTGACCAAGGACGCGAAGGGCAAGGTGCACGAGAACAAGGACGAGACGGCGACCAGGCACGGCGCCTGGTGGGGTATCGGCGTCGGGGCGGCGATCGGCGCGATCTTCGCGCCGACGGTCATCGGCGCGGCCGCCGTCGGCGGGGTGGTCGGCGCGTTCACCGGTCACCTGGCCAAGGGAATGCCCCGGTCCACCGCCAAGGAGCTGGGCGACTTCATCGAGCCCGGGCAGGCGGGGCTGCTGATCGTCGGCGAAACCAAGATCCAGGCGGCGGTCCAGAAGGCCGTCACCCGGGCCGAGAAGCAGATCGCGCACGAGCTCAACGTCGACCCCAAGGACGTCGACAAGACGCTGAAGGAAGCGGTCGGCGAGATGTAGCGACCTGGGCGGCAGGCCGCGGCCGACGCCCCGTCACGGTCCGCCGGCCGGCACACGGCCCTCGCTGAGCTCGAATACGGCCCGGTCGCCGGGGCCGAGCTTGCGGACGTCGCCGGGTATCCCCGCTCGTACCTCGCGGCTGCCGCCCTCCGGTTGGACCTCGAGCGTCAGCAGGCCGCTGTCGAGCGTCACCATGATCGGGACCGCACGGAAGCGCAGCTGGAATGACAGGCCGGCGAGCCCGCTCGGGAGCCTGGGGTCGAAGTACAGAAGGCCGTCACGGATCTGAGCGCCCGCGTAGTACCGCTGCACGAGGTCGAGCGTCCCGGCCATGACGCCCAGGTGGATCCCTTCCTTGGTCGTCCCGCCCTGGAGGTCATCGGCATCGCTGCGGAGCGCGACGAGAAACCGTTCCCACGAGCTCTCCGGGTCGATGGCGGCCAGCGCTCCGGCGTAGGTGACGAAGCTCAGCGTCGAGCCGTGCGACGTGCGCTGGTCGTAGTACGCGACGTTTCGCGCGGCGGTGTCGCGGCGGTAGTCGTAGCCGAGCCGCTCGAAGAGCTCGCGCAGTTCCTCATCGGAGAAGAGGAAGAAGAGCATCACCGCGTCGGCCTGCTTGGCGATCTTGTAGCGGTCAGGCTCGTCGCCCTCCGCTCGCAGGATCCGGTCGAGCCGCTGGATGTTCCCGTATTTCGCCCGGTAGGCATCCCAGTCGAGTTCCTCGAGTTCATCCCAGCCCTCGAACTGGCTGATGACGCCGTCGGAATCGAACGGAACGAACATCCGGCGGCTCATGTCCCGCCAGAGCGCCAGCTCGTCGTCGGAGATGCCGAGCCGTGCCCGCAATCCCGCAACGCTGCTGGCCGAGAGCAGCGACGGCAGCCGTGCCGCGATGTCGCACAGCCACGCCACCAGCACGTTGGTGTAGGCGTTGTTGGCCAGCCCGCCCTCCGGCGCGCCCGGGTACTTCTCGTGGAACTCGTCGGGACCCATCACGCCATGGATCTCGTAGCGCTCCCGCGCGGGGTTGAAGCGGGCGATCGACGACCAGAACCGCGCGATGTCCAACATCATCTCCGCGCCGTAGCTCTCGAGGAACGCCTGGTCGTCGGTGGCCTGGAAGTAGTTCCAGATGTTGAAGAAGATCGCGGCGTTGACATGCCGCTGGTTGCGGCTGAGATCGGGCTCCCAGCGGCCCGACAACGGATTGAGGTGGACGCGCTGGGTTTCCTCGACGCCCTCGCTCCCGCTCTGCCACGGGAACATCGCGCCACGGAACCCGGCTTCCCTGGCCGCCGCCCGGGCCTCGCCGATCCGGCGGTAGCGGTACATGAGCAGTCCGCGCGCGACTTCCGGGAGCCGGACGTTGAGAAACGGGAATGCGTACAGCTCGTCCCAGAACACGTGCCCGCGGTAGGCCTCGCCGTTCAGCCCGCGCGCGGGCATCCCGGCGTCGAGATCGGCGGTGTGCGGGGAGCAGACCTGGAGAAGGTGCGCGCTGTGCAGCCGGAGCAGCAACTGGACCTGCTCGCTGCCGGCGACGCGGGTGTCGCACGTCCGCCACAGTTCGTCCCAGACCGCGCTGTGGCGGTCGAACGCCGCCGCGAAGTCGCTGTGCCGAGCCGCCGACCTGGCCGCCCGCACCAGCGTGTCGCTGACAGCCGGGTCCCGCGACGTGTAGAAGGCGATCATCTTCTCGATCCGCGTCGCCTCGCCCTGACGCACATCGAAGGCCAGGACCTGCTGGATGTAATCCTCCATCTGGTGCAGCGTCCGGCTGGCCGGCAGCGGCTCGCCGCCGCGGAACACCCGCGTGCGGGTCGCCTGGCTGATGTACAGATTCGACTGCCGGGTCTCGGCCTTCAGCGCGATGACCTCAGAACCGAACGTCCGCGGGGACACCGGGTTCAGGTGACGGCCTTCGAGCTGCCGGTAGCGGGCAACGCCGCGGTTGCTCACCCGGGCGTCGAGCGCCGAGATGACCTCGACCCGCCCTGACCAGTTGTCAGGGACGAGGGTCCACTCGATCCCGGCGTGATGCTGGTCGGCCATGCTGACGAACCGGCGGCTGGACAGCGTTGTCTCCCGGCCGGCGCGGTCGCGAAAGCGCAGGTGCCGAAGGACGGTCGCGCTCCGGATGTCGTATTCGTGACGGTAGTCAAGCAACTCGACATCTTCCAGCGTTATCGCGTCCTCGCCTTCGATGCGCAACTCGAGGACCAGCCAGTTCGGCAGGTTGACGAGATCCTCGTTGAGGACCGGCAGGCCGCCCATCATCGTCGTCTCGCGGTTGTAGCCGCCGTGCGCATAGGTACCCGGGTAGTGCACGCCATCGGCGTCTTCCCACTCGGCCGCGCCGCGCGTGCACAGGTACCCGTTCCCGGTGGAGGTCAGCGCCTCCCGTAGTCCCTCGGCCTCCGGGTCGAAGCCGCGATAGGCGAGCAGGAAACCGTCCACGATGCCTCCATCCCAGCCGCTCATGGTCCCGGGCGATACGGTCCGGGGCCGTAAGCCGCGCGGATCTGCCGTTCCGTTTCCTCCCGTGACAGGTACACGTTCAGGTCGGTGCCGGGCCCGGTACAGCGCTGAGCCCCCATCGCGTTCCCGTACTGGCACGCCACGACGTAGTCCCGGTAGGCGAGGTAGCCGTAGGCCAGTCCGGCCGCGAACGAGTCGCCGGCGCCCGTCGTGTCCACGACGTGCTCTACCGGAACGGGATCAATGAACGCCTCGGTGACCTCGCCGGACGCGTCCCGGGAGAAAGACACGCAGCCGTACTGATCGAGAGTCACGCAGACCGCCCCGACGCCGCGGTCCAGGCAATGACGCGCGAGGTCCCGCAGTTCCTCGGTAATCTGCTTCTCCTCGGTGATCTCCCCCGGCGGATCAGCCGCCATCGTGGCCGACTCGCCGACCCACATCGAGTGCGCTTCGTCCAGGTTCATCTTCAGGATGTCCACGTAAGGAAGCCAGATGTCCTGGTCGGCCCACACCCTCGGCTGACGCTCCCCGCTGCGGGTCAGCGTCGTCGTCGGGCCGTGGGCGTCGAGGAGTATGGTCGCGTCGCTGTGCTCCTTGATGTGCCGCAGCGTCGCCTGCCCCACCTCGTAGTCCGTGATCGGGACGCAGACGAACGCGTCGGCGTCGAGCACCGCGGCGACGTCGGACGGCAGGATCGGGTTCATGAAGCTCGTCTGCTGCTCGACGCGACGGTTCTGCTCGACGTACCGCAACTCGACGCCGTCGCCTTGGTCGGCCGACGATGTGATGCCGGAGGTGTCGATGTTCGGGAACGAGGCGAGGATCTGCTTGAGCGGACCTTCGTCTTCGCGGCGAACGTGCGTTACCGGAACGATCGTGTCGCCGGCCTCCAGCAGGGCGGCGAGGGCAACCGCCGTATACAGGGCACATCCGTACTTTTCGAACCGTTCGCCGTCATCGGTGACGATCTGGTCGCGAGGCATCGGCCCCAGCACCGCGACCGTACGACTCTTCCGGCTCTTCGTGTCCGTCGGCATCAACGTCTCCCGCGCTCGTCGCCATCGCCTGTGCGGGGGATGTCAACACTACAGGGTCCGGTTCCGGGGTCCGGGACAGGGAACGCCCCAGGGGCGCAGTCTTCGTCAGAGCTCGTTCTTGAAGATCGTGCCGTCCTTCATGATGAGCTTCAGGGTCGCGTCCGGGGTCGTCAGCACCCGGATGTCGTCCAGCGGGTCACCGTCGATGACGAGCAGGTCGGCCAGCGCGCCGGGGGCGATGACCCCGAGCTCGCCCTCTCGCCGGAGCAGTCGCGCCGCGGTGGTCGTGGCCGCCCTGATCAGGTCGGCGGGCGGCTGGATCTCCGACCGGATGATGAATTCTCGCAGCTGGTCGTAGACGACGCGGCTGGGGGCCCGCCAGTCGCCGGCGCCGGGCCGGACAGCCCCGGGCCGACGTCGGTGATGCGGCCGTTCTCGACGGCCGCCGCCTGGCCCTCGGCCCGGGTCGCGCTCTCCGGGTCGAGGACGGACGCGTTCCGCAGGATCGTCACTGTCATCGGTCGGTGCCCCCTATTCGCTGCGCGCCGTCGCGGGTGGATCCGGCCACCGGCGGAAGAAGCGGACGCGCGCGCCGAGCAGCTGCTCGATGACCTCCGGCTGCCAGGCCATGTGGGTGACGCCGGGCAGCAGCAGCACCTCGTGCCCCCGGCCCGCCGCGAGCAGCGCTCGTAGGCCTCCGGGTGCTGGCCGGGCAGGCCGAGGTACCGCTCCGTGGCCACGGTGTCGTACCAGCGCCAGTCGGTCACCGGGGCGCCGGCGATCGCGGCGGCGAACACGTCGGGTCGGCGGAGCACCGCCAGCGCGGCGAAGTAGCCGCCGAACGACCAGCCGCGGATGCCGACATGGCCGTCGTCGAGCTCTCCCGAGCCTGGTGCACGTAGGACAGCTCAGCGTAGGGCAGGTCGACGTCGGCGCCGGCGAGCGATCGGAGGAAGAGCAGCCGCCCGGCGGCGAGCGTCACGTCGCGGGGCGGCCGAGCTCGAACCTCCCGCTGCTCGCGAAACGCCACAGCCGGGCGACGGCGCCGGGGCTCAGCGCCGGGTTCTGGCCGACCTCCGCCACGCGGGCTCCTTTGCTCCGGGGAGATGTCAGGTCCGGGGGCCGAAGCGCCTACTTGACCAACGCCTGCACTTCGCGGAACTTGGGGTGCTTGGAGTCGCGAAGCCATTCGAACAGCACCATCTCCGACGTGACGATCTCCGCGCCGTCCTGCCGGGCGCGGTCAATCGCGACCGCCTTGTCGGCCGGGTCGCGCGAGCCGATCGCGTCGGCGACGACCACCACGCGGTGGCCCTCGGTGAGCAGGCCGAGCACGGTCTGCAGCACGCAGACGTGCGCCTCGCACCCCGCGACGATGATCTCGGACGACCCGATCGGCAGCAGCGCCGGAAAATCGGGGTCGTCGAGCGCCGAGAACTTCGTCTTCGCCAGCACCGCGTCCAGGTAGGGCGCCACCGGCGCCACGGTCGGGCCGAGGCCGGCCGGGTACTGCTCGGTCGCGCGGACCGGCACGTCGAGCATCCGTGCCGCCTGCGCGATCCTGACCGCCCTGGCCACCACGACCTCTCCGTCGTACATCGCGGGCATCAGCCGTTCCTGGAGGTCGATCAGGAGAACCACGGATCCTTCGGCGGAAAGCAGCACACCCAGAAGGTACCCGTACCGGCAACTCGATCAGCGAGCGGCCCGCGCAGGTATGAGTGCCCGTCACCACGAAGACTCGACCCGGGCGGCGGCCAGGGCCCTTACGGGCGCCAAGGCCCTGCGGGCAGGGGCTCAAGCCGCACAGCGACCTGCTGGCGGAGTTCCCCCACCTGGGCCCGCCCAACGTATACCCGGTGTAACGGGCGGGCGAAAGGCGGAGCAACGGTCCGTTCGACAAAAGATCGCCGGGTTTGAATTCGGTCGTGAATTTTGACTGTGACTTTCCATTCACGACGAGGCGGGGGCGTCGTCAGGGACGAGAGCCGAGCCGACGGTCGCCCACGGGGCGGGCGCCTGGGTGACCGGCGGAATGCGCCGGGTGAACGCGTGCCGCGCAATCCCCATGAGGTCGAGCAGGTTCCGCTCGCGGGTCGCGAAATGGTCCGGGGCGAGCACCCCGCGCACGGACTTGGCCCGGGCCAGCGCGAGCTCGGTCGCGGCCAGCTGGTAGTCGCCCATCGCGGCGGTGGCGGGCAGCCCGCCCGCCGTCCTCGCCCACGTGCGGGCCTGCGCGCGGGCCCGCAGCGACGCCAGCATGGCCACGTCGTCGCCGGTCACCAGCCCGGTGTAGGCGTACCCGGGCAGGTAGCGCAGGATCAGCCCGACCAGGCGGCGACGGTCCCGGTAGAGCACCACGACGAGCCCGGCCAGCACGGCCGACATGATCAGGTAGCCGCCGACCAGACCAACGGCGCCGAACAGGGACAGCCCGTTCCAGGTGCCGTGCAGCGCCACCGCCGCCAGCCAGCCGAGGAAGACCGCCCACTTGGCGCTGGCGGCGCCGCGCGGCCGCGAGGCGGCGTAGGCGACGCCGAGCCCGGTCATCGAGGTGAAGATCGGGTGCAGCAGCGGCGAAACCACGCCCCTGAGCACGAAGGTGTAGCCGAGCAGGGCGATGCCGCCGCGTTGCGGCGTCACGATCGCGTTGATGTAATAGCCGACGTTCTCCACCATCGCGAAGCCGAGGCCGACCATGGCGGCGTAGATCACCCCGTCGGTCGGCCCGTCGATCTCGTCGCGCCGCCGCCACAGCAGGCCGAACAGCACCAGCCCCTTCAGCGTCTCCTCCACCACCGGGGCGCCGAACGTCGCCGCCACGTACTCGCCGGTGCTGGCGCCCAGCGCGGGCATCGTCACGTACTCGAGGTCGGCGGTGTTGATCACGAGCGCGGCCAGCGCCGCGATGCCGGCCCCCCAGACGAACGCGAACGCGAGGTTCTGCCTCGGCTCCGGCTCGAGCCGGTCCATCCACAGCACCAGCGAGATCAGCAGCGGCACCGGGAGCAGCGCCAGCGGCAACGCGATCGCGAACGGCGCCGGGCCGTCGCCGAACGCGAAGGACTGCACCGCGTCGATCCCGACGGCGATGAACGCGCAGGCGGCGGCGATCGCCATGCCGACGATGAAGCCGACCGGGGTGCGTCCCGGGTCGCGGTCCGCGAGCACCGCCGCCGGATTGAACGGCCCGGCAGGCCTCGGTGGTCCGGCCGGCCCCAGTGGTTTAGGTGCCCCTTGTGCCGCTTGTGCCTCGTGGGACTCGGACGCCTCGGATGGCGCTGAGGCCTCCGGTGGCTCGGACATATGCGGAAGCATACTGCGCACGCCCGCTGCCTTACGGTGTGCGTTCAATGGTCACGATTGGTCTAGACCGATTGCCCGCTTTGGTCTAGACCAACGATACGGTGAACCTTGTGGAAACGGTCTCCCCCGGCACGTTACCCGCAAGGGCGGCGGGATAGGCTCTAGGACGTGGCATGGTGGCCACAGGGGGACTTCGGCCTGCCCGCGTTCCGCCGCGAACTTACCGCCGGAATCGGCGGACGTCAGAAGAAGTCAGCAGAAGGGAACCGTGACCAACGGTGAGCGATAACGCCCTCGAATGGACATCCACCGACGAGCGAGCGGTCGATCTAGTCCGCGTCCTCGCAATGGACGCCGTGCAGAAGGTTGGTAACGGCCACCCGGGCACCGCGATGTCCCTCGCGCCCGCGGCCTACCTGCTGTTCCAGCGGGTGCTGCGGCACGACCCGGCCGACCCGAAATGGCCAGGTCGCGACCGGTTTGTGCTCTCGTGCGGCCACTCGTCGCTGACGCTCTACATTCAGCTCTACCTATCCGGCTACGGGCTGACCCTGGACGACCTGGAGGCGCTGCGCACCTGGGGCTCGATCACCCCCGGCCACCCCGAGTACGGGCTGACCCCCGGCGTCGAGGTCACCACCGGGCCGCTCGGCCAGGGCATCGGCAACGCGGTCGGGATGGCGATGGCCGCCCGCCGCGAGCGCGGGCTGTTCGACCCCGACGCCTCCCCCGGCCAGTCGGTGTTCGACCACTTCGTCTACGCCTTCTGCTCCGACGGCGACATTGAAGAGGGGATCACCCACGAGTCGTCCTCGATCGCGGCCGTGCAGGAGCTCGGCAACCTGATCCTGCTGTACGACGACAACTACATCTCGATCGAAGACGACACCCACATCGCCAAGGCCGAGGACGTCGGCGCCCGCTACGAGGCCTACGGCTGGCACGTCCAGCACGTCAACTGGTGGACCGCCGACGGCGGCTACAAGGAGAACGTGCAGGCGCTCTACGACGCGTTCGAGGCGGCCAAGGCCGTCACCGACAAGCCGTCGTTCATCGTGCTGCACACGATGATCGGCTGGCCCGCGCCGACCAAGAAGAACACCGGCGCCGCGCACGGCTCCGCCCTCGGCGCGCCCGAGGTCGCCGCGACCAAGGAGATCCTCGGGTTCGACCCGGCCGTCAACTTCCCGGTCGAGGAGGAGGCGCTGGCGCGGGCGCGCGAGGTCGCCGAGCGCGGCAAGGCCCTCCATGCGGCGTGGGACGAGCAGTTCAAGAGCTGGGAAAAGCAGTCCTCCGAACGGTCCTCGCTCTTCGCCCGGATGGCCACGCACTCGCTCCCGGCGGGGTGGACGGAAGCGCTGCCCGAGTTCCCGGCCGACCCGAAGGGGATCGCCACCCGCAAGGCGTCGGGCGAGGTGCTGTCCGCGCTCGCCCCGGTGCTGCCCGAACTGTGGGGCGGCTCGGCCGACCTGGCCGAGTCCAACCTCACCACGATGAAGGGCGAGCCGTCCTTCATCCCGACCAACCACCAGACCGAAATGTGGCAGGGCGGCCCGTACGGCCGCACGCTGCACTTCGGCATCCGCGAGCACGGCATGGGCTCGATCCTGAACGGCATCGCCGTGCACGGCGGGACCCGCGTCTACGGCGGAACGTTCCTGCAGTTCAGCGACTACATGCGCGGGGCCGTGCGACTGGCGGCGCTGATGGAGCTGCCGGTCACCTACGTCTGGACGCACGACTCGGTCGGCCTCGGCGAGGACGGCCCGACGCACCAGCCGATCGAGCACCTGTGGTCGCTGCGGAACATCCCGCACCTCGACGTGGTGCGCCCGGCCGACGCCAACGAGACCGCGGCCGCGTGGCAGGCGGTCCTGGAGCGGACCGACCGGCCCGCGGCCCTGTGCCTGAGCCGGCAGAACGTGCCGACGTTCGACCGGGTGATCTTCGCGCCGGCCGCGGGCGTCGCGCGCGGCGCTTACGTGATGGCCGACGGCACCGACGTGATCTTGATCGGGACCGGGTCCGAGGTCCAGATCGCGGTCGCGGCGCGCGAGCTGCTCGCGGCGGACGGGATCTCGGCCCGGGTCGTGTCGATGCCGTGCACGGAATGGTTCACCGAGCAGGACGCTTCCTACCAAGAGGAAGTGCTGCCGGCCGCGATGCGGGCGCGAGTGTCGGTCGAGGCGGGCATCACCCCGCCATGGAAGATCTTCGTCGGCGACGCCGGCGAGTCGGTCGGCGTCGATCACTACGGCGCCTCCGCGGCCGCGGCCGTGATCTACGAGAAGTTCGGCATCACGGCCGAGGCGGTCGCCGCCGCCGCGAAGTCGTCCATCGCCAAGGCGCGAGCGTAGCCCCGCGCACCCTCAAGACTCATCGAAGCCTTACAGACAAGAAGGAAGCAGTGACATGAGCGACACGCTCAAGCAAATCACGGCAGCCGGCGTATCCATCTGGCTCGACGACATCAACCGGAACCGGCTCACCACCGGCAACCTGGCCGCCCTGATCAAGGACCTCGAGGTTCGCGGGGTGACGTCGAACCCGACGATCTTCGCCAACGCGCTGGCCAAGGGCGACGACTATGAGGCGCAGATCAAGGACCTCGCCGTGCGCGGGGTCGAGGTCGGCGAGGCGTCCCGGATGATCACCACCTACGACATCCGCTGGGCGGCCGACGTGCTCCGCGGCGTCTACGACGCCTCCAGCGGCCTTGACGGGCGGGTGTCGATTGAGGTCGACCCGCGGCTCGCGCGCAAGACCGAGGCGACGATCGCCGAGGCCAAGCAGCTGTGGTGGCTGGTCGACCGGCCGAACATGTTCATCAAGATCCCGGCCACGGCCGAGGGCGTCCCGGCGATCACCGCGACGCTGGCCGAGGGGATCTCGGTCAACGTGACGCTCGTCTTCTCGCTCGCCCGCTACGCCGAGGTCATCGATGCCTACATGGCCGGGCTCGAGCAGGCGGCGGCCAACGGCCACGACATCTCCACGATCGCGTCGGTCGCGTCATTCTTCGTCTCCCGGGTCGACACCGAGGTCGACAAGCGGCTGGCCGCGATCGGGACGCCCGAGGCAACGGCGCTGAAGGGCAAGGCGGCCATCGCCAACGCGCGGCTCGCCTACGAGCTCTACGAGCAGAAGCTGGACACCGACCGGTGGCGGGCGCTGGCGGCCAAGGGCGCCAAGGTGCAGCGGCCGCTGTGGGCGTCGACGTCCACCAAGGACCCGTCCTTCCCCGACACCATGTACGTCGTCGACCTGGTCGTCGCCGACACGGTGAACACGATGCCGGAGGCGACCCTGCACGCCACCGCCGACCACGGCGTGTTCGCGGGCGACACCGTGCACGGCACCTACGACGCGTCCCGCAAGGTCTTCGCCGACCTCGAGGGGCTCGGCATCGGCTACGACGACGTGGTCCAGGTCCTCGAGGACGAGGGCGTGTCCAAGTTCGAGGTGTCCTGGAACGAGATGCTCCAGACCATCCAGAACGAGCTGAACCTGAACTCCTAGCGGTCGGGTTCGCTCCGTGCTTTCGTAGGTTTTGGGCTGCCCCAGGCAGCGGAACTTGGAGGTTCCGAAGATGGACGTGCCGACGAACGCCGGCACCCGAGGGCTGGCGCCGGCCAACCCGGGGGTGCTGGCGGCCGAAGAGGAGCTGACCGACCCGGTCAACCCGCTCCGCGATCCTCGCGACCGCCGCATCCCCCGGGTGGCCGGCCCATGCGTGGTGGTGATGTTCGGCGTCACCGGCGACCTGGCCCGCAAGAAGCTGATGCCGGCCCTGTACGACCTGGCCAACCGCGGCCTCCTGCCGCCCGGCTTCTCGCTGGTCGGGTTCGCCCGGCGCGACTGGGAGCATGAGGACTTCGCGCAGATCACCTACGAGTCGGTCAAGGAGCACGCGCGCACGCCGTTCCGCGAGACGGTCTGGCAGCAGCTGGCGGAGGGCGTCCGCTTCGTCAACGGCGAGTTCACCGACGACGCGGCCTTCGACCAGCTGGCCGACTGCGTGCGCCAGCTGGACGTCGAGCGGGGAACCGGCGGGAACTACGCGTTCTACCTGTCGATTCCGCCGAAGTTCTTCCCCACCGTGGTGCAGCAGCTCAAGCGGTCGGGGCTGTCCGACCCGGGCCCGGCCCCGGCGGGCGGGCACGCGCCGTGGCGGCGGGTGGTCATCGAGAAGCCGTTCGGCCGCGACCTGGAAACGGCGCAGGAGCTGAACGCGATCGTGGACGAGGTCTTCCCGGCCGAGTCGGTGTTCAGGATCGACCACTACCTGGGCAAGGAGACCGTCCAGAACATCCTCGCGCTGCGCTTCGCCAACACGCTCTACGAGCCGGTCTGGAACCGCGGCTTCGTCGACCACGTGCAGATCACGATGTCGGAGGACATCGGGATCGGCGGCCGGGCGGGCTACTACGACGGCATCGGCGCGGCCCGCGACGTCATCCAGAACCATCTCCTGCAGCTGCTGGCGCTGACCGCGATGGAGGAGCCGGTCTCCTTCGACGCGGACTCGCTCAGGCAGGAGAAGGAGAAGGTGCTGTCCGCGATCCGGCTGCCCGCCAACCTGGCCCTCGGCACTGCCCGCGGCCAGTACGCGGGCGGCTGGCAGGGCGGCCGCCAGGTCCTCGGCTACCTGGAGGAGGAAGGCATCCCGGCCGACTCAAGGACCGAGACCTACGCCGCCGTCCGGCTCTCGGTCGACACCAGGCGGTGGGCCGGGGTGCCGTTCTACCTGCGCACCGGCAAGCGGCTGACCCGGCGGATGACGGAGATCGCGGTGCTGTTCCAGCGCGCGCCGCACCTGCCCTTCGCCGCCACCGACACCAAGGAGCTGGGCAAGAACGCTCTGGTCATCCGGGTCCAGCCGGACGAGGGGGTGACGGTGCGGTTCGGCTCCAAGGTGCCCGGCTCGGCCATGGAGGTCCGCGACGTGAACATGGACTTCGCCTACGGCGAGTCGTTCACCGAGGCGTCGCCCGAGGCGTATGAGCGGCTGATCCTGGACGTGCTGATCGGCGACCCGCCGCTCTTCCCCCGGCAGGAGGAGGTCGAGCTCTCCTGGCGGATCCTCGACCCGATCGAGCAGTTCTGGGCCGAGAACACCAAGCCGGAGCAGTACCCGTCGGGCTCGGAAGGGCCCGCGTCGGCCGACGCGATGATGGCGCGCGACGGCCGCGTCTGGCGACGGCTTTAGGCCCCGAGGGAGCGGACTCCGATGACGATTGACCTGACCGACACCACCACCGGCGCCATCGACGCGGCGCTGACCGAGGCACGGCACCGGCTCGGCGGCATGACCCTGGGCATGGTGCTCACGCTCATCGTCGTGACCGACGAGGCGGCGCAGTACGACGCGATCAGGGCGGCCAACCAGGCCGCCCGCGAGCATCCCTGCCGCATCCTGGCCATCATCGCCCGCAAGGCTAAGGCCGACTCCCGGCTCGACGCCGAGATCCGCGTCGGCGAGTCGTCCCCCGGCGAGACCATCGTGCTGCGCATGTACGGGCCGCTCGGGCAGCACGCCGACTCGGTCATCGCGCCGCTGCTGGTCCCGGACGTGCCCGTGGTGACCTGGTGGCCCGACAACGCGCCGGAGATCCCGGCCAAGCACCCGCTGGGCGCGCTGGCGCAGCGCCGGGTGACCGACTCGGCCGCCGACGACGCGCCGCACGACATGCTGGTGACCCTGGCGTCGGGGTACCAGCCGGGCGACACCGACTTCGGCTGGACCCGGGCCACGCCGTGGCGCTCGCTGCTCGCGGCCACGCTCGACCAGGCGCACCCGGCGATTACCGCGGGCGAGATCGCGGCCGAGGAGGGCAACCCGACCGCCGACCTGATCGCCGCCTGGCTCTCGCTGCGCCTCGGGATCCCGGTCGCGCGGACCGTGTCCGCGGGCCCCGGCCTGACCGCCGCGACGTTCAGCACCCGGGTGGGTGACATCAAGATCGAGCGCACCGACGGGCGCACCGCCACGCTGTCCTGGCCGGGCCGGATCGACCGGATGGTCGCGCTGCACCGCCGCGACACCGCCGAGCTGCTGGCGGAGGAGCTGCGGCGGCTTGACCCGGACGAGGTCTACGCCGAGACCCTCAGCCACATCGACACGGTCACGGAGGAAACGGCGGCGGTCCCCATGGACGAGATCGTCGACGACGTCGAGGATCTCGAGGACCTGGCCGAGGGCGAATAGCACCCGGCGCAGATTTCGCCATATTCCCGGCACCCCGAGCGGGACGGCCAGCATTGGGTGTACTTACCGGTGCTATTTGACGGTAGCTACACCCGATCCCGGGAAGATGTTGTCAACCAGGATCTGGACCAACGGGAGGTAGAGGGAATGAGCACGCGCGAGGTCTTCATCCACGCCAACGGCGATCTGCTCGCCGCGGCGGTGGCAGCCCGGCTGATAACGTCCACGGCTGACACCCTCGCCGCCGACGGGCGGGCGCACCTGGTGCTGACCGGCGGCGGAATCGGCACCAAGGTGCTGGCGGCGGTCGCGGCCTCACCCGCGCGGGACGCGGTGGACTGGCGGACGGTGGACTTCTGGTGGGGCGACGAGCGGTACGCCCCGGAAGGCGACCCGGACCGGAACGAGACCGGTGCCCGCGAGGCCCTGCTCGACCACATCCCGGTTGACCCGACGCTGGTGCACGCGATCGAGGGCCCCGACGGCCGCGACGGCGACGACGTCGACGCCTCGGCCGCGCGCTACGCGACCGAGCTCGCGATCTCCGCCAGCTCGATGCCGGACGCGCCCAGCGGGGTCGCGGTGCCGCCCTTCGACGTGCTGATGCTGGGCATCGGCCCGGAGGGGCACGTCGCCTCGATCTTCCCCGAGTCGCCCGCGGCGTACGCTCAGGGCACGGTGGTGGCGGTGCGCAACTCGCCCAAGCCGCCGCCGACCCGGATCTCGCTCACCTTCCCCGCCATCCGGGCCGCCCGCGAGGTGTGGATCCTGGCCTCGGGCGCGGAGAAGGCGGAGGCGATCGCGCGAGCGCTGGCGGGCGAGGACGACGACAAGCTGCCTGCCGCGGGCGCGCAGGGCACCCAGCGGACGCTGTTCCTGATCGACCAGGCGGCGGCCAGCAAGATCAGCTAACCGGTGAACCACTGAGCGTCACCAGCCGTATCCAGGGTGAGGGACCTGGAGGTGGCGCATGGAGCCGGTCGTGCACGAGAACGCAGCGGCGGCCAAGCGCCTAGCCGACCTCGACCTCACCGCGGCCGACCTGATCAGCCCGCTGATCGGCGCCGATCTGGAAGCGCGGACGTGGACGCCGCTGGCACCGCCGATGATGGCCGGGCTGGCACGCTGGGGGAAGACCAACGAGCTGCTCCGGACACGTCTGGTCGATCGCGGCTGGTCGCACGACAACCCGAAGGGCCTGCCGAGGGCGATCAGCCCGACGAGGGACTTCGCCATCGTCGCGACCACGGGGGACGCCGTGACCGGCCACCCCGGCGGCAGCCCGTCCACCAAGTACGCCAAGGGCATCCAGACGGTGCGGGCGATTGGGCGCAACTACCACCAGCTCGCGTTCGACTTCTCCGACCTGTACACGGGAGAGGATTTTTGGGCGCGCGGCGACGACGGAGACGAGCTGGCCACCTGGCTGCTGCTCTACCACGTCACCCCCGATCTGGTCCGAGCCGAGCTGTCGCTCGGCAACGGCATTGACCGCCGAGGCCATGTCAGCGAGTGGATCGAGCGGATCATCCTGCCCGCCGTGCGCACGGAGCAGCGCTAGCACGGGCGGCGATTGGCTAGACCGGATAGCGCTTGGGTTCTTGGGTGTACGTCCGGCCGCGGGGGGTCGTTGGGTCGGACCGGGGCGCCCTGCCTGGATTGCTCCTGGTGGGTTTCCCCGGTCCGCCCGCCGCGTGCCGGCGTGCGGCTCTCACCGCACCGGGCGCTCCACGTGTCTTGCCCGCTGGGGCTAGCCGGGCGCTGGGACCGGCTGGGGTGCCCACGGGGTCGGGGCCGTCGTCCGGCCCGGAGGCGGCCGAGCTTTCAGCCGAGAGGCCGGGGCCCGGGCCGGCGCCAGGGGTCGCGCCGCCGGGCGCGCCGGAGTCCTGTCCGGGCTCGTCGCCCGACCCGTCCCCCTCGCCCGGCTGCCGGCGCATCAGCTCCCCCGAGTTGATCTTGGAATACACGTTCGGTGCTCCCGGCGGCGATCGCCACGCTACGGGCGCGGGCGCGCCCTCACATCCCTGGGTTGAATAGAGGCTCAGGGCGAAAGCAGGCTACACAGCGGTCTCGGAGGCAGCGGACGCAGGCTTGCTCTTCGTGCCTTTGAGGCCCCGCAGCCAGGTGATCAGCGAGGCTCTGCCGCAGAAGGCGAGGCCGGCCGCCAGGCAGACCGCCGGGACGGCGGCCAGCACGTAGCGGTAGCTGAATCCCGCCGTCATCGGCGGAAGCACGATCAGCGCGACGCCGACCAGCCACGGAAGGAGCCCGAGGCCGCCCCAGCCGGTTCCGGGGATGCGCGTCCGACGGCGGATGCCGAGCCAGACGCCGACCGCGCCCGCCAGGACGAAGAAGAACACGAAGGGGCCGCGCAGGTAGAACACCTTCTGGTAGGCGCGGAGGAAGTCCGACCAGGGCTGGACGACCCTCAGCTCGCCGTAATTGGCACCGCCGAAGTCGCGGGCCGCGTGCGCGTTGGCCGGGTCCTTCGTCACCCAGCCGGGCGTCGCCTCGATCATCGACTCCTCGGCCGCCGACTCGAAGCGGAACTTCGACCCCGACCCCTCCAGGTTGCCGGCCGAACTGCTCCCGAGATCGTTGGTGCCCTCCCGCGTCCAGCGGAACGTCCGCAGTGTGTCCGAGGCCACGACCTTGATGTAGTCGAGGGGCTGCTTCTCGATCGCGCGCTCGGCGAACTCCATCGTCAGCGAGTTGATCCGCGGGGTGAACCGGTTCGCGTTGTTAGTTCCCGTCAGCGCGGCCAGCGGGGTGTCGTCGGACCAGAGGTACTCCTGCGACGACGGGCGGTCCGCCAGGGCGCGCGGGTCGCAGAGCACGCGGATCTTGGCCGACGGGTCCATCCGGCTGCAGTCGGCGAAGGACTGCACCCGGCTGTAGAGGAACGCCCCGGTGGACTCGCTCAGCGCGTACTTGCCGGTATAGGAGTGGAACCAGACCATGTAGCCCAGGATCGGCAGGATTCCCGCGACGAAAGTGGCGGCAACGCGCCGCCACCCCATCTTCCGCAGCAGCATGCCGATGACCACCAGCACCAGCAGCGGCTCACCCACCGACCGGACGGTGGTCGCGTACCCGGTCGCCAGGCCGACGAGCACCGCGACCCACAGCGGCGGCCGGTCCCACCAGCACAGCAGCACCAGCACCAGCGTGACGATGGTGTAGAAGAGCACGTCGGCGGCGATCATGTGCTCGAGTTGGAGCTCGAACACATCGAACAGCACCGGCAGCGCGGGGATGGTCGCGCCCCACCAGGGCAGCCCGCGGCGGCGCAGCACGGCGTAGATCCCGACGCCCATCGCCAGCCCCATCAGCGCCTGCAGCCCGGTGACCAGGTTCAGGCTGTGGAATGGCAGCAGCAGGTAGAGGAAGAGGGGGTAGCCGTCGCCGCGGACCGTGTCGGGCGTCTTGGTGTACGCGTCCGTGAGGTAGTTGAAGCTGTCGTTGAAGAACATGGCCGGCGGGTAGCCAAGCATCACGATCAGCCGCAGCAGTGCGGCGGCGATGACCACGATGGTGAACGGGCGGTGCGCTCTCGCCACCCCGCTGGCGCCCAGCCGCAGACCCGCCCAGCGCCCGGGTCGCACGGGCGCCGGCGAGATTACGGGACCGGCGTCGGCGGTCTCAGGCTGGGCAATGGGGTCGTTGAGAGGCATCGCAACGACTTTACAAGAG
>Ga0335075_10004821_pt1 | contig 21020 bp, 24 predicted proteins | sample Lox_Sample_24_FD_206723 | JGI IMG/M metagenome (GOLD analysis project Ga0335075, IMG submission 206723) | Soil microbial communities from Loxahatchee National Wildlife Refuge, Florida, United States - Lox_Sample_2.4 | ecosystem: Environmental > Terrestrial > Soil > Wetlands | place: USA...
GGCCCCTTGAAAAGACCAGTGTGTCGAAATCCCGTTCGACGCGGACGGCTCCCGGAAGTTGGACGATCTTTCCGCTCGTCGATTTGGAAGCAAGTCGAATTACCTGTTCAATATGATTGAGCGTGAGCTCCCGGCAGTCTCCTTTCAATTGCTGATAAGCGCGACGAATCAGTCGTTCGGTAAGAGCGCGCCATTCGGGACGGTCTGCCGGATCGGTGTAGCCGTACCGATCGGTTGAACGCAGAAGCGCGGCGAGAGGATTCAGCAGCCGGTCTACTGGGACGCTCAGAGTGATTCCTTGACGATTTGTGCCCGGCTTCACCAGCGCGCTACAGCAGCGGTCTACGAGCGCATCCCAAGTAACACGTTCCTCTCGCGAGAGCTGCGCCAGCGCACACAGGTGTTCTACAATGCGATCCGAGAATTCCCGCTGCAGTTGCGGCATCAGTCGAAGGCGAATACGCGAGCGTAAACGAGCCGGGTCGGCGTTAGTCGAGTCCTCGCGCCACGCTTGACCTAACGCGACAAGGTATTCGCGCAACTCCTGTCGCCGGACGTCGAGCAGCGGCCGGACGATGGCTCCTGCAACGGGATAAATTCCCGCAAGCCCGGTTGGACCCGTGCCGCGAACCAAATGTGCCAAAACCGTTTCCGCCTGATCGTCGGCCGTATGGGCGACGGCAACATGAGTGGCGTGTTCTTGTTCGACAAGCCGCCGGAAGAAGGCATAGCGCAGCCGTCGCCCAGCGTCCTCCAGATTCCAACCCTGGCGACGCGCGTCGCTCGCGACGTCAGATCCCCCAGTGAGAAACTCAAGGTCGTTTGCATCCGCCAATTCAGCTACGAATCGCGAGTCATTCTCTGATTCACCTCCTCGCAGCCGGTGATCGAAGTGCGCCACAGATAAGGTGATGCCCAGTTCGGTACGAATCTTTTGCAAGATGCGAAAAAGTGCCACCGAATCAGCGCCGCCAGACACCGCGACGGCGACACGGGAGCCTGCCGGGATCATCTTTTTTTCGCGGATGCGTGCGAGAACACGCTGTTCGAGCGGTCGACGCTGTCGCATGAATGTGTCGTTGACGCCTCGGCTGTAGAGTACCCTCAAACCGGAGTATGGACGAGAGAGCCTGTCAGGCGAGCCACAAGTATAGCGCTTTCTCTCGGAGGCAACGCACGAGTGACCACGATCGCAGAGCTTTCCGACTAGAGCGCTGAAACCGTCAGGCGCTTGCCGCGGATCGTATTACGAGCGGTCGGCAACTTGCTGACTGAAGAGGTCGCGGCTGTAGCAGATCCGGCGGTCCAAAGCTACGGCCGCGAAATATGAGCACCCGCGCCGCTCGCTATCCGTCCATTCGGCAATACTCGGAACGATGGATCGTGTCACGCGCCCGAGCAGGTTCAGCAGGCGGTAATAGAGGGAAACGACACGGATGTCCTTGCTGTCGTCACCACGGTCCGGGCAAAGTCGCGCGAGCTGAACCAGGCGATCGAAGTCGCCGGCCGAGACGTCTTGGGTCGCCAGTCCGGTGACTTCGCGAATGTGGCCCGACAGTTCGATCCTTCGGCTATATGCGAGGATTGAGCGGCAATGAAGCACAAAGAACTGGAGTAACGCCGCAACAGAGATGACGAAGATCAGCGCCGCTATCATCGAGCCCTCGCCAAAAGGCTGCCCGCCGCCAGTCGCGCATCGTCGGGCACCTTGGTAAAGGTGTACGCCCACGCGAGAGGAAGCCAGGTCCCCAGGATCGGAAGAATGTATCGCAAGAACGGCATGTACAGCGATGGGAACAGATTGCCAATAGCGTACGAGCCGGCCGTAGCGCTGAAGTAGACTCCTAGCGCGAGCACCATCTGCACCAGCCGCATACGGGTTTCACGCAGCTTCAGCAACGTGCCCCAGAGCAAGTACGTCAGAACCAACCCGACGAAATAGAGGTTGCGCCCGATTTCGTGAACAAAGCGCGAGGTCAGACGGTCCTGCGCCTGGTGTACGACGAGGAACGAAAAGAACGCGGTAGCAAGAAGAAGCAGAACGGCCGCCCTGCTGACATAACGGCTGACGTGCATCTCTCGGAAGACTTCCTGATAGAAGTGGATAATGACCCAGAAAAGTAGAATCGTAACCAGACTATCCGTGTAGTAGTAATAATATGCGTAGGCGTTTGAACTAAAGCCAAAGCGGCGCATGCACGCAAAGCCGCCGACCGTGACGCCGGCGACAGCGAGCATATAAACATTGATAGGAAGGTCTCGCAGGAACTTCTTCCCGCAGACCGCACACACCACCACGTAGAGCTCAGCAGCAGTGCTGAGCATCCAAATCGCGATCGAATATGAGCCGGGCATCAGTTATCTCGAAAGCCCAACCCAGCCCTACCGTGGCGCTAGCCTAAGCTAAGCTTAGTTCCACGGCTGCGGCGGTGCCGGTAACCCGGTCGGTGCCATCGTATATGACGGCGCGCTTACCGTAATTGCGCTGTTCCACGAGGGAGTTGCGAAGCTCTTCAACCCCATCGCAGCCGTCAGCACTACCAGAACCAACACCACGAGCATGAGCCACTTAGACATTGACCCCTCCGGGTTCGATATTTACAACCGGAGGGAGTCTATAAGCGGTTTCATGCCGTCAAGGGGAAAAGTTTATGGTGTGTGCCCTAAGAGTACACACCTCCCCTTCCTGGCTGAGCCAGTGCCTCTCCTTATCTGTCGCGCGCAGAGTATCGTTCGCTTCCCATTCGCGTCAATGTTACGAAGGTACTATTCGACCTTCCCGGGCAGATTAGACGAACCCCTGAGCCAATTCGCGACATCGCTTGTTTCACTTTTGAAGTCTCCGAAAACATAGGCTACGGCGATTTCTTCCAAGGTGGATGCCCGAACTGTACGCGAGGTTTTCTTGACCGTTGCAAATCCCTCGTCTACACTAACCATTTGATTCGGGCGTAAAACGACACCTGAGGCCCCGGCGACGGATTCAAGCTCCTATATCTCGCGTCGATTTTCCCTGGCAGTTCTGCTGGAACAGTCCGACTGCTAGGAACTCTTATTCCAATCTGGATGGGATTAGGGTGCTGGCGTGCCTGAGCAACTCTAGACCCAGTGAGGAGAAACTAATTTGCCCAAGAGGACGTATCAACCTCATGTACGCCGGCGGCACAAGAAGCACGGCTTCCGTGCCCGGATGAAAAGCGCGGGTGGCCGTAAGGTGCTGGCGCAGCGCCGAAAGAAGGGACGTCATAGCCTCACGCGGGTCTGACATATCTGGCGTCGGTCGGATGACGTTGCCGCGCGAGTGCCGCCTGTTGCGTCGCTCCGACTACGAAGTGGTTTACAACGAGGGCCGCAGGCGGTCGAGCAAGCATTTTGCTGTCTTTCTTCGCCGGAATAAATCGCACGTCAGCCGCTTTGGGTGGAGCGTCAAGAAGGCGACCGGGAACGCAGTTCGACGCAATCGCATTCGCCGCCGCTTGCGTGAAATTGTCAGGCTGCACCGTCAGGAAATTGGCGTTGGCTGGGACATAGTTGTTCATCCCCGCGACTCAGTGGCGATCGCGGGATTTTCTGAGTTGAGCCGCGATCTGCTGAGGCTCTTCCCGGGCCGCTAAATGGTCCGGGGTGGGCTGCCAAGGAACGAACAATAGAATTTCTGATTCGGGACCAGTTACATGAAAGTGATCGAATTTAAGACGGATTATCGGAACCAGGCAATCATGGCATCGACGGAATCGGTTGCAATCGAGGGCGAATCGCTTCCGCTTGACGCGGAACGGAGCGACGGGCTTTCCGCGCCCTTGCCGCCGGTGCGCGCTGTCGCTCCACAGCGACCGCACTCCTTCGGCGCCTGGATCCTGCTTGGTTTCTTGCGTCTTTACATCGTGTGCCTATCGCCGGTGTTTGGCGGCGCGTGCAAGTTCTATCCTTCGTGCTCCAACTATGCTGTCGAAGCCGTTACGAAGCACGGTGCGCGGCAGGGCTTCGTGCTCGCTGCAAAAAGATTGATGCGCTGCCGGCCGTTTACGAAAGGCGGCTTTGATCCTGTTCCCGACGATGTGCCGCATTCCAAGCGGCCTCGGCGCATGAACCGTAAGCTGCAAGTGGTTTCTGGCACCGAACTGAAGATTCGGGCGACCGAGAGGCGGACGTTGTGAACGAATTGTCCGATCAAGCTCGCGGTGTAATTTTTGTTGTCATTGCCTTGGCAGTTCTTTTGATTTGGGTTCACTACTTCTCGCCTGCCCCTCCGAAAACAAACCTGGCTCAGCAACACGCGGCCGCCACCGCGCAAACCGCCCAACATTCTCAGCCCCAAAAGCGTGCGGAGCTGGCGCCTGCCAAACCGGCACCCGCGATTCCGGCCGTCCGCGCGAACCAGCAGCAAGTCATATCGATCGACAGCCCGATCTACCAAGTCGAGATGTCCAATCGTGGCGCCGTAGTTACAAGCTGGCGACTAAAGAAATACCTCGACGACGCGACGCCTCCTCGCCCGCTGGACCTGGTAAATAGCGCGTCTTCACAGGAGCTTGGCTGGCCTTTGTCTTTGCAGATCCCCGACAACACCCAGCTCGAATCACAGGCGAACCGCGGGCTTTACCAAGTTTCCCTCATGACATCCACAGGGCCGACGCCTGCGAACCAAACCGTCTACCACGCGCCGATCACGATCAGTTTCCATTTCAGCGACGGCCACCTGGACGTCACAAAAACCCTGAACTTCACGCAGAGCTATCAGCTCTCAGTCGACACATCCGTTTCCCTCGACGGCGCGCCCATCTCCGCTGCGCTCGCATGGCGCGGCGGATTCGGCGACACGACCGTTTACCACGAATCGCAGCTCGTTCAGGTCTTTTATAACCAGAACGGAAAAATCGAACTGCTGACGTACAAGAAACTCGGCATTTCGGGAAATGAAAGCCAGCCGGCGGTCCGCTCCGGTCCGCTCGAATTCGGAGGAATCGAAGACCAGTTTTTCGCCGCCACGTTCATCCCGGATCGAATGTCCAACATGTCCCTCTGGGACTGGTCACGCAATCGCACCACAACGGTCGACGGCAAGCAGCAGTCCGAGCCGGTGGCCGAAATGGCGGCTGGCACGACGCAATCTGAGCCCCTGCATATCCGCATGTACGTGGGGCCGAAGGATCTGGCGCTTCTCAGGCAGGTTCACCCCTCGCTCGAAGCGCTTGTTAATTTCGGCTGGACAACGATCATCGGGAAGCCGCTGCTCTTTGTTCTCCAATGGCTCCACAAATTCATACCGAATTACGGATGGGCGATCGTTGCGCTGACGCTGATCATCAACTTCGCTGTGTTCCCGCTGAAGATGAAAAGCTGGCGTTCCATGCAGCGCATGCAGAGCGTGATGCCGGAAATCCGGTCGATTCAGGATCGCTACAAGAAGTACTCCATGACCGATCCCCGCAAACGCAAAATGAACGAAGAGGTCATGGCCGTCTATCAGCGCGAAGGCATCAACCCAATGGGAAGCTGCCTCCCAATGGTCCTGCAGATGCCGATCTGGTGGGCTCTTTGGGAAGTGTTGCGAGGTGCGATCGAGCTGCGGCACGCGCCGTGGATTTTCTGGATCCACGACTTGTCGGCCAAAGACCCTTACTACATTCTGCCGATCGCAATGACGATCACGATGTATCTGATGACGAAGATGACGCCGCAAACCGCGGTTGATCCTGCGCAGCAGAAGATGATGAATCTGATGCCCGTCATGTTCGGCATCTTCTTCTTCACGTTATCCAGCGGCCTGAACCTGTACATGTTCACCAGCAACCTGGTCGGTGTGGGCCAGCAGTATTACTTGAACCGCACGCGGCCGCTCCCTAAAATAAGCAGGTTCAAAAAGAAAAAGGTGACCGCAGGATGACCCCCTAATATGAGCGACGGACCGGTTTCCCGGCCACCACGAGCAGTTAATCCGAACGACCGTTCGCGCGGTGGGCGTCCGCACGACAGCCGCGCAGACGCGAAGCGTGGTGTCGCAGAGCCCCCCGTCTCGCCCGAAGAGATCATTCCTCGGCTCACGACGTTCCTCGATTTGGTCTCGCGCGAACTGGCCCTCGCCGCGAAGTATGAAATCTCCACTGTAAGCGAATCGGATGTAGATGGCGGTGACACGGCGTTCTCAAGGCGAGACGGAAATAGCGCCCGGCCCGAGAGGCGGAGCAACCAGCCTGCGAGCGAAAGCAAAAGTCTGGTGGTCCGATTTAGTGGTGAGGATGAGGAGATTCTGCTCGCGCGCAACGGCGAACTTCTACTTGCCCTCGAATATCTTGCGCATCGTTGGCTGCATCTTCCGCCCGCGCTCTACGATGGCGTCCGTTTCGAGTGCGGCGATTTTCGCGCCACCCGCCTCGAGGAATTGAAGCTTTCCGCGCGCGTGGCTGCTCAGCGCGTCCGCGAAACCGGCCAGCCGTTTCAATTTAACCCGATGTCGTCGCGCGACCGTCGCATCATCCACGTCGAACTAAACGGCGCACCCGGCGTCCGCACCATCAGCGAGGGTTCCGGCGACCACCGCCACCTCGTCATTTATCCAGCGAACAAAAAGTAGCTGCCATGCTCGGCAGGCGCCTAAGCTAAATCTCGATCGCATACCCTTGCTTGCCGACGTTGATACATTGTGTGGCGCCGATTCGTTCACTCAGTCCAGCACCCTCGTGGATGTGCCCGCAAAATAGAAATTCCGGCTGGACGCGCTCAACCCACGCTCGCAGAGTCGCGCTCCCTGCATGCGTGCCGGACCCAACCTCGTCGAGCTTCGTGCCTCGCGGCGGAAAATGGACGGCCAGATACAACGGCTTCTTGCCTTCGAACTCCTCCAGTGCGCCTGCGATCTCTTCCTCGGAATATTCGCCGGGCGTGTCGAACGGCGTGGGATTGCTGTACCCCAGCCCGGCCCACCAGGTCACTCCCTTTTCGCCTTTCAGCTCGCGCACTTGCCGATGGAAATCGACAAAGCCGTATCGGTCGCACAACGCGCGCGTCTGTTCGTGCGTCTCGTGATTCCCGGGTAGCAGCCACAATTTGTGGCCCAGCGGCCTCAGCGCTTCCGCGCAGCGCTCCAACGCGCGCCCAAAAGTCGAAAGATCGCCTACCGCGATGTAAACATCCGCAGGCTTCGTCATCACGCGTTCGATTGCGCGCGTGTCTCCGTGAATGTCACTGAAAATGAAAATCCTCATCGGGTCGCGTCACCGGACTTCGTATTTACTCCCTGAGTGTCGCTCGCCAGCATGCCGGTTCTCAACCATCCTTCTTCCACCACATTGCCAGCCGCGTCGAACACCACACTATACGTGAAGGGCTGCGGTCCGTTTTTGCGTCGCCCGACAAACCGGTTTTCGCCAAACACGATGATGTGTTCCTCCCCGCGCGCGAACGTGCGCATCACCGGAAACCGCGCAAAATTCCAATAGAGATGCACTTCCGGTAATTCGAGCGCTCGTGCCGTGAATGGGTTCGGCGGTGAGTCGGGCGTGAACTCGAATGCCGCCGGATGCGTTTGGCGCAAATCGTAGCGCGACGAATACACGCCATCCGTCGTGAGGATCGCGTCGCCCCAATCAAGAAGAGACGGCGGCACCGGCAGCGCACCGATCCGCACCACCTTTATGTGATTCGCCTCAGCAAATTCCTGGACTCGTCTCATCGCCTGGTGGTGCGTCAATCCACATGCTCCAACGTACGCCAGCGTCGCGACTACGCCCACCTGGCACCAGCGCGCGCGCGACACGCTGAATCCCCAGTCGCGCACTGCCGGCCCAAAAAATAACATCGCGGCCACCGCCGACGCGGCAACCACAATCCACATGTGGAAGGACGCATTCGCCGCTCGCGCCACCTCCCACGCCACAACCGCAGCGGCCGTAAACAGCACCCACATCGCGATCGCTCGCAGGAAAGTCTTTGCGCGTTCGTGGTAAATCCAAGCCGTCAGCTGGGGCAGCAGCAGAATCGAAGTGAGCACGAAATCGATGATAAACATCCAGTCCCAGGCGACCCGCCGCTGCGAAAACGGCGTCAGCATGCGCGTCCCGAACGACGTCGTACCGTCCAGCAGGATATGGCTCAGGATTCCGACGCCATAGATCAGCGTCAACATCGCAAACGATGGGGAGGGAATCTTCCATCGCCGCGTCACCCAGCTCGTGAGCGCCGCCAACCCCACTGCAAAGAAGGGCAGTCCGAAAAATGAATGCGTGATCCCGCGATGATATTTGACGATCGCCAGCGGGTCGCGCGAAATTGTATCGGCAATCACATCCACATCGGGAAACACGGCACCAAGCGTCGCGGCAAGAATCGCAACTCGCGCCATGACGCGAGTGCGTCGCTGTCCCTCGTCGCTTCGGCTGTACGACCTACCCGCGTCGTTCTTGGAAAAGAAGGCTTTCCCCAGCAGCGCTCCCGCTATTCCATGTGTTATCGGGTCCATTGCGCGAACGGGCAGCTCGAGTGCGTCACCCAACCTCAATCAACGGCGACGTTTTCGCGACCGCCTCACCAATAACTCGCGCCGCCACGCCGTGACGTTCCAGCGCCACCAGTGCCGCGTCTGCCGCCTCTGGCGCAACAGCCGCCAACAATCCTCCCGATGTCTGCGGATCGACCAACAGCGCTCGAAACTCTTCCGCGACGCCCGGCTGAAATTCGACACAGCCTTGAACGAATTCGCGGTTGCTCGTCAATCCACCCGAGAAAAACTTGCCCCGCGCCGCATCGATGGCGCCCGGAAGATACGGGATCCGTTCGCATGCAATCCGGATTGAGACGCCGCTGCCAACGGCCATCTCTCGTGCATGTCCCAGCAGGCCAAATCCTGTTATGTCCGTCACCGCATGCACCGGCGATCCCTCGCTGCTCTTCCCCTGTGGTTTTCTCTGCGCCTGCCCGCCGTGGCGGGCCTCTGCGCTGGATCTTTGCCTTTCATCCAAAGTGCGCTCCACTTCCCGCAAGGCTTCCATCGCAACCCGGTTCAGCCGCGCCATCGACGTCTCTGCCGCCTTCACCCAACCTGCATTCGCTTTTCCTTGCTTCAGTGCCGTCGAAATCACGCCCGTACCCAGCGGCTTGGTCAGGATTAGCACATCGCCAACCCGTGCGCCGATGTTCCTCCAAATCCGCGCTGGATCAATGATGCCGGTCACCGCATACCCGAATTTCAGCTCCTCGTCGCGAATCGAATGCCCGCCCGCAATCGTGCAACCCGCTTCCGCCATCTTCTCGAGCCCGCCGCGCAGAATCTCCTCCAGGACTTCAGGCTCGCCCGACGCTGGGAACCCGACCACCGACAGCGCCGACACAGGTCGCCCGCCCATCGCGTAAACATCGCTCAACGAATTCGCCGCCGCGATCTGACCAAACACGCGTGGATCGTCGGCGATTGGCGTCAGTATGTCCACCGTCTGCACGAGCGCGATTTTCTCGGTGAGTTGATACACCCCGGCGTCGTCGCTGGTTTCAAAACCAACGAGCAGGTTCGGATCAGTGGGCCGCGGCAGCCGCTTGAGCACGGAGTCCAGCAGACTGGGACTCAGTTTGGCAGCTCAACCCGCAGCCTTGGCCGCTTCCGTTAACCGCACACGAACGCGCTCCGCCAAGGCGATCTTCCCTCCTAAATTCACAATCCGATGATTATAGCCCCACACGTGCGATGCGGGTCTTTCGCCAGCTTCGAATGAACCAGCGAAGGGAAAAACGGCGGGATTCGGCCTGAACGCGGATATATCCAAGTGGCGCGACAACGCTATAAATGCGCGTGTTCAGCGCAAAAGAACCAGAATCGCGCCGTAGACGGCAATCCCGATCGTGAACCACGCGACGTAATCTCCCACGCGACCGCTCTGTAGCCGCCGAAAGAACATCTGGATCGCCAGCAACTTACGCGCAACGCGCCCTTCGGCGCGAAACTCCTCCGATCCAGCCGCGAGCGCGAGGCCCGCGAGCAGAACCATTCCCACAAGCACGCCGCCGTTTTCAAGACTGAAGTCGAGAGACTCCGTCCGCGGCTCAGGGTACTGTGGCTCAGTCGACCGAGCGTACAAGACCGCGTCCTCATAAATGGCGGGAGTTTCAAAACGTTGAATTTCACGCCCTATTCCTGAGCGAACGCTCGAAGGAATCGGCACGGCGCACGCCGCAATCAACAGGACAAGCATCGTCCCCCACATAAAGATTGGCACTTGCGAGTGACGCCCCGTGGTTTCTTGGTCCGTGTGGATGTGCGGCGCGCCATGCAGCGACAGTTCGCGGCTCGCGCCCCAACCCACGAAAACACGAGCGGCGAACCGCAAAACGGCCGCGCCCGTGAGAATTTCTGCGAATACGAGTACAGCCGCAATCCATTCCCGATGAGCGCGACTGGCCGCCGCCTCTATGGTCTTTTCTCCGAAAGACGTGGCGAACGGAGGCAATCCCGCGAGCCCTATCGCGCCTAGAACGATCATTGCGCCTATGGGCGCCAGGGTACGGCATTTTCCACGCAGGTCGAATTCGTCGACGCTGCCACACCGATGCAGCAGGATGCCCGCCCCGATGAACAACGCGGCCTTCACCAGTCCGTGGCCGATCAAATATAACGTCGCTCCCGCCAGCCCGCTTGGATCGAGAATCGCGAAGCCGAGCGTCATGACCCCGACATGACTGATCGTCGAAAACGCCAGCAGGCGCTTGAAATGGCGCTGGCCGAAGCAATACAGCGCTCCAATAACCGCTGTGGAGGAGCCCACTATGAAAAAAAGGTCGCGGATCGCCGTTGCGCTCGGCATCGAAGCTTGCGAAAAGACGATCCAGTAGATCCTCGCGGCCGCGTATACCCCGAGTTCGACCATCACGCCGGAGAAGATCACGCAGACAGGTGTGGGCGCGACAGCATGCGCGTCGGCCAGCCAGAAGTGAAAGGGAAACACCGCCGCTTTCACCAGGAAGCCGGAAATGACGAAAAGAAAAGCTACGCAAAGAAATCCTGATCCCAGCCGGTGCTGCGCCAGCGTGACGCCGACTTCGACCATGTTCAACGAACCCGTAAACGCATACACGAGAGCGACTCCGCTGAGGCTCAGAAACGCTCCTACCGTGTTCAACACGGCGAAATTCAACGCGCCCTGCATCGACTGGCCCTCTTCCGATTTGTATCCGCAGAGCGCCACGCCTGCCGCCGTCATCAGCTCGAACCACACGAACATGTTGAATAGGTCGCCCGAGAGGCACAGGCCGCACATGGCCGCCAGAAATACCAGCATCAGAATGTGGTACAGCGCCTTCGCGGATTCGAAATAGCTCCATGAAAACGTGAACGCCGCAAACACCAATAGCGACGTGAACGCCGCCAGCCCCGCTCCAATTGGATCGATCATGAAACAGATGCCAATCGGAAAATGCGAGTGGGCAGTCGGCTGCCAGTTTCCGAACCAATAGACGATCACCCGATGTGCCGACGCATTGGCCAGCACCATGCTGATCACGATCACGCCCGCAGAGGTGAGCAGCGCCGCCAGGTCGAGCACGCGCCTCGGGAGGCGTGATCCAACGCCCGCCAACACTGCGGCAACCATCAGAGGAATAACGACAGGGAGGGGCGCCATCTTCGTCGCTCGCGGCTAACCGCGCATCAAGTCGACTTCATTCGGATCGGCGCTGCTGGTTCTGCGATGCACGCGCACGGTGATCGATAGAAGCAGCGCGATCACCGTCGCCTCCACTACCACGTCCGTCAGCATCAACGCTTGGATCACCGGATCAACCGCGGGCGACGTGGCGGGAAATCCGACGAAAATCGGCGCCGGCAATCCAGGACGGTATCCGATCACCGCCAGCAACACATACGTCGCCGCCTGCACGACCGTAAGAGAAAGGCACAGATGCACCAGGTGGCGGCTTGAGATGATCCCGTACAGTCCGATCACAAAAAGCCAAGCGGCTACGGCAAAGCCCGCGTAGAAGATAATCTGCTCCTGCATCACTCTTCTCCCCGCACCGTGAGCGTTTCCTGCAGAAAAGCGAACAGCAACAGGACGAATCCGGCCATCACCTCGAGCCCCGTGGCGAGGCTGATCAGGGGCATCGTTCCCCCGCTGGTTAATTCATGCGTCTTCCCTAGTGGCAGCACGTTCGTCAAGAACGGCTTTCCCCAAAACCACGCAATCATTCCAATCAGCAGGAATCCGCCCGCTCCCGCCGCTTCCGCAAGCTCAACCAGCCGCCACGATACGACCTTCCGAAAAACTGCAAAGCTTTCGCCGACATAAAGTATGAGGGCCGCGCTCGCCAGAATAACTCCGCCCTGAAACCCGCCCCCAGGCGTCAACTGCCCGTGCGTCACAATGTAGATGCCGAATAAAACCTTCGGTGCGATCATGACCAGAACCCACAAACTGATCGCGTCGCTTGCCGGCACGTCGCGACTCGGTTCGGCTGCATCGGCAAGCAGCCCCTCGGTCCTTTCCGACGTGATCCGAAGAAGCGAGATCGACCCAAGAACCGATACGAACAGGATGAACTCCTCGCCAATCGTGTCGAATCCGCGGTAATCGAAATTCACCGCTGAGACCGCGTCCGTCACGTTCCGTTGCGCATAAACCCGGCTGTTGATCGCTTCCGCATAGCGGTTTCGCACCGGCAGCGGTCCCGGGAGCGTCCGGCAGACAAGCGCGAACAGCACGGCGATTCCCGCGGCTCCTGCGAGGAACACAGTTACACGCCACGCATGGCTCATTTCGTCTCGTCTTCATCCTGCTGGCGGTGCAGCAATTGCGCGTCTCGGCGCAACTTGGCCAGCGCAAGCAATACAATCAATGGAAGCCCCACCGCTCCCACTACGATCTGCGACAACGCTACGTCCGGCGCCTGAAACACCACAAACATCAACGCCAGCATCAACCCGAACACGCTCACCACCACCGGCTGGCTGGCGAGTCCGCGTGTGAACACGACTGTCGTGCCCGCGATGAGCACGCACAGTAGAATTCCCAGTTGAAGGAAAATCATGATTTGCCCTTACGCGGGATTCCCGCCGGATGTTCTTGCGTGATGACTGGAATCCTTTCGCCGGCATCGATGTCGAGCCGCTTGGCTTGTCGGATCCGGATCGCACGCGCCGTTGCGTGACTCAGCACGCCGTTCATCACGAACAGCAGGATCGCGATGAAAAGTCCTTTTAGGCGCGCCTGCCAGCTCGGGTCATCGAGCCATACGGCCAGGATGATCAACGCTGTGCAGAGCGAAGCGAGAATGGCGCTGAAGTGCAAACGTTCGAACGCAGTGCGCGTAATTGCAACGCCGATTGCGCAGAAGATTGCGAGCGCAACTGCAATCCACACAAGCAAGCTTGCCGCGAGCGCGTGGTGCATCAGAGCCACCGCTCAAGGAACCGCGCGAATACCATTCCGGCGCCGAAGGAAAGCAAGGCAAGCGTCAACGGAAGGTCGTAAAAGGAAGGTTGGTGGAACCCTTCGGCCATCAGCACCAGCTCGAGTGTCACGACGCAGCTCACGAATTCCAGCCCGACGAGCCGGTCCTCCGCCGGCTTCGTGGCACACACGTAAAGACACGGCAGGATCGCGGCCAGAAGTCCCAGCGCGGCCCAGAGCCAATAATTCATCGTGATGGTCATCGTTCGCTCTCCGGCTCCGCGCCCATCCGCTCCATGAATCTCGGCAGCGGCCTAGCCACCATCCTGTGGAACACCAACAGTTCGGGATCGCGTAAAATCCCGAGCACGAGCGTGTTCGGCGTAACCGTCAGATACGTGGTCGCAAGCGCCCGTCGCATTCGCGACGACGGCATGTTTGAGCCGCGACAAAAGTGCACAGCCACGATTCCCGACGCCGGCCTCGCTCCGATCAGGAGCCGCGCAACTGTCAGCGCGAGCAAGCCCGTATCCGTGAACAACTGCGGCGGAACATGGATTGCTTCTTTCAAGAATTTGAGACGCACCCTGAAAGTCCACTTTGTTTTGTGGACGAAAACTGCCAGAGCAAGCAGCGAGATCGTCGACGCGCAGCCCCCAATTACCATTTCCCGCCAGCCGGTGTTATCCGTCAGGACGAGCCAGGAAACCCAGCACGCAATCCAAGTGAAGAAAAATGGACGAAATGAGAGCTTGCGTCGCACGGCAGCCCGTCCTATCGAACAGGCGCTTGAGGGGACTGCAATCTCGCGCCGATGTGCAGCTACTCACACATGGTCACGTTTGGATGAACGGGTGGTCTATACAGGGAAACGTGTACAAAACGTGGGTGAAATACAGATATTGCGTTCTCGCGTCGTTTCGGCCTTGCGCTGAGTTAGCCGATGGTCTTGGCTACTACGTCCGCCCGCAGGTCGTCGATAAATTGCTCGACGGGACGTGGCCCCAGATCGCCTTTCGACCGGTGGCGCACGGAGACAGTGCCCGCCTCTGCTTCTTTGCCGCCAAGGACGAGCATGTAGGGAATCTTCTGAAGCTGTGCATCGCGGATTTTTGCTTGTAGCTTTTCGTTGCGGTCGTCCAGGTGGATACGGAAGCCCGCGTCCTTCAGTTGTTTCGCGACTTTCTTCGCATAGTCCTCGAATTTTCCGCTTAGCGGCAGCACGGTCGCCTGGACCGGCGCCAGCCAGACGGGAAACGCACCCGCATAGTGCTCGATCAGGTAAGAAACCATGCGCTCCATCGTGCTGATCACGCCGCGGTGGATCATCACCGGCCGGTGTATTTGTCCGTCAGCGCCCACATAGCCGAGGTCGAATTGGTTTGGCAGATGGAAATCGATTTGAATCGTCGAGTACGTTTCCTGATGCCCCATCACGTCCGCCAGCTGGATATCCAGTTTTGGCCCGTAGAACGCGGCCTCGCCGGGCGCTTCGGTGTAGGGCAAGCCCATCGAATTCATGGCTTCGCGCAACTCGCGCTCCGCAAGTTCCCACATCTCGTCGTTCGCCACATACTTTTCGGGGTTCGCCCCGCCGCGCAACGACAGGCGATAGCTGTATTGCGTGATTCCCAGGTCGCGATAGGAACGCTCGACAAGTCGCATCACTCCGGCGAATTCCTCTCGAATCTGCTCCGGTGTGCAGAAGATATGCGCATCATTCAACGTCATGCAACGGACGCGGCTCAACCCGCTCAGAACACCCGAGCGTTCGTACCGGTACATTTTGCCGAGTTCGGCGATCCGCACCGGCAGATCGCGATAGCTGCGCTTCTGGGATTCGTATACCAGAATGTGATGCGGGCAGTTCATCGGCCGCAACACCAATTCTTCATGCTCCAGCTTCATCGGCGGGAACATATCCTCGTGGTAGTGCTCCCAGTGCCCCGAGCGAATGTAGAGGTCCACTTTTGCCATGTCCGGCGTGTAAACGTGCTGATACCCGGCTTCGCGTTCCTTCTCCAGAATGTACTCCTCCAGCAGACGCCGCACCGTCGCGCCATTTGGTAGCCACAGCGGCAGGCCCGCGCCAACCAGCTCGCTCACCGTGAACAGCTGGAGCTCTTTGCCAAGCTTCCGGTGATCGCGCCGCTTCGCTTCCTCCAGCTTGTGCAGATATTCATCCAGCTCTTTCTGCTCGACGAAGCACGCGCCGTAAATCCGCTGCATCTGCGGATTGCTTTCCTTCCCCTTCCAATAGGCGCCCGCGACACTCATCAGCTTGAACGCCTTGATCCGCCCGGTCGAAGGAATGTGCGGCCCGCGGCAGAAGTCGATGAATTTTCCGGTCGTGTAAAACGACACCATCGGCTCGACCGCCTTTTCCTCGATCAGCTCGCACTTGAATTCCTGATTCTGCTTGCGGTAAAGCTCCAGCGCCTCAGGCTTCGGAAGCAGCTTGCGCTCGTTGGGAACATCCTTCGCCGCAAGCTCATGCATCTTCGCTTCGATTTTCTCCAGGTCCTCGGGAGTGAACGGCTCGTCGCGCACGAAGTCGTAGAAGAAGCCGTTTTCGATCGGCGGGCCGATCCCCAGCTTCACATTCGGATACAGCTCCAGCACGGCCGCAGCCAGCAAATGCGCGCACGAGTGGCGGAACACCTGTACCGCATCCGGATCTTTCGCAGTTAGAATCGACAGAGTTGTGCTGTGGTCGAGCGGGCGCGAAAGGTCAATCAGCTCGCCGTTCGTGCGGGCGACCAGCGCTTCCTTCGCCAGCCGAGGCGAAATCTGTTGCGCCACCTGCGCCGATGTCGTCCCGCTCGGCACTTCGCGCTTCGCCCCATCCGGCAGCGTAATTTCTATTGTGTCCGCCACTGCAGAGTCCTTGTGAAGAAATTAGCATTGCATTTTAGCACGGCAATTGGCACCCTCGCCCTGACCAGCGTGGTGCTAACGGCGCATCGTTCGTAGCGCCGGCGTCTCGCCGGCGGTTTTGCCTTAGGTCTGAATGTAGCGCCCGGTTGTGCGGGAAGATCAAAGCCGTGATTGATTGGCCAAGAAACCGGGGAAAAAAAACAACATGCAATCGCTAGCTAGGTCATAGAATCCTTGCATCACCCGCGACCCGAATGAATCTGATATCTGGTTGCTGAGATTTCACTGACATGCACGACACCCATCGAGACTATCTCCCCGCTGCCGGCTCCGATTGGGCGCTCCCGCTCTACGATCCCATGCAAAAGCTGCTGGGCGCAGATCGTGCGCGGCAAAAACTGCTCGACCAGGCCGCTCTCGATTCCAACGCTCGCGTGCTCGATATCGGCTGCGGGACCGGCACGTTCGTTACAGTCATCAAGCGATCGCACCCCAGTGTGGACGTCGTTGGACTCGATCCTGATCCCAAAGCGCTTGCGCGGGCCCGCAGGAAAGCTGCGCGCGCTGGAGTCTCTGTTCGTTTCGATGAGGGATTCTCGGACCATCTGCCTTACCCGGATGCCTCATTCGATCGTGTCTTTTCATCACTCATGTTCCACCACATTCCAGATGATCAAAGGCCCAACAGCCTGCGTGAAATCCGGCGCGTTCTGAAGCCCGGCGCGTCGTTTCATCTGGTAGATTTCTCGCGGCCGGATGGCGGCAGGCATCGCCTGAAACACCTCGCCTGCGCCAGCAGTCACTTCCAGGCTAACTCCGACAGCAGAATCCTCTCACTCTTCCAGCAGGCTGGCTTCGCCAATCCAAAGAAGACCGGCGAAGGCACGATGTTCTTGGCGCTCCTCCGCCTCGCCTACTTCACCGCCTCCACCTGAACGCGAGGCCATCAAAAATCCGTTGTGGCCGCACCTTATGTGTGACGTAAGAGCGCCAAAATCGATTGAGCTTCCGCCCCGCCACAGCTCGGTGGCGGACCGATGTGCTGCGTAGAGCCTGGGAACGCCAATCTCCCGATTGGAGTCTTTTGCGAGCGCCGACTGTGTAGCACAGGCCAATCCTGAGCGCAGTCGAATGGCGCCATCGCCTGTGCGCTCTTGCAGCGCGGCCGCCTGCCGCTGGTAGGTCTCGCCGCTGTTCGGTCGTTTCCTTCCTTCTTGCTTCCAGAGCGCCGTAGCCTGCCCGCTGCGGCGGCGGACGATTGACCGATTGCTGCAACAACTTGGCAATTTCTTCCGTCTCCGCTCAACTCTGCGGGAAAACACCGATAGCCCGTAACTGTTCATACCCTCGATGTTCCTTTTTCCCGGTTGCGCATTACTCGTATAACGAAACCTCGGCGAGGACACTCAGGTATGGCCGCACATTCAACTCGCCTGTATACCAGAAACATCGCTTTCCGCCCGCATCAGGGTCGGAGCTAAACCACTTACTTGGCGGAATCCAGCAAATCGAACATTCGCGAAGATTCAGGGTTCGTTGCTGGAAAAAGGGGAAAAGAATGAAGACAGCGTCCATCGCTGGCGTCGTGCTGATTGTCCTGGGCATTTTCGGTCTTGCCTACGGCGGCTTCCACTACACGAAGCGGCAACACGTGTTCGACGCCGGGCCTATCCACGCGACGAGGGAAAAGCACGAGACCGTTCCAATTCCTCCCGTTCTCGGCGGGATCGCGCTGGTCGGCGGAATCGTTTTGCTGGTCGTGGGTGCAAAAGGGAATTAGCGCAGATTCGACGTGTTTCGAAGATTGCCAAATGGAGGGAGTAAACCATGCTCTTGATCCTTCTCGTGGTTCTTCTGGTTCTTTTGATCGGTGCTGTGCCCGCATGGCCCTACAGTCGTGATTGGGGCTATTACCCCAGCGGCGGATTGGGCCTGATTCTGCTGATCGTCCTGATCCTTCTGTTGGTGGGGCGGTTATGAAATTCAGCGAATCGCTCTGGCGCGGCTCAACAGTTCGCGGAAAAAGGCGGTTTCTTAAGGGGTCGGAGCCTGACTACCGCAGGCAGGCTTCAGCTCCGACATAAGGCAGCGTCTTGATCAGGGGTTTTAACCCCTGAGGCGCAGATTCTGACGTTTTCAGTAGGCTCTTCAGTCGGCGGTAGCAGCGCGCCTTTTGCGCTGCGAAGGACGCGGTTGCCATAACAGCGGGTGTTACAACTCCTTGTCACACCGAATCGGAACCGTACAACAGAGCATTAGTGCCGGGATTTGGAGGGGCGTTTTGGCCTTACCCGTGACTTCGCGGCTCGCCGCAATGGCCGTCGCGTGATCCTCACGGCCTTCGTCTTCACCCGCCGTCCCGGGCGTTTGCGAGTGGATGACTTGCGCTTCGCCTTGCTTCCACCCGACGCCTTCGCGCCCTTCATCTCGCGCCGGCGCTTCGCGGCCCAACCGGGTTTGTTCTCCTGTCGTCCGCGCGCAATCGCAAGCGCGTCGGCCGGCACATTCTCCGTCACAATCGAGCCCGCCGCGACGTACGCCCCATCCCCAATCCGCACCGGCGCCACTAGCGCCGAATCGCTGCCGATGAAGACGCGGCTCCCAATCGTCGTCTTGTTCTTGTTCACACCATCGTAATTGCACGTGATCGTGCCCGCGCCGATGTTCGACTCGCGCCCCACCGACGCATCGCCCAGATAGGTCAGGTGATTCGCCTTCGCGCCTTCGTGCACCACGCTGTTCTTCACTTCCACAAAATTTCCGATGTGCGCCCCAGAACGAATGTCGGCGCCGGGCCGCAGCCGCGCGAAAGGCCCCACAATCGCCGACGCGCTCACGCGGCATTGATCGAGAATCGAATGCGCGCCGACCGCCACGTCGTCCTCGATCCTCGCGTCGCGAAGAATACTTCCCGTGCCGATCTTGCATCGCGCGCCGACGCGTGTCTCGCCCAACAACTGCACGCCCGGCTCGACAACCGAGTCCGTGCCCACCACAACGTCAGGATCGATCACAATCGTTTCCGGCAGATACATCGTCACGCCGGAAACCATCAACTCCTCTGCTTTTCGCCCGCGAAACACGCGATCCACGGCCGCCAGATGCGCTCTCGTATTGCAGCCCAGAATTTCGTTCGCGTCGGGCGCAATCTGCGCCAGGACTCGTTCGTTGCGCTCGCGCATCAGGCGAATTGCGTCTGTCAAATACAGCTCGCGATGAAAATTGTCTGGCTTCAGCGCGTTTAGTGCGGGCCACAGCTTCTCGAGCGTGAATGAATAAATGCTGGAATTCACTTCGCGGATCGCCCGCTGTTCGGGAGTCGCTGCCTTTTCCTCCACGATGGCCTGCACCCGGCCTTCCGTATCGCGAATCACGCGCCCGTAATCGGTGGGATCGTCGAGTTCCGCGCTCAACAACGTAGCGGCAGCTTCGCCTCGCCGGTGAGTGTCCAGCAGTGCCGCAAGCGTCCCGGTTTGCAGCAACGGAGCATCGCCCGGCAGCACGAGCGCCAGCTTCGCGCTCTTCCGGATCGCCCGCCGCGCCACTTGCACCGCGTGACCCGTCCCGCGCTGCGGCTGCTGCACCACCGCTTGTGCTCCCAGCGACTCGGCCACCGCGCCCACTTCTTTCGCCTGATGCCCCACTACAACCAGTATTTGCGCCGGCTTCAGCGGCTGGCATGCGCGAATCACATGTTCGAGCAGCGTTCGCCCGCCTGCGCGATGCAACACCTTGGCGAGTTCGGAACGCATCCGCGTCCCTTTTCCCGCCGCCAGAATGATCACCGCCGTATCTTTTGCCGCGCTCATCTCGCTATCGTCGCATCTCGTCTAGGATTCATTGAGCCTCCTATTGTCGCCACCATCGTACTCTTTGGCAACGACAACCAGGCGAGCCGTGACTTCTTCTCGCCCGAAGTCCCGAATCCAGTCTCAGAGGGACGGTTGTACTTAGGCCGGCATGAAAGCGTCGCCTGCCGTAGGCAGGCAGAGGCGGGTGGCCGGCTCTTGGGCTCTCTCCGAATGCGAACACCGCGTGCAATAACGCCACACAACACCTACCCTAAGACCTCGGACAAAACACCAGGGGTGCCGCACCCTTTGAAGTGTAAGGGTGCGGGGTTTGGCTTTCGTTTTGCACGCCCCACGTTATCTGGGCGGGTGCATGAACGAGCGGTCCAGCAGCCCTGCAGGACCCAGGGCGCGATGTCGCCGGACCCATTTCGTCGCCGTCTTGGCCGTGACGTACAATTCCGCCACGAACCAGATGACCGCGATTGGCGGGGCGGGCTCTCAGGGGCGATCGGTGTCCTCCAAGACGCCGGGCTCGCCAGAATAGGGGGCGAGGCAGCAGTCCAGGCGGGAGACATAGTCGGCACTGGAATGGCCGCCTACCATCTCGCGGCATTTGCAAAGGGGTATTTCGGTGTCTGCGGTAACCTTTGAGGACGCTATTTTCTCACGCGCCGTGTTCCCCGCTCTGCTCGCGGCAGTGTTCCTGCTAATTATTTGGAATCTTGACCGCTCGCTTGGCCGCGGGGCCCCACGCACCCCCGTCAGGGCAAAGCTTCTGAGTCACAGTTTCATCGGCGCGTTGGGAATGTCATATTTCATCGCGTGGAACGACATAATTGCCGGGTTCCTTCGCCTACCGGGATGGCAGGTCTGGAAGCCGCTCACCGCAGTATGGGGCCTCCTAGTGTTCTACGACGGCTGGAGGCGAGTCGAGATCCAGAAAATACGAGCGCAAACGGAATCCGCGCCAAATGATCAC
>Ga0335075_10004822_pt1 | contig 21019 bp, 22 predicted proteins | sample Lox_Sample_24_FD_206723 | JGI IMG/M metagenome (GOLD analysis project Ga0335075, IMG submission 206723) | Soil microbial communities from Loxahatchee National Wildlife Refuge, Florida, United States - Lox_Sample_2.4 | ecosystem: Environmental > Terrestrial > Soil > Wetlands | place: USA...
GTCTCGCTCGAAGTGTTGATCGGCCCCGAGCGGCCCGCTCCCGCGAGGGCCGCAAGGGGACGGGGTTCTGCCCCTCAGGTCAGTGGAACAAGCGGCGCGAGGCGATCCGCGCGCCCTCGGCCAGAGACGCCAGCTTGGCCCAGACGACGTCGTTGGCGACCCGGCCGCGGCCGGCTGACGTGTCGAAGCCGCAATCAGTCCCGGCAATCACCCGGGTCGGATCGCCCACCGCTTCCGCCACCCGCTCGATCCGGTCGGCGACGACCTCGGGATGCTCGACGAAGTTGGTCAACGTATCGATCACGCCGGCCACGATGATCCTGTCCGAACCCAGGGGGACCGAGGCGAGGCAACGGTGCTCGTGGGCATGGCGGGGGTTGGCGAACGGCAGCACGAAGCCGCCGACCCTGGCATCGAGGATCGCCGGAAGGATCTCGGGCAATGCCACATCGCAGTCGTGCGGGCCCTCATAGTTGCCCCAACAGGCGTGCAGGCGGACACGATCGGCGGGGATGTTGCGCAGCGCCGCGTTGATGGTTGCCACCACGCGCTCAACGAAGCGCACGAAATCCGCGAGCGGCCGATCCTGGTAAGAGACGTGGCGCTCCAGTGCTAGGTCCGGCGCGTCGATCTGCAGCAGGAACCCGTTCGCCACGATGGTTTCGTACTCAACCTGCAAGGCGCCGCCGAGTGCCGCAAGATAGTCGTCTTCCGTCTTATAGTACGCATTGCGCAGGGCCGCCGCGACGATGCCGGGCGAGGGGGCGGTCATGAAGGGCTCGGCAAACCCGCCCGCGGCCTGATCGAGCGCGGTGCGGAAGTCGGCACACTCCGCCTCGATCAGCGCGCGGTCCAGGTATCTGATCTCGCCGATCGCCTCCGGCACGAGCGCGGTGTTGCTGACCGACAGGCCCACCGCGTCATGCGCTGCCTTCCAGGCGCCAAAGCCGGGGTACCGTGCAACGTCGGCGAAGGTGCGCCGGGTCCAGCCGCCGCCGAACCCGCTCAGCCGGTGGCGGAGATAGAGAAAGAACGCCTCGCGCTGCTGCTCGCCGTTGTTGCCGATGTCGATGCCGGCTTCGATCTGCTTCGCGACGACTTGACGCAGCGCCGCTTTACCCTCGGCGGCGAGCTCCTCGGGATCGACCGGCTCGCCGCCGGCGCGGCGGACGTACAGCTCGGTGAGCGCCGGCGGACGCGGGAGGCTGCCGGTATGGGTGGTCAGGATGCGGCGGTCGCTGGTCAGCATGTCACGCGGCCAGCGCCTGGTCGAAGTACCGGGTGTAGCCGAACAGCCCGACGGCGCCGCCGGTGTGCAGGAAGACGATGTTCTCCTGCTTGCCGAACTGCCCTTTGCGGATCAGGTCGATCAGCCCGGCCATGGCCTTGCCGGAATAGACCGGGTCCAGCAGCACGCCTTCGAGACGAGCCAACATCTGCACGGCTTCCGCCATGGCCTCGGTGGGCTGCCCGTAGCCGGGGCCGACATAGTCGCAGTTCGCTTCGACCGCATCGCGCGGGATGCCGCCGTGGACGCCGACGTAGTCCGCCACCTCCTGCGCCAGCTTGTGGACGCTGGCCTCCTGCCGGTCTTTCGGCGCGCGCACGCCGATCCCCAGGACCCGCACGCCGGCATTGCTTCCCACCAACCCGACAACCAGTCCGGCCTGGGTGCCGGCGCTGCCGGTGGCGTGCACCACGCGGTCGATCTTCAAACCCATCTCGTCGGCCTGCTGCATCAGTTCCTGTGCGCAGGAGACATAGCCAAGCGCGCCGACACGGTTGGAGCCGCCGCCGGGGATCACGTATGGCTTGGCGCCGGCAGCCTTGAGCTCGACACCCTTCGCTTCGGCGGCGGCATTCATGTCGGTGCCCCCGGGACGGTACTCCAGGCTGGCCCCCATCAGCCGATCCAGCAGCACGTTGCCGCTGCCGAGGTAGGCTGGGTCGTTGGTCTCCACCCGATGCTCCAAAAGCGCAGTGCATTTCATGCCGAGCCGCGCGGCGACGGCAACTGTCTGGCGGACGTGGTTCGACTGCACGGCGCCCTGGGTCACCAAATGGTCGGCGCCTTGCGCCCTGGCGTCGCCGGCGAGGAACTCCAGCTTGCGGACCTTGTTGCCGCCGGTTGCCACCACCGTGCAGTCGTCACGCTTCATCCATAGCCGCGGCCCGCCGAGATGGCGCGTCAGGTTCTCGAGCGGCTCCAACGGCGTGGGTGCGGGGAACAGGCGGATGCGGGGGAAGCGGGCGAGATGCATGGCAGGGCTCCGGCAAACGTGGTGAAATGTTCCCCAAGCTGCGGCGTCCGACAATGTGCGGCAGGCGCAGGTCCGATAGCGGCCGCGCGAACAGGCCCGCAGGGCCATCTGGGAGAGCTCGTCATGACCATCATCCGGAAGCGCGGCTGGGAAATCCCGGAGCGCCTCGTCACCCCCGAAGCGGTGGCCCTGAGCCGCCGCGGTGTGTTGGCCGGGACGGCGGCGCTGGCGGTCGCCGCGGGATTGCCGCGGCACGCGCGCGCCGATGACACGATGGCCGCGCCACTCAACAAGAAATACAAGCCCGGCCGAGCCATCACACCTGAGAAGGACGCGACAACCTACAACAATTATTACGAGTTCAGCGAAGACAAGGACCTGTGGCAGGCGGCGCAGAAGATGACGATCAGCCCCTGGTCGATCCAATTCGACGGGCTGGTGAAGACCCCGCGCACGATCGCTTATGAAGACCTGCTCAAGCAGGTGCAGCTCGAGCAGCGGATCTATCGCCATCGCTGCGTCGAGGCGTGGTCGATGGTGGTGCCCTGGACCGGATTCACGATGAGTCAGTTTCTGAAGGTCGCCGAGCCGCTTGGTTCGGCGAAATACGTTGTGTTCACCACGGTCGAGGAGCCGAAGGTCATGCCCGGCCTGGATGAGCCGATCTATCCCTGGCCCTATGTCGAAGGCGTGACGATCCAGGAGGCGGCAAACCAGCTCGCGTTCATCTCGGTGGGCATGTACGGGAAGACGCTGCCGAAGCAGGACGGGGCGCCGATCCGCATGACGCTGCCGTGGAAATACGGCTTCAAATCCGGGAAAGCATTCGTGAAAGTGAGCTTTACCGAGAAGCGCCCGGCCACCATGTGGGCGCAGATCGCGCCGGATGAGTATGGATTCTGGGCCAACGTCAACCCGGCGGTGCCGCATCCGCGCTGGAGCCAGGCAACCGAGCGAGTGCTGGGCACGGACGAACGGGTGCCGACGCAGATCTACAACGGCTATGGGGAGTTCGTATCCTCCTTGTATGACGGGATGAAAGGCGAGAAACTGTTCATGTGATTGCGCAGCGCGTTCTGGCCGTTCTGGCCGCGATCTTCCTGGTTGGCGCCGTCGCCGTGGCGACGCTGGGGGCGCCGGACATCCCGCTCGGCGCGGCGCTGGCGATGGTCGATCACGACTTCCTGGCGGCGGTCGAGGACGGGCTGCAGGCGCATGTCAGTCAGTGGATGTGGGACGACGTCGTGGTGCCTCTGCTGATGCGGCCGGCTTGGCTGCTGCCGGCGGCGGCCGGGCTGGTCTGCGCGGGGATCTCGCTGACGCTGACGAACCGGCAGGGGCCACAGAGGACCACGCGCCGCCGGTTCTAACATCATTCACCTCTCCCGCTCTGCGGCAGAGGCCTGCCCTCGGGCTTGACCCGAGGGTCGCAGCGCGAGAGCGCGGCGGGTGAGGGTGCCGCGGCAAAGGGACCCTCATCCGCCACGCGTGTCAGCCCAGCACGGCCGCCCCAGCCTGATCATCCCAACGCCAAGAGCGCTGCCCCGCTTGGATATGAACACCGCCAACCCATCGCTCCGGCGGCGACAGCGATAGCCAGTCCACTTCCCCGGCAAGGACCGTGCGGCCCAGCACGGTCAGAGTCAGGCGTTCCTGTGGCCAGCGCCGGTCATCGCCGTCGAAGGCGCTGGTGAATACAGGCTCAACAGCACGCTTCATACTTTCGACGATGAACAGGAACATCAGATCGCCGAGCCAGGGTAGCGGTTCGCGCGACAGCATGAGCTCGGCATAGGTCTGGCCAACGGTTCCTGGCCGTTCGGCTAAAAGCTGCAGGACCAGCCGCTCGGTCAGGCTCAGACCGTTGTCGAGCCATGGCAGTTCCTGGCAATGCCGGCGGAGCGCCTTTGCCAGGTGCGGAAGTTCCGGTGTGCCGTTGCGCGCTACGCGGGCAAGGGGCGTGGGGTCTGGGGACCGCAGCATCTGCCAGACCTGACGGCCCGCAGCCGTCTGTCGATCGGATACTGGGCGCCGCTCCATCCACAACAGGCGGAGCGCCTCCGGCGGAAGCTGGCCGAGGCCGATGAAGCGTGTCGAGCCCGGAAAACGATCGACCGAGATCAGCTCCAGGCGGCGCGGCGGCGTGTCCGCGAACTGCGCAAGGCAGCGCGCCAGGACGAGCTGGTCGTATGTATCGTGCTCGAACCACAACACCACGCGCTGATAGTGTTCGGCGGCAGACTGAAGGGCACTTTCGGCGCCTTGCAGATCATCCGCGATCTGCTTCGCGTCGCGTCCCGTGTGGGGGCCATAGGCTTGCGCCAGGAAGGCGGAACGTCGCGCGAGCCATGCTGCGTCCAGCGTCACCGGCCCCTGGCAGAGCGGGTCGGCGTATTCCAGGAATGCGCCGACAAACCCCGCGTTCTCCAGCGAGGATCGCAGATCGGAGCCGCAGCGGATGTGCAAGGTCTCGGTATCCGCATCGGGAGCTTCCGCACCGCGCGACGTACTGTCTCGTGCGCGGCGCATCGCCAGGATGTGAGCCTTCAGTTCCGGCCAACTCGGCAAGCCAAGCTCGCGCGCGATCACGAGCTGTGCCTCGCTCAAACGGGCAAGGCCGTCAGTTGCATTGGTATTGGAAGCTTCATCGCCACGAGGGTGGTACCGGCGATACCGGAGCTGCGCATCGGCATCACCGGTGCGGAGCCCCTGCAGCAATTCCTTGGCGCGCTTTCGCTGTTGTTCCAGGTTGAGCCGAAACGGTGACCCGGAGCGGGATGGTTGGATGGCTGGCGTGCGCGTCGGTTCCGAATGGTCGGACACGGCATACTCCTTTCCTTGCGTCTGTGTCCGCCTGTCAGACAGGAAAGGGTGGGCCTGATTAAGCCTGCCACTCTTCACCGGTCGTGGGCGCAGCCCTTTCCGCGGACGTGGAGGCTCCGACCGAGCCGCGAGCTAGGTAAAAGGCGATGCGGTTCAAGGTCAAGGCTGCTCCTGCCCGGCGGCATCTCGACTTGGTCAGCAACCATGTCTCATACACAACAGCAAGAGAACTGCCGCACGGAGACATCGCAGTGACGCAAGACGGCGCATCCATCGTCATTATCGGGGCCGGCCCGGCCGGGCGCGCGGCCGCCGCGCTGCTGCCCGATGCGCGCGTGATCGCCCGACCCGCCGCTACCGCGTGGCACGCTGAACAGGGAATGTTGTGGATCGAAGCCGGGGGCTGTGTGCAACCGGTGGCGTTCTCCCGCTTGTTGCTCTGTGCCGACGAAAAGCTGTTGGTTGTTTCGCTTGGCTGCGCGTTTCGCGATGGCCTGCCGATCGTCGATGCACAGGGGCAGACCACCCGGCCCGGTGTCTTCGCGGCGGGGCGCGTCCTGGGTGCGGCGTCGCCGGAGGCGGCGGCCGCGCAGGCACGTGTCGCCGCGCGCGCTCTTGCCGGATTGGCGGCGGAAGGTTCCATCGCCCCGAGCCCTTTGGCGTCGCCGCTGCCAGAAGTGCCGCGTCGGGATCCTGTGGCGATGGCGGCGCTGCTCGATGCGCCGCGCGGTCCGGAACGCGACCGCGCGCTGTTGGCGCAGGTGGCGTGGATCGGGCCCGTGCGGCCGGCGCGCCCGGTCAGCTTCGCGGCGCTGGCTGGAGCGGCGCAGCCGGTTTCGGAGGGTCGTGCCCAGCAAGATGCTGGAGTTGCTGGCGTGATGGCGGAATGCGCTTCGCTTTTCCGCCCTACGCGGACCGCGCGAGGCGGTGGGTTCGATGTTGTTGTCGTTGGCGGTGGTTTGCACGGTATGTCGGCGGCGCTGCACGTCGCCCGTCGTGGCCGCCGCGTCGTGGTGCTGGAGAAGGACCACGTCGCCGCCCATGCCTCCGGCTATTCCGCCGGCGGTGTGCGTACGCTCGGCCGTCATGTGGCGGAGATGCCGTTGGCGCTGGCGTCACTCGACCTGTGGCACCGCATTGTCGAACTCGTCGGCGATGACTGCGGATTCCGCGAGGTGGGTCATGTGAAGGTGGCCGAGACCGAGGCAGAGATGGCGGAGCTCGCGGCGCGAGAAGCGGCCATGCGGGCACAGGGATGGAGGCATGAAGAGCTGCTCGATGCATCAGAGGTGCGGCGTTTGCTGCCGGCGGTTGCCTCGCATGTCGTTGGCGGGCTGGTGGCGCGGCGGAACGGGTTTGCCGCGCCCTACCGCACGACGCTGGCGTTCCGCCGCGCGGCAGAGGCGGCGGGCGCCGTGGTCCGCGAAGGAGCGCGCGTTGTCGCCGTGGAGCGACGGGATGGCCAGTGGCACGTGCGCTGCGCCGATGGTGCGACATGGTCCGCGCCCATCCTCATCAATACTGCCGGCGCCTGGGGTGCGCGGCTGGCCCGCAGCGTCGATGAGGAGATCCCGCTCGGCTTCAACGCCTTCATGATGATGCTGACCGGCGAGCTGCCAGCCTTCGTGACGCCAGTGGTCGGCGCCACCGGCCGGCCGTTGTCTTTCAAGCAGACCGACAGCGGCCGGGTGATGATCGGCGGCGGCCATAAGAGCGTGGGCAATCTCGATACCGGCCGTGCCACGCTGGATGTGGCGCGTCTTGCGGTATCGGCGCGCACTGCGCTCGATCTGTTCCCGATCCTGGCGGGCACGCAAATGGTGCATGCCTGGGCCGGCATCGAGGGCGTGTTGCCCGACGAGATCCCGGTGATCGGCCTGTCGCGCAAGCAACCGGGACTGGTGCATGCTTTCGGATTCTGTGGCCATGGCTTCGAGTTGGGGCCGGTGGTCGGCGGCATCGTGGCGCAACTGGCGCTGGATGGGGCGACCAACATGCCGATCGCCGCTTTTGCGCCGGATCGGTTCGAGGCTGGTGTTACCGGCAGCGGCGGCGCGCTACGGCAGCCCGCGGGGTGACCGTCCGATTGAGCGCGAGGCCCGCGTGAACGGCATTGACAAACTCGGACGACGATCAGCGTGCCTACCGCTTGAATTCCGCCAGGCGCTTCAGCGTCCATTCCTCAGGCTTCGAGAAGCCCGACGACCATTCTTCAAGTCGCCTCTTCTCCTCGGGCGTGAGCTTTCCGGCCTCCTTCAACGCTATCATCGCGTCGAGGATCTTGAGCTGGGCCTGTCCGGGATGAAGCTCGCCACGATTGGCGCTTAACAGAAGGTCGTAATCGCCGGCTTCCGGTCTCGCGACGATGGCGGCGGCGACGGTCATGTAGAATCCGAGACGGTGCTTGTTCAGAAGCGTAAGCTTATTAACTGGATAGGCCCGAACGAAAGCTTGCATGTCGCCGAAAATCTTGTTTCGTTCCCTTATCCGCTCTTCCTGTTGAGGGATACGCCCGCATCTCTCATAGTCGACGGCCAGTTCCAGGAGTCTGTCATGTGCAGCGCCATGACGGAAACTGAGCTCCTTAAACTTCTGCTCGATCCTGGTGCAAATCGGATTTACGGCCGCTTCTAGGTTTCTGTCGCGGCGATTCGGGTCATAGTGACCGGCGGTCATTCCTAGTAGGTCGCTTGGCAGATGGATATCCGTATGAAGCGGCGTCACAAAGAAACATCTCTCTGGGCCAAGAGCGCCGCTGAACAGCCCTAACTCATAGATGACGTTATCCCGTGGGACGGTCAACAGCCTACCTCGGATATTTGTTGCATCGTCGGGAGTAAATACGAATATACCAAAATCGGATTCGCTGACTTCGCGCATGAGGCTCGCAACCGAGGTTTCGGACAGGTTGAACACGCCGTTAGTCCAAACCTTCGGCTCGGCCGTGTATTGTAAGCGAGTATCAATCGCGTCGGCGACGGCTTTGCCTTCAACTGACGAACCGATAAAGACCTTTGGTTTCATGGGACTCTGATCGATGCTGGTGGGCATAGCTGCTCGGCGATGGACATACCGCGAACTGCTGTCGGCCAGCCGAGTAAGGACGCTTTTGCTCGTGGTGGACAAGCAGGTGTGCCCGGCGATTTCGTGTATCGGGCAGTTAGGGTGGCCCGCCTGGTGTAGGGGGTCACTGTCCTCAGCAGAAGCGACGTCCTCGCTGTACGCCTGCTGCGCTGGGGCGTCCCCACCGTCGGCCATCTGTCGATCGGCCGGTCGTTCCAATCGGTATCTATCATCGCGACCTGTCCTGCCCTAAGGGTCGGCTCGTTCTGATGCATCTGATGCATTGTCGTGTCAAATTCCAAATTGGATATGGCATGGCGCCAGATGCTGATCACAGGAAGTTCCGACCACTACCCCGCTTCCGAGCGGCATGACCTGCCTTGTCATCGATCCCCTTGCTGGCGAAGGTATGATCATGGTTCCGTAAAGATGACGTGGACTCGCCTGCAATGTCGCTCACCGGGCGGTGTTCGAGGATCAGGGTGAAAGAGGACGGTCCGCCGGAACTCATGTCCGCGGACCCGCGCCGCAAGGCGACGCGGATCTTTCTGCGCGACCAGATTGAGGCGTAATGGCGCGTGCCTTCACTTCGCCACCAGCACCACGTCGGCGTCCACCGTGGCACTGACCGGAATATCCTCCGCCTGTGCGCTGGGGGGTGTCGGCGCGGCAGCAGCCATGGCCATCATCGCGCGTGGCAGAATCGGCCCCGGCTGAGGCATCGCAATACTGACCCGCTGGAACGCCTCGAATCGCAGGCCGAGCAGGCCGGCGGCCTCTTCGGCCCGCCCCCGCAGCGCGCTGAGCGCATCGCGCATCGCTTGATCGCGCGCGGCCCGCGATGCCTCGCGCGAGAGTTGCCAGGAAAGCTCGGCGATGGCGAGGGCCTTCTGCTGCAACGCGCCGACCAACGTCAGCAGGGCAGGCCCGTCGTGACTGCGCAGCGTCAGGGTCTGGCTCGCTTGCCAGCGTTGCGGCTGAGTCGCCTGCCACGCGGTGTATCCCTGCGTCGCAGCGGTCACTCCGGCGACCTGCCGGGCGCGAGCCAATGCTGCCGCCATCGCGTTGTTGACCGTCTGTTGCGCGATCGCCGCACTCGCCCCACTGGCCTCTGCGCGGAGTATCGCGACCAACTCGTCTGGATGCGCCATCACCGTTTCGGTGTCATCGAGATGCAAGATGGTGTCGGCCAGTGCGGGGCCACACGCCGCGAGCATCGTTGCAATCGCGACCAGGGCGCTTTGCCGCCATCGCATGTGGATCCCCTTCCGGTTGGGCGGCCGCAGCCTGCGCGCGGTCGGGTTGACGGGCAAGCCGGGACCGCGAGGGCGATCCATGTTGTTGTGGATGTCGATCGCTGTCACCCAATTGTTCCGCTCCGGCACGGATATGCTGCAGTCCCATCCCATCCCATCCCATCTCATCCCGTCATGGCGGGCCTCGTGCCGGCCATTATGGCGATGGGAACACCGGCGATTACGATGTGAGCGCCGGCCGTTACGGCGATGCGGACGCCGCCGGCCATCGGTCATCTATCCGGTCGGCAGATATTACCCGAACACCCAAGGCCAGTGCGTTCGCACCGCCCACAGCACTCCCGCCGCCAGCGCCCCGGCGATCAGATCATCTGCAACGATCCCGGCCGCGCCTCCCTGACGGTCCGCCCAGCCGACCGGCCCGGGCTTGACCACATCCAGCAGACGGAACAGCAGGAACGCCGCCACCAGCCCCACCACAGTCGGTCGAGCCAGCCCCAGCAGCGCGATCCACTGCCCGGCCACCTCATCGATGGTGACCCAGCCGGGATCGCCCTCCACCAGCGCTGCCCGAATGGCCCACAACCCGCCCAAGCTCGCGGCCGCCGCGGCGCACGGCAGCGCCCACGCAGGCGCAGCCAAAAGCCCAACGCCGAGCACGATCGCCACCGCCGACCCAACGCTGCCCGGCGCCACCGGAACAAACCCGGCGCCAAACCCGCTCGCCAGCAGCCGCGCGAGCCTCATTCCAGCCGGTCCAGGAACGCCCGGACCGCCTCGGCCGCCACTCGCTCGGACAGCGTCGGCGCGTGGCCGACGCCATCGACCGAGACCACCATCATGTCTGGGCGCTCCGTCCGCATCCGCGTCACAGTCTCGGGCAGCAAGATGTCGCTGACCACGCCGCGCACCATCAGCAGCGGCACGTGCGACAGCGCCCCGAACAGCGTCCACAGGTCAGGCCGCGGCCCATCCAACAGCCGGGCGATCCGCGTGTCCCAGAGCGGGCGGAACAGCCCACCGCCATCCGGCGCGTAGGTCAGCCGCGCCATTGTTCGCCAGTCTTCATCGGTCGAAAGCGACAGCGGCGGCAATACGGACCGCAGATATGCGACGCACGCCTCTAGGTCGGGCAGAGCCGGGTCGTGGCTGACAAAGCGGCGGACGAAGGCGGCTCCGCCGGCACCGATATCCGGCCCAATGTCGTTCAGCACCACCGCCCCGATCAGGCCGGGCCGGGCCGCCGCCAAACCCATCGACAGCAGCCCGCCGAAGCTGGTGCCGATGACGCCGACACGGTGCAGATGGAGCGCCGCGCACAGATCCAGGATGTCGCGCAGGCAGGCCTCGGGAGCATAGCGCGCAGGATCTGCGGATCGGCCGGATCGGCCTCGCCCCGCATAATCCAGCGATACGATCCGCCGTCCTGCGCCGAATTGCTGCGCCACACCGGCGAAGTCGCCCGCCGTCCGCACGATCCCCGGCAGGCACAACAAGGGCAGCCGGCTATCGCCGCCGCGCCATTCCAGCGCATGCAGTTTCAACCCATCCCAGGCTGAAATGAAATGGGCTATCGGCTCCATTGCGCCAGCAGGGTGGTGTCGTCCTCGTGCCGGCGCGCGCGGTAGATCACCACGCTCTCCAGCACGCGCTCGACGTAATTGCGCGTCTCGTTGAAGGGGATCAGCTCGATCCAATCGACCATGTTGACGCGGGGCGTGCGCGGGTCGCCATAATCCGCCAGCCATTGCGCCACCCGCCCCGGCCCGGCGTTGTAGGCCGCGACCGCGAGCGGCAGGCAGCCGCCGAACTGCGCGAGCAGTTGCTGCATATAGGCCCCGCCGAGCTGCATGTTCTGCGTCGGATCGGTCAGAAGCGACACCTGGGTCACCGCGTGATCGCCGAGCTGCTGAGCCACGATCGCCGCGGTCGCCGGCATAAGCTGCATGAGGCCGAGTGCGCCGGCGGGGCTGATCACGGCGTGGTCGAAGCTGCTCTCCTGGCGGATCACCGCCAGCGTTACTGCGGGATCGACCCCGCTCCCAGACGGAGCGTGCGGCGGCTCGACCGCCACCGGCCATCCATCCTGGGGCAGCATCCTGCCCTCGACCCCCATGCGGCGGGCAATCGCCACCGCGGTGTCCGGCATGTCCATCGCCAGCGCCAGCCTCGCTGCCAGGGCCTGCTCGACTTCGCCGGGGGCGACTTCGGCCATGCGCAGCAGGAAGGCGCGGGCCCGGCCGGGCTCGCCCCAGGCCAGCAGGATGGCCGCGGCCCGCACCAGCTCATGGGCGGTGAAGGCCCAGGCCTGATCGCGGGTGAAGCCGGGGTCGCGGGCCGCAGCCACAAGCGTCGCCGGGTCCTCGCCGAGGGCGCTGGCGGCGAGCTGGCCGTAGAACGTGGTGGGATAGGCGGCCGCTTTTTCGTATTCCGGGCGTGGGTCCGCCCCGGAGGCCGCCGCCGAGCGGGCCAGCCAGTAGTGCGCCCGCCCTTGGGTGATCGCGGCTTTCGACGCATCGGCCAGACGCTGGAACTGCGCTGCTGCCGCTGCCGCGTCGTGCAACCGGGTCAGCGCAATAAATCCGGCGAGGAACGCCGCATCGACCACGTCCCCAGGCGCGGTGACCAGCCGATCGTCGGCCATTTCCTCGGCGTCGCGGTCGTCGTGGTCCTTGAGGAGCGCGCGGGCGAGCAGACTGCGCTCGGCCCAGAATGCCGAACGGTGCTTCTCGTCCGCGGCCTCGGCGGCAAAGCCGCGTTTGCGCCACAGCGCCAGCGCATCGCCGTCGCGTTGGTTGCGGCGCAGCCAGCGGGCCTCGTCCAGCACGAAGCCGGGCTGGTTCTTCTCGGTAGCCGGCACGGCGTGGACCAGCTTTGCGGAGTCCGGGGCGTTGTGGATCAGGGCCAACTGTGCCTTCGCGACCAGGCGCATCGGCGGGGCCAAGCGCGAAATCTGCCTTGCCGCCGCCGCGGGGTCGGACCAGGCAAAGTGCTGGAACCGGTCCCACTCTTCGGCTGGGGTCAGGACGGCGGACCAGCGTTTCAGGAACTTGGGAACGCCGGAGGGATCCGAGTACCCGTCCACCCAGGCCTTGCTCGCGTCGGCGATCGCCGCCTCGAGATTGCCGACGTCGCCGAGGGCATCCGCACACCGGACCAGCGCGCCCGGCAGCGTAATCGGACCCTGGAGGCAGGGCCCGACCACCAGGGCGACGTCCGGCTGGGCGGAAACCGCCTCCTGCCAACGCCGCTGCAGCAGCGCCTGGTTGGGCCAGTCCGGGTTCTGCGACATGAACGCGGCGATCTCCTCGGTGCTCGCCGCGCCGGGGGTCAGCAGGCGGAAATAGGTGACCAGCTTCTGCGCCACCGGATCGGCGAGGCCCTCCGCCAGCTTCGCGGCCTCGACCCAGTGCGCCGGGGTGACCGCCGGCCTCTCGGCCGCGCTTGCCGGGCCGGCAAGGCCGAGCGCCAGCAGCGCAGAGAGTGGACGAATCACCCGGAACATGCACGCTATCTAGACCCGCCCGGCCTTGCGATGCATCCCCCGGACGCCTAGCCTTATTTTGTTATGGATCAGCCGGGACCTCCGGCGCGGAGAGAAAGCACAAGGGAGCACGTCATGTTCAAGGGTTCGCTCGTCGCCTTGATCACGCCGATGCACGAGGACGGCTCGATCGACGAGAAGGCCTATGCCGCCTTCGTCGATTGGCAGATCAACGAAGGCACCAGCGCGGTCGTTCCGGTCGGTACCACCGGCGAATCTCCCACGCTGAGCCACGACGAGCACAAGCTGGTGGTGGAACTCGCGGTCAAGGTGGCGAAGGGCCGTGTGCCGGTGATCGCCGGTACCGGATCGAACAGCACGGAAGAGGCGGTCTCGCTGACGCGCCATGCGCGCAAGGTGGGCGCCGACGCGGCACTGATCGTCACGCCGTACTACAACAAGCCGACGCAGGAGGGGATGTTCCTGCATTTCAAGACGATCGCGGATGCCGTCGATCTGCCGATCATCATCTACAACATCCCGCCGCGCAGCGTGGTGGACATGAGCGTGGAGACAATGGCGCGGCTGGCGGCGCACAAGAACATCATCGGCGTGAAGGACGCGACCGCGAATCTGGCCCGGCCGCTGCACACACGGCGCGCCTGCGGGGCCGGGTTCTGCCAGTTGTCGGGCGAGGACCACACAGCGGTGGCGTTCCTGGGGGCGGGCGGTGACGGCTGCATCAGCGTCACCGGCAACGTGGCGCCGCGGCTTTGCAGCGAAATGCACGCCGCCTGGCAGGAGGGGCGGGTGAACGAGGCGATCTCGATCCAGGACCGGCTGCTGCCGCTGCACGATGCGCTGTTTTCTGAAACCAGCCCGGGGCCGGTGAAATTCGCCGCCAGCCTTTTGGGCAAGACGTCGGAGCGCTGCCGGCTGCCGCTCGCACCGCTCGCTGAGGCGACGCGTCAACGGGTGCGCGCGGCGATGACCGAGGTCGGGCTGCTGAACTGAGGTCTTCCGCCGCGCCAGGACTGGCGGCGGCGGGGTCGCAGGATGGCGGAGACGAGAGCCAGGAAGGGGCTGATCGCGCACGGCGTTGCGGCGCAAAACCGCAAGGCGCGGTACGATTATACGATCAAGGACACGGTCGAAGCGGGGTTGGTGCTGCGTGGCCCCGAGGTGAAGTCGCTGCGGCACGGCCGCGCCACGCTGTCCGAGGCCTGGGCCGGCGAGCGCGATGGCGAGATGTGGCTGTTCAACGCATATATTCCGGAATACCAGGGCGGGGTGTTGTCGCGCTTCGAGCCGCGCGCGCCGCGAAAGTTGCTGCTGCAACGAAAGCAGATACGCACGTTGAGCGGTGCGGTTTCGCGCGAGGGCGTCACGCTGGTGCCGTTGCAGATCCATTTCAATGATCGTGGCCGCGCCAAGGTGTTGCTGGGCATCGCCGAGGGGCGGAAGAAGGCCGACAAGCGCGCCGCGGTCGCGGCGCGGGACTGGCAGCGTGACAAGGCGCGGCTGATGCGGGCGAGGGGGTGAGCACGCGCAGCGTTGCGTGAGTGCACCAGATGGAGGTGAGGAGGCGCGAGCATACTGCGCCGAGATAGCCGTCCTTGGACCGCCCCTGGCGCAGCGATGACATTCGTGGGTGGTCTGCGGTTGAACCGCTCTTCGAGGGATGAGCTTAAGGTGGGTCGGCAGCCGAGGCGGGGGCCGGCGATCATATCGGCTCGCCAGGGGCCCCGGATTGGGCTGGGGGGAGTGTCGTGCGTTCCCAGGACGGCGGGGCGGGGGCTCAGGCGTGCTATTTGTGTCTTGTGAAGCGCTATTGTCTCGGGACATCGCCCGTGCTGAGCCGTTGTGGGCTTCAGCGTCTCGGCGGAAGTGCCTCCACTGAGGAATCGGCGACAATATGGCTACCGCGGCGCAGCGTAATCCGACGCCCCGGGTGCTCGCCCTGGGCTGCCTTGAAAATAGCGCGAGCCAGCAGCGCATTCGCCGCGCGCGCGAGGACCCTCTCGATCACATCGTCCATCTGCCAGAGCTCCACGGTGTAGGGGAGCTCCTCTTGTCGGGAGCGAGAGCCCGTTCGGGACCTGTTCGCCTCTGCTGATGGCGGCTGCACGGCCGACTTCCTACCCCAGCCTCCCCTAGACTTGCGGACTATTCGAACGAGCCACAGTCCTGTTGCGGTGGCGAAGGGTGATATGTCGATCCGGGTACTCCCGGGTCGCTGCATAATAGGCTGCGTAACCAATGCTGCCATGAGCAGTAACTGCCAGCACCTGCTCGACCCCCTTTCCGCCCGCATCCCACAACTCCACGATGTAGGGCAGGTCCTCACGTATCATCGAAGCGCGCGCAGAGCGCACAGGCTTGGGTGCGCCATCCTCTGTGTCGCTGCCCGAAGCTAGCCTGTAAGGCGAGACTGGTTTTGGCATCGGGATCATGGAGTTCTCAAAGACGCTTGACTGCGCGTTCATTCAGGCTGACCTCGATTGCTGCGCCAGGAAAACAGCAGTATCCTCCCCAATGCCGGACCACTGGCCGGCCCGCGGACATGCTGATGACCATTGGCCCGCTCGGAGAGTACCATGACCGTCCCCAGCCCTCAACATCTCACCGGGCAAAACCGCTTCGAGCTCCTGCTCAACGCTGTCTCCGATCACGCTATTTACTTGCTGGACGATCGGGGTTTTGTGACGAGCTGGAACACTGGCGCTCAAAAGATCAACGGCTACCGGTCGATCGAAGTCATCGGCCAGCATTGGTCTCGCTTCTTCACACCAGAGGATCAGGCCAGCCGACTCCCTGAAAGAATACTGGAGATGGCGCTTGCCACAGGACGCCACGAGGCGGAAGGTTGGCGCGTGCGCAAGGACGGCAGCCGTTTCTGGTGCGACGCAGTCCTTCAGCCGGCGCGCGATGAAGATGGAAAGTTGATCGGCTTCGCCGACGTGACCCGCGACATAACAGAACGGGTAGTCGCGCAACAAGCGCTTCTCGATTCCGAACGCAGCTTCCGTATGCTGGTAGAAGGCATCATCGATTATGCCATCTATATGCTCGACCCAAGCGGTATCATCACCAATTGGAACACTGGCGCCGAGCGCCTGAAGGGCTACACCGCCGACGAAATCATCGGCCAGCACTTCTCGTGGTTTTATACGGCTGAAGATCGCGCGAAGGGCATGCCGGGGCGGGTCCTCGAGACCGCAGCGCGCGAGGGCCGTTATGAGGCCGAGGGTTGGCGCATTCGGAAGGACGGAAGCCGGTTTTGGGCATCTGTCGTCGTTGATGCGATCCGGGATAACACGGGTAAACTCGAAGGATTCGCTAAGGTGACGCGCGACATCACCGAGCGTCGAGCCGCTCTTGATGCTATGCGCGACAGCGAGCGCCAATTCCGGCTTCTGGTTGCCGGCGTTACCGACTACGCAATATTCATGCTGGACCCGAACGGCATCGTTATCAGCTGGAACGCCGGAGCACAGAGGATCAAGGGCTACGAGCCGGATGAAATAATCGGCCAGCATTTTTCTCGGTTCTACACCGACCAGGACCGGGCGCGCGGCATACCCGCGAAGGCCCTCTACACCGCTGCCCACGAAGGACGCTTTGAGGCTGAAGGCTGGCGCATGCGGAAGGACGGCACCATATTCTGGGCCAGCGTGGTGATCGATCGCATCAACGACGAACGAGGCGAACTGCTTGGCTTCGCCAAGATCACCCGCGACATTACAGAGCGTAGAGAAGCCCAACGGGCGCTTCAGGAAGCGCAAGCGCAGCGTGCCCGGGCGCAAAAAATGGATGCGTTGGGGCAACTCACCGGCGGGGTCGCCCACGATTTTAATAACCTTCTGATGGTCGTAACGGGGCACATTCCATGGCTCAAGACGATAGCCGCCGACGATCCGAAAGCAGTGCGCGCCATAGAGGCGATCGAAACAGTGACGCGACAGGGGGCGGCGCTTACCCGTCAGTTGCTGACCTTCTCCCGCCGCCAGGCAATCAATCCCGCCGTGTGCCGTGTCGGCGATCAGATCGAAGCTTTCCGCGCCATGCTGGTGAGCTCTATTGGCAGTGCTGTGACCCTCATCACTCCGGTCACGCCAGACATATGGCCGATAAGGGTCGACGAGAACGAGTTTGAGCTGGCGGTCGTCAACCTGGTGATTAATGCGCGTGATGCCCTGCCGAACGGTGGGGTGATTTCTATTGTGGCCGAAAATGCAGTTCTATCTCGGGGCGATACCGAGGCGGACCTCGAGGGCGAGTTCGTCGCGCTGCGGATCAGCGACACAGGCTACGGGATTGCGCCCGATCTGTTGCCCAAGATCTTCGATCCGTTTTTTACCACTAAGGGGACCGGCAAGGGAACTGGCCTCGGCCTTTCCCAGGTGCATGGCTTCGCACATCAATCGGGCGGGACAGTCACAGTCGAGAGCGCACTCGGCAAGGGAACCACGGTTACCCTTTACCTGCCACGAGCGCCAGAAAGAGTCTCGGAGCAGGGGGCGGAAGCCGGAATATCGGACGCCGCCGATGGCAAGGTGCTGGTCGTTGAAGACAATCCGGAAGTAGCGGAAGCCACCGTTTCGATGCTCAGTCAGCTTGGTTACATAGTTCACGCTGTTCACAACGCAGACGAAGCCCTGGCAGCCATAGAACAAGGCAATTTCGACCTTGTAGTTAGCGACGTCGTTATGGCCGGCGATCTGGACGGGGTGGCACTGGCGCGAGCTATTCGTGAACGCAAACCCAAGCTTCCGGTAGTACTAGTGACCGGCTATAGCGAAACGACCGCTGCGGTGAGTACGGAATTTATTGTGTTGCGCAAGCCATTCGAGCTGTCGGAAGTGAGCCGCACAGCGGCGCGCATGATTGCCGCCTCAAAACAGCCAGATTCCAGCAACGTTATTCGATTGCGCGATTCTCGTCGTGGGCAGACTTAGGGAATCTCCGAGCAGGGGCGGCGCAGGCAACTGGCTCTCTCCCGCATTGCGGGAGAGGTGAACGGCCTCACTGTTCGGGCATGAAGCCCAGGATCCGCCCGAACCGCTGGCAATACAGCGGCCAGACCTCCGGATTGACCAGCCTCGGCGGCCGCTTTCCGTCCAGGATATCCAGCATCTGCTCGGCCGCCAACCGACCCATATTGTGCCGCGATTCATGCGTCACCCCAGCCGTGTGCGGGCTGACCAGCACATTGTCGAACCGCAGCAGCTTGTGGTCCGGGTCCGGAGGCTCCTTCTCCCACACGTCCAATCCGGCACCGGCGATCCGTCCGCTCGCCAGGGCGTCGGCCAGGGCCGCCTCGTCGTGGATGCCGCCCCGCGCCGTAGTGATGAAATACGCGCCCGGCCGCATCAGCGCGTATTCACGAGCGCCGATCATGCCGCGTGTCTCCCTCGTCAGCGGGCAGTTCACCGACACATAGTCGGCGTCCCGCAGCAGCTCATCCAGCTCGACCTTTTCCGCTCCGCGCGCGCCGATCTGTTCGGCGGTGAGATATGGGTCGTAGGCCAGGACCCGCATGCGGAACAGCCCGCGGCACAGCTCCGCCACGCGGCTGCCGATATTGCCGATACCAATGATGCCGATCGTGCGCCCGGCTATGTCGTGGCCCTTATAGTCGATCCGCCGGACGCCCTTCTGCCGCCGCATGGCGCGGTCCGCCTCGCCGATCCGTTTCGACAGCGCCAGCAGCATCGCCAGCACATGCTCGGCGACGCCCTCCTTGTTGCCGCCGGTCTGGTTCACCACCGCAACGCCGGCCGCGGTGCAGGCGGGCACATCGACCGTGTCGTAGCCGGCGCCGTTGGAGGAGATCGCCAGCAAGTTCGGCGCTCGTGCCAGCAGGGCCGCCGTGCCGTGATATCTTGTCGCCAGCTCGTCCCGCGTGGCACCGATCTGATAGGCGTGCGCCTGCGCCAGAATCGGCTCCGCGGCTTCGTTCGGGCTGTCGTTGTGCAGGCGGTTGAGCTGTATGTCGGGGCGGCGCGCGATGATCTCGGCGAAGATGGGGGCCGGCAGATCGTTCACGTGGAACACGCGCCTGGTGTTCGGAGCCATGCGTCGGGCCTCTTGTCGTGGTGCCGGCGGGGCCCAGGATTCGCCCTGAAGCGCCGCCGGCTGTCGGGCTCCGATGAACGTCAACCGGGCGCCGAAGTCCAGAGCGCCATACTGGGCGTTCGAGTCACATCAGCACGTCGTTGATCTGGATGATCGGTTCGACATTCGTAAAGTTGGGAATGTCACCGATGATCTCCGCCCCGTGCCGTTCGAGCAGTTGCTCGAAAGCGGCCGCCGAGTCGATGCTCAGGAGCGCCATCATCGAGTAGGCCGGCGCTCCGCCGCCGGGCGCGCTGCTGCCCCGAAGCACCTTCACCTCACGCAGCACGCTGTCTTTCGCGAGCGCGCGGACCATCGGAATATGCGTTTTCAGATAATAGTCGACGTCGAAGCGGGCGCCTTCGCTCGCCGGATATATGACGCTGACGATGACCATCGGCTTTCCTCCGTTTTGCCTCGATGTCAGCTTCCGACATCAGCACCCGTTCGGGCAAGTGCCGCGACCGATGCCGGTAGGCAGATGCCGCGCCGGTGCGTTAAGTTGGCCGACAGCGACCGGGTCGGGCTCGCCGCTGTCCCGGCGCTAGCCCCCACTTTGCGGAACACGACGATGAAATGGGTCACCCTCGCTTCGCTACCGCTTGTCGCTGTCGCCACGATCGCCGCCGCCCCCTCGGACAACTCAAGCGCTCTTGATGACTATCCGACGGCGGCGCGTGCCGACTACGTGCTGGCCTGCATGGCCGTCAATGGCGGCACCCAGGATGCGCTGCGTCGCTGTTCCTGTTCGGTGGATGTGATCGCCTCGATTGTGCCCTATGAGCAATATCAGCAGGCGGAGACGGTCCTGCGCATGCGTCAGGGTGTCGGCGGCTATCTCGCCGACGAGTTCCAGTCGGCGCCCGCTACCGACATTGTACGCCAACTGCGCGAGGCGCAGGCGGAAGCCGAGGTCCGCTGCTTCTGATCTCTCGCCGTCCGGTAGGCGCGCATTTGGCCTCGTCGAGGCGTCTTGCTGCGGCACGCTTACGCGGTTTGCTTCGCGAACCGACCTCTCCCGCAACGCGGGAGAGCTGTATCAGCCGCCCTTGAGGCTCGGCCATTCCTCCAGCAACCGCTCCCGCCGCGCGCGCAGACGCACTGCGCGGGCCCGGCTGGCTGCCTCCAGCGCGAGAGACAGACCGAGCGGCGCCAGCTCGGCCAGTATCCAACCTCCCGCCGCGGCCGCCCAGGCGAGTGCTATCACATGCGGCTCGCCCAGGATCCGGAGGCTCGCGGCGATCGTGTGCTCGCCGTCCCACAACCGGCGCAGGGGATAGACGCACGCACTGATCCCACACAGCAGCACGGCGCGGACGCTCGGCCGGCCCGGCTGGCGGTCGAACATCGCGGCGGCCGCCGTCGGGGCGAGCAGAACGGCGAGCATCAGCGCCAGCGGCGTGGCAACAGCCACCAAGGCACCGCATGCCAGGCCTTGCACCCAGATCAGCGACGATTCGCGCTCGCGCACACCCTGGCTCATCAGTCCAGCCCCACAGCCGCCGCCAGCAGGGCGGCCACTGCACCGAGCAGGCCGATCCCGGCGGCCAACTCCTGACCCCAGCGCCGGGCCAGGGCGGCGCGCTCGGGCACATCGTTGGCCAGTGCGGCGAGCTCCGCATCGAGCCGCGCCAGCTCCGTGGTGGCGGCCTGCGCTTCCCGCTGGTCGGCGATCCGCTCGGTCACATCCTGCAGAAGCTTGACGATCGGGGCGAGCTGTCCGGCCTCGGCGAGTTCCTTCAAACGTGCCGTCGCGCTTTCACGCCGCGCCCGGCTGTGCCAGCCGGCCAACAGTTCGTCGGAACGCCCTGTGAGCCACTTGGCGAGCGCGGGCAACGGCGCCGGATGGAGCCGCACCTGCAATGCGGCGAACAGTCGCAGCTCGGCTTCCGCGGCGTTTTCGCCGGTACGCCCGAGCGCAGCGATTTCCAGGTCCAGGCGGCGTTCCGAGCGGGCGGCGACGAAAGCGGCGATATGCCGATCGATCGGGCGGCTGGTCGCCGGATCCACGGTGG
>Ga0335075_10004823_pt1 | contig 21017 bp, 14 predicted proteins | sample Lox_Sample_24_FD_206723 | JGI IMG/M metagenome (GOLD analysis project Ga0335075, IMG submission 206723) | Soil microbial communities from Loxahatchee National Wildlife Refuge, Florida, United States - Lox_Sample_2.4 | ecosystem: Environmental > Terrestrial > Soil > Wetlands | place: USA...
CTGGCGACAACATTTCGCTGGAGATCGAGTTGCACACTCCGGTGGCGATGGAGAAGGGTCTGAGGTTCGCAATCCGCGAAGGCGGACGCACCGTAGGTGCTGGAACCATCACGGAAATTTTGCAGTAGGTGCTGCGCGCACGGCGAATGGCGCCTTGCGGGGCAGGTGGTGAAAGGATTGACCGGCAGACTGGCCAAATCGGCTGGCGTGCCGGTGGAAAGATTGAGTTTTCGATTGCCAGAGCGGGAGTTAGGGCAATCAGTTAGGATAAAAAGATGCGCGAAATCGTGACATTGCAGTGTCCGGTGTGCAAAGAGCGGAATTACTCGACGACGAAGAACAAGAAGACGACCACCGGTCGTTTGGAGTTTTCGAAGTTTTGTAAGCGTTGCCGCAAGCACACTGACCACAAAGAAACGAAGTAAGGACTAGCCGTCCAGGCAAATGCGCCTTGCGGCGCGGTCTCGGAGGGTGAATCGCGGAGCGAGCGCTGGGAAGGCGTGAGCAAGGCGAGAGGGCAAAGCGGCTTGCCGCGGAGCCCTGTAAAAGTAGGGTGAGGGTGAATCGCGGAGCGAGCGCTGGGAAGGCGTGAGCAAGGCGAGAGGGCAAAGCGGCTTGCCGCGGAGCCCTGTAAATACAGGGGCGTAAGCTCAACGGTTAAACTGTCGGTCTCCAAAACCGAACTTGGGGGTTCGAATCCCTCCGCCCCTGCCAGAGTTTGAATGAAGCGGTAAGGGTAGTCGAGCAGCAAGAAGGATCTTATGGCGAAGGCAATCGCAGTACCTGAGAAGGATCGACCGCAGCAGGGCATCAGCAAGGTGACCGGATTTTTCGAGCGCACCCGCGATTTCCTGAAGGATGTGCGCGGGGAGATGCGCAAAGTGGTCACCCCCACGCGCGCGGAAGTGCGCAGCACGACCGCTGTGGTGATTGTCACCGTCTTCGCCTTTGCAGCCTTCTTTTATGTAGTGGATTCGGCACTCGATCAGGTGCTGCGGGCATTGTTGCACGCATTAGGCGGCACGCAGTAAGCGAGTGCGAAGAGGATGTTAATGACGGAAGAAATCCAGGACGGCAACACCGGTGAAGTGCCTGAGGAAACACCCGGGCAACTCGGTCCAGCAGCCAACGAGCGCTTCAAGTGGTATATCATCCACGCCTATTCGGGCTTTGAGCGCAAGGTTCGCGAGTCGCTGGAGAGCCGCGTGCAGGCCTTTGGGCTGCAGAACAAGATCGGCCGTGTGATGATTCCGACCGAGCCGGTGACCGAAATCGTGAACGGCAAGAAGCGAACAGTCGAGCGGGTATTTCTGCCCGGCTACGTCCTTGTCGAAATGGATCTCGATAACGACCTGTGGCACGTAATCAAAAACACGCCCCGGGTTACGGGCTTTCTGGGCACGGGTGACAAGCCGGTCGCGCTGAGCGAGGAAGAGGTCAGCTCGATTCTCTTTCGCAGCGAGACATCGAAGGACAAGCCGAAGATCAAGATCAAGTTCGCGAAGAACGAGTCGGTGCGGATCACCGAAGGTCCGTTTGCGAACTTCAACGGCGTCATCGACGAGGTCAACGAGGATCGCGAGACCGTCAAAGTGATGGTGACGATCTTCGGGCGTTCCACGCCGGTCGAGCTCGAGTTCGGCAAAGTCGAGAAAGTTGAGCAGTAAGCGGTTTAAGCACGAAAGAATCTGGCGAAGCGAATAGCCGCCGCAGAGGGAAGGTTTAAAAAAGCAATGGCACCACCAAAGAAAGTACAGACTCAGGTCAAGCTCCAGATTGAGGCCGGCAAAGCCACTCCAGCGCCGCCGGTTGGTCCGGCCCTCGGCCAGGCCCAGGTCAACATCATGGAGTTTTGCAAGCAGTTCAATGCGCGCACGCAGAACAAGGAGATGGCCGGGCTGATTATCCCTGTCGTCATCACCGTTTATGTCGACCGCAGCTTCACGTTCGTCACCAAGACGCCGCCTGCAGCGGTGCTGCTCAAGAAGGCAGCCAACCTGGCCAAGGGTTCGGGCACGCCGAACAAGGACAAGGTCGGCAAGGTGACCGAGGCGCAGGTGCTGGATATCGCCAAGCAGAAGATGCCCGACCTGAACGCCGCTTCGGTCGAAGCCGCTGTCAAGAGCATCAAGGGCACGGCGCGTTCGATGGGAATCGACGTCGTCGCGTAAGTGCTCGCTGCGGGCCCATCCCCCTGGCGGGCCCGCAACCCCACCGCAAGTTTCCATCCTGCCGTCCCGAATCCTTCCCGGAGGTTCCATCCGATGCTCTTGTCGCAGGAGAAACGAACGGTGCGAGTGGCTTCCCCGGTGGTCCTTCGCTGCACCGCAGTCGTCCTGCTCGCGGCGGTCATGGCGTGGCTCGGGCGTTCGGTCACCGTCGACGACTGCTACATCTACGCTCGCTATATTCAGAATGCGGTCGATGGCCTGGGTCTGGTCTTCAACAAGGGCGAGCAGGTCAATGCCCTCACTTCTCCTCTTTACTGCTATCTTCTGCTCGTCTTTGCCAACCTCGTGCACGGTCACGTGCTGCTGGTGATGCGCGTCTTCTTCTGCGTCTTCTGGCTGCTCTCCTGTCTGCTGGCCGAGGCGCTGGCGCCCTACGCGGGTATCCTTGCGGCTGCCTGCGGCTACTTCTACTTCGTGCGCGGCATGGAGACGCCGATCTTCCTGTTTTTTATCGCACTGGCCCTCTGGCTTTATCGTGAAGAGCGGTGGAACTGGCTGCCGGTGGTCTACGTGCTGTTGGCCCTTACCCGCTTTGAGGGCGCGCTGCTGGCGCTGGTGCTCTTTGCCGGCCAGCTGCTTCGCCGCAAGCACTCCTCGCTGGCTTCATGGCTTCCGGTCCCCATCCTGATCGCAGGCTACCTGCTGTTTAACTACCACTGGTACGGCATGCCGCTGCCCAGCTCGGCAGGCGCAAAGTTCGCCCAGGCGAAGTCCGGCTACTGGGGCCGCTGGCCCTTTGCCTTTCTGCACATGGCGAGCCTGAAGCTGGCCCTCGGCTGGGCCTATTACCTCGCCCTTCCCATGTTCTTCCTTATCTGGAGGGGCGTGCGTGCCGGCCTGCGCGAGGGCCTTACCTGGATCTGGCCGGCTCTTCTTTTTCTTACTGGGCTGGGCGCCTTCTGCATCCTGGAAAACATACCGAACTACACCTGGTATTACGCTCCGTTCCTCTATCTTGGCGTCATCCTGGCGGCGCGCGGCCTGCCCCGGGGATGGGGCACGCAAGCCGTTGTGTGGCCGCTCGTCCTGGTGCTGGTCATCTCCGCTGTCCACGTCTTCAATGGATTTCCCGCAGACAGCCCCAACCCCGCGATGGACGATTATGCGCGCGCCGGCCAGTGGCTCGTCTCCCATGCTCCGGCCGGATCGCGGATAGCCGCAGCTGAGACCGGCGTCATCGGCTGGAGTGCACCTCACGACTACATCATTGATGTCGTCGGCCTGACCACCCCGCCCAACGCCATTTATACCGAACACCACCAGCTCGACAGATGGTTTGCCGAGGATCATCCCGACTACGTCGTCGTGCACGTCGACCGGCCGTGGCGGTGGGAGACTCCAGTCCTCAGCGCGCCGGATTACGCGATGGTTCCGGTGAGCTTCGGTAGTGTGCGCCTGTATGCGCGCAAGGCCCTGCTCGCTTCGCAGCCGGAGGCGGCTGGGAAGTAGAGCTCATAAAAAATCCGCGTTGACGGAAGGCAATCTGCCCCTCGGCGCTTGCGATTTTGCCTTAATCCGTAGATAATTAGAAGACGCGTCTGTGGAGCTGGCGCGTTTATTTACCACGGCCGGCGGGCAGCAGTGACCGAGCGGTGGGAGACGAGGAAGCATGTCGAGAAAAATCAGCAAGAATGTCGCGAAGGCGCGCGCGGCTGTCGAAAAGCGCCCCTACGCACTCCAGGATGCGGTTCCGCTCCTGCAGAAAGTCAAGTTTGCCAAGTTTGATGAGACCGTCGATCTGACGCTGCGTCTGGGTGTCGACCCGAAGCATGCGGACCAGATGGTGCGCGGCACGGTAGTTCTGCCGCATGGACTGGGCAAGACCAAGAAGGTAGCCGTCATCACCTCCGGCGATCGCCTTAAGGAAGCCGAAGCGGCCGGCGCTGAGATCGTCGGCGGCGAAGACCTGGTCGAGAAGATCCAGAAGGAAAGCTGGACGGATTTCGACGCTCTGATCGCCACGCCGGACATGATGAAGTCTGTCGGACGCCTGGGCAAGGTGCTCGGTCCGCGCGGCCTGATGCCCAATCCGAAGACCGGTACGGTCACGAGCGATGTTGCCGCGGCGGTGCGCGAGATCAAGGCTGGTAAGGTGGAGTTCCGCACCGACAAGACCGCCCTGGTGCATGTCCCGGTGGGTAAGCTTTCGTTTACGCCTGACAAGCTGGTTGAGAACGCGCAGACGGTTATTTCGAGCGTTGTTCGCGCCAAGCCTTCGGCGGCCAAGGGCAAGTACATCAAGGGCATTACGCTCAGCTCGACGATGGGCCCGGGAATCACGCTGGATAGCTCGATTGCCGATGCTGCAGCCAAGGCGTAGCGCCGGATTTTAAGCCGCTGGCATCTAGCCGCCAGCGCGCAGGCAAAGGTTTGAAGAACAGATTAGCTATCGGCTAGTAGCTGGAAGCTAGAGGCTTAGTTTATGGCATTGACCAAGGCAAAGAAGGCGGAAAAGGTTGAGCAGCTCGCGAAAGAGCTTGAGGGCTCGACCAGTGCCATCGTGGGCACCTTCGCGAAGCTGACTGTCGCTCAGGATTTCGAGCTGCGCAAGACCGTGCGCAATGCGGGCGGCCGCTATCGCGTGCTCAAGAACAAGCTGGCGGCACGCGCATCGAAAGGTTCGCAGATTGAAGCGGCTCTGCAGGGGCTGAAGGGCGTTTCGTCGGTGGCTTACACCACGGGCGATCCGGTCGCGCTGGCCAAGGCGCTCTCGACATGGGTTGAGGAGAACGCGCAGTTCACCTTCAAGCTCGGCATCGTTGACGGCAAGGTCATCAACGTTGACGAGGTGAAGGCGCTGGCCACGATGCCGGGCAAGGAAGAGATCTTTGCCAAGCTGCTCTTCCTGATCAATTCACCGGCGCAGCGTCTGGCGACCGTCATCAATGCAACCGGACGCGACCTCGCCGTGGTGATCAACCAGGCAGTCGAGCAGAACAAGTTTACGGGCGCGCAGGCTTCGGCAGCGCCGGCGCAGGCAGTCGAGCAGCCGCCAGTGGCGGAAGCCGCTGCGGTGGCAGAGCCGGCTCCTGTAGCTGAAGCTGCTGCAGTCGAAGCTGTTCCCGCAGCCGAAGTTGCTCCGGCGGTCGAAGAACCGGCCGCGCCATCAGTTGAAGAATCGGCTGCGCCGGAAGTTTCAGGCGGAGAAGCAGCCGCCAGCGAATAGCAGAAGGCTATTGGCTTAGAGTTGGGAAGTTTCAGCCGTAAGCAGGCTTGAGGGGTGTCGGGTCTGGGCACATCGGAAACCTCAGGACGGGCGGGCGGCAACCGGAACGCGATAGACAGGCGTTCCGGCGCAACAGAAATTAGCAGCACTGAAATTAGCTTTACTGGAGAGAATCATGGCGGATTTACAGCAATTGGAAGATCAGATCGTTGGGCTGAGCCTGCTCGATGCGGCAGCCCTTGTGAAGAAGCTCGAGGAGCGTCTTGGCGTTTCCGCGGCAGCGGCGGCTCCGGTCGTTGTGGCTGGCGGCGGCGCGGCAGCGGCTGCCCCGGCGGCTGCGGAGCAGACCGAGTTCAGCGTCATTTTGAAGGATGCGGGCGCGAACAAGATCGCCACCATCAAGGCTGTCCGTGAAGTCACCGCTCTTGGCCTGAAGGAAGCCAAGGACCTGGTTGACGGCGCGCCCAAGCCGCTGAAGGAAGGCGTCAGCAAGGAAGACGCTGAGGCGATCAAGAAGAAGTTCGAAGGCGTCGCCACCGTCGAAGTCAAGTAACTCACAGATTCGAAAGGCTTCTGAGCGGGCATGGACCTGTTCGGAAGCCTTCGCGTCTGTAGGCAGCCCCTGGCTCAGGCCTCGGTTTTCATTTGCAAGTTGCGTGCCAAACCGAAACGCGCTATTCTTATAGAGGTGCGTCTGGTCTGGCTTTTCTCTTGTGAATATTGCCGCTACGGGTTATTCGCGGGCGTAGTTCAGAGCGGGTCTTTGCGTTCTAAATTCGAAAATTCGTCGATAGGGCAGCATATGCGGGCTTGCTGTAGAGGAGTTCGACAGTCTGCGCGAATTTTCGACAATGGCAGTTTTCAAGTTCATCCGGTGGCTTTTCATACCGGCGTATCGACAGGATAATCGGCGGGCCTGTGGATATGATTTGCGATCGGCTGTAGGGGCGGCGAACACGCAGTATTGCAAGCGGTGGGAAACAAACATTCTGTCCATATTCAGTGCACAATCCGGTTGTGGCGCTCGCGAGACGTCTTGTCTCTGCGAGCTTTTATCCGTTTTGTCGGCAGAATCTTTCCTTCCCTTGAGTGTGTGCGGCTCCTTTCCTTCCGATCCCGCCAGAAAGCTGCCGGTGCCTTAACCGGCGGCAACTACGCTGGGACGCTGTTTCTTCCCGGTGAGTTGCCTTAAGCAAAACGGAAGCCTACGCCTCTGGTGGACTTCCGTGCAAGTGAATATCCGGCGGCGATAGCGGCCGGCAAAGAAAGAAACGCGAAGTTTTCTCCGAACGAGGCGGGGCAGACACGAATCGCGTGCAAGGCGCAGCAGCAGGGAATGTCGCGGGACTCGGGCGATGTTTCCTTCCTTCGGCGAAGTTGGCCGGGGGCCTCGTGTCGACGAGTCTTGAGGAGTCAAGCATGCCGAACGAGAATCGCGCCCTTCGCAGCCGTCTCGATTTTTCAAAAATTCCTACATCGATCCAGATTCCTAACCTGATTGAAGTTCAGCGCCGTTCCTATGAGCGCTTTCTCCAGATGGACAAGCTGCCTTCCGAACGTGAAGACAACGGTCTGCAGTCCGTCTTCACATCTGTCTTTCCGATTACCGACTTCCGTAATATCTCTCAGCTCGACTTCGTTGATTACTCCATCGGCAATTGGGAGTGCAAGTGCGGCCACCTGAAGGGTCTGCACCACCTGCGTACCTCCTGCGTGAACTGCGGCAACATGGTCATCACCGACCCGTTCCATCCCGGCGATGTGCTCTGCTCGAAGTGCGGCACCTACAACAAGAACACCCCCGACTTCTGCAACAAGTGCGGCGACCCTGTCGGCCTGCAGCTCAAGTACGACCAGGCTGAGTGCGAAGAGCGCGGCATGACCTACTCGGCTCCGCTCAAAGTTACGGTGCGCCTGACCATCTACGACAAGGATCCCGAGACAGGCGCCAAGACCATCCGCGATATCAAGGAGCAGGAAGTTTTCTTCGGCGACATTCCGCTGATGACGCAGAACGGCACCTTCATCGTGAACGGCACCGAGCGCGTTATCGTTTCGCAGCTGCACCGTTCCCCCGGCGTCTTCTTCGAGACAGCGAACAACCGCACCTACTTCCTCGGCAAGATCATTCCTTACCGCGGATCGTGGGTGGAGTTCGAGTTCGACCAGAAGAACACGCTTTATGTCCGCATCGACCGCAAGCGCAAGTTCCTGGGCACGATCTTCCTCCGCGCGCTCGGGTTGCGTGCCGATGACGAGATTCTCAAGACCTTCTATACCGTCGACAAGATCGCGGTGAAGGAAGGCAAGCTCTTCTGGACCATCGATGAGAGCGGGGACAAGCCGACGCACCTGCTGGGCGCGAAGCCGGCGCACGCCATCGTCCATAAGGGCGAGGAGATCGCCCACTCCGGGCGCAAGGTCACGGCTTCAATCATGAGGGCGCTGCGCAATGCGAAGATCTCCGAGGTTGAGATCGAGGCTGCCGAGCTTGATGGCGCCGTTACGGCATCGGACGTGGTGGACACGACAACCGGTGAGGTCTTCCTCGAGGCCAACACCGAGTTGACCTCCGACAAGCTGCACAAGATCATCGAGAGCGGCGTTACGCACATCGAGGTCTTCTTCCCCGAGCGTGACGATGTGGGCAACATCATCACCAACACGCTGCGCCGCGACTCGGTCCGCAAGCCGGAAGAGGCGCTGATCGAGATTTACCGGAAGCTGCGTCCGGGCGACCCGCCGACGCTTGACACCGCGACCGCGCTCTTTGAAGGCATGTTCTTCGATCCGCGCAAGTACGATTTCTCGCGCGTGGGCCGGCTGAAGTTCAACATCAAGCTCTACGAGAACCAGGACAACTCGCCCCTCGACCGCCGCACGCTGACGCCCGAGGATTTCTACGCGACCATCAAGTACCTGCTGAAGCTGCGCAAGAACATCGGCACGGTGGACGACATCGATCACCTTGGCAACCGCCGCGTCCGCGCGGTCGGCGAGCTGATGGAGAACCAGTTCCGCATCGGCCTGGTCCGCATGGAGCGCGCCATCAAGGAAAAGATGAGCGTCTACCAGGAGATGTCGACGGCGATGCCGCACGACCTCATCAACGCGAAGCCGGTCATGGCCGCGATCCGCGAGTTCTTCGGATCGTCGCAGCTCTCGCAGTTCATGGACCAGACCAACCCGCTCTCGGAGATCACGCACAAGCGCCGTCTCTCCGCACTTGGGCCGGGCGGTCTGTCGCGTGAGCGCGCAGGATTCGAAGTGCGTGACGTTCACCCCACGCACTACGGCCGTATCTGCCCGATCGAGACGCCGGAAGGTCCGAATATCGGACTGATCAGCTCTCTCTCGTGCTTTGCGCGCATCAACGAATATGGCTTCATCGAGTCGCCTTACCGGCGCGTCGCCGATGGCCGCGTTCTCGACTTTGTTCAGGTCACGAATGCCGGCGAAAGCGGCCTGCGTGTTGGCGAGCACATCGAGAAGTCCGAAGTCCTTAAGCTCAACGCGCAGCTCAAGAAGGACAAGAAGCGGACCGTCGAGTTTGAGCCCTTCTCGTTCTATCTGTCGGCGTGGGAGGAAGACCGTCACACGATTGCTCAGGCGAACATCGACCTCGACGAACAGGGTCACATCACCGAAGAGCTGGTGAATGCCCGGCGTCAGGGTAACTTCGTGCTCGTCAATCGCAGTGAAGTCGATTACGTCGACGTCAGCCCGAAGCAGCTGGTTTCGGTTGCCGCTTCGCTCGTGCCCTTCCTGGAGCACGACGACGCCAATCGCGCTCTGATGGGCGCAAACATGCAGCGCCAGTCTGTTCCGCTGCTTGTTTCCGAGGCTCCGTTTGTCGGAACCGGCATGGAAGGCGTGACCGCTCGTGATTCAGGCGCCGTCATCCTCGCGCGCCGCAACGGCATCGTGGATTCGGTCGACTCCGAGCGCATCATTGTCCGCGTTGAAGGTGAACACCATCCTACGCAGCTTTCGCGTGAGGTTGGTTCGGACATCTACCAGCTCATCAAGTTCAAGCGGTCGAACCAGAACACCTGCATCAACCAGAAGCCGATCGTCCGTCAGGGCGACCGGGTGCTGAAGGGGCAGGTGATCGCCGACGGACCCTGCACCGAGCAGGGCGAACTCGGCCTGGGCCGTAACGTGCTCGTCGGCTTCATGCCGTGGCGCGGCTACAACTTCGAGGACGCGATCCTGATCTCGGAAAAGCTCGTGCGCGAGGACTACTACACCTCGGTGCACATCGAAGAGTTCGAGATCGAGGCGCGCGACACCAAGCTGGGACCGGAAGAAATCACCCGGGACATCCCGAACGTCAGCGAGCATGCGCTGCGCGATCTTGACGAGAGCGGAATTATCCGCATCGGCGCCAAGATCAAGCACAACGACATTCTCGTCGGCAAGGTGACGCCGAAGGGTGAGACGCAGCTGACTCCGGAAGAGAAGCTGCTCCGCGCCATCTTCGGTGAGAAGGCCGGTGATGTTCGCGATGCTTCGCTTACCTGCCCTCCGGGAATTGAAGGCACGGTGGTTGACGTCCGCATCTTCTCCCGCAAGGGGCAGGAAAAGGACGAGCGCGCCAAGCAGATCGAGGCCGACCAGGTTGCGCAGCTTGAAAAGAACCTCGCCGATGAGATTCGTATTCTCACCGACGAGCGCCTGAAGCGCCTGGAAGCGATTCTCGGCGGCAAGGTAGTGCTGGCCGACCTGCACGACGAGCGCACCAACAAGCGCCTCCTCGTGAAGGACGCGGCTCTCGATCGCGATGCCATTGAGCGCATCTCGACCAAGAACCTCAAGCGCATCCGCTATGCCGACAAGGATCCGCGCGTGAACGAGCAGATCGACGAGATCGAAGAGATGACCTCGCGCCAGATCGACGTTCTGCGCAAGATCACCAACGAGAAGATCGCCAAGCTGCAGAAGGGCGATGAGCTCGCGCCGGGCGTGATCAAGCTGGTCAAGGTCTACGTCGCCATGAAGCGTAAGCTCTCGGTCGGCGACAAGATGGCCGGACGCCACGGTAACAAGGGCGTCATCGCGCGCATCCTGCCCGAGGAAGACATGCCGTACCTGCCCGATGGAACACCGGTGGAGATCGTACTGAATCCGCTGGGCGTGCCTTCGCGTATGAACGTCGGTCAGATCCTCGAGACGCACCTCGGCTGGGCGGCACACGAGCTCGGCACGCAGGTCGCCGCTCTGGTGAAGCAGAATCAGGACGCGAATGCCATCCGCGAAATCTTCAAGGAGAAGTTCGCGGGCACGGCCACACTGCGGCAGTTGCTCGAGCTTGACGACGAGCAGACGATCCGCGTCGGCCTCGGCATGCAGCGCGGCATCTGGTTCGGCACGGCGGTCTTCGACGGCGCCAAGGAAACCGAGATCAAGGCGCTTCTCAGCGCGGCGGGCCTGCCGTCTTCAGGCAAGTCGTTGCTATACGACGGCATGACAGGTGACCAGTTCGAGCAGCCGGTCACGGTCGGCTATATCTACATGCTCAAGCTGTCGCACCTGGTCGACGACAAGATCCACGCTCGCTCCATCGGGCCGTACTCGCTGATCACGCAGCAGCCGCTGGGTGGCAAGGCGCAGTTCGGTGGACAGCGCTTCGGAGAAATGGAAGTATGGGCGCTCGAAGCTTACGGCGCGGCATACATTCTCCAGGAGCTGTTGACAGCCAAGTCCGACGACGTCTATGGCCGCACCAAGATTTACGAGGCCATCGTTAAGGGCGAGGCGGCGATCGAGCCCGGCGTGCCGGAGTCGTTCAACGTGCTCATTCGCGAGCTGCAGTCACTGTGCCTCGACGTTGAGCTGATGAAGATGACTCCCAACGGTGAAGCGAAGAAGCAGCCGCTGCCCACACTGGCAGCCGCCGACTAAAGGCAGCGATTGGCCATTAGCCATCAGGGATCAGCTGGTGGCTAATGGCTGACGCGCAAGTTTAAAGCGACGTTTATAGAACGTCGTAGGTAAAGAACAAGTAGCAACCGCAGTCACGCTAATGGCTAATCCCCAATGGCTAATGGCTGCTTGAGGAGGAACACCTTGTATCGTTCCAGCCCGTTTGAACTGACAAGCCCGATCACCGACTTTGACGCAATTCGCATCCAGCTGGCGTCACCGGAGAAGATCCGCAGCTGGTCGCATGGCGAGGTCACCAAGCCGGAAACCATCAACTACCGCACCTTCAAGCCGGAGCGCGACGGACTCTTCTGCGCCCGCATCTTCGGTCCGGTCACCGACTGGGAGTGCCTCTGCGGCAAGTACAAGCGCATGAAGCACCGCGGCGTGATCTGCGATAAATGCGGCGTCGAAGTCACCGTCTCCAAGGTTCGCCGTGAGCGCCTCGGCCACATCGAGCTCGCGTCTCCTTGCTCGCACGTGTGGTTCTTCAAGGGACTCCCGTCGCGTATCGGCCACCTGCTCGACATTTCGCTGCGCGATCTTGAAAGCGTGCTCTACTTCGAGAGCTACGTCGTTGTCGATCCCGGCGACTCGCCAACCCGCGAGCGCGAGATCATCAAGGACGAGACGCGGTTCCGCGAACTCGATACCCAGTATCGCCCCACCGGCTTCAAGGGCATGATGGGTGCCGAGGCGATCAAGGAGCTGCTCAAGCGCGTCAGCGTTGACGAGCTGGCGATCGAGCTCCGCGAGCGCATGAAGGCCGAGACCTCGCTGCAGAAGCGCCTGAAGTATGCCAAGCGCCTGAAGGTTGTCGAAGCTTTCCGCAAGTCCGGCAACAAGCCGCAGTGGATGATTCTCGATGTGATTCCGGTCATTCCGCCGGAGCTGCGTCCGCTTGTGCCTCTGGATGGCGGCCGCTTTGCGACGTCGGATCTCAACGATCTGTATCGCCGCGTGATCAACCGTAACAACCGCCTCAAGAAGCTCATGGACCTCCATGCGCCCGAGGTCATCGTGCGCAACGAAAAGCGCATGCTGCAGGAAGCCGTCGATGCTCTGTTCGACAACGGCCGCCGCGGCCGCGTGCTGCGTGGTGCGAACAACCGTCCGCTGAAGTCGCTCTCCGACACCCTCAAGGGCAAGCAGGGCCGCTTCCGCCAGAACCTGCTCGGCAAGCGCGTTGACTACTCGGGTCGTTCGGTCATTGTTGTTGGTCCGGAGTTGAAGCTGCACCAGTGCGGTCTTCCCAAGAAGATGGCGCTCGAGCTCTTCAAGCCCTTCATCTATCATCGGCTCGAACAGACGGGTCACTGCACGACCATCAAGCAGGCCAAGGAGATGGTCGAGCTGCAGGAGCCGATCGTGTGGGACATCCTTGAGGAAGTCATCAAGGATCACCCGGTGCTGCTGAACCGCGCTCCAACGCTGCACCGCCTCGGCATCCAGGCCTTCGAGCCTGTGCTGGTCGAGGGCAAGGCCATCAAGATTCACCCGCTCGTCTGCACCGCCTTCAACGCGGACTTTGACGGCGACCAGATGGCTGTGCACATTCCGCTATCGCCGGAAGCGCAGGTAGAAGCCAGCGTGCTGATGCTGGCTTCGCACAACATCCTGTCGCCCGCATCGGGCCAGCCGATCACCGTTCCTACGCAGGACATGGTCCTCGGTCTCTACTACCTGACCAAGGCGCGCAAGGGAGCCAAGGGTGAGGGTCGCGTCTTCGCGAACGTTGAAGAAGTGCTGATGGCGCTCGAGGCGAAGGAACTCGAGACGCTCACGCCGATTCGTCTGCGCTACTCCGGTCCTGTCCTCGACATGACCACGGCATACGACGATCAGGATCTGACGCACACCGAGCCGGTCGAATACGACAAGCAGTACATCTCGACCACCGTCGGACGCGCCATCCTGAACGACGCTCTTCCCGAGGGCATGCCTTACGTCAACGGCCTGCTCAAGAAGAAGGGAATCGGACAGCTGGTCAACTACTGCTACCTGAACCTTGGTCTTGAAGTCACGGTCAAGATGCTCGACCGCATCAAGGAGCTGGGCTTCCAGTTCGCGACGCGCTCGGGTCTCTCCGTCGGCCTGGATGACATGGTCATCCCGGAGACGAAGTACCCCGTGGTGCGCGACGCTGAGAAGCAGCGCTTCGCGGTGCAGCAGCAGTATCTTGACGGTGCGATCACCAACGGCGAGCGCAACAACAAGGTCATTCAGCTGTGGTCGACGGTGACGGAAAAGGTCGCCGACGAAATGTTCAACAACATGAAGAACGCGGACAAGGAAGGAGCCATGAATCCGATCTACATCATGGCCGACTCCGGCGCCCGCGGATCGAAGCAGCAGATCCGTCAGCTTTCCGGTATGCGCGGATTGATGGCCAAGCCCTCGGGCGAAATCATCGAGACCCCGATCACGGCCAACTTCCGTGAAGGTCTCACGGTGCTCGAGTACTTCATCTCGACGCACGGTGCACGTAAGGGCCTTGCCGACACCGCTCTCAAGACCGCTGACTCCGGCTACCTGACCCGCCGTCTCGTCGACGTAGCGCAGGATGTCATCGTCAGCGAGAGGGATTGCGGAACCGTAGAAGGCATCTACGTGATGCCGATCGTCGAATCTGGCGAGATCATCGAGCCGCTGCGCGACCGCATCATTGGCCGCGTGTCGCTTGAGAAGCTGAAGGACTTCGAAGGCAACGTGATCGTTGACATCAACCAGGAGATCAACGAAGACATCGCCTCCGCGATCCAGGCGGCAGGCATCGAGCGCGTCAAGATCCGCTCGGTGCTCACCTGCGAATCCCGGCGCGGTGTCTGCATCCTCTGCTACGGCCGCAACCTCGGCTCCGGCCGCATGGTTGAGCTCGGCGAGGCAGTCGGCGTGATCGGCGCGCAGTCAATCGGCGAACCCGGAACGCAGCTCACCATGCGTACCTTCCACATCGGCGGTACCGCATCGCGAGTCTCCGAGCAGTCGCGCCTCGACGCCAAGAATAACGGCGCTGTGCGCTTCATCAACCTGGTCACCGTGCGCTCCAAGCAGGGCGGCCTGGTTGCCATGAACCGTTCGGGAGCTATCGCTGTCATCGACGAGCGTGGCCGCGAGAAGGAGCGCTACCAGATCGTCTACGGTGCGCGCCTCCGCGTGGAAGAAGGTCAGCAGGTTGAGCTCGGGCAGGTTCTCGCCGAGTGGGATCCGTACACCTTCGCCATCCTGACCGAGATCGGCGGGACGGTGCAGTTCAAGGACCTGCAGGAAGGCATCACGCTGAACGAAGAAGTGGACGAGGTCACCGGTCTTTCACGGCTGGTCGTCTCTGAATCTTCTGACGAGAAGCGCCAGCCTGCGATCATCATCAAGGGAGCCAAGGGCAACAAGCGTTACCTGATGCCCTCGCGCGCTCACCTGATGATCCAGGACGGAGACGAAGTCTTCCCCGGAGATATCCTTGCCAAGATTCCGCGCGAAACCACGCGCACCAAGGACATCACCGGTGGTCTGCCCCGCGTCGTCGAGCTCTTCGAAGCCCGCAAGCCTCGCGAAACCGCAATCATTTCTGAGATTGACGGTGTGGTGAAGTTCGGCGAGGTCAGCAAGGGTCAACGCAAGATCTACGTCACCGCCGACAACGGGGAAGAGAAAGAATACTCCGTGCCGCGCGGCATCCACGTAAACGTGCAGGAAGGCGAGCGCCTGCGTGCAGGCGAACCGCTCATGGATGGTCCGCTCAACCCGCACGACATTCTTGCCGTGCTGGGTGAAAAGGAGCTGCAGGGCTACCTGGTGAATGAAATCCAGGAAGTCTACCGGCTGCAGGGCGTGGCCATCTCCGACAAGCACATTGAGACGATCGTCCGGCAGATGCTTCGCTGGGTGAAGATCGAGGAAGTCGGCGACACCACCTTCCTGCTCGAACAGCAGGTCGACAAGTTCCGCTTCCGCGAAGAGAACGAGCGCGTGATCGCCAACGGAGGACGTCCGGCTATCGGCCGCCCGCTCCTGCTCGGCATCACCAAGGCTTCGCTCTCGACCGACAGCTTCATCTCCGCGGCATCGTTCCAGGAGACCACGCGCGTGCTGACTGAAGCGTCGATCAACGGCGCCGTCGACAACCTGCGCGGCCTCAAGGAGAACGTCATCGTCGGCCGTCTCATCCCCGCCGGAACAGGCATGGAGTACTACCGCAACATCCAGCTCTCACCGGAGCTCGAAGAAGCGGCCCAGCGTGTCCAGCAGGAAGTGCAGACTGCCTACGAGGAAGCAGAGCGCGAGCTCGAAATGATGCGTCAGGAAGGCGAAGCCGAAGAAATGGCCGCGTCGGAGTAGGACTGGCCGTCCAGGCGATCGCGCCTTCGGCGCAAAACCAAACTACAAAGCCCGGCCTCGTGCCGGGCTTTTTGTCTTGAGCGGGTCGGGCCCTAGAAATGCCCGCTGAAACGAACTCTTCCCCTGCCGCACTATCTCTGCAAGCGAGGCAGCTAAACACTCGACCGCCCCCGGCCTGCATCTTCTCGCCTCGCGAAGGAGAAGGAGCATCACATGGGCAACTCTGATCAGCACAGACAAATCGTTCGCCAGCTGTTGGAATCGAAAGCGGTCGATTTCAACGCTATCGGCAAGGTTGTTGCCGAAGTCGGACCCGCGCTTTCGCTCGCCGAGGAACCGGGAGACTTTTTCTGCGGCACCAATCGCATCTTCATTCATATCTATCGCGTTTTCAGTCCGGGCAATCCCGTTGAGAACCTCGGAGAACTCGCCGCAAACTCGGCGGAACTGCGCTAACCGGCCTCGGGGCATAGCGGAACAACGATGACACCGGTTCTTCCTGAATCCGGATCTGCCACGTGGGATGAGCAGGACCTGCTCAAGCGTCTCTGCCATGCCCTGGATATTGCACGGCTCGCAGTCGAACATCTCGCTGCTAACGGATACACGGATCTTCAGGATCCATCCAAAAATATCCGTCCTGAGAAGATCATTTCCGAAACGGCCGTCCTGCTGCTCGCGGCTTCACCAGCGATGACGCATGCCGAAGTCGAAACGCGTATCCGTAACGTCGCTGAGCTGCTCAACCCGCACGCTCGCAGCGAGCGCGCCCTGCTGGGCCTCTGTCTCGAACCAGCCGTGGCGTGGGATTATGCTCTGCCTCATGTCTGCCTGAACCGCATTGATTACCCCGACTACGAATTCGACAAGCTTCTGAGCGCTGCTCTCGATTCGCAGGCGAAGCATAGCCGCGAGCGGGTTCCGCATCGCGTTCTCGAGCAGGAATGGGTTGCCACGGGATGGTATCAGCCGAAGCCGGGCCGCCGGCAGACCTGTCCTCCTGCCGCGCGCCGCTCGATCGCGGCGGAGTCAATGGACTTGCTCTCATGCACACGCGACGACATTTACGCCTTTACGCATGCGCTGATGTATGTGACCGATTTCAATCTCGTGCCGGCGCTGCTGCCTCGGCGGCGGGGGCTGATTCTGGCGGAAGCCGAAGCGCTGCTCGCCCATTGTCTTGACGAGCAGGATTACGACCTCAGTGGAGAAGTCCTGCTCAGCTGGCCGCTTACCGGCAGGACCTGGAATGCTGCCTCGGCCTTCGCTTTTCGCGTGCTCGCAAATGTTGAGGACAAGGCCGGCTTCCTTCCCACGCCCAGTACTCGCATCAGTGAGATCAGAGCGCGAGAGGGTGCTGCGCGCACGCAGTACCTCCTCGCCACCGCCTACCACACCGCCTACGTCATGGGATTGCTCTGCGCCGCGTCTCTCAAAGCCGGGTATGCGCCTCCGTCCGCCATCCCTATAGCTGGAGCGAAAGCCGGATCAGCGAAACAGTTGCTCAGGTTTCTCGACGCCGGCGGTGAATGTCCGCATTGGCGCGAGGAGTTCCGTCAGCTGAATTCATTGGAAGCCGATGCACTCGCAGGATTTCTCCTGTGCATCGCGTTGCGCCGGCGTGTGAAGAAGCGTGACTTCGGCGGCCTTCGCGATCAGTTGAAGCTTGCTTACGACCTTGACCTGGCTGACTCACCGGCAGCAAGCCAGGCCGCGGAGCTTCTTCAGCGTCTTGCAGTCTACGTAAAAGGCCGAGGACAGGATTCAGAGACGCCTGCGCATAGTTTCGCCACCAGCCGATCGCAGCGAATCATTCCTGACTCGAATAGCGAAGATCAGCCGCCGGCCGGCCTCTGAACTGAGTCACAAGGCCCGGTGCGATGCCTGCCGATGATGTCGGAGTATCGCTTGCAATGGAGCGATTATGAGGCTCTGTTCTGGTTTCAATGCCCGATCTGGTTAAGCGCCTCGCGAATCGGAGCCGATGAGATCCTCATTACTCCGCTGAACGGGGTATACATCTCCATGATGATGAAGATTGCAGCAGAAACCGCCAGCGCGGAGATCGCCAGCGTTACGACCACAGTGGGATTTGGCGGAGCGAAAAGGCCAAAGCCGACGAAGATCGCGACAAGCCATGCGACCAGCACCACCAGCAAGGGAATTGACATGGACGTTTGCTCGGCCTCGATGAAGATGCGCCATCGTATCTCTCGCAAGTTCGAAGCCATTGCGATGATTTCACCTTTGGCGGCGCTCTGCGCACCGTTGTTCGGCGTCAGGGCCTGCAGTTGTGAGTAAAAACTCTGGGTATCGTCCCTCGGCTTCAGATCGTACTGCCGCGATGCTTCGTCCGGCCAGACACGCTCAAGACCGATAATCACAATGTTGCGCAACTCTTCGCGGAGATCCTTGGTCTCCGGACCATAGCTTGCCAATAATTGATCGAGGACGACAACCCTGGAAGACATCTCGGCGACTTCATTCTTTCGCGTATCGTAGGAGGACTTGGCTGTAGAGACGAGCATGCCGAGGACCAGCGCGGCCATCGTCGCAATGAGTCCCATCGCCAGCTTTACGACGTCTTTTGCATCCGCTCCCAGATGATCCTCGGGTATAGCCCGGCGGAGAGCCATGCCGGCGAGCGCTCCCGCGAAGACGCATACGAAAACAAACGAACTGACAACAGTCGAATTCATAATCCTTCGGTGCGTCAGTATAGCGTTTTATGCACATCTGCGAACCGGTCCTGGCTACTGCTTCCTGTCCAGCGGCAGTGCCGTCTGACCCCACATCGAGGCTCGACGCCACCGTCAGCAATGCAACCCCACCTCCGCACGAACACGTCCTTGCAATTCCACGTCATCATAAGCGCTTCGCATTACGGGCTGTATCCTATCTCTATCGTCTGAGGTGATATTCATGGCGACGCTCACCACTGCAAGATCTGCTGCCACCTCGCCCGGGAGAATCCCCTGGTATCTCTGGTGTGCCGCCGTCGCTGTTACGTCTGTGACGATCGGCGCGCACTGGGATGTCTCCTGGCATCGCTCTATCGGCCGCGACAGCTTCTGGACCCCGGCACACATGGCGATCTACCTTTGCGGAGTTCTCGCCGGCATCTGCAGCGGTTACCTGATTCTTGTGACAACCTTTCGGCGGCCTCCGCAGATGATCGCTTCCGCCGTGCGAATCTTCGGTCTTCGCGGACCTTTCGGAGCCTTTCTCGCTGCCTGGGGTGGCGTCGCTATGCTCACCTCGGCGCCTTTCGATAACTGGTGGCATAACGCCTATGGCCTCGACGTCAAGATCGTCTCGCCCCCACACACCGTTCTGATGCTCGGCATCTGGGCCGTCTGCCTGGGCGCACTCTTTCTTATCGTTGCCGCGATGAACCGCGCTGAAGCTGCCAATGGTCAGGCGAGCGCGCAATTCCGGCATCTGCAGTGGCTCATGTTGTATCTCTCTGGTTTGCTGCTGGTACTTTCCATGTTCTTTCGCATGGAATACACGTGGGACATTTACCTGCACAGCTCGCGAGCCTACATCGCATGCACGCTGGGAACGCCGATGTACTTTGCGGCGATCCACATCGCATCGAGGAATCGCTGGGCCGCAACCTGGATGAGCGCCTTCTACACCGTTTTCCTCTGTGGGCTTATCCTCATCCTGCCGCTCTTCCCCGCCGAGCCCAAGCTTGGTCCCGTCTACCAGCACGTCACGCAGTTCATTCCGCCCAAGTTCCCGCTGTTGCTGATCGTGCCGGCGGTCTGCATCGATCTGCTTCTTACTTACGCTAAAGACTGGAAACCGTGGCTCATCTCAGTTGTTGCCGGTCCTGTCTTCGTCCTTTCTCTGCTGGCTGTTCAGTGGCCATTTGCTAATTTTCTGATGAGCAGGGCCGCCGAAAACCGCTTCTTCGCGACTGGATTTCACGACTACAATATGCCCTCGACATCGGTCGACGTGATGCGGCAGTTCTTTCACCCTGAGCGTGGTCTTGTGCTTTGGACGGGCCTGGCCGAGGCGATGCTCTATGCTGCCGTCATCACCTGGCTGGGTCTGGCTCTGGGCAGATGGATGAAAAAGATCCAGCGATGATGACAAAATCCCGCTTGTGCCGCTTCTTGCTGCCGGCCGTCGTTGCAGGGCTGCTTGCCGCCTTCGCCGCGCCTGCCCACGCGCATGTCGGCAGTCCGGATGTTTACGTTGAGGGCAATGCGGGACCATACAGGCTCTCGGTGGTCGTAAGACCGCCGCTGGTGATTCCCGGAGTCGCCGAGATTGAGGTGCGGGCGCAGACGCCCGGCATCGACCGCATCGAGATTGCTCCCATGTTGCTTACGGGGGAGGCATCGAAGCATCCGCCTGTGCCGGATGCCATGAAGCGCCCGACAGACGATCCTCAGTACTTCACGGGACACCTGTGGATCATGGCCACGGATTCCTGGCAGATCCGGTTTTATGTGCAGGGCAACCAGGGGCAGGGAGTCTTCTCGGTTCCACTGCCCGCCACGGCGATGGGTACGCGCAGAATGCAGCCCGGCCTGGGCCTGATTCTGGCGATTCTCGCAGTGATTCTGGTGGTCGGATTGGTGGGTATCGTGGGAGCCGCGACGCGCGAGGCGCAACTGCCGCCGGGTGCTGAAGTTCCACCGTTGCGACGACGCCGCGCATTTGTCGCCATGACGGTTGCATTTGTGATTCTAGCGGGAGCAGTTGTCTTCGGCGACCGCTGGTGGGGATCGGAAGCCGCCGACTACAGCCACTACGTCTACAAGCCGCTCGAAATGAAGGCGCTGCTCCAGCCCGGCAATGTGCTCGATCTGAAGATGAGCGATCCCGGGTGGGTGAAGCAGCGCAGGCTCGACGACTTCATTCCCGATCACGATCACCTGATGCATCTCTACATGCTGCGTTGGCCGGCGATGGATGTTGTCTTCCACCTGCATCCGGATCAGGTGGGGACAGGAGAGTTCCGGCTCGTACTGCCGAGAGTTCCCAGGGGAAACTACCGCCTTTACGCAGACGTGGTTCACGAGAACGGATTTCCTGAGACTCTGGTTTCAGAAATCACACTGCCCTACATTGCTGGGCGCGATCTTGCCGGCGACGACGCCGAAGGAACGACGGTTGCGCTCAAGTATGCGGGCGAGGCGTCCCAAACCAGCACGAGTTACAAGCTTCCCGACGGCTACACCATGGTATGGAAGAAGCCGCAGACGCTGGTCGCGAAGTCTCCTTACGACTTTACCTTCGAGCTGCTCGACGCGGACGGTCATCCCGCGCCGGACATGGCGCTCTACATGGGCATGCCCGGGCACGCAGCCTTTGTGAAGACCGACGGCAGCGTCTTC